>Ga0233427_10000892_pt1 | contig 35075 bp, 35 predicted proteins | sample SI_118_April2016_5_FD_179885 | JGI IMG/M metagenome (GOLD analysis project Ga0233427, IMG submission 179885) | Seawater microbial communities from Saanich Inlet, British Columbia, Canada - SI_118_April2016_100_MG | ecosystem: Environmental > Aquatic > Marine > Inlet | place: Canada: British...
AATCTTCCAATCGATAATAGGTCATTATAGCCTAATGTTATACGGCCCTGCTCAGCATCACCCTCAAGCTCTCGAATCATCCCAACCTCTGCCCGACCAAAGACCTCTTTTGGCGCGTGGTACTGCCGGTCACACGCCTGCATCACCCGGCGGTGATCCAGGATAGCGGAGACAATAGAATAAGCCTCATCATGGGAGTAGCCGTCCCCCTTCACAAGCCTCAAAAGCACAATGAAACGATTATCATGCTCAAGGTCGAGCGCCTGATTAAGGCCGTGCCTGATTGAGTTTTGACTGGACCTGCCCTTACCTGACCTAGTCCTTGGGCCGGTAGATTGCTTCGCGTTCTCCCTGTTGGCCCTAGCCTGCTTCTGGGTCATGCTCAAGTGCGGTTAAGTCCCGTTCGACGCGCTCGAGCTCTAGGTCCATACGCCTGATGATGCGGGACTTCATGTCGATAGCGTCAAGACTCCTCTGAAGGTGCCTGATATTAAGCATCTGCCTCTGGATTAGGTCGTCCGCAATTCTAACCTCTTTAGCGCAGGATAAAAACGCCTTTGCACGACAACCATCAAAGGATGTGGCGACAGGGTTTGACGCCCTGGTATTTTTGAGTTCATCATTAATCTTCCGCTTAAGCGCTTCATCACCTAATAAGACTTGCTTTACATCTTCAGCAGTGTAATTTCTATCACTACGTCGTGCCGTATCGATTTTTTCGGCAGTGGCCTCCAGGAGTATCAGCTCCTTGTCCTCCACATGTCGCCTCATCCAAAAGATTGACTCCGCAATTTGCTCACACAAAAGGACACTCAGGGTATTGGGCGTTTCGAGATCGGACAGGAGCCCTTGCAGGATAGCCTCAAAATTTCCGGTCTTGTCCTTAAGCCTCACCGTGCGAATCGGATTAAGAATGGCCAGGCTTTGTTTGAGTTTATCTTCAGCCATAAAATCAATCGCTCTTACGGAGTTTTACCCCGGGATCGGTCAGCGGGTCCCCAGAGAATACTATCCCCGCCTCTTCCAGGCAGGTCTTGATAGCCCTAATGACGAACTTGTTGGCACTGGGCACTCCGTCTTGGGCCTCATACCTTCTTAATGTAGCAACACCAACGCCACTCTTATCGGCCAGGTCCTGGCCCTTCCAGTCAAGGAGTGCGCGCGCGGCTTTTATTTGTCTTGACGAAATCATATAAATAAAATATAATGATGTTTAATATATCAATCAATATTAAACATGAAAAAAATAACTTACTTTTTTAAATCTTTAGAGGGTGCCTATGCACCCAACACAATCAGATCTTATAGATCAGATTATATGCATTATTCCAACTGGTGTAAGGAATATCACTGCGACCCCTTTAATATCCATGAAGATAAATTTGCAGACTACATCCTACAGATGGGTAATAATCTAACGGTTGCAACCATTCAGAGGCGGGTGGCCAGCCTTAGCAGTATACTCAGTCTCACTAAAAGCGCCAACCCCACAAAAGAGCCTGTGGTCATCCTGACCACCAAAAAGCTTCGAAGAAAATTTGGCAAGCCTCAAAAACAGGCGACACCCCTAACCTATGACATCCTAATAAAACTCAAAGATGTCTGCTCTGACGATATCGTCGGCCTCAGAAATAGGCTGCTCTTACAGCTGGGCTATGAGACCATGCGCCGGCGCTCTGAAATTTGTCAATTTAAGTTTGAAGATCTGCAGCATCATGGTAATCATAAGCATGCACTCCTACTGAGACACTCTAAAACCGACCAGTACAACCAAGGGAAAGTAATTCCAGTATCTGGCGAGCTATCTGAAATGATCTCAAAATGGTCATTAGCAATTGATCAAAATAGTGGCTACATCCTCAGAAGCTTCAAACGAAACCTGTCTACCAAATCGTCTCTAACGCCTGCGTCAATTAACCATATTTTAAAGAGCCTTCAAAAGCAGGCCGGACTGAATCAAATTGGAGAGCTGTCAGGTCACTCATTTAGGGTTGGCGCTGCACTTGATCTATTAAACAAAAATATCCCACTAGAGAAAATTATGCTCAGAGGTGGCTGGAAATCAGAAACTAGTGCGATGAGATATCTTCAGAGTTGGAATGATAGTAACTGGTTGATTGTTAATTGATTATAGAAAGTTAATGACTCAACTTAACATTGACTCCCAAGAATCTATTAAGCCATTTCTCTTTATTAGGAATTTATATTGTAAACTTTATTTTATTAAAAACATGGAAAAATATATAAAGCTAGTTATAAGAAATTTTAAAAAGTTACCAGGGATTTTGAGAAGGTAAGACTACGCTGCATAGAGTAACAACTTAGACTGAATAGGTGTATAAATATAAAGATAGGAATATGATCGAAGCAAATAAGTACGACAACAACCTACCAATAAATATAGAGCAAATATTGTTTACCCAGTTAATATTTTCCAACTTGGTATCTAAAGATCTGCCAATCATTGGATCAATGTACATAGTTAAAATTAGAGCGCCAACCCCCTGAAATATAGAAGTTAACTGACTCATTGTCATTCTATAGTCTGGAATTAAAATCGCAAAAGAAAAAGCAATAAGAAAACTTGTTGTCAGGAAAAAATATGCCACAACAGCACTGAAAATCTTTTTGATTGACAGGGTTTTTATTTTTGGAATAGTTTCCATGTCCACCATATTAAATGTTATTTTTTTACCTAAAAATACCTTAAAGATAGCCACTGGTATTGAATTATCTTGATACCGAATAAAAAGTTTTTGAAATAATAACTGAAAGTAATTAAAATTTAAGAACACTACCAGAGAAGCAATAAAAGCTGAAATCGTTAAAAAAAATGCAATCATTAAAAATAATTGAATACTTAGATCGGATTCAATCATAAAAGATAATGAAAATAACAATGGTGGCAAGAATAAGCGACTTATTGTAAAAAAAGTATGTTGTAAAGATGAACCTAATGAAAGTCTATTAGTTAACTTACCTGCTACTCTCGATCCAAAAGACGCAGCTTCAATAAATTGCATAAGGGTATAACAAACCCATGCTATTAAGAAGAAAAAAATCATTTAAGAGTTAACATGTGATTTAATTAGTTGTTTATTAATAACGAAATAAATTGCTTAGTCAATGTAAAACTCCATCTCTTTTAATCACTTTTAAAAATGTCATCCATAAAATTTTAATATCAAACCAAAAGGATTGGCGATTTAAATACTCTACATCTAATGCTACCTTATCAGGAATTGATAACTCATCGCGTCCATTCACTTGTGCCCAACCTGTAATTCCAGGCAGCAACTTGTCTATACCTTTCTCAGTACGCAAAACAATTAAGGCGTCTTGATTATAAAGTGCAGGTCGTGGCCCTACTAAGCTCATATCACCTTTTAATACTGAAAATAGTTGTGGTAGTTCATCTAAACTACTTAACCGCAAGAAGCTACCAATTGGTGATAAACAAGAGTCAGGGCTATCTAGTAAGTGGGTTGCTACAGCAGGAGTATCTGTCAACATTGATCTAAACTTTGGCATTTTAAAGATTTTATTATTTTTTCCAACACGATCAGACCAATATAGTGACGGACCTTTTGATGTTAGTCGAATTGCAATAGCAATCAACAGCATTAAAATCAACAGTAATACTAACAATATTACGCCAGTAAACAAATCAAAAATCTGTTTCATTCATATCCTTTAATGTCTTTTGTGCTTTGAATCCCAATGCTTCTAATTTAGCAGAAGAATAACATTCATCACTTAGCAGCTTATTAAGTTTATATTTTATGCGTGGATTTATCATGGATACCATGTCAAATAAAAACTTTGGAATACTCCATTTTGGAATTGGTCTGCCTAATACACTACACATGGCGTTATAAATCTCTCGAGAAGAATGCGGATTGCCATCTGTTGCAGCAAATATTTCTCCATTGGCACGCTCATCTTTAGCAACCAACAATATTGCTCGAACCAAGTCATCTACATGAATCATAGAGCGCCGATTCCCCGTCTCAGGTAAAGGTGGAAACCAGCCATTCTTAATACCTGACAACATTAATTTCAAATTTCCCTTAACGTTCGGACCATAAACTAACGAAGGACGAATAATAGATACGTGCATGCCAGATTCTTTACCGATTTTTAATAACTTTAATTCAGCCTCTCGTTTAGTTTTTCCGTAAACTCCTTCTGGTTCACCTTGGTCTTTTTCACTTGCACGTACTCCAAAATCAGGCGCTCCCGCTGCCTTAACACTACTGACAAATATAAATTTTTTAATATTAGTTTTTACAGCTAATTTAGCTAATCTTATTGTTGCATCCACATTAACTCTTTGATAAATATTTTGAATTTTGGTTGCATCACGCATATCATGAGAAAATCCAGCTAAATGAAAGATTGTATCAACTCCAATCAGCGAATCATCAGGAATAGAATCTACTTTTAAATCACATACAATCGTATTTTTATTTAATTTTTTTCTAGATAACAAGCGTACATTAATCCGCTCTTTCTGCAAAGCACAAATTAGTCTCTTTCCAATAAATCCCGTACCACCTGTAACAAAATTAATCACAACGACCCTTCCTGGGTTTTATTATTACCTCTAATAGACGAATTATATATCGTATTAACTGGAAAATAGATAACGACCATACACCATTGGATTTTAATGAGCGCTTAATCTCATTAAAAATTAACTTTTTACTCTGCCATCCAGAATTACTCACTCCACCTGATGACATTTTTATAGAAATTTGATCAAGATAAGACCATTTAATTTCACGACCATAAAAAAACCTCACTAGAAGGTCAAAATCACCTGCAATTTTATAATCCGTTGAATATAGACCAAACTCATCAAATAAAGATCTTTTAATAAAACAAGTTGGATGTGGTGGCATCCAGCCAATCCTAAACATCCACTTTTTAAAGTAGCCTGCCATATAATAACGCAATATTTTCCCGGAAAAATTGTCTACAATTACCATATCAGAAAAACAAAACTCAGCACTTGTTTCATCCATGTGCTTCAATATTTTTGAACAGATATGCGTATTACAGAATTTATCATCAGAATGTAAAATTGCTACGACATCACCTGATGCACAAAGAACACCCTTATTTAGGGCGTCATAAATACCTTTATCCGGTTCAGATATAAATACTGACACCTTATCTAAGTATTCCTTAATGATTTCGATAGTGCCATCTGTAGAGCCACCATCAATAATAATATGCTCTATATGTGAATAATCTTGTGTAATAACTGATTCAATTGCTGATTTTATCTCCTTAACATTATTATAAACAACTGTAATAATCGATATTTTCATTTTATTTTTTTGTGTGTTAGTAACCACTCGCACGTAACTATTACTCCTTCATTTATTGAATAAGGAGCAGCTCCACAGTATTTTTCCAAAGGTGTGGTGTCATGCACCATGGGAGTTAGCATATTATTCAATCTAAATGAGGACATTGGAGGATTTTTGTAGCCAAAAATCTTTAAAGTATCACCTAATTTAGCAGCAACTTTAAACAACAACATAGGTGCTTCTTTAACTTCTCTAACCTTTAAACTCTTTTGAATATTTTCTGACCATGACTTTAACTCAACCGGCTGATAATCAGCTAAATAAATAGTTTTACCCACTAAAGAATCATTTAATCTATCTGCAATTCTACTCAATTGAAAAATTGAATTGTATATAAAACCATAAGACCTTCTAACTCTAACACCTTTAGGATGAACATAAAAACCTTTACGAATCATATCAAAGAAGTCCCTGTAAGGGACTCCAAACCATGGACCCCAAATAGATGTTGGACGAACAATAACCCATGGGAAGGTTGTATTGGAACTTCTAATTAACCCTTCACCAATAACTTTACTTTCTCCATATGGTGTATTTGGACAGTAGTCAACTTCGCTAGAAGGTTTATATCCAAGTCGACATACTAGCATTGATGAGGCGAAGACAACAAAATCAAGAGAGTTTATTTCGTTCAAAGCGCTAATCAGATTCTCAATCCCTTTAGTATTTACATCATATCTATCAACATTTAAGCCATTAAGGTCTGTCCTGGCAGCCATATGAAATACAATATTTGGCTCTATTTCTTTAACAATAATAGCGAGTTTATCTTTGTCTAATATATCTACTTTATACCATTGGTCCACATGTCCAATATTGCGTGGCTGCTTAACATCGATATTGAATACTTTATCGCCAATTGACTTATAGTGCTCAATAAGATTTGTACCAATAAATCCCGACCCACCAGTAACTAATATTTTATTCATATGTGCTTACTCTTATATATGATGGATCAATCATATTTTCATAAATTTTAATTTGTTTTTTAACTACAAAACTGTTGTCAAACTCTTTGGAATCTAAAAGTGCGTTTTTACTTAATGTTTCATATTCATGAAAATTAAAAGATTTTTTAATTGTATCTTCTAATTTTTGTTTTTCACATAAAAATCCATTAACATTATTTTTTATAAATTCTCTTCTGGTGCCTATATCAAATCCAATTACCGGAACTCCATAAGACATGGCCTCAATGATGGTTAGCCCAAAAGTTTCATATCCAATTGAAGATTGGATTAAATATTTCGCTTTTGATATATTGCTCATAGTATCCTCTCTACTAAGAACATGTTTGAATATAATATTTGAGGATTGGTAGTATTTTTTTAATTTCTCTTCATTATTTCTCGTGCCGATTATCGTTAAAACAAACTTTTTATCTAACTTACTCCAGACATCTAATAATATCAGCAGTCCTTTGAATTCTTCAGATCTACCTACAAATATATATCCATCTTTTTTATTTTGTGGACTTTCTAATACTTGAAAACCGTTTGGCTTGATTATGATTTTTCTCTCTTCAACACCCAGAGATTTTATTTTTTCTTTTTGAAAATTTGTAAGTACAAAAAAATAGTCAATATTATCAAATATTTTACTAGATCGATAAAACCAAAAAGAAAACTGTGCCACAACACTTTGAAATAAAGATTTTCTAAAACATTTACTTAAAATACCTTGGAGTGAAAACCTACTCCTGGTACATATTTCACATACTCCATAACCATCTCTATAAAATGTTCCAGATATACACCAAAATCTATAGTTATGTAAGGTGTGCACTACTTTTGCACCACCTTTTTTTGCAGCTTTAAATATACTTGGTGATAAAAATGGAAAAAAATTATGTACATGCACTATATTAATATCATTTTCTATAACTATTTTTTTAATGTCTTTATAATATTTTATCGAAAATAAAATATTAAAGATTAATTTAAGTTTAGTAAGATCATCATTTTTGACTTCATAAGACAATACATTTTCCTTTCCTAGCTCACTTTGAAGTGACAACACTTCGTCTTCATAAACTATATCTTCTCCGCCTATATTTTTTGACTGGTATTTATTGTGCACAACTAAAATTTTCATTTATTTTTAACCTTATATAATAGTGTGGCTACTCACTTTACTATGAGGAATGTTTTCTGCTAGCACCTTGCATTTTCTTGCAGCAATGGCGGCGGCTCTCCGCTTCATAAAAAAAGCTACTAATATGGCTAATAACAAACTCACGGGATACACTTCAAAAATAATATTTGTCCCCGAATAAAGAAACACTATTACTAATAATGCGAATAAAGGCTCAAATTTATTCAAAATAGAATAAACACCTACTGCTAAAAACAAACACATAAAAATAAAAAAACCAAAGTAACCTAAATTAACAACTAAAGAAGCAAACGTTGAATCAACGAAAAGCCCATTAGCCATAATTATTGCAGTATTTGTCCCATAACCGAAAATATCTGAAAAGAAAGAAGCATTATTAAAACTGTTCGTAAGAATAGATAAACGCACACCTCCAGATACTGATAAATATTCCTCAGTGCGGGATGATAACAAAATACTTATAAATACAAAGCCAAGACCAATTACCGCTGGCAGTATTAATGGAAAAAACTTTATGAACTTAAATTGAAAATAATAAATTAAAAGTAATATGAACAATACAACAATACCGGTACCGGACATTGTTAAAAAAACACTTGCCATTGACATCATAACTAAAAACATTTTTTTGAGTTTATTAACATCTGCAAAATAAAGAATGAAATAAAGAGAAATTATAGTAAAAAAACTTGCTGTATTAGGGATTAGAAATAATCCAGGATTTCTTAAGTTAATACCCATAGAAGAAACCCCATACCAGGAGCTTGCATAGAAAGCCTGAAGAACCTGAACGCAAAAGTGTAATATGAGTAGAACTATTAGGTACTTTGCAATCTTTTTTACTAAAGCCTCATCAACGACACTATATATAAAAATTGGCAAAATTACTGGCATCAACCATCTTAAACCTGAAGCAGTATATATAAATTGATTTTGTAAACTTAAAATAATCGATGGTGCTGTAGCCACTATAACTACAAGCAAATAACTTAATGTTTTATGTTTTATTTTATTTGATAACAGATAACCGGTAGAACCTAGAAAAATTAGTAACAAAAAAATCAAATCTTTAGATGCTTTGAACCATCCTGTCAAATTTTGACCTTGTCCTGGCAATGTTCCAGAAAACAGGCCTACTAACTCACCATAGGAAAGAAAAGGCACTATAATAAGGCCGCTAAATATTAATGAGGATTGTAAGTCTCTAATAGTCATACTAAAATGCCTTTTTCTTAATTATCTCTTTTACAAGCTCTTTAACAAGAACAAATATGTAATATTTATTTACTATAAAACTTTTATCGACTATCTGCCACCAGCCTAAAATAGAGTCAATTCGTTTAATATCAGAAACACCGCCAGCTTCAAATGAAGCTACCGTTAGTGGAATAGCTTTAAAACTCGCTTGATTTTTCCATGCATCATAAAAGAACTCAAAGTCGGCAACTATTTTAGTACACAGATTAAATTTAAATAGCTTGTGATAATTAGCCCGAGTAAAACTGGCCTGATGACAAAACTGCGAACCTTTCCACAAGTTTTTTATGTTTCCAGCTTGCACATCGCGTTTACGTCCTGATGAATATCGAACTTGATGATTTCCATAAAGAATATCTGTTTCTTCAGAATAATCATTGAAAAAGACTTCATTTAAAACCATTTCAGTAAAGAAACAGTCGCCACCATTCATAAAATTTATCCACTCGCCAGTTGCCAGATCGATGCCTTTATTCATTGCATCATAAATACCAGAGTCTTTTTCACTCACCCAATAATCTATGGCATGTTCGTATTTACGAATAACGCTTAAAGTAGAATCCGTAGAGCCGCCATCGATTATGATATATTCAATATTATCGTAGGTTTGATTGATAACGCTTAGAATAGTTTCTTCAAGGAATTGCTCTCCGTTGTAAACAACAGTAACAATCGTAATGAGTGTCTTACCCTCTAGACTAGCTTTAAAATTACCTTGTGTGCGCAATCCACCTTCGCCTTGTCGCCCCCTTCCTTCGGGTAAAAACAAACCGGTTTCGAATTTATCACCTACTTTCTTTTCCATCGCAGGCTTTTCACTCGTCACATTACGCCTGGCGCTGTAATTGCTACCTAGTTTTATTAACTCTGTCATTTTTTAAAAATTAACTATATTTCATTTCATCAGTATGCGAACAAATATTTTGTTATTTTAAAACTTTCTTTTTAGTAAGAATGATCATGGTATAGGTGAAATGTTTTGAAAAAAAATGAGGAAATCTTGTTTCAAGACTAAATAATACTCGCAGCATCAATTTACCAAGCTTATTATTTGGTATTAGAGCCTGCTGATGCTTGGCGCTAAATGATCGCCACGGTAATACTTCCACATCCGAGATGTCACAAAAACGAAACCACCATTCATTTGGATGTTGATAAAAGTATAAATTGTTATCTTCTTCTTGTACGGATTTACCAGATAACACCCTAATTCTTCTTATGAGCCTTGGAAAAAATGCGTTTGGATTACTATATAAAATTATCACAGGCTTTCCAACCTTAGTCACGTAAAGTAACTTTCGCACAGCTTCCTCTTGCCTATCCTTAGCCATATGGTATATCGTATGGAGACTTATAGAGCAATCAAAAAAATCTTCGTCTAATGAAATATCAAAAAAACTTCCATGCAAAAAGACTCCGTGTTCACCTATCTTGAGCTTAGCACTTTCCAATGCAGCATCAGACAAGTCTACGCAATACCTTTTATTAAAGTTCTTTGAATATTCTAAATACTCAGGGTACTGTATTGGGCCAGATGCCATATCTAAAATATTGCCTCCACTTTCAGGAATATATTTTAATAGTCTTAATCGACACTTACTAATATATTCTTGTGAAAATTCTCTTAAATCTTCCCATTTCCGTGCATCTTCAGTGATATTACCCTCTGTCTCCCAACCAACAGTATTGTAAAATTCCGAAACTTTCTCTTCTGCTTTATCACTCAAGATCGTTGCCCCATTACACCCTCTATTTTTAATCGTAATTATACTTCTAATACCATTGTTAGGCTTGTCATTGTTGTACGTCCATAACCATCGTGTTATATATTCTCAAACTTGATTGATGCTTTTGAAGATATATTGTGATAAGCAGTTGCATCTAACCGTTCTATCATAGTGTTTAATATAGGCGCTACCTGATTGAATAAAATCTAAGGTAATGCTATGCTTTTCAGCCCAATCTTTGAGCAACTGACTAATGTATTTTGGGCCATTATCACAGCGAAAAAATGGGCCTGATTGTTCATTCGGATCGACTCACAAGCATATCACCTTTTATTGAAAGCTCATGGCTTTGTAGGCAGTATTAGCAGGTCAATCTATAACACAGTGCAACTTTAATAATCAAGATTGCAAGCAGCATTCTAGCTAAAAAAACACTTAAGGATGATTTAAAATAATACCAGTTAACATAACGCATCTGAAAAGGTTAACTCCCTAGCGTCCACTTACAAGTGGACAACAAAAGAAAGTCAAGTTTTTAAGCCTGCACAAAAGAACTAACATTTACTTGCCAATCATTTTTCTTATCAGGTACGCTGGCGCTGGCATACGAAATGCTTTCATGCTAATACCTTACGATAAACATCTACTGTTTCTTGTGCACATTTCTCCCATGAAAACTGCTTAATACGCTCTTGGCCATGGCCAATTAAAACCTTTCGCAATACACTATCACCTACCACTTGCTCAATCGCTAACTTTATTGACTGTGTATCATTAGGGTCAAACATGAGCCCTGCATTGCCTATCACTTCGGGTATCGAGCTCACATTGCTGCACACAACAGGGCAATTAAAGCTCATTGCCTCTAGTGGAGGAATGCCAAAGCCTTCGTAAAGTGAAGGGTAAACAAAAGCACTAGCCGCTTGATAGTATCCAGCTAAAACAGCATCACTTCCAGATACTTGGCGAACAGCATCAACGGCAATGTTTAGTGTTTTAAACATACTTATTTCCTTGCTTGTAAACGTTCCACCACCAAAACAAATTAAATCAAAACCAGTTTGTAACTTAGTTGATGCAGCATAAGCTTGCAATAACCCAACAAAGTTTTTATACCCGTCACGAGAACCAACATAGAGCAAAAACGGGCGCGTTGGACTATCAATTTCCTGCTGAGTACCTACCTTGCTTGTTAAACTAAACCCATGATATACAACCGATGTTTTAGCAGGGTTAACTTCTAACAGTGCGATTAGATCTTTCTGTGTTTGCTCAGACACACAAATAATATGATCTGCCCGAGCAACAGCAATCGCTTTTTCTTTAATTGTAGAATCAAACGCTGAAAACTGATCGCTAAAACGCTCATGAATCATGTCATGTACTGTTAATACAACTTTTGCACTTTTAGGTGCTATACGTTTTGCTGAATAATAAGTTTCATGTACAATGTCTGGCTGTAAGTATCTTAAAATCGGCCAAGAGACCGCCCAATTAATAGCCTGAAAAATACGGCCCGTTCTGCGAATCTTCTTAATAGGAAAGCCCAACACTTTGAGCGATTTTGGTGCATGCTTTAAATATTGGTTAGAATAAAAAGGCGCGACCACAGTCACATCTTGCCTACATTCAATAGCCAAACCATGTGCAAGCTTATAAATATATCGGGATATGCCACCGTACTGTTGCCAGTTAAAGATTTTATAATCAAATACTATTCTCATAGTGCTAATCCAAGTGATTCTTTTTAAGTTATAAAAAAATAGTCTTTACTAATGATAAACAATATTTCACTATTTTTTGCAAAGTTTTTTATGCTGCGCCACGGCCCTTTTTAGTGAGTCTCTTCTGCTTTATATAGCCTATTGGGGGTTTTGTCATAAAAATCCCCTAAACTTCTTATAGAAGGCTCGCAACCTTGAACTTCTATATACCTTTTTGGCGGCCCATTTAATTAGCGCTAGAATATTGCTTTTATGAATATGAATTAGGTGTTTTTCTTCGTTAAAATAAAACCTCATTACCTTTACTGTCCCCTTCCCTTTAAGCAAGTTAGCCAATATAGCGGCACGATGTTGTCCATCCCTAATTACATCCTGCCCGTTAAACAGAACGATGTACCTACCATCAGACGGGTAACCATTTTTCTGAACTGACTCTGATATCTCAAGCAATCTATTCTCATTGTTTACATGATGGTAATTGTACTGCCCATATTCCAAGAACTCTTTACCACTGCCTGTTAAGAACCTATAAGCAGGGCAATGCGTTACTGGTACAAGCTTTAGCAAATTTAAATCACTATGGTAGTTTGAATGAACAATACACATGAGCTTTGATAGCTCAATCTCTTCTATTTCAATCTTTTTTAATCTTGGAAGGTGCGACGAACATTCTTTCAAAAAATGCTCATCAAATTGCGACAACTTGTATCCGCATAAAAAATCAATAGAATCCAGTGATTCTCTTATAGTCTCGCTAAAGGTTAAAAACTCGTCAATCGTAAAATCAACTCGCATATTGTCGATGTGTAAGTGAATGGACTCACCAATATTATCCTCTACGACAAATCGCTTAATATTTCCTTTATTGCTGCTCCCATTGGCTAGGGTAATAACACCTGGATTACTCATACTCAATACTCTTTAAATTTTAGATAATTTATTACAATATCAGGATAATTTTGTCGTTCAATTTGACACAATAAAATAGGTGCATACTTGAAGAATATTAACTGCAGCTTATTTAACACATCATCTTTATTCACCATCGGCAATAACTCATCCAATCGAGAAACGTATCCAGCTTGGAATTCCTTCTTGTCAAAAACTGACCTTGCTATTAATGCTACAAACTCATCTTCATAACTCAACGTCCAATATTCAAGACCGCCACCTGCCCGTTCAAATCTTTTATTCTGCCAAGCTGACTCTTGAATGGACTGATCCAGTGGTATCCATTGGCCCGCATCAAGACTTTTTACAGCTATTTGAAAGTTTAAATCAAAAAGTACATCTTCATTATTTTTGTAAAATTCAAATTTTTCAACACCATATAAAAATATATTATGTTCATGTGGATGGTTAATTTTATTAAATTTATTTTTTTTAAGAACTTCATCCACTTTTTTTCGATCTTTTACTAATATATCAATATCTTTCCCAATCTCTAAACTATTTGGCAGCTCATTATTGATATTTCTCATCAATATATATTCTAATTTGCTTTCATTTAACAACTTAAAAATATCTACAAGATCGTCACTTTTTACATAATTCATTTCAATCCTTTTAGATTCTTCAAGTTTTTATCAGCAACTAATATAGATAAAGCATATTTTATATAATCTTTCTTATCCATTTCAAAACGAAATGCATCTGATTGTATATGTATCTGTTGATCTTGTCCGCTCGATGGAGGATGATTTAGTTCTATCTCAAAATCAACATTTAATAGCTTTCCTTTTGATAATGTTTTTATTTTTTCACCCATTTTCTTAAACTCCACAATCTTTTAATTTTATTTTCTATTCTGATCTTCGTGCTTTTTAACACCACCTACAATTGCCTTAGCAACCTCTTCATAACCATCTGCATTATAATGCACACCCAATCTAAGAGGGAACAGAGACAAAGGATCGGCATAGCCTGAAAAAACCTCTTGGTGGATATCTATTACTGGAATTTTGAGCCCCTTCACCAGATTAATCACCTCAGATTTTCTTCTGAAATCATCATGTGAAACAACCTTTTTATCCTTGTAACGAAGGTACTCAGGCAGATAGACAAAATAAAGCTTCCCTCCCCATCCATCAACTTTAGCTTTTGCTTTCGTTAGAATTTTAGTGAATAGTGGATCTTCAACGTCAACGTAAACTTCGTCAAAACTTATCAGACTTCGGATCATATAGAATCTAATCCATTTGGTTATATACATAAGTGTTTGTGCTTGTTTTTTTGCTTGTGCTTGTGCTTGTGCTTGTGCTTGTGCTGAAATGATATGCTTCCTCAATCTACTGTCAACCTCTTTCTGACGATTAATCAGGTTTTGTGAAAATTCATCTTGCATATATTGCATCAATAGTGGATTGCTTTTATCTCTCGATAGATCACCTACCAGATCGTTCCCTTCAAAATAGATCCACAATACCTTTGCTGGAGATAACTCCTTACCATACTCAACCAATGCGGCGTACTCAACTAGCGGGCTATTTCCCCCAATCCCTAGACTAATTGCAGTATTGTTGGTAATGGAACGAATTTGAGCAGAAATTTCTTGACCTGGTTGCACCGCTGACCCGTGCGTGAAAGAGTCCCCTGTTAATAACCACTCTAACTCTGATGTCCTTACATCCCACTGACTGTCTGGATTATTAAAACCATGGCGATCACTCTTATAAATTAAATATTTTCCGGACTCATTGCTATATATAGTGATTTTATTTGACACTCCTGCCAAAGGGAATAACTCACCAATATCCTTCTTACTTGTTCCAATAACTTTAACAAGTATGCTAGGGTAGACAGTCGGCACAGCATCTACCCCTTCCGCAATCAGATCCTCGATCACCTCTAATTTTGTTCGCTGATCATACTCAACGCCTAGCTCAGCAGCAATAACAGCAGGATTATTAGGCTGCCCCGGACCCCAGAGTGTCAACACTCCCTCAACCATGTAGAGTCCAATCACCAATGTTGTAACGACAGTTACAATATTAGCGCGAACCCCTTCCCGTAGTCGCAACACAACCCCCCAAAACAAAACACCCACTAGTGAGATCAGATAGTATTTGAAATACATCATTCCACTTAGGCCCTGATAGACAATCTCCGCACGATAGTAGGTGTAAATCAACAACAACACAGATGTAACCAAAAACAGCCAGCTCATCCATCTAGAAAATGGATAAGTTTTTTCACTCTCTTGCTTTTCACTATTAATCGAGTTCATATTTTTCCTTGTAATCCTCAATCAATAATTTATCTTGATACTCTTTTCTAAGCACGCAATTTCCAACCACCAATAAATCTAGCTCAGTACCCATAAAACACCTAAAAGCATCTTCTGGTGAACAAACAATAGGTTCGCCTCTAACATTAAAAGAAGTATTTACAATTATTGAACAGCCTGTTTTTTTTTTAAACTTAGTTATTAATGCGTGGTACTTTGGATTAGTGTCTTTATGCACAGTTTGTATTCTTGCAGAGTAGTCAACATGAGTGATTGCTGGAATGCTTGAGCGTTTAATATTAAGCTTATCAATACCAAATAAAGACTCTTCTTCTTTAGTCATCTCTATTCTCTTATCTTTTTTCACATCAGCAACCATAAGCATATATGGACTATCATAGTCTGCTTCAAACCATTCTGATATATCCTCTCTTAATACTGATGGTGCAAAAGGTCTAAAACTCTCACGATACTTAACTTTAAGATTAAGAGTTTTTTGCATCTCTTCTGAGCGTGGATCGCCTAGTATCGAACGACCACCAAGTGATCGAGGTCCAAACTCCATTCTATCTTGAAACCAGCCAACAGCCATACCATCTGCTAAAGCTTGTGCGGTTTGTTCAATCATATCATCTTCAGCAACTGAGCTAAACTTTGCTCCGCAATCTAGCAGTTCTTTTTCAATAGAGTTTTGATCATATGATGGCCCTAGATATGAACCTTGCATAGCATCATTAGGGTTAACTTCTCTTGGCATATTGAGTTCTTTATGCCAAACTGCCAAAGCGCCACCTAAAGCGCCACCAGCATCACCTGATGCGGGTTGAACCCAAATATCTGTAAACGCCTTATCTCTGAGTATCTTGCCATTAGCAACACAATTAAGTGCAACACCACCAGCCATACAAAGATTCGGAATACTATATTCCTTTGCAAGTGATCTAGTAATTGTCAACACCACTTCTTCAGTCACGGATTGTACAGATGCAGCAATATCCATATGGAACTGGGTTAACTCGTCAGTGTCTGGCTTTCTAACAGGATTATCAAATAGGTCAGCAAACTTTTGATTAACCATAGTTAGTCCAGTTGCATAATTAAAATAAGATTGATCTAAACGAAACGATCCATCTTCTTTTAGATTAATTAACTTATCTAAAATTAATTCTTTATATTTTGCTTCGCCATAAGGCGCTAGACCCATCAGCTTATATTCGCCACTATTTACTCTAAATCCTGTGTAGTAAGTAAATGCTGAGTAAAGCAATCCTAGTGAATGTGGAAAGTGAATCTCTTTAACAATATTGAGTTCGTGACCTTTACCAATAGCAACGGTAGTAGTTGCCCATTCTCCAACACCGTCAAGTGTAAGAACTACAGCCTCTTCAAAAGGTGAGGCATAGAATGCACTAGCAGCATGACTGAAGTGATGCTCACCAAACATAAGCTTATTAGAGTCAAAGTTCTTATCAACTTTTTTAATTTCTTTGATAAGCATATCTTTCAGGAAAAGCTTCTCGCGCAACCAAACTGGCATTGCCATTCTGAATGATTGAAAGCCTATAGGCGCAAAAGCAACATAAGTCTCCAGCAAACGCTCGAACTTTAAAAAAGGCTTATCATAAAAAGCAACATAATCTATTTGCCTTAATGACAAGTCCGCTTCTGATAAACAGTAGTCAATAGCATTAACCGGATAAGATGGATCATGCTTCTTGCGAGTAAACCGCTCTTCTTGAGCGGCAGCAATAATTTTTCCATCAATAACTAACGCTGCAGCGCTATCGTGATAAAAGGCAGAGATGCCCAATATAATAGTCATTAACTAAAACAAAGTATAGATAAATGGTGCAACAGCAGATCCTTGGCTCAGTACAATTAATGCACCAAATAATGCCATTACTAGAAAAATTGGCAATAACCAAAACTTCTTTCTAATGCGCATAAAATTCCACAATTCTTTAATAAAAGACATAATTCAAAGTCCTAAAATTGATTTTTCATTGAGCCTATTGGCTCGCTACGCTTTATCCAATATGATTTAGCATTTTTATCTAGTTTTTGTTTAAGTAAATCCTTACCCAAAAAACGCATAATCAGCCCAGTAGGCAATACAGTAACAAAGTAAACAAGTGCCATTACCACTGGAGCAATAATAGAGCCAAGTAATATGCCAAACTTAAACCAGAGTTTATTTGGAAATGCTAATACTTGAGGCGCAACAAGAGCTAACAACAAAAATATAGCTGATATGATTATTGCCCAAAGACGAATATCTTCAGAATTAGTTAAAGGATATAAAGCAATTATTAAGAATACTATCGAAAATACGACACCGAAAGATTTTGGTGAAGATTGTTCAGTTTGAATATTACTAGTTGACTCGGACATTGATGTGCTATTTAGTTCGTATATATTTAATATTATAACTAAAAATTCTATTCAATATACAAGGGGTAATTTTCTAGTTTTTACTTGTGTCATTTAATGAGCAAGCTCACATCCTAAAACTTCCACTATCGACAAATGAAGCCACTGTCTCAAGCATCCTTTTATGTTTTTTATCTGAGCATTCTCGCATCCAAACACCATAGGATTTAGATGTAAATAGCTCAAAGTAGCCACCCACTTCCTTCATCATACCCGAGTAATTATCGAATAGCCAATCCTTGGAATCAAAGATGTGTCTCATAAAATAATATTCGTATACTTCATTTTTATCGATATTCAATGAGGTTAAGTCAAGATTCTTCAAGATATCGCGATATTCATCTACATTTTTGGGATGAAGGTTAAAGTCATATTTAATATGAGGGTTGTTCACAGAAGCATTGACAACAAGTATCCCCTGCGCCGCATATTCGAAGCCTATCGATCCATAACAGGTAAGGGCAACATCAATCCCTTCCTTAATAAGCTGATGGTGGGAGCTATCGGAAGGCAAGAGAATTAACTTTGGATATTTACGCAAAAATGATGCGATTATTTCCATCGTCCCAGGCCGATAGTCAGGATGCGTTTTTATGTACCAGTCGTAATCGGTCTCAAGCGTCATTTTGCCGAGAAAGTCTAACCATTCATAAAAATCAGGAAAGAGATTATTTCCATAACCGTGAGGACTATCGAAGAAACAGTGGGTGGCTATGAGTACCTTTTTTCGATCAGACTCTTTTAATAAACGTTCTGTCTTATGCTCTCCATAGGATGATTTTGTCGAATAGCCCATATCAACGCCCACCTTGCCGGAAAATCGAAGCTCGATTCTCTCCTTTGCCTTGTCCATACCAGCCATTTGCACTTCAACTGGTAATTTTCGAAATATCTCCCTGTACTCTAAGAAATCAAAGTCACATCTTATGTTTTCTTTACTTAACTGGTAAGCACGAAGAGCACCTGTCACAAAAGCAGGTATATCTTTGCTTAGTGCAATTCTCAATGGGAATGCAATGGTATACACACTATGGCTGGCATTCACAGCACGAACATCATGCTCTTTAAAATAGTCAACCCAGAAAATATAAACCCTGATCGAATTCAAGAGGAATATCCTGAAACTTTCGCCTCCGATCTCAATGGTAGGCTGGTTGTGCTGTCTTAAATAGCTGTCATAGATTAGGTCGCCTATTATGATGCCATGCACACAAATCCCTTCGATATCCGATTTGGTCTTTATCTTGCTCAATATCTTTTCGCTCAAATCCTTCGCCCTGCTCAACTGGGAGCGATTAAATTGAGGATAGAAGAAATCAGAAGTACCGAATGAACGATATACGGCAAAATCAGAACGCCCTAGAAGTTGCGACAACTTCCAATCAATTTTTCTCCAAAATACCAGGATAGAAAATGGTGAATAGGCAATAATCCGTCCCTCGAATTTGCTTGTCAGCACGTTAGTCATATATGAATAGGCAATATGTGAAGAGTGCATTGCATTGAATTCACATAACACCTCAGGGTCATTAGACCGCCTGTTCGCCTTTCTGCCGGTAAAAAGACGAAAATTATGCTTTATAAAATCCAGTGTATAACTATCAGCCTTATATGTGCATAGCTTTATTATAGTACGACGAAACAACTTCTTCATAAAATCACTCCAAGCTCTAAATCAAAGTCATACCCCATGCCTATTTGTCCCAAACCAACAATTAAACGTTAAACGTTAAACGTTAAACGTCATAAATTTTCTCTGTTACAGGAGTTCCTCTTACTATATCAAACTTTGCAGTTTTACCTAAAACCTGTTCATAGAATTTCGGCGCTAATCCAAACCCTGGTCGAATGCTTTTGACATGTTCTGAAGTAATCACTTCACCTTCTTTAATATCTTTAACAAAATACAATGAGCGACGAAACTTTACATTAGCTTGTTCGCTCGATTTTCTACCATAATCAACATTTCCAAGTGCCTCCCATGCAGTTTTAGCCCCTGTACACAATTGCTTTAATCCTTCTGATTCGAGTGAAAATGAGTCATCAGGGCCGCCGCCATTGCGATCTAAAGTTACGTGCTTTTCAATAATTGAAGCGCCTAGTGCCACACTGGTAATTGCTGTTGTATTGTCAATTGTATGATCCGACAAACCTGTTACTAATCCAAATTTTTGTCGCATATCAGCCAATGTTCTTAAATTATAATCACTTGCAAGAGCGGGATAAGCGCTTACACAATGTAGTATTGCTAACTCTTTACACCCACCTTCTCGTGCAGCTTCAATCCCTTCTTGAATTTCCTCTGCGTCTGCCATACCTGTTGAGATAATCATTGGCTTTCCGGTTTGAGCTACATATTTTATTAAAGGAAGATCTGCTGCCTCAAAAGAGGCAATCTTGTATGCTGGTGTATTTAAACCTTCTAATATGTCAACAGCAGTATTATCGAATGGTGAGCTAAATATTGTAATACCAACTTTTTTTGCATATTCAAATAAGGGTTGATGCCATTCCCATGGCATAAATGCTCCCTTATACAACTCGTACAAGCTTTGACCATTCCACAGTCCGCCCTCAATCATGAATTCCGGTGTATTCATATTTAAAGTTATTGTGTCAGGAGTGTAAGTTTGTAATTTAACCGCATCTGCCCCTGCCGCTTTCGCCATGTCAATAATTTTATAGGCATTGTTAATGTCACCATTATGATTCGCTGACATTTCAGCAACGACATATGGTGAATAATCTACACCTATCTTTCTACCATTAATACTGATAAATTCACTCATTATATTTTCATTTTTTCCATGCATAAAATGCTTTGATGATTAACTTTTTTTGTATCGATATCGACGAGTTCAAAACCGCATTTATTATAAAAATGAATTGCTCTTTCGTTATCTGAAAATACTTCTAATTTAATCTTTTTGACACCCAGCTCAATAAATGCATACTCGCTGGCGGCTGACTCTAGCAATCTACCAGAGCTTCTCAACTGCACGAAAGGGTTGATGTAAATACCAAGCTCTACTGAATTATACAAATTTATTTTTGAAAAATTAATGGATCCAATGATATTTTTATTCTGCTTAACTAAAAAATAACGTCGATCTATTTTTCTTTCCAAACTTTTAATAAACTCACTATGAGTTGCATTTGAAATGCTGTCTTGATTATACATCCATTTTTTTATTTCTGGATGGTTGCGCATATTAAGCACTAACGCCTTATCATTTTCATTTAAATTAACATAATTGCGTAAATCAACTTCGCCAAATTCTTCAAGAATTATCTTACAGTCAGTCATCTTGTTAAAAACTTTAAAGCTACCCATGCCGTCACATATTTCCAATGCTGAACTGTTAACACTTTTCACCCATTCGAATGAACTTTCTAATAGATAAGTAGTTTCTTTAATTTCCTTCGCTAACTTTACAATATTATGGTGAGATAATGTTTCCGCTAAAAACAGTTGATTCTTAGCGATGACAATTTGAATAGTGGGTAGACCCAGACAACAGCGCTCCCAGGTAGTAGACCCCGCCGCTCCAATTGCGATATCAGAATTTGACATAATTTCAGCCATATTGCCCACATCAACTTTAACCTCTGTCTTATAAGGTAACGCTATCGACTTAGACCTAACACTCTCAAGATGAGGTGCAGAGCTTCCCATTACAATAGTAATCTTAATATCGTTTGGTAAGTTGCATATCTTTAACTCATCTAGAATCTTCTCAGTAACATTGTCAATGTCAACACCACCCATATTAATGAGCAATTTCTTAAATTCTGACTTACTACGACGTTCTAAACTAAACCTTCTCCACTCAGAAAATTCAGGCCTTAGTAGTGCATATTTCGAGCCTAATAATAACTCACACCCTTCCGGAGTCCATCCTGAATAATCCTCTTGTTGACGACCAAATGTTTGGTCAAGTAAAATATCACATTGGTATTTTCGATCTGCCAAATCATCAATCACCATTAACTTATTACAATAAGGCTTGAGTTCATATTGCCAATCTTCATCTATGGCATAATGGTCAACAACTAACCAATTAATTTTTTCTTTTTTGAGTATATCGATACAATCATCGGCATCTTGTTGCTGGGTTACCCCTAGCCAGTGAGAATGTGTTGATTTGTTATCAACTTTAGTCTCTTCAAATACTTTTAACTCATGGACAACAAAACCACTTGAGCGAATCTTATCTATTAAGTTTCCTTCATGTTTTCGACAAATAAACTCAACATTCGCTCCATTTTCTTTTAGTACCTGAGCTAGGGTTAGGCAGCGCATAACGTGACCTATACCCATTTGCAAAGAAGCATCAACTCGAAAAACTACCCTCATCTCACTGCAAACAGTGGCTGTAAAATATCGCCTTGTATGTTCTCCAGCAGGGTTTGATTTTTTATATTTTCTTTAACCATTGGCAACACTTCTGTATAAACATCTAACAACTGATCAACGATTTCTTTTGTATGAGAGAAGCTTATATTGTGCGAGCCTAAAGTTAATATTCCTCGCTTAAACATTTCTTGCAAGAAAAAAGTTTTAATTTCAAATATATTGTATTTTTCTTGCTCTTTGATATGTAAAAAACTCCAAGACGGATGTCCAGAAGTCCAGAAAACGTCACTTAAATTTTTATCATTGATAAGTTGATTTAACTTCTCTATTAAATAACTACCAACCTCAGAAAAGTACTCTATCACTTGTTCTTTCTTATATTTATCAATGATTTTACTTGCTGCAGCAAGTGACAAGGTTTCCCCACCAAAGGTGCCTGAGAAGAAAATATCCTCCACTTTTTGCATCACTTCGTTACTACCAACAACAGCAGAAAGTGGGTAGCCATTTGTCATACCTTTGCCAAAAGTGGCTAAATCTGGCACGACACCAAATAATTCTTGTGCACCACCCAATGAATAACGAAACCCTGTAACAGTCTCATCAAGAATGAACAAAGCATTATTTTTGTGTGCCAATTCCTTCACACCTTTCAGGAAGCCATTCTTTGGATATTCAACATTCATTGGCTCCATGATCACACAAGCCAACTCCTGTTCTTGAAATATCTTTTCAAGTGAGTCAATATTGTTGTACTCAAATTTATGTGTTAATTCTTTTACACTTTGAGGCACGCCCAAATCTCTCATAGTTGAGCCAATATACCAATCTTGCCAACCATGGTAGCCACAGACCGCAATATGCTCTTTTCCTGTATAAGCTCTAGCAATACGAACGGCTGCACTAGTAGCATCAGTGCCATTCTTGGCAAATCTCACCTTTTCAGCGCAAGGAATGATTTGAATCAACTTTTCAGCTACCTCCATCTCTAACTTGTGTGGTAATGAAAAAGTAACACCACTCTTCATCTGTTCTTGCACTGCTCCATCAACATCTTTGTCACAATACCCAAGCGTAACGGCTGCCAATGAATTGACAAAATCAACATACTCATTGCCATCTACATCCCATACTCTTGCACCTTTACCTTTTTCAATAAAAAAAGGAGAGACACCTCTAGGATATTGCGTTAAGCTTTTGCTAAAAGTTTGCGATGCCAAAGGAATAGACTTTAGCGCTCTATCTAATAATTGTTCTGATTTTTTATACATTTTTCAAAAACCTCTTATCCTTTTCTAAGGTTTTTATTAACCCATCGTTTCTAATAAAATTATCATTAATTTTGGTTAAATCTGGTCGCTCATCTAGCAACCCTAAAATATCACTTGTTAAAAATAATGGATTATCTTTATATAAAGCTTGGTATATTTTTTCCACTAAAATGAAATCTTCAGACTCATCCACCGTCCATCGAAAGTGTGACAAATCCCTGTCACAATCAAAATCCTTATTTTTAAATCTACTTAAATTTTTATTTATGTATTGTGTTACATGCTCTATTTCTGAAGGCAATACCGCCTTTTTCTTTACCTCTAATAATGCAGACATTGTCATTATTTCCGCATCTAAGCCATCAGGAAATTTTGGGGAAGTTTTCATGTAGTCAAGCCCCTCATCTAAACAATACTGAATCATATTGTCAATAATTTGCCAATCGGACAAAGGACAATCACCAGTTAAACGAACAACATAATCTGGATTATACAGTTTTGCACACTTATAGAATCTATCTAAGACATTCTCTAAATCACCCCTAAATATTTCAATATTGTTATCTGTGCACATCTTTTCAATGGCATCATCAGAGATTTTATTTGAAGTCGCTACCACCAACTTATCAATCATCTGGGAATTGCTTAATCTTTCAATTTGATGGAGTAGCATTGGCTTTCCTAATATAGGCTTTAAAACCTTTCCTGGTAATCTTGACGAAGAATGCCTTGCTTGTAATATTGCTAATATCATGACACTCCTTTTATATCTTCCACATACTTGGATTCAATAAATTCATATCACTAATAGGGTATGGATCTGAATTACCATGTTTTTTCACTGAGTGAACAATTTCCTCTAGTTGTTTTTTGCTATCGACACCTACCAAAACTTTATCCACCTCTTGGGTGCTTAATGCAAAATTTAATGCGTATTCCAACAAGGACATTTCGCTCTCTTTGACCATTGTCTGATATTCATTAAATTGCTTTTTCCAAGTTTTAAAATACTTTGGAAGATCGTTAAAATTCAACAATATTCCTTGCAAAAAAACACTTCTAGCATAGACCTCTACACCTTTACTCTTTAATACCTGTAATTGGTCACTCTGAATTAAACGGGTATCAAACACATTGAATGGCACTTGAATTATATTAAAGTCAAAATTCTCTAATAAAAAATTTACTTGTTCTGGTGTATAAGTAGAAAAGCCAATTTTTTTAATCAGACCCTGTTGTTTTAATTCATTCAACTTGTTGAATAAAGCACTAAACTGTTTATTTTCTATATCCTGAATATTGTGAATCAGCAAGCCCTCCACTTGCTTTTGACTAAGATCATTTAAAGATTGATAAAAACCATCTATCACCTTATCAACTCCATTTTTAAGAGAGATGGTTTTAGTGATAATCTGGTAATTATCAACGCCAACTTCTCCCAAAACTTTCTCACTATTACCATAACCTGAAGCCGTATCTAATGTATCAATTCCATTGTCTTTAGCAAAGTCTAAAATACCCTTAACTTCCTTTATCGTCACCTGTCCACTTTGATTGGTAATGCCATAATCTAGTCCAAATTGAACTGTACCTATTGCGAGTTTAGGCATTAGTTAATATTGTTAAATGCGTATAAGGAAAGATATCACTAGCAAAACCTTTCTTAAAATGAGAAATTGATAACTCTTTTTCTGTTGGCATAATTTCATCTAAAACACATTGTTTTTGCCCGATCTCGTACCACTTACATCCTTTTGACTTTAAATGCTCAATCGCTTTTGCTTGCACACCATGTCCAAGCGGCTTATCAAAGAGTTCACGTTTATAAACGCCGACACTGTACTGCCCAATATCCTTTGTGTATGTAAACAAACCTGCACCAACCATCTTCATATCTGCATCTCTAATCTCAACTAAAAAAGCTTCGTTAAATTCAACTTGTTTTTGTTGAATAAGCCAACTATCTAGTGAACGAGTTTGCCTACCTGAAACTTCTAAGTGAAGCAGCCTAAACTCCTCAAACACCTTACCTGTAACATTTTCGTTAACAGATATATTCCATTCTCGCTCTGATTTAGAAACTAAAGGCTTAAAACTTTTTCGAAATTTTAGCTTTATATCTTTCAATGAAGAAAGCAAATCTACTAATAGATGATGTGTAACAGATACTTTGCTTGCATCAGAAACCCACAATAGATACCAGCTTGATAAACTATTTGGTGTTAAAGAAGAAACCCTAATAGTCGTCACTTGCAGTTTATTTACTAAAGCAAAGATTACTTTCTTTAGAGTGATTTCAATTCTGTTTTTCTTTTTATTGCCTGAACTTGATGTATGCAAAGGTTCAATTAAACTTTGCCCATTACTACTAATTATCCAGCCCTGATCATTCTCATAAACAAATAGAGGGAAAACAGCAATAGGTTTAGTATTTTCAAAAATAACAAATGATAAATTTATTCCTGAAAAGTATTCCACATAATATTCAACAGTATTTTCGATATGACCGACCGATGAAAAATTTGAAGTTAATACAACATCGGCCCAACCAACGCCTGTAAAAGATACTTTTTCATCAAAAAATGACTTTACAACCGACTGCAATATTTCTTTCATTTTTTAGCATGCACTACAATATGTTCAAATAACTCATGTCTATCGTTATAACTTCTACTAATAGATTCCATATGACAGACAGAGAAATCTTTGTCCATTAATGTTTTTTTATACTCAACTTCATTCCAAAAGTGAAATGGATAATGGTTTCCTGAAAATGGACTGGTCTCACGATGTATACCATTTAGAGTACTTTCATCGAGTTTTATGGCGGGAGCAAACTCTTTAAATGCATCAGAGTTTTGACTGGGAGTGTAAGAAAAAAACAGCCCACCATCTTTTAACACTCGGTAAGATTCATCAATAGCTAAAGAAAAATCTTTATGATCAACACAGTACAACGAAAACACATCTATAACGACATCAAACGTATCATCCTCGTAAGGTAAATCGAGAAAACTACCTTGCTTTAAATTTGCAGTTGTCTCCCAGAAACCAAGCATTTTCTCACCAAGTTTTAATGACTCAGTTGACAAATCTAATCCATAAGCGTCGAACCCTTCCTTTGCAACCATCCACAAATTCGAACAACTTCCGCAGCCTACTTCAAGCACTTTAATTTTTTTACGTCCATGATTGGAATGACTATCAAAAAAATATTTTCCAAAAAACCTTAGTAACTCTTCATTAGGGTATCTTCGCTGTGCTTTAAATCCTGCATTTTTATAAGAATTTTCATACCACTCTTTCACTTTATTCATTAAATATACCTCAATACATTTTCAATAACTTTTGTTTGATTGTTTTTTGTTAAATCAACATAAATTGGTAAACTTAAACAATATTGGTAAAAATTATCACTATTCTCTATTTTTTTATTGTCATAAAAAGGTTGCTTATTAATAGGAATATAATGCACTTGCGTAATAATACCTTGTTTTTTTAATTTCCTGAAAACCTCTTTTCTATCTTTAATTTTTATCACAAACAAATGCCATGATGAGTTTGTATCTAAGTGTTGGAAAGGCAATACACTATTATTTAACTCATCAAAATATCGCTTAGCAATTTCTCTTCTCCTTAAAACAAAGCTATCTAATCGTTTTAACTGGCTAATACCTAATGCTGCTTGAATGTCCGATAAACGATAATTAAATCCTAATACTTGTTGTTCGTAATACCAATCTCCATCATTATTATTTTTAAATTTTTCTTTATTTCTAATAATGCCATGACTTCTTAGTAATTTTATTTTTTCATCTAAGTCTTTATCATTTGTAGTGATTGCACCACCTTCACCAGTTGTTATCATTTTAACTGGGTGAAAGCTAAATACTGTTATATGCGAATATTCACAACATCCTACTTTTTTGTTTTTGTACTCACCACCTAAAGCATGAGAAGCATCTTCTATCACTTTAAATCCATATTCTTTTGACAATTCCCAAATATCTTTCATTTCACAACTTTGTCCTGAAAAATGTACAGGAACAACTAGTTTAGGTAATTTATTTTCTTTTTTTGCTTGGACTAGTTTTTCTCTTAATACTTCAATTGACATATTATAAGTTCCAACATCAATATCAACAAATTCAACTATTGCACCACAATAAATCGCTGCATTAGCCGTTGCAACAAAAGTATTTGGACTAGTCCAAACAATATCATTCTTTTTTAAACCTATTGCTAAATAAGCCAAATGAAGTGCCGCTGTAGCATTATTAGTAGTCTTTACATATTTAACATCACAATAACTAGCAATATTTTTTTCAAACTCTATGACTTTAGGGCCTTGTGTTAAAAAATCTGATTTTAAAACTTCAACGACAGCATCAATATCTTCTTGGTTAATACTTTGCCTATTATAAGAAATCACTTTTATATATTTCCAATTTTATTGCGATTTTTTTCAATCCAATCTTGCAATTCAGAAACTTTCATCCATTCTTTGTTACTATCAGAACAATATATAAAGTCTGACTCTACCCTGACTCCATTGCCTATTCTTTCTGGGTCACTACTCCAGTTGTTAATAGATGGCAATATTTTAAAATGTCCTGGATATTCATAAGTGTAAAGCACATCTTCTGGGCCGATCATTTGTTCATGTAATTTTTCACCAGGCCTAATACCAACCTCTTCTTGTTTAGCTTTAGCATCAACAGCTTTCGCAATATCTATTACTTTCATAGAAGGGATTTTTTTAACGTAGATTTCACCACCCTTCATATCATCAAAAGCATGCCAAACTAGTTCAACCCCCTGTTCTAGTGAAATCATGAATCGAGTCATATGATTATCTGTAATTGGAAATACACCATCTTTTACAATCGATATAAAGAATGGAATTACAGAGCCACGGGACCCCATCACATTGCCATATCTGACATTTGAAAAAAGCGTCTTGTGAGAGCCGCTATATGCATTAGCAGATACAAACAGTCTGTCAGAAGTCAGTTTTGTTGCGCCATAAAGATTGGCCGGACTACTTGCCTTGTCAGTGGATAAAGCAACAACTCTTTTAACACCTTTGTCAATACAGGCATCAATCAAGTTCATTGCACCTATAACATTGGTTTTAACGCATTCGAATGGGTCGTATTCAGCGGTTGGAACAATCTTAGTGGCTGCGGCATGTACAACATAATCTACACCATCTAATGCACGATACAGTCTATCTTTGTCACGCACATCGCCAATCAAAAAACGCACCCTATTATCGTCTTTAAACAACTTGGCCATTTCCCATTGTTTCATTTCATCACGAGAAAATACGATAATTTTTTTCGGATTGTATTTTTCAAGCGTCATCGGGATGAATGTATTCCCAAATGAACCAGTTCCACCAGTAACAAATATTGTTGAATTTTTTAACATTTTTTATTTCATTAGTTTTTTATTGTTTAATTTTATACTTTCATTGATACACACAAGCGCATCGGGATGAATGTATGCCCAAATGGAGCTGTTTCATCAGAAGCTAATATTACTGAACACAGCATTCAGCATAAGCCAGCGATCAAACTGAATTTGTGTAAAGTAGTCCTACCACGAACCAATTAAAATACACCAATATCATAACGAATAATTAACCCAGAGAGATTGGTTCAGTTTATTCAATAGTTTAAATAGTTGTTATATTTTTTCATCTTTATTCATTAATCATCTCTTGATAGCTTCCTACTTGAACAGTATAATTTTTACCTAATTTTACGATTTTATCGCACTTGTTGAGTGTTGTTAATCTATGTGCAATAATAAGCACTGTTATTTCTTTACCTAGATCTTTAATTGCCTCCATAACTTCCCGCTCTGTTTCATTGTCTAGTGCACTAGTTGCCTCATCAAAAATTAATACATCAGCTTCTTTATAGAGAGCTCTAGCTATACCAATTCTTTGACGCTGACCACCAGAGATACGTACACCTTGCTCTCCTACAAGGGTTTGGTAACCATCCTTCCACTGTTCAATCACTTCTGAAATTTGTGCCTTCTGTGCCACTTTTTTTACTAATTGGTAATCAATCTGATCTTTTGAAACTCCAAAAGCAATATTTCCTTCGATTGTATCGTCTGAAAGGTAGATATTTTGTGGCACATGTGCGATTCGCACTTGCCATTCCCTATAATTTTGAATATTTAACAGCTGTTGATCAATGCCCAATTCTCCACTGGTAATGGGAAGCAATCCCATAATAATATCAATTAATGTACTTTTACCACTTCCAGTTTTTCCTATAAAGCCAATACGATCTCCTTTATTTATAGATACGCTAATGTTTTTCAAAATCCAGGGAGAGTTTTGCGTGTAACGAAAACTAAGGTTTGTTAATTCAATCTTATTTTCAAAAATAATTGGCTTTACTGATGACTGACTGGCATATTTTGGTAAGGGTTGATTTAGTAAGTCTATCACATCGTTAAATGATGATTGTGATCCCTTAATACGACTATACGAACTATAAGCTTGCTGTAACGCTGGTAGTAATCTTTGCGCTCCAAGTGCCAGCGCACCTAGTACAGGAATTATTTGACTCACCCCTCCATCTTGTTGTACTATGAAATAAGCAAGAGCGGCAATAAGTGTCATACCAATTGCCTCCATTGCGAACTTTGGACTTCCACTAATAAATTGGATGTCTCCTGATGCACGTCGTAGTGGTAAATCTGCATTACGATAGATTTTACAAAAAAACTCTTGACTACCATCAATAAGCACATCTCGAATTCCACCTAGCCCTTCTTGGAGTGCCTTAACCATTTGAGAAGAGTGTTTGGCAATAATTTGGCTATTATCTTTAAGACGAACTTTAGTGTAACGAAGAACCATCCAATAGGGTGCCGTAAAGCCAATAAATGTAATTAATGCCACATTAGAGTTAATAATAAATAGAGCACTTACAATGCCAATGGCTATGATGATTGAGCTAATAAATACAAGTATTGGATTAATAACACCGGAAATTACTATATTTGTTTTAGTGATAATGCTATCGATTACTTCACTACTATTGCGCGACATGTGAACCGAATACTCCTGGTAAAGAGTGCGACGGTAGATATTGATACTGAGGTCTGCACCTGTGGCGAATGAAAGCCTGGTCATAACATAGAGAAGTATTAAGCGAACTACACCTGCCAGTAAAGCTGCTACTATAAAGAAAATAGTTAGTGGTAGTAATAATTGATCGGGCTGAGTTAATTTTAGAGCTTGGATAATGGGCTGCATAAATGAATGCTGATAGATCAGTTCTGGTGCAGTCAAGACTCCTAAAAATGGCAACACAGCACTTATGCTAACAACCTCTAATAGAGACGCAAGAATCATTAAAACAAACAATAAATAAAACTGCTTTTGACGACGTTTTGAGGTATGACTCCAAATGATTCTTAATCTTGAATTTCTAATGTTCAATTTATATACCACTTATAAGTTTTCTTAAGCCCATCGTCTAAATCTATACCATACTTCCAACCCATATTAGATAAACGAGATACATCAATCAATTTTCTTGTTGCACCATCTGGTTTTGTTGCATCAAAAGTTAATTTACCTTGGTACCCAACAACACGCTTCATTGTTTCTGCCACTTCTCTAATGGTTGTATCTTTACCAGTACCAACATTAATATGCGATAGCATTGGTTGAGTGTTATCTTTGTACGTTTGCTCATCTAGTTCTAATACAAAGAGTGATGCCTCTGCCATATCATCTACGTACAAGAACTCACGCATTGCGCTGCCTGTGCCCCATACAACTACTTCAGCATCATTATTAACCTTAGCTTCATGGAAGCGTCGCATGAGTGCTGGGATAACGTGTGAGTTCTCCGGATGGAAGTTATCATTAATACCGTAAAGATTTGTTGGCATGACTGAACGGAAATCTGTACCGTGTTGGCGATTGTATGATTCACAAAGTTTAATACCTGCTATTTTAGCTAGCGCGTAAGGCTCGTTGGTTGGCTCTAACACGTCGGTTAACAACGCATCTTCACGCATTGGCTGTTTAACTGCCTTAGGATAGATACAGGTACTGCCTAAAAATAGTAAGCGCTTAACCTTACTCTCATAAGCCGAATTAATAACATTGGCCGCAATCATTATGTTTTGATAGATAAAGTCTGCAGGATAGGTGTTATTCGCATGAATACCGCCCACTTTTCCTGCAGCAAGAATAACGTAATCAGGTTTTTCTTGTGAAAAAAAGGCTTGCACTGCCGCCTGATTAGTGAGGTCTAGCTCTTTATGTGCGCGCACTAACAGATTGGTGAAACCCCTTTCTTCTAATTGCCTAACTATGGCAGAGCCGACTAGGCCACGATGCCCTGCCATATAGATTTTGTCGTTAAGATCCATTTCTAAATCAATTACTCGTTAAAATCTGGCGCTTTAAAACCGTGGTCTTTCACTAATGAATCACGCTTGGCGATATTAATGTCATTTTCCATCATCTCATGCACCATCTCTTCTAGTGTTATTTTTGGCTCCCAGCCTAGTTTTTCTTTAGCTTTGGTTGGATCGCCTAATAACGTTTCTACTTCAGTTGGTCTAAAATATCTTGAGTCAACTGCAACGATTAAATTACCGGTTTCGCTGTCATAGCCTTTTTCATCCATGCCTTCGCCTTCCCAACGGATGGTTTTACCTAGATGACCCCAAGCGAAGTTGGTAAAGTCACGCACTGAGAACTGTACGCCGGTGGCAATACAAAAATCATCTGGCTCATCTTGTTGTAGCATTAGCCATTGCATCTCTACATAGTCTTTTGCATGGCCCCAATCACGTTTGGCATTCATGTTGCCTAGGTATACGGTGTCTTGTAGGCCTAGTGAGATACGCGCTAGTGCTCTTGTAATCTTACGAGTGACAAAGGTCTCTCCTCGTACTGGCGATTCATGGTTAAAGAGGATGCCGTTACAAGCATACATGCCGTAGGCTTCTCGGTAGTTAACCGTAATCCAGTAAGCATAAAGCTTTGCTGCTGCATATGGAGAGCGTGGGTAGAAAGGTGTGGTTTCTTTTTGCGGGATTTCTTGTACTTCGCCGTATAGCTCTGAGGTAGAGGCTTGGTAGTAGCGGGTTTTCTTCTCAAGGCCCGAGATACGAATAGCCTCAAGTACGCGCAGCGCGCCCAAACCTACCGTGTCTGCCGTGTATTCTGGGGTTTCAAATGAGACGGCAACGTGAGATTGCGCACCAAGGTTATAGATTTCATCAGGTTGGATTTGTTGAATAATACGTACCAAACTCATTGAATCGGCCAGGTCACCGTAGTGGAGCACCAATTTACGTCCTGTCTCATGAGGGTCTTGGTATAGATGATCAATACGATCAGTATTAAATGATGATGAACGACGTTTAATGCCGTGCACCTCATAACCCTTGTCTAATAAAAACTCCGCAAGATACGATCCATCTTGTCCGGTTATACCGGTTATTAGTGCTACTTTGTTATTTGCCATATTTAATTCCTAAAATAATCCTTTGTATATTTATGTACTTGTTTACTTTCTAATAATTCATTAATAGTAAACCATTTGTATTCACTGTGTTGCTCGGTTGGTAAATCTGGAGTCTCTTCCATCTCATACTCATAAGCAATATTCACATAGTGTGTTGATACATTTTCATAGATACTGTCATTGTAAAAATGCTCGAACACGCCAATAAACTCTGGTGTAGATTTTAAATCAATATTGAGTTCATTTAAAGCCACTCTTGCCATTGCATTGTCAATGGATTCATTCTTATTAATTCTACCGCCAATTGAAAAGAAATAACCCTGTGCAGGTTTATTAATTCTCTTGCCTAATAATATTTTATTACCTTTCTTTATTAAAATATCAATAGAAATCAGTGGGGCCGAATCAACAACGGTTTTAAATATTTGATCGTCCAACATTAATCTTTAACCCTGCCATAAATATCCTCAAATCTAACAATATCATCCTCGCCCAGATAAGTACCGCTCTGCACTTCAATAATCTCTAACTGTTCATTGGTTTTGTTCTCTAAACCATGTGTTGTGCCAACTGGAATGTAAGTTGAATCACCCTCTGTCAATGTAAGAATTTCTTCTCCATTAATGGCTGTAGCTGTTCCGCTAACTACCACCCAATGCTCTGCACGCTGATGATGCATTTGAAGAGACAGTTTTGCACCTGGATTTACGTGCAATCTCTTCACTTGAAAATGCACACCAACTTCAATAGAGTCGTACCAGCCCCACGGACGGTATACCTTGCGATTAGAGTGGGCCTCATCTCTGCCCTTTTTTTGAAGAGATTCAACAATAGACTTAACTTCATGAGCCTTGTCTTGACTAGCAATAAATGTAGCGTCAGGCGTATCAATCACAACTAGATTATCTACGCCAACTGCAGTTACCATATGGTGAGAAGCATAAATATACGTATTGGTTGTATCTTGTGCAGTTACATCTCCTTTGAGCACATTACCACTACTATCCTTTGCGCCAATATCGTACAGCGCTGACCAAGAGCCAATATCATTCCACTGGGCGTCTAATGGTACAACAACGACATTGATGCTCTTTTCCATTAAAGCGTAATCAATGGAGTCACCCGGACTTAATGCAAAAGATTGCTCCTCAAGACGAATAAAATCAAGATCCTGTGTGGCGTCCTTTACAGCACTGCTCACTGCTTTAACAATATCTGGTGAATGCTTAGTTAGCTCATCAATTAGCACATCAGCCTTAAACATAAACATGCCAGAGTTCCAAAGGTAATTACCCTGCTCTAGATAAGTCTGAGCAGTTTCTAGATCTGGTTTTTCAACAAACTCTTCGACCTTATATGCGCCATCAGCATTGTTCTTAGATGATTTGATATAGCCATAGCCTATGTTGGCATCTGTTGGCACAATACCAAAAGTTGCCAGTTTACCCTCTTGCGCTTGACTGCTTGCAATATTGATTGCCTCATGGAATGCGGCAATGTCTTGAATAACGTGGTCCGCTGATAATATTAACAATACTGCATCGTCTGAAGTTTTAAGTGATTGTAGTGCTGCAGCTGCTATTGCAGGTGCTGTGTTTCTACCAGCAGGCTCAAGCAGGATTGTTGGATTTTTAATATCAATTTGTTGACATTGTTCCGCCACTAGGAAGCGATGATCGGCATTACATACAATAATCGGATCCGCAAGGTTATCTAATCCGCTGAGACGCAGAATGGTTTCTTGGAGCATGGTGTTATCGCCTGCTAAAGGTAGATACTGCTTAGGGTATTCTTTACGAGATAGTGGCCAAAGGCGTGTGCCAGAGCCACCCGATAGGATTACTGGGATTATTTGCATTTAGATTCAATAATTAAAGGTTTCAGTAAATATCATTTTTAAACTGGTTAATATTGACAAGTTTTGTAAAGGTTTATTAAAAATGATAATGGCTATTATCGCTTTTTATTAGTCATTTCTTCTGATTCAAGTTGTAGCTCATTAATCTCTTTTTTTAGTATTTCATATTCATTAACCTTTCTTTTTAGAAAGGATAAAGTTAGCCTTGACT
>Ga0233427_10000894_pt1 | contig 35029 bp, 33 predicted proteins | sample SI_118_April2016_5_FD_179885 | JGI IMG/M metagenome (GOLD analysis project Ga0233427, IMG submission 179885) | Seawater microbial communities from Saanich Inlet, British Columbia, Canada - SI_118_April2016_100_MG | ecosystem: Environmental > Aquatic > Marine > Inlet | place: Canada: British...
TGGTAAGGCTAAGCGCTTCATTGAGTTGCGTGACGGATATCGTGATTTACGCATTCGCTTTGCTCTTGCTGACTCAACTACCTGGCACTCAAGTGCTGCCGAACTTCGCGATTCGCTAAAAAACGTCGTGACTGAAATAGATTCGCTGACTGATCAACGCGATCGCAACGAAAGTCACTTTGCAGAACTTGAATCTGAACTTGCAACTTTGCGTGAACGGCATCAGTCGCTGCGCAATGAATCTAGCCAAGTTAAAGAGCAGGTGGCGACACTAGAAGAACGTGTTGCCGGACTACAAACGCGCGCAGCTGAAGCCGACACTCAGGTAGTCAAAGACAATGCGCGCTTAGAAGTTTTGGTTGCCGAGCAAACTAAAGATGGGCAAGCCAACTCCGAATTGCTCGCAGAGAAAAACAATTTAGACCAGCGTATTGCAATGGCATCGACACGCCTCGATGAGGTTGAGGTTGAATTCAATGAAGCTCGCGATTTGCGCAATGCTGGCCGCGAGGAGGTAGAGCGCCTGCGAAGTGAAATCCTTGATGCGCTACAACAGCGATCTGTCTGGAATAATAAAATTGCTGATGCAGCCAAGCAGCGCTCTGAGTCTGCTGGCGGTCTAGGTGCAGTTGAGCGTCGATTCTCTGAAATTGTCGAAGAGCTTACGACTTCCGAAACAGCTGTTTTGAAGACTCACGCAGATGTTACGCAGCAGCAACACGCATTCAATGAGCAGCAGGGCAAACTACGTTTGGCGCAGCAGAGAACCGAAGAGCTAAAAGACAAACACACGGGTTTTGACAGAGTTGCGCATGAAGCTGCTCAGGCAAAAGCCGCAGCCGAGGCAAGGGTAGAAGCTTACGGAGTTGTTGATGACGAAATGCCTGGAGTGCCTGAGCACTTGCCTTCATACCTAGATGATGACTCCAACAACGTCAGTTCGTGGGTTTTAGAAATGGTGAGTGTTGCTGCACCATGGGACGCAATCCTTGAAAACATGCTTGGCAGAATGCAGCATGCGTTTTGGTGTGATTCGGTTAAAGATTTCCAAGATCTTCCAAAAGGTGTGTTTGACTTCTTCTCTCCAGTTGTCGATTTTGTCGAGCCAGTAAAAATTGAAGGTGCGACATCACTGTTTGAGCTGCTGCAGGGCGACATGAAGGTGCGCCAGGCCCTATGTGCACGACTAGGTTCGTTGTATTGTGTCGATAGTCTTTCTGAGGCGCAGCGACTTGTTGATATTCACCCGCAGGCAATGTTCTTGGTCGCGAGCGGTGACTTGATTGCCAATGGTTATGCGCGGCGCGGAGTGAGCTCCGAAGATGCCGCTGGTGTACTGGCCCGACGCAATGGTAAGCAAGCTGCAGAGACAACATTACAAAAAGCTATCGCAGCATACGATTCTGCGCACACCCTCGAACGAGATTGTGCACAGCAATTACAGCAAGCGCAGGCGGAATACGAGCAGTGGCGTGATAGCTTTGCCACTGTCCGCGACGGTTTGCACGAAGTCCTTGCACGCGACAAGCAACTGACTCAACGTCATTCTTTACTAGAAGAAGAACATAAAGCTCTTGAATCACAGCGCAAGCAGTTGTCAGATGATTCTAGTTCTGCGTCAACTATCGAGCAAGATGCTGTGGCCAAGCGTGACCACTTCGAAAATTTACGTTTAGAGCTTATTGAAGAACTGAATGAGAAAGATGGTGCGCTAAAGTCTTTAGATAATGAGCACGAGTCTATCTCTGCGAAATGCCAAGAGATCCGTCTTGATAAATCTGAATGCGAACAAGATTTACGCCTTTGGACAGCACGCCACTCCGAATTGGCAGCTCGTGCCCAACGCCAAGAAGACGAGCGCTCAACTTTACAAACAGAGTTGAGCAGTCTGTCTGGTCATGGCTCCGAATTACGGCAACAAGCCGAAGAAGCGCGAAATACTCGAACTTCTTTGCTCGAGCGTCGTTCAGAACTGTCAGAGCGCTGTGAGCAGGCTGAAACGCACGTTGAGCGTGCAACGCAGGCCTTGCACCACGAGCGCACCCAAGCGTCAGGTGAGTCGCAGCGTTATGACGGCTTGGTGGCCGATCGTCACCAATCAGAGCTCGAACTGCAAAAACTCGAGCTACGGTCCCAAGAGTTGGCTCGAGGAGTCCAAGAAGAGTTTGGTCAGTCCGTTGACGGAATGGTTAATAGTTTGGGTATCGACCGCGATAGCATTTTCGCTGAGGGAACTGATCTTGATGAAGCCCGCAAACAAGTTGCTGAAAGCCGACAAAGAATTGAGCGCATAGGCTCGGTGAACCTTGATGCCGTTAATGAACTCGAAGAACGTGCCGAACGTGAATCATTCTTGATTTCAGAGCGTGACGACTTGTTTGCTGCTAAAACTAATCTTGAAGACACCCTCGAAGAACTAGATGTTCAATGCCGCGAGCGCTTCGTTGAAACATTTGATAAGGTGAAAGTCGAGTTTGAATCAATCTTCCGCCGCTTGTTTAGTGGTGGCAAAGCTTCAATTGGTTTAGAGGAAGGAGTCGACCCACTCGAAGCTGGTATTGAAATATCCGCCAAGCCTCCTGGCAAAGAATTACGTTCGATCAATCTACTTTCAGGTGGCGAACGAACATTGACAGCGCTCGCCTTGTTGTTGGCTGTGTTCCAATCACGTCCTTCACCATTCTGCTTGCTTGACGAAGTTGATGCGGCGCTTGACGATGCTAACGTAGAGCGCTTTGCAAACGTCATTCAAGACTTTATTGGCACAACCCAGTTCTTAGTTGTTACTCACAACCGCATTAGTATGGCACGCTGTCAACGTCTGTTTGGTGTGACGATGCGCAAGAAAGGCGTTTCGATGGTCGTTAGTGTTGACCTTGAAGAAATGCAGGGTGATGGCGAGATTAATCTCAGCTCTAGCAAAGCATTGGGGGTTGATATACAACGCCCACCTCTAGAAATTCCTGCGCAGCCACCGGTCTTAGAAACCGAAGCTTAAAGCAGTCTGCCTTACTCAGCCAAGCCGTACTTTGCGTTAACAGTTGGTAGGGCGGCAAGAACTAGTCGTCCAACTCTGCCTAGAGAATTAGCGCTAGTATTTTCAATAACGTCTTTCGTTGTGTGCCAATAAGAGTTTGCCGGTCCGAAATTGAAGTCGATGATGTCAATGGTAGGCACGCCAAGTTTGCGGAAGTGGATGTGGTCGTCGCTGACTTTTCTTTGTCCTACAAAGAGGTTGCCATCACCAAGTTGCTGGGCTGTTTGTTCGAAAATCGACTTTAGCCCACTATTTGAGGTTGTGTCTTTAACTAGACCAAGTTGCTTGTCACCAACCATATCTAGCAAAATAAATGCTCGGATGTCTTTGAGAGTGCCATCATCGCGCTTTGCATATGCGACATGGCGAGAACCAAAAGTTGAGTTGACGTTGTCGTTCCAGTTTACAGGAGGAAAAGATTCTTCGCCATCGAACCAGCACATTATGATGCTCATGCCGGGCAGGGGTGCATCGCCTTGTAATTGCCGAGCTAGTTCGAGCAAAACAACAGTAGAAGAACCACCATCGTTAGCGCCGACAAAACTAGGTTTATCAAAAGTGTCGTAATGTGAACAGATCCAGATTTCTCCTGGTTTTGTGCCCTGACGTTTTGCAAATATGTTGGAGCCTACAATGTCGCCACGGCGACGAGCAGCAGCAGGGGCAGTAGCTATGAAGCTATCCGTAGAATGACTCCAGCCTTTCAGCTCGCTAAGCTTATCAGCAATCCAATCTTGAGTTTTTTTCGACCCAGGAGTGCCGATGCGGCGCGTGCCGATTACATTGCATAAGTGCTCGAGGTCGGAAAAAGCGCGCTGCGAGTCGAAGTCAATAGTCGCAGGATCGATTGCTACTATAGGCTGTTCGTTGCCGCAACTTGTATTGACAGCACAGCTAAGTAGGGTTGCGCCAAGAATGGCACTAAGTGACAATTTGTGGTGAATTGCGTTCATTGTTAAAGACATCATAGACGCGTGCGACTAAAATCTAAACATGACATCACCAGACTTTCAGTATTCGTCTACATCAGAACCCGTCCCTGAGCTAACTGTTCTTGCCGTTTTGCTAGGTATTGTCGTCGGCATAGTCATGTCGGTTGCAAATGTTTACCTCGGGCTATTCGCAGGAATGACCGTAAGCGCTTCCATCCCGGCCGCTGTTATCTCGATGGGCTTGCTTAAAGGCGTGCTTAAACGCGGCACTATTCTTGAAAATAATATGGTGCAAACCATGGCTAGCGCCGGAGAATCACTAGCCGCCGGAATCATTTTCACTATGCCGGCCTTAATTATTGCCGGAGTCTGGACCGAATTTGATTACTGGACGACAACAATTGTGGCACTAGCTGGCGGGTTGCTTGGGGTGCTCTTTATGATTCCATTGCGCCGCCCAATGATTGTTGAAGATGATTCGCTTATTTATCCCGAAGGAGTTGCTTGTGCGAAAGTTTTAAGAGCTGGCGAAAGCGGTGGCAATGGCATGAAGGTAGTTTTCGGTGCGTTATGCTTGGGTACTGTGATTAAAATTATGGGAGAAGGCTTAGGAATTCTTGTTGGTGGTCTGAAGACTTCGTTCATCGTTGGCCCGACCAAATTCTTTACTGGCCTCACAGCTTCTCCTGCTTTAATTGCTGTTGGATATATCGTTGGCTTTAACATTTCGGCATTAGTATTCGTTGGTGGTGCCTTGGCGTGGGCACTCACCGCTCCCGTTTTGGTTGCGCTTGGCAATTATGATGTCGCCTTAGTATCTGACGATTTATATTCTTTGGTGAAAGCAGACGTCCGTTACTTAGGCGTCGGAGCAATGATTGTTGGCGGCTTATGGTCGATTCTGCAAATCAGACACGGAATTGCCCAAGGAATTCGCGAAACGATGGGATCCTACTCGGCATCGATTAATCGCCAAGAGATTCCTCGGACTGAGCGCGATATGGATCGCCGTTGGCTACTATTGCTGACTTTAGCTACGGCCATTGTGGTGCTTTTCCTGTATCGCAGCGTCTCAGACAGCTGGATGGTGTCGGCAATCGCTACACCTTTAATGCTCGTCTGCTCGTTCTTTTTCGTAGCTGTGGCATCATACATAGTCGGTTTGGTTGGTAGTTCGAATAGCCCTGTTAGTGGCATGACAATCTGTTCGGTGCTCTTAACATCTGCGATTATTGCATTATTCGGCTTCTCTCCCGAGGTTGCGATTATGGCGACAATGGGAGTTGCCGGTGTAGTGTGCTGTGCCACTTGCACAGCTGGCGACGTCTGCCAAGATCTCAAAACTGGTAGCTTGGTCGGCGCAACTCCGTACCGTCAGCAGTGGGCCGAAATAATTGGCGTGATTACAGCTTCATTCGTTATGGCACCAGTACTCGGGTTACTGCACAGTGCTTACGGCATCGGAACTGGTGCTGAAGGAGCCCTCGAGGCCCCGCAAGCACAACTATTTGCGAGCTTGATGCAAGGGTTCTTCGGCGATGCTGAATTGCCATGGGGATTGATAGGGATAGGCGCTGCTTTAGGCTTAGTGATAATACTCTTAGACAAATTAGTGCTTGAGCCGAGAAAATCCAAATTCCGCTTATTTGTTATGCCAGTAGCTGTCGGCATGTACTTGCCATTTGGTTTGTCTACCGCAATTCTGCTCGGTGGTTTAGTTGCGTGGGCGGCGGCTCGCAGGCATAAATCAGCAGAAAAACGTGACCAGGGCCACGAACAAGGGATACTCTTGTCGTCAGGCTTGATTGCAGGCGAAGCGATAGCTGGAGTGTTGATTGCTATTCCTAAAGCAGCCGAATATGAATTGCCTAACTTGCAAAGCTCTAACAGCACAATAATAACTGTCATAGCCATGTTCTTTGTAGTACAATTGTTATTCAAAATAGGCACCAAAAAAACTTAATGAAACTTTCCATCGTAATACCAATCTACAACGAAGAAAAAACGTTGTTGGAAATCATTAAACGTGTTCGCGCATCAACCGAATACGAAAAAGAGTTAATCCTTGTCGACGATTGCTCGCAAGACTCAACTCGTGAAATACTAAAAGGTTTGGCTGGCGATTCCGATTTGTCCATTCACTATCACGAGGTTAACCAGGGTAAAGGTGCTGCCTTACGCACTGGCTTTCAGCATGTGACAGGTGATGTGGTGTTAATTCAAGATGCCGACCTTGAATATGATCCTGCTGAATACAGCATTTTGCTCGAACCTATTGAGCGAGGATTAGCGGATGTAGTTTACGGCTCACGCTTCAAAGGCTCGCGGATGTCACGCGTGCACATGTACTGGCACCAAATGGCCAATAACTTTTTGACGTGGGTTTCAAATATGTTTACCAACCTTAACTTGACAGATATGGAAACCTGCTACAAGGTGTTCAAGGCAGAGGTGATTAAAGACATGGAATTCAAGTCAAACCGTTTTGGTTTCGAGCCTGAAGTAACGGCTAAAGTCGCTCGCGTACGTTTAAACGGTAAGCGAGTTCGTGTCTACGAGGTGCCAATCTCTTACTACGGCCGTGATTATGAAGAAGGTAAAAAAATTGGCTGGAAAGATGGCGTAGCAGCCTTGTGGCACATTTTTCGCTACAACGTTTTCCGCTAGAACAATACAGGCATAACTGGTCCGCGGGCCGGTGCGATTAGCAGTTCGACATGACTTAGACCGCAATTAGACAACGCATTTGCCATGCATTCACGAGCGAACAGTGGCGTATTGTTCTTTTGTGATAAATGAGCCAGAGTTAATTTTTTCAGGCGCGAAGATGCGCCTTGCTTGACAGCGTCGGCGGCTTGTTGGTTTGAAAGGTGGCCAAGGTCAGATGAAACTCGTTGCTTGAGCATGCGGGGATAAGGTCCGTTTGCCAACATGTTCGGATCATAATTTGACTCGAGGACTAACTCATCTAGATCGCCCAATAAGCCATTGCTAACGAGATCATCACTGTTGCCGAGGTCAGTAAAAAAACCGATACGGTAATCTTGATGCTCAAAAATATAGCCAAAGGTCGGTTCAGCATCGTGAGGAACAAGGATTGGCGTTACAGCTATGTCAGCAACATGGAAGGTGCGTCCGTCTGCAATGTCGCAGTGTTTGATGCTGCGTCTGTTCAGCTCACTTTGACTGAGTTTTTGATTACAGCCAATGATGTCGCGATGCATATATAGTGGGGCATCGGCTCGCCCAGCAACAGCAATTATATTGGCCGAATGGTCGCCGTGGCAGTGACTCAGTAACACCGCATCTAACCGAGAAAGATTTAGCTCGACTTGCTCAGCAAAACCACGAGCGGTACGCAAAGCAATTCCGGCGTCGAGGCAAATAGTGGTGCGCGTTGCTCCGCTTCCGGCTGTGATAAGAGCACAATTGCCGGTTGAACCGCTGGCTAGGGTATGAATTTGCATTAGCTAAGCTTAACCGCGTTCTGGCAGTAATTACAGCAATCGTATCTGTCTCAACTAATTGTTGGAATTCGTTGCGAAATGTAAGATACTGTGTCAATGGCTGATTCAGATACTCCTCAAGCGCAGTGGTTTTACACACTGAAAGGCGAACACGCTGGGCCAATTAGCGAGGCTGAAATGCTCACCATGCACGAACAGCGCCAGTTGCGTGGTAGCGACTTAGTGTGGTCGCAAGGTATGAAGGGATGGAAGCCTCTCGATGAGGTTTTACCCAAAATCATGCGAGTCATTCCTGTGAAGCCAACGCCACCTCCAGTGCCGGCCAACCCTAATATAGAGCAGGCTGAGGTGGGCGAAGAATATGTTATTCCTCAAAGCCCATTTGATGCCGCACGCTCGGTCGGTCATCAAGAAAATTCGCGACGCGCATGGCAGCGATTTGTCGCCCGCATGTTCGATGGTATTTTTTACGTAGTTATCGCGGGGGTTGTGCTCGCGGCTTTGTTCAGCGAACACGAGATTATGCAAGCCTACGAAAACCTGTCTGGATTTTCGATGTACAACATCCTAATGATGTTGGTGCTAGGTGTGCTCGAGGCATTCATGATTTCAAAATGGGGGATGACGCCAGGAAAGTGGATCATGCGGGTGCGCGTGGTGCATAGCGAGCAGCGGTTCTTATCCTTTAGCGAGGCACTGAAAAGATATTTTTATGTGCTTGTGCGCGGCATGGGCTTAGGTCTGTTCCCATTGAATGCTATATTTAACACCTTGTCGTATGTCGAAGTGACTCAGACAGGAAACACTTTATGGGATAAACGCCTAGAATGCGAAGTACAACATGGCCAAATGTTGGGCATCCATCGCGCAAGCGCTTGGGTGCTCAGTACTATTATGGTACTGGTTATTCTTGCAATGATTGGTTAACGCTTAGCGCGACTCTCGCCATTTGATGCGGCGCGCCAATTCGTTTTTATCCAGCCCATTTACCACAGGTTTGGTGATGTCTTTGCCGTTTAACTCATCACGGAGCAACATCAGTGAACATTGAGCCTCTGGACTAAAACGCTCGTCAATAATAATCGCGTTGATGTTGTCGGGGCTAGTGTCAGAGCAACGCAGCAAAGAATCAGCTGCCGCCGTTTGTTGCTCGTAGTTGCCATGTAAAATAAATGGCCACAAAAACTCGGCCTGGGAAGAGTTAGCCAAAGAACCGCGATATTCAAGTGCACGCACACTGCTGTAATAATCAGTTTCTAGCTTCAAGACGTCATCATTCGGAATAGCATCATGCTCGCGTTCCATCCAGCTGAAAGTTTGCAGAGCGTGATCGCGAACATAAGGGTCACTGTCGCTAGCCGCAAGGGCAAGAATCTTAAGAGCCGCGTTGTCTAAGCGAATGAATACAAAGCGCGCGTCATCAACAGGGCGCAGCGGTTGCGAGCGGAACTTGGCAACCGTATGCCAAAGTTCGTCTGTGTACGTGGTGTCCGCCACATCATTTTCAGAATCAAGTGGATGGCCTTGCTGATCCCATTGCTGTTTCAAACGAAGCGCATGTTGCCAGTTTTGTTCGAAGTCAGCATTGCCTTGATTGAGACTCGCAATAAGCTTAGCAGCAAGTTCTCGCGCAAATTCAAGGTCAGTTATCTGAGATTGTTGCTCTGTGCGAAGTATGGAGACCACCGCGTCAAGACCTGCTAAATTATTGTGTTTAGCGAGAGCACTTGCAATTAAAATGTTGGCAGGCCAATCCTTTTCATATTTTAAGCGCAATACCAGTCGCGGAATGAACCGCCGGTTGCCACGCCAATCAGTCTCGGCAAGAAAGGAATAAGCTAAACGCCTTTTTAGGTGGTCAAGTTTCTCGGTTTCGACAATGCTGAGAAGTGCATGCTGCAACTCATCGCTACTGAGCTTGCCGATTCTTCGTTGGGCGCGCTGTCCACTTTGACCACCAAGTTCAGCTGTATCAAGGATGTCGAGTATTTCTTCGGCGCGCGAAATTGACATTTTAGGCCATGTACTTGCAGTTGCAAGATGCTCGTCAAGTACGTTACTAAATGGCTGTTTGTCTAGAGCGAGCGAGCCAACATTGGCTGCTTGCTTGGAGCAAGCGAGCATAACAACAACCAATAATGCGATTTTGTTATTCATCTTTAACACGATCGGCTATTGAATGAATGACAACTGCCTCGAAATCAGGCATGAAAGGGTTGGTTTTATAAAGGAGCTTGATGGAAATAGAAGTTGCAGTGGCGTCCAAGTTGAAACTCATGCTCTCACCAGCCGGCAGTTGCGTATTGGTTAAGTCGGTTTCGTCACGGTAGGGGTCGCGGTAGCGGTAGAGTAATTCCCATTCACTAAAAATGCCGTTGTATTCATATTGCACTTTTAAATCTGCCGCACGCGAGCGTTCGTCGGTAGGAAAATTATGCCCACAACCATCATTAACGAGGGTTGCGATTGGGCCGTCAGTATTCCAGGAAAAGTCAAGACTAACAGCACTTTGCAGTGCTGTTAAATCATGGCTAGCAGGGAAACCATGATTTCGCCCACGCCGTCCACCTTGGCGAAACTCGCTTGGCATATGGCAATCAAGGCAATTATTACCCTTTAAGTTGTCGGGAGCACCACGCCATTGCTCGACCGTTTCATGTTGGTTATGGCACGAGGCACACAAGTCGACGCTAGACAATCGGTCGACATATTGTGGACGGCAGGGCGCATCGCTTGCTGGTTGACGCTTGCTGGTTGCTACACCGCCATTAGTCACGGCATGGCACGCCAAACAGTCAACACCCAATGCGCGCTGGGATTGTCGCGCTAGAACTCTTTCGCCTGCTGCAAATTTCAACACTGGCTGCGGAGCATGGCAGGCTATGCATTCTTGATTAGAGAAATCATTGGAGAGCTTGCGCACTTCTGGATTTTCATAGGCGAAGGCATGGTGAGACGATTTCCACTCGGCGGCGACATCAGCATGGCACTCTAAGCATTGACTGGAGGAATGCAATTCTGTTGCTGGTAGCGGTTTTTGCGGCACTAAGATGAGCGCAATAAACACGACACCCAAAACAGCGAGAAAGGCACTAATGAATTTCATCGTGCAATAAGATGGCCACCAACCATGTCATAGATAGGGAAGTCAAGTTGCTGAGCATCATCTTCGTTATGAGTAACCATAATCACGGCTGCCGAAGTTAATTCTAGAACAGCCTTCAGCAATTTGATTCCTTGCATGCGCGATTTACTATCAAGTGATGAGAAAGCTTCGTCGAGTAGAATAAGTTCTGGGGAGCAGATAAGCACCCGGGCAAAGGCTAAGCGTCTGGCTTCGCCACCAGACAAATTGGCTGGTTTTCGGTCAGCGATATGTTGGATGCCAAGCGACTCTAACAAATTAATGGCGGCTGATTTGGGCTCAGAAATATTAGAGGCCTTTGCCGCCATTAATAACTGCTGAAGCGCAGTGTGACTTGGCCACAATCCCAAATCTTGAAATACCATTTGGCAGCGACTCGGATTTTGCAATTCAACTGTTCCGCTGTCAGCGGATTCAAGGGAAGCAATGATGCGCAACAATGTTGATTTACCACAACCGGATTCTCCGAGAATGGCAACACGCTGACTGGCATTTAGCTGCAAGTCAAGTTTGTTCAATACACTCTTGCCAGCGAAGGCTTTATCGAGCTGGTTGATTGCAAGGATAGTTTTGGTCATGATTTTCGTCGTTCGGTAATTAAAGCATTTAGCATTATAGGCAAGAACAGAATGAAACTAATAGTCAAACCGAAGGCCGCTACAAAGTTGTCACGTGAGAAGTGAAGTGCGTTGTAATAGCGAACAGCCGTTGATTGGTTAGCTGCCGGCAGCAGGATCGCAAAATCTAGTTCGCGCATTGCAAACACAAACACTAAGGCACCGCCGAGGATGCATGCGCGTAAATTGCTACGTGCAAAAATTGAGAACACTCGGCTAGCAAGTGGGATGCGGTGGATACGCGCGCTAGCGTCAATAGCATTTGCTTGCTCACCAAAAGCGTTAAAGCAAATTAGTACAGCTATTGGCATGAAGCGTCCGGCAATCAGCATTCCAGGTAATGCGACTGAATTGTAGAAAGTGTCTAAATACGGTTGATTGAAAACTAAAATGCTGCCAAAAGCAATACATAACGATGGAACTAGCATTGGCAATACCAAAATTATGAATAGCGCTGTGCGTGCAAGCCCTTTGCTGTAGTGAAGGGCAAAAGTCCAGATTGGTGCGCAGAGCATGCAAATCAGCGAGCCAATTGAGGCAAATTGAAAGGTGCGGATCATGTCACTCCGCCCAAGGGTCACGGCATCACTAAAAGCTTTGCCAGAAGTCTCAAGCCAGGTGCTGGTCGCTAGCGGGCCACGCATCCCGCTTTCAAAAAACATGCGTCCGATTACTGCAAAAACAAGTACTGATGTCAGTGTCAGGCAAGCAAGGCTCAACGCTGTTGGATGTTTCGAAACATGAGTCTTTGCGTGGTCACGGCTTGTGTGTTGCTGTTGGTTAGCTAGCCAAGGCAAGATGCAAAGCAACATGCCTAAGCCAATGAGTATTAATGGAATGCTAGAGACAGCTCCAGCTCTAAAATCTGAGTTGCGTGAATTGCCGAACACTTCGGATGAGTAGACGTGAAAGAGATCTCCGACTGTAGCGAAGTAGTCTGGCACAGCAAAATCTCCGATGCTGAAAATAAAGCACAAGGCGGCGCCAACTAAAGCGGCACCACGAGAATGACTTAACATTAGTTTGACGCTGAGCGTACCGCCGAGCATGCGCGCAGAATCATAGCTAGCAGCAGATTGTTTGCTTAGGCTGCGCATCACAAGCAATGCAGGTAGGGGTGCATAACAACAGGCAAAGCTAAAAACTGATGCCCAAGGACCGCTGATTCCGAGAAGGCCATGCCATGCTTGGGCAACCATTAATGGGGGAAGCAGTAATGACAATGGCAGAATAAGTTTGAAAAAAGAGCTGCCGCTAAAATCAAAGCGAGCGAGAATGATTCCGAGTGGCCATCCAAGTAGAAGGGCACCACCTCCGGCTGCAAGCGACGTCCAAATGCTGCGCCATAGTAAGAGTAGAACGCGATTGTCGAGACTGCCAAGCCATTGTGGAAAATCAAAGAATGCTAAAATGCTTGGAGCAAGTGGCAGCCATGCGCAGACGATGCTTACTAACAGCAATAGAGCGACCCAGGCAGATTTGAATGACATTAACGTACGAATAGTTTTTGAAATGTAGACGCTGCATTATCTAGCTCGTCTGCTACATCTGCCCACGATACATCAAGAATAGGATAGTCTCGGTTAGGCAATTGCATGCCGGCAACAGCATCAACTTGCCGGTGCAAAGGTATTTGCCGTGAACTCGAATTAGCTAACCGTAATTCGGTTTCTGCGGACACTGCGTAGTCGATGAACTTTTTGGCGATGTCGTTGTCTTCGGCTCCTTTAAGGAGGCAAATACTGTTTGGAATTAGCATCGCACCGCTTTTCTCGGTGCCTTGATCTAAATAATGAATAGCAACCGGGTAGCCATTCGCAACCGCTTTTGCTGCATCATCGGTGTCTGTGAAACACCATTGGTAATCATTTGCGCAAACTCTGCGCATTGCATCAGCATTTCCCGCGGCAAAATTTAATCCAGCATTTTGCACATCATCAAACCATTGCACAACGTCAGCAGTTGAACTTTGTTGAATTAGATATGCGAAATTAGACAGAGTCGTTCCGGTTAGTGGCTGAGCCATGACTCCTGTTTCAGCGCACTCACTTTTCAGGAAATCATTGAGATGCTTCGGATAGTTGACACTGTAGTCGGTGCGATACATTATCACTCGTGCCCGTGCAGCGAAGGCAGTGTAGTGTCCATCCGCATCGATAAAAAAACTAGGGATGCCTTCTGCGGCTGGCGACGAGTAAGCAGTTGTCAGACCAAGATTTTTTAGACGAATAGTATGTGCCATTTCGTTGTTCCAAAAAACGTGTGCTTGTGGGTTACTGGCTTCAGCGATAATCCGCGAAACCAAACCGACTGTTTTATTGCGCTCAACGTCGTACTGCACGTTCAGTCTTACATCATGCAAAGCCTCAAAGTCATTAATGATTTGCTCACTGAGGTCTTGGTCAAGAGAGCAGTAAATGACCAACTCGGCAGGCTTCGAGCAAGCACCAAGGGTCAGCAGAAAAATTGGGATGAAAAGCTTAGTCATCGTGGTATGTGTGCAACTACTATGCCAAGCATATAGTACACCTTTTTGGCATTCATGTTCCGTAACGGGAACGCCGAAAACGCTTGCCGGCTAGAGTAGAATGTAGGCCCAAATACCATCGACATGACTTTTACCTTACCAAAAATTAAATTAGCCGAGCGCATGAGCCGCCTCGGCACAGAAACGGCTTTTGAAGTGTTGGCGCGCGCAAAAGCACTTGAGGCACAAGGGCAAAACATCGTTCACTTAGAAATTGGTGAACCTGATTTTGACACACCTAAGAACATCGTTGATGCTGGCGTGCAGGCCCTGCGTGATGGGTACACTCACTATGGCCCCGCTAATGGCATGCCTGACGCACGTGAAGTAGTCGCCGATTATGTGGCTCGCACTCGCGGTATTGATTGTGGCGCTGACGAAATAACCATTGTGCCTGGCGGCAAGCCAACAATGTTCTACGCGATGCTCGCATTGATAGATGCTGGCGATGAAGTTATTTATCCGAACCCTGGGTTTCCGATTTATGAATCGATGATTAACTTCGTAAATGGCAAGGCTGTTTCATGCCCACTACGCGAGGTAAACGGATTCGCTCTAGATCCACAAGATTTAATTTCGCGCATTACACCCAAAACGAAAATGGTGATCCTTAACTCACCAGCTAACCCAACGGGTGGTGTTACTGAGCGTGCAGAACTAGAAGCAGTAATCAAAGTCCTTAAAGATTATCCCGATATCTGGATTCTCTCTGACGAAATTTATTCGCGCATGCTCTACGATAATGTTGAGCACGTAAGCCCGATGCAAGATCCAGAAATCCGCGATCGCATCATCATGCTTGATGGCTGGTCTAAGACTTACGCGATGACTGGTTGGCGCATGGGTTTTGGTGTGATGCGTCCAGACTTGGCGACATCATTTACTAAGCTGATGGTGAATTCTAATTCATGCACTGCTTCATTCAGTCAGCGTGCAGGCATGGAAGCACTGGCGGGTGATCAGTCAGCAGTCGATTCTATGCTTTCTGAATTCGATGTTCGCCGCAAGCACATTGTTAATCTGTTAAACGATATCCCAGGTGTGAGCTGTCATTTACCAGTTGGCGCTTTCTATGTATTCCCAAACATTAAAGAATTTGGCATTTCGTCTATTGATATGCAAAACCGAATTCTTAATGAAGCCGGCGTAGCCTGTCTAGCCGGAACATCATTCGGTGCTGAAGGCGAAGGATACATTCGTTTTTCTTACGCTAACTCAATTGCTAATATCGAAGAGGGTGTCGGCCGCGTGCGTCGTTTCCTTGAAACTCTTTAATGCCAAGCTACTCAGATTTTCGCTCAGACACTGTCACTAAGCCGACGGCGCGCATGTACGAGGCTATGCAGAAGGCACGATTAGGTGACGAAGCCCATGGCGATGATATAACGACACAAGAATTGGAAAGGCATTTCGAGCACTTGTTCGACAAAGAGGCCGCGCTGTTTTTCCCTAGCGGAACCATGGCCAATCAAGCTGCGGTGGCCGCGCACACGGTTCCAGGTGAAGAAATTATTGTTGACGAGAGCTCGCACATGTTTCAGTTCGAGGGCGGCGGGCTGTCGCGTATAGGCGGCGTCCAAACTCGTACCCTTAACTCAAACAACGGGCAACTAGATTTTGGACGCCTCGCGCACGCAGTCCGTGCAGTGAGTGTGCACATGCCAAGAACCGGATTGATTTGCACCGAGCAATCGCACTTGTTCAGTGGCGGCACCATCCTGCCTATCGACTACCTGCAAGAACTGCATGCCTTCGGACTGAACCGCGGCATCCCGATTCACATTGATGGGGCACGTTTGTTTAACGTGCAATGCGAAACAGAGTTGCCATTTGCCGAATACGGAGCAGTCTGCGACTCGCTGATGATTTCACTGTCAAAGGGGCTAAGCTGCCCAATTGGTTCATTGCTGCTCGGTGATGGGGCATTCATAGAACGCGCTCGTCGCGCTCGAAAATGGATGGGCGGTGGTTTGCACCAATCCGGTATAGTCGCTGCCTGCGGTCTTGTCGCAATCGACGAAATGCCACAACGATTAACCATCGACAATTCATTGTGCCGCCAACTTGGCGGACAAGTGCTTGGCCTTCAAGGCGCACGCATGGCCCAAGAAACAATTGATACAAACATCCTGTTTCTCGAAATTACACAACCAAACCTTGATGCGCCGATGGTCGAAGCAGCTCTTGCAGACCGCGGGGTTTTGGCTTTGGCTTTGGGTGACCGCTTGTTGCGCTTTGTCACTCATCGACATCTAAGTAGTAGCGACGTAGAACGCGCTGGCTCTGCTCTTAACGAAATCTTAAACTCTTAATTTAAAATGTCTGTTTTTAAGGCTTACGATATCAGAGGTACATACCCTGATCAAATCGATTCCAACCTGGCACGCCGCATTGGTCGCGCCTACGCTGATTTTATGGGCGACGGCCCTTTGGTAGTCGGGCGTGATATGCGCACCATGGCTCCTGAGATTCATAATGAGGTAATCGAGGGTATCCTTGATGGGGGCGTTGATGTAATTGACATTGGCTTATCATCGACCCCTCAGTGCTACTATGCAATTGGCGCTCTAAAGGCTTTTGGTGGTATGAATGTCACAGCTAGCCACAATGCTAAGCAGTACATCGGATTCAAATTGTGTTCTGCTGAGGCAAAACCAATTTCTGCTGATAACGGTATTTGTGAAATTGAACAAATGGCTACAACGGGCGAAATGCCTGCGCCAGTCGCTGAGCGCGGTTCACGTTCTTCAGTTGATACGCTAGCTGACTATGCGAAACACGTTGCGCAATGGGCAGACTTGGCTCGTGAAGTCAACATTGTTTCAGATGCCGCAAATGGCATGGCGGCGCATAGTTTTCCGGCAGTATTAGAGGCCGTTCCGCAGATTAAGCACCAGGGTTTGTATTACGAGTTAGACGGCACCTTCCCTAACCATGAGGCAAACCCTCTGAAACTCAGCACTCTAGTTGATTTGCAAAAATTCGTTGTTGATACCGGGGCCGAACTCGGAGCAGCGTTCGATGGCGATTCAGATCGCTGTTGTTTCGTCGATGACCTTGGTCGCGCAATTGGCAACGACGTCGTGACTGCGCTTGTCGCTCGCGAAGCACTAAAGAACGAGCCTGGTGCTTCAATTGTGTATGATTTGCGCTCATCCTGGATTCTACCTAAAACAATTCTTGATCTCGGCGGGGTTCCACGCAAAGAGCGCGTTGGCCACTCCTTCCTGAAGGCTACTATGCGCCAGCACGATGCTCCATTTGGCGGCGAACTGTCGGGGCATTACTATTTCCGCGACAATTGGTATGCCGACAATTCAGAAATAATCTTGTTGAGTGTGCTTAATTTGCTTTCGCGTAGTGACAAAAAATTCTCCGAGTTGCTTGATGAATTAATGTGCTACCACTCGACTGGCGAAGTTAATTTTCACGTCGATGATAAGCAAGGAGCCATGAACCGGCTGCGCGAGACTTTCTCTGATGCAGACACAATAGACGATCTTGACGGAGTTACTATTTCTTACGGTGAAGTAGAAACGCCAGGTTGGTGGTGGGTAAATGTTCGCGCTTCAAACACCGAGCCGTTATTGCGCATGAACCTCGAGTCTGACGACAAAACAAAGCAAGAAGAGATGACAGCTCGCGTCATTGAAATCATTGGGGTGGATCCCGAATAGTATGAATAACATCGCAAAACGTGCAATTAACATCGTTGGTGTCCCCATGGATTTGGGCGCTTCTCGTCGCGGAACTGATTTAGGCCCAGGTGCTTTGCGCGCGGCAGGTATTGATGGTGTGTTACGCCAACTCGGCTTCACGGTCGGCGTTCAATCTGACATTATGGTACCGTCTTGTGAGTCGCGTGAAAGTTATGGCGATAAGTCATCCCGATTCTGTCAAGAGATTAAGCAAGTCTGCTCAAGTTTGCGCGATAGGGTAGAAGAAATTATGGACGCCGGCGAGACGCCTTTAGTCTTGGGTGGCGACCACGCTATTGCCATGGGCACCATTGCCGGCGTTGCTAATCATTGCACTAGCCACAACAAAAATTTTGGTGTGGTTTGGTTTGATGCCCATGGCGACATGAACACTCCTGCGTCCTCGCCGAGCGGGAACATCCATGGTATGCCACTGGCCCATTTGCTCGGAATCGAAGGCTCTGATTCTGAGCTGGCATCTCTCGCGAAGGCTAGTCCAGCTGTTAAACCAGAAAATGTGGCGCTAGTCGGAATTCGTGACCTTGATCGTGGCGAGGCGAAGCGTATTCGTGAGTCAGGTATTAATGTTTGGACAATGGCTGACATTGATGCCAAAGGCATGCCACAGGTAGTTAAAGAGGTCTTGGCCGTAGTCAACACCAATACCGATGGCTTCCACCTTAGCTTTGATGTTGATGGCCTTGACCCAGAGGTTGTTGCAGGGGTTGGTACTCCTGTACCCGGCGGAGTTAACTTCCGCGAAGCACATTTGATGCTCGAAGAGTTCTCGGCGACTAAGCGCATGATGTCCATGGAGGTGGTTGAGCTTAATCCGTTGTTAGATAATTGCAATCAAGGTGCGAAAAATATGGTGCATTTAGTCGCGTCGGCTTTCGGCATGTCAATTCTCTAATGTCAACAGAGTCGCGACTGCAAGCGTTACTTCAGACCATGCCGGCGTGGTTAAAAACAGGCGGTGCGCTCGAAGATGTTGTTGTTAGTTCGCGGGTACGCTTGGCTAGAAATGTAGCAGGGCGCGCATTTCCTGAGCAATTAGAGCTTGCTGCAGCTGACAATATTTTGGCTGCATCAGCCGATGTCCTACGCAATTGCGAAATCGATGGCAATGTGCTCGAAGTACGTTCTTTGAGTAATTCTGCAGCCGAATTTATTCTTGAACGCAACCTTGCTTCGCGCGAACTTTTAAACGTCGAGCGCCCAACCATGCTGTTTTACGGCTTGCGCGGAGCTCACTCGGTGATGATTAACGAAGAAGACCATTTTCGTATTCAGGGCATATCTAAAGGACTCGAACTCGAGACAGCATTAAGGCGCGCGCAGCGCATCGAGAGAGTGTTGCGCAAAGCACATGAATTTGCCACTCACTCGGATTATGGTTATTTGACTTCATGCCCAACCAACACTGGCAGTGGCATGCGTGCCAGCATTATGTTGCATTTGCCCGCGCTTGCACGCGCGAAAGCTCCCTTGCAGAGGTCGTTACAGGCCGCCCGCGCAGCCGGCCTGGCAGTACGCGGCGTTCACGGCGAGGGTTCCCGCGCTATAGGCCACCTTTACCAAATATCTAACCAGCGAACTTTAGGTTCGGCAAGTAGCGAACAGTTGCTAGCAGTTTCAAACTTTGGCCATGAGGTTGCAAATTACGAACAATCTGTGCGCCAGCAATATAGCGATGACACGCGCGCGCGGGTGGCACTCACGGTTGACGTTAAACAAGCCCTTAAGAAAATTCGTGAAGTGAAACAAATAACTACTGGGCAAGCACTAGCTTGCCTTAGTCTGCTGAACCTCGGTGTCAGCACAGGAGTTTGCTCCGATATCGGATTCAGCATCAATCCTCACCGTTTGCTGCAGTTGTTTTTTGCAGTGCAACCGGGCCACTTGCAAATGGCAGCAGGGCAAACAATGACTGCTGATCAACGTGATGCTGCGCGTGCCGAGCGTATGCGAATTGAGTTAGGTTTTAGCGATGGACGCAGCGCTTGATCGTCTAAGCCGTCCGCAGCATAGTCTGCGCTTGTCAGTCATTGATCGCTGCAATTTCCGTTGCTCGTACTGTATGCCGCAGGCAGACTATCAATGGTTGCCGCGAGCCGACATCTTAACTCTCGAAGAGTTTGCCCGACTCGGAGAAATTTTCATCAAGGCCGGCGGCAATAAAATCCGCTTAACTGGTGGTGAGCCCTTGTTGCGCAAGAATCTTTGTTTCCTGATTAACCAACTTGCCAACATTGACGGGCTTCAAGATTTGTCTCTCACGACTAACGGATATTTGTTATCACGCGATGCCCAATCCCTGAAAGAAGCAGGTCTGCACCGCTTGAACATAAGTTTAGATACTTTGCGTCCTCACCGTTTTAAAGACATCTGTCAAGTGGACGGACTCGAGCAAACATTAGAAGGCATTGACGCTGTACGGTCAGCTGGGTTTTCAAATACCAAGCTAGACATGGTGGTGATGCGTGGTGTTAATGCTGACGAGTTGGTTGACATGCTCGATTTCGCGCAGTCCCGTGATGTCCAAATCCGTTTTATCGAATACATGGATGTTGGTGGCGCTCTTAACTGGAGTGATGAACAGCTAGTAACAGCCGATGAAATTCTCAGTGACCTGCGCCTTGGCTATCCACAAATTAAGCCGGTTGAGCATGCTGACCCAACCGCGCCTGCCCGCTTATACCAGTTAGAAAATGGTTACCAATTTGGCATTATTGCATCAATGAGCAATGCCTTTTGCGGTTCTTGTGATCGCAGTAGGGTGACAGCCGACGGTAATTGGTACTCATGTTTGTATGCGACTCAGGGGCACAATATGCGCGACTTGTTGCGCAGCGAAGACGATCAACTGATACTTCGCCACTGGAGAAAACTATGGCAAGCACGCGAGTCTCAAGAGGCGGTGTTGCGTGCTAAAATGCCCCAACGGCAACCTGCACTAGACCTAGATGAGCTACTCGCTGACCCTCATCTCGAAATGCACACTCGTGGTGGCTGACATGACTGAAATTCTCTTCACCAACGCAAAAATTTTCGATGGCAATCGCTTCTCAACAGCTAGTTGTTTGCGAGTTAGTGCTGGCAAGATCATTGAAATTGGCAACGATCTGCAACCACAGCAAGATGAACTGCAGTTCGACCTTGAAGGCAAGTGGTTGCTTCCGGGGCTTGTTGATTGCCATGTTCATTTCCGCGAACCAGGATTAGAACGCAAGGAAGGATATGTGTCTGGGTCGCGCGGAGCCTTGCATGGTGGCGTGACTACTGTTTGCGAAATTCAAAACAATCCGCCATTGATGGCCAGCCCTGAGGTCTTGCAAAGCAAGCTAGATTCATTGCGCAATAAGTCGTACGTTGATTATGTGCCTTACGGTTCTCTGGTAGAAGAGTCGCTTCCGCATTTGCCGCAATTAGCGAAACTATGTCCAGCCGTTAAATGTTTCTTAGGCTGTTCAACTGGTGCCGGCGGAGTGGCTGATGCTGCAACCCTCAAGCGCTGGTTTTCTGCTGCGGCAGATGCCGACCTAAAAGTAGTTGCGCATTGCGAAGATAATCGAATTATGGACGCCGCGGCGGCAGCCTTGGCCGACGATGCTGAATTAAACAGCCGCCACGATTTGCTGCGTTCGACAGAAGCAGAAGTCGAATCTATCCGTGAGGCAATATCGGTTGCAATTGATGTGAATTGCAAACTGCACGTTTTTCATATCAGCACAGCTGCAGGTGCGCAGTTGGTTATTGAAGCGGCAGCAGCGGGGCATCCGGTTACCGGAACTACCGCGCCTCATTACTTGTTGGCTGAGGCAGAGCAAGCTCATGCAATCAGCAAAAATCGATTTAAAGTTAATCCTTCAATAAAGTATGCGGCAGATTCAGAAGGGCTCGCGGCATTACTAGCAAAGCGCTTGCTCGCCGGAATAGGAACAGACCATGCTCCACATCCACTTGATGAAAAAGACCGGCCTTACAATAAGGCGCCATCCGGGTTTCCTTCTGTTGATTTGCTGTTGCCTTTAGTGGTTGCGGCAGCTGATAGACATGGCGTTGATGTAGAAGATATGCTGCACGCTGTCACAGCTGCTCCTGCTATTGAGTTCGGACTTACTCAGAAAGGGCAAATAGCAGTCGGCGCAGACGCAGATTTGGTGGTAACTGACCCAAACCGCGAGTGTACAGTGGATGCGAGCAAGCTGCCGTCTAAATCTCGCTGGAGCCCGTATGATGGCTGGTCGTTGCGTGCGTGGCCACAGCAGGTTTACTTACGTGGCGTGCTTACTTTTGATAGTGGCGAGTTCGTGAGTCCGGCCAAAGGTCAACCTTTGTTTGATGAAAGACGAGTTGTTTCCTGAAGAATTTTTTGCAGCACTAGCTCAAGTGCCTGTGGTTAATCGCTATGCTGACTTTTCAAACTCAGCGGCTGCACATCGTGCTCAGCAACGGTCTGTAAATCGCAGAAATTACCAAAGCGGAGATTCACGCAAGCTCGTAGATTGGCGGACATCTGCTAGAAGAGAAGGCCTGGTTGTTCAGCCGCTTCAAGACGCCGACTCACCCAATTTGTTGATTTGCCTCGATCGCTCTGAGTCAGTCATTGCTGAAGCTCGCGACCGCGATTATGCACAACTGCGTTTGAGTCTCGCATTTGCTTTGCGCGGATTGAAGGTTGGCTCAAAGGTTCATGTTATTGCCGGCGACCAATCTATTCAATTGGATTCGATAGGCCAGCTACCATTGTTTCAAGAATTTTTGAAATCTGTTTTTCTAAACAAGGATTTGCGCTCTGACGTAGATTTTTCTATTGCGCCTCACTGTAGCTTCGATGAAATAATTGTTTTGAGTGATCCATGGGTTAATCCTTCAAACTATAGCTCGGCTGCTGTTCTTGCCAAGCACTTGCGTTGCTTGTTACTGTTTACCAATCGCGAGTTAAATTTGCCTAAGCAAAAGCTAGAGTTACAGTGCGTTGAAACTGGCGAAAAACAACTAGTTGATTTTTCCCAAACGTCTCCTCAACAGCAATTAAATTCTTTTGTGGAGCGCCAAGAACAAGTGCTAACACGAATGGCCTTTGAAACATCTCATATTGAATGTCCTTCATTTCAACAGTCTACTCAGCTAATAAACTTAAGTCGTGAGCATCTCCTTCGCTAGTTACTATTGGTTAGGCTTGCTGCCAGTAATCCTGTTATTGATTAACGGCTGGCGGAAAGAGCAACCGCAACAATTTGCCATCGGCGGCCTCTTTGCTGAATCAGGCCATAAGGTTAGTGCGCAGAGTGAAGCAGCTCTTCCTACCTGGTGGATATGGCTAGTAATGTGTTGTGTTTTTGCTGTATTAGCTTTGGCTAAACCTGTTGCAGTGTCTTCGGTCAGTGGCGTTGGTGTTCCAACGCACAAGTTTATTTCGAGCGCGGTGCCAATCTCAAAAACTACGGCGCAAGCAGTAGTCGTTGATCAGCAGCGTAGCCTAGCTTTACAACAGCTCCAAATCAGCGACTCATTGTCGATCAATCTTGAGCGTGGAGAGCAAGGCGAGCGATGGCAAAGTTATAAATTCCCAGAGGTGGTTATAACTCTGCCGCAAGACGCTCAGCAAGCACGAGAATTATTTTTAGCAGCTTGGCCCTTAACTCGTTTCAAAGAAGATGATTATTTTTCGTTTTCCATAGAACAAAAAAACGTCGATGCTTTCGCTGACGTTGATTTCTCGCAGCCATTGACAGCGCAAGTGTCATCTTTAGTAATACATGACTTTCGTCAAAGAATACATCAGCAGCTTGAAAGTCGTTCGTATCTACCGACGACCGAACTCCAAACGCAACATCCGCGCTCGTTCGCTCGCTTAGCAGCAATTATTGCAACGGCCTGCGCTGTGCTTAGTTTGTGGCTATTCAAGCGTAGATAACTCACTCGCGCGTTTTCCGACATAACGCACGATGAGTAGTAACATCGTCATTCCTATTGCGAGGCAAAGGAAAGGATTCAATCCCCATATGGCTACTGGGAGGTAGGCGCAGCTAATTGCGACAGCTGCTGTTACTAGGGCGTAAGGTGCTTGGGTGCGCACGTGTTCAATGTGCTGACAGTGCGAGGCGGTAGAGCTCAATACAGTAGTGTCTGAAATCGGCGAGCAGTGATCTCCGAAAATAGCGCCTTCGAGAACGGCGCCAATAGACAGCACGAGTAGTGTGTGTCCGCCCATATCAGTTTGCTCTCCAAGTTGGTAAGCAAGCAGTACAACATTAGGCTGAAGGATGGCCATCGTAGTCCATGAGCTGCCGGTGGCGAAAGCGATAAGGCAGGCGGTCACGAATAAAATCACTGGAAGCCACAGTGGCGACATCAAATCTTGGAAACACGCCACTAAGAAATGTGCTGTGCCGATATCTTCGCAGATTTTGCCAATTCCCCATGCCATGAGCAACACCATTACCGCATCTTTGAACAGAACTTTGATGCCATAAGATGTGACGTGGACCACTTCGGTAACTGTCAAGTGATTCGGCCGCAAGGACATAACAACCGCTAAAATAAAGGCTGCAGTTGAGCCGAGAAAGATGGCATATGTGCTATCGGATGCTCCGAGAACGCTACGCATATATTCGAAGCCACTGGTTTGCAAAGCAGCAGCGGCGATAGTGTCACCAGCTGCAGCGCTGTCAGCCAAAGACGACGCGCCTAAGTGGTAGATGAGATAGGCAGTGCCAAGAATCATAACCAACAGTGGCCACAATCCGTTACGCCCCTGTGGGACTACACCTTCTTTTGCCTTAATGCGATCCTGGGTGGTTGCGGAGTCATCGCGGGTACTACCACTGCGCCTCGCCTTAGCTTCAGCTTTGAGCATCGGCCCGAAGTCGCGCTGCATCCATACTATTACGCCTACCATGAACAAGGCTAGCAAGCAGTAGAACCGGTACGGGATAGTTTCTAGGAATAGTGCGTATCCTTGTGATTCATCCATGCCGATCGTTGGCAGCTGAGGGGCGAAGGTGCTTATTTGATAGGCGACCCATGTAGACAGAACCGCAACGCCAGCAACTGGAGCAGCTGTGCTGTCAACAATGTACGCCAACTTAGCGCGCGAAACATTTTGCTTGTCGAAAAGCGGCCCGCATGAATTGCCCACAACTATTGTGTTTGCGTAGTCGTCAAAGAAAATTCCCATGCCGAGAAAATATGCCACGGCTTGCACACTGCGCGAACTGCGAGCAAAGCGCACTAATGAATTCACTATACCGTCAATGCCGCCATTCTTTGTGATTAAAGCCACCGTAGAGGACAGCAGAATCACAAATGCCAAAATTTCTAGATGGAAGGCGTCTTGAAAAATCTTGTGATATAGAATCTCGACGAACATTAATTTGCCAGCGGCGACAACATCTATGCCGCTTGAATAGGTAGCAATGAGAGAACCAAGAACAATTCCGGCGCCAAGCGAGAGCAAGGTGCGGCGGGTGACGAATGCTAGAAATATTGCAAGCAGCGGCGGCAACAGCGAAAGCGCGGACGGTCTTTCAAGTTGCGAACTGTCGACTTCATGCTCGAGGACGGCAGTGCCCGTGCTGTTCAGCGGAACCTCAAAAACTCCGGCAGAATACTCAATGGCTATACTGTCACTTATCTTGAACGCTGAGCGCAAGCTGTCTTTGGCGAGCTCGACGCTGGCGATGTCCCAGCTAAGACGTAAGCTACCGTGTTCTTCAGTTATTAATCCCTCAGAAATAAGCTGTGAGGGAACCAACTGCGCATCGAGGCGGTCAGTGTTTGGTTGCAGATTGAAGACGGCAATCAGCAATCCGACGAAGGCAAGTAGGGCGAGGAGTCGCAAGCGCATGGGGGATACGTTATTCTATATAGGGCTCAAACTCAAGCATGGACTTCATTCTACTAGCATTACTTTGTTTGTCTTTAGTCGCTTTGGCGACTATTGCGTGGTATATGCGTAAGCAATTGCGCCGATTCGAAGCTCGTTTTAGTGATTTTAAGTCGTTGCGCTTTATGCCTGATCGCATTCAGGCCCTCGGCAAAGAGATTGAGTCGATGCAGGTCGCAGAATTACACGATGAGATAGAGAGCATGCAGGCTGCCTTACGCCGCATCGAAGACCTTACGGCGTCACCACAGGCGACGGCATCCGAATCTGTTCAAGAGCGACCGCAAATGGTGCGCGCTCTTGTTACTCGCGAGTTGCTGTCCCGCAATTATGCTGATGTCGTAATTGATAGCAGTGACGAAGATTTGTCGGCAGCTCAAGTTCAAGTGGCGGTTACCGCCAAGCGTCGTGGCGCCAGCGTAAATGGTGTGGTCGTTGTTAATGATGGAATTGTTGGCGACATTAACCTTAAGGCGCATTACACAACATTCCCATAATCCAATTAACATGGCAACAATAGTACGTATTTCTGAGCTTAAGGCTCACGATGGTGAAACTGTAACCCTTCAAGGCTGGCTCTATAACTCTCGCGGTAAAGGCAAGATTATGTTTTTGCTGTTACGCGATGGTAGCGGCATTTGTCAATGTGTTACTGTCAAGAGCGAAGTCGGCGACGAGTTGTTTGCTGATTTAAAAGCGTTGGGGCAAGAGTCTTCACTCACAATCACTGGTGAGGTAAAGGTAGATGAACGCGCTCCAGGGGGCGTTGAAATAGTGCTGCAAAGCGCAGAGATTGTGCAAAACGCTTCTGACTTTCCAATAGGAAAAAAAGAGCACGGCCCTTCGTTTTTGCTCGACAATCGCCATTTGTGGTTGCGCTCAAAGCGTCAAATGGCCTTAATGCGTTTGCGCCACCGCGTGATTAAAAGTTTCCGTGATTATCTTGATAACGATGGTTTCTATTGCGTAGATTCGCCGATTTTTACACCTAATGCCTGCGAAGGAACATCTACATTGTTCGAAACAGATTACTTCGAAGAAAAGGCTTACTTGACTCAATCTGGTCAGCTTTACGGCGAAGCATCTGCGATGGCGCTAGGCAGGATTTACTGCTTCGGTCCTACTTTTCGTGCTGAAAAGTCGAAGACTCGCCGCCACCTAACAGAGTTTTGGATGCTTGAGCCAGAAATGGCTTATGCTGATCTTGACCAAGTATGTGATGTTGCCGAGGGTATGTTGCGCTACACATTGCGTCAGGTTCTTGAGCACAACAAATCTGATTTCGAAGACCTCGAGCGCGACACCGCGGTACTAGAAGCTTACGACGTTGATTTTCCGCGTTTGCCATATGCTGAAGCCGCAGATTTGCTAATGGCCTGGCAGGCAGAAGGCAAGTACGAGTCAGAGTTCAAGCCAGGTGATGACTTAGGCGCACCTGATGAGACTATGCTCGGTCAGCATTTCGGATGCCCGGTCATGGTCACGCATTGGCCAGCTGGTGTGAAAGCCTTCTATATGAAGCAAGATAGTGATGGCAACGCGCTAGGTGTTGACATTATTGCGCCGATTGCTGGTGAAATAGTTGGTGGTGCGGTGCGCGAAGACGATGAAGAAGTTTTGAAGCAACGAATCATCGATCATGACTTGCCCCTCGACGCATTTTCTTGGTATTTAGACCTACGTAAGTTTGGCTCAGTGCCGCACGGTGGTTTTGGCCTCGGCCTCGAACGTACGGTTTCTTGGATATCCGGAGTTGAGCATGTGCGTGAGTGTATCCCATACCCGCGTACCATCTCACGTTTGCGCCCGTAGTTAAAGGCCAAGTAGTAGCTTTACCTGCTCTGTAGTCTTTGATTGGCTGTGGCTTAGCCGCGACCAGCTAGATAGCTTTTGGTAGGTGTTCTCTTGAGCAGTGCAGCCGTTAATCATCTTGTCGATTATTGCGATTTGCTGTTCTTGGACAGCCCAGGCTGCGTTTGGCTCAAAGATGAACTCTGTTTGGTGCGTTACTTCAAAATGATCTTTCAGTAAGATGCAGAGCAATCGCTTTGCCAACTCGTAGCGTCCGCTTCTAAGCCAATCAGGGAACGGATTGGCTTGTTGGCTATCAGTAGCAGTGCCAGTTAATAGAATAGCCCGCGCCAAGGGCCATGCTGAGTAAAGTTGGTGCTCGAGGATGCGTCCGCATGCTACAGAGCGTAGGCCGAGGTCTAGCTCTGAACTAAGGGCTAAGGTGGCCAAAGATGGTAAGTAACGTGCGGGGACTGATAGCGGGGCGAGCAGGCATGCCAAGCGAACGTCGGTGTTGCGGCTACGAACTGCTAATTGCAGTAGTGCGTCGCAAAGCATTGACTCTTGCGCACAGCCTGAGGCAAGAATGGCAATAAGCCGCGCTTGAGATGGGGTTGCGTAAGGCAGGAGTGCCGCGAGTTCACTTTGCTGCTTAGTTTGAGGGCGCAAGTTAATAAGTTGCTGCTGCGAGTAAGAATCAGCAGCAGCAAGGGCGCGCACCTTTGTTTGGTAAGGAGTGGCTGCAGCTGTGGACACCAATGCATCTGGTTGCAATGGCAGCGGGATAAGGTTTACCAGCTGTAGAGTTATGGCTAATAACATAAGGTTAGAATAATCGCGTATCGACTTCATATCAAGTCGTCTTCTAGGCAATGATACTAAGCCTACTACTAATTTCTTTTGCCCAGCAGCCAATTGATGCGCAGGGCGAGTTCCAACTTTTTGCCTCGGTTAGTTACGAAACAATGCTCCCACAAGACAATATGTGCTATGCGAATGAAGTGATTCTCTTTGATAGCAACGATTCGTGGCCACGCACATATTTGCCACAATCAACTTTTGGCACGATGCTGCCTGACTTAGATGGCGATGGGCTGTTCGATTATCCGCGAGGTATTGATGCTTTGTCGGTGCACAGCCGCTCAAGCTCAGATGCTCATAATTATTTTAGTTTTGTTTTCTCAATTGACTCAAATAGCGTAGGCTACCTCGATGGCGATATACTTTGCCTCGATCAAAATTCCGGGCTGCGGTTGGTGTATTCCGAACAGCAATTAATCGATGATTTGCAAATCACATCAGGCTCGCTCGACGTAGATGCTGTTTGTGTTTTATCGGCAGACGAGGTGCTTATCTCTTTTCGCGATGGCCTTCAATCGACATTCTTGGGTGCAATTGAAGACGGCGCGATAGTCTCCTGGAATCCCCAATTGGCAACTGCTTCAATCTTTGCAACAGAGGCTGACGTTCAGCAGTGGGTCGCAAATGCAACATCCTCGTCAGCTGCAAACATTGGCGACCTTAAGTCATTAAGCTATGACGACTATACGCAGTCGATTATTTTCAGTGTTCAATCGCCAAGCTCTCTTGACGCGGCTGTGTTTACTAACCAGGGCCAGGGCAGTTATTACAAAGGTGTAACAGAATCGAGTTGGCAGTTTCGAGCTCCGACAGAATTAGATGCATTGTGTATTGCACCGCAACAAATCACCCAAGCACCGGTGCTTTCAATATCCGCACCATATGTACACTCAGGTGATTACGTAAATATTCGTTTGCGACATGCAATTCCAGGCGCTGTGGTTTCTGGTGCTGCGAGTAGTGTTTACAAAGTAACCATGTGGCCACGTGTTAGCGTTGGTTTTACGGCGTTGTCAAAGAAGGCTAGTTACTACAAAAAATGGCCTCAAATTGAAGAGGCCCCCATAGTAGTTGACTCCTCTGGCACAGCTAGCTATAGCTTTTATGTGCCGCAACTACCACCGGGTGCTTTACAGGCAGTGATTTACTGTCAGGCACGAGTCGCCGGACAAGGGCTGTCTAGTCCCATAAAAATACAAATCAGTGGTTAACTGATTTGTTATGACGATTGAATGCCTTGATGTAAACGTGAGTTCAGCTATGGGCACTTCTGTTACAGTCGAACGATAGATGCGCGTCAGAGCTTGTGTAGGTTTTTCAGTAGACTCCACGACCCCGACTAGCCTTGGGGTAGGCGCTATGTCTTCAACCGGCATCATTAAGTAAGCTTTCAACCAAGGCAAGTTGTTCGGCATTGTTAATTCCAATGAACGGGCCAGGGTCGCCAGAGCGAATCACATTTAGCAGAGAATGCTTGTTGCTATTTATCAAATCACGCAATGGTTGATTTGCATCAAAAGCTCTAAGTGTCGCTAGATGTCCACAACCAATTAGCAACGGATGTCCTCCCTTCCCGCCAGGGCTGCATAGTCGCGCAAGTGAGTTTGCAGGGTCATCAGTGTTCAGCCAAGCTACTACGAGCTGCTGAATAGCGTCGCAGCTAATTAACGGAATATCACAAGAGTGCACCAATAAGTTGTGCTCGGCGCTTACACGTTGCAATGCGCAGAGCAGTGACGAAGTGCGACCATCATCAGGAGAATCATTTACGACTATTTCGCGAGCGGTAAGTCCGTTGTCAAGAAAAAAGCTCTCATGCTCAGGGCGGATGACCACGCTCACGTGCTGACACCCGGCCGATTTAAACGCTTGGCAGATTAACGGTAGCATCAATTTGTCATGCAATTTCAATAGTGCCTTCGGATACCCGAGGCGCGTACCTGCTCCTGCAGAAAGAATTACGGCATGCAGTTGCGGTACAGTCATTAAAGGCCGATTGTGTTAGCTATGATATTAGTGGCGCGTTCAATACTGTCGCAACCAAAAACTCGGATAGAGCGATCGTTAAAAACAAACACTTCGCACTCATCAAAATGGTACGACAGACACACCTCTGACGATTGCAGCTTGTTTAGAGAGCCACTGTATTTTTCAGCCAACTCGCATAAGTCTATCGGACCACTGCCATGAAAATGAACTTCGGTTTTATCGCAGTTTATTTTGGCGAGTGGTTGTGTCCGTTGGCCGCTTAGCCACTCAAATTCTTTTTTTGCACAGCAAGGGCAGTTGGGGTCTTTGGTGGCGCTGATAGCTTGGCTTGAATATGGCCATAACTCAATGTTGACAAATTGTTGCGGCAAATCTGCCTGCAAAACAGATTGCATTGCAAGGGTTGCTGATAGGCTGCCAATGACGCCAATAGCAGGCCCAAGCACTCCGGCACTCGCACAAGTTGGTGTTTGTGCGCTAGCAGGTGGCTCTGGAAAGATACAACGCAAGCACGCTTTGGAAGACTGCAGTAGGGCAACCATGCCATAAGTCGCAACAGCCCCAGCATAAACGTAATCAATTTTGTTTTTTACACTATAGTCATTCAGTAAGTAACGAGTAAAAAAGTTATCGCTGCCGTCGACAATCACGTCAGCAGTGCCGAGTAGTTGATTAATGTTGTGGACGCCTAAATCAACGGTATGCGCTTCTACTTTGCACGTCTGATTAATTGCTGTCAAACGAGATTTGGCCGCAGTAGATTTTGGATTACGCTTTGAAGCATCATTCAAGTCAAATAAGCACTGGCGATGCAAATTGCTTAAAGAGACGATGTCACGGTCAATTAAAACAAGTTTGCCGATTCCGGCTCGGCAAAGCCATTCAGCGCTTACGCAACCAAGAGCTCCGACCCCGACAATAGCAACAGTGGCCTTTTCAAAAAGCTTTTGCCCATCAAGACCAACCTGCGGAAGGCGTTCTTGACGGGCAAAGCGTTCGTTATCTATCATAAGGTTGTTTGGTGCGAATGGGGGGAGTCGAACCCCCACTACCGAAGTAACTAGATCCTAAATCTAGCGCGTCTGCCAATTCCGCCACATTCGCGTGTGCACTGAATGGGGTGAGTAAGGGGACTTGAACCCCCGACACCCAGAATCACAATCTGGTGCTCTAACCAACTGAGCTATACCCACCATTCAGTGGCGCAGAGTTTAACGTCTGCGAGCCGAGTTGAAAAGACTAACACTAGGAAAAATGGTGCGCTTGGAAGGATTTGAACCCTTGGCGGTCGGATGATTGGCCATTTTTAGCCAAAATCGAATTTACAACTGTTGGACATTTGCTGCAGTTTGTCGCGTCGCGAATTTCCCTTGAGTCATTTCAAGAGATGGCATATAGTATTAAGCATGCCGATTATAACAATAAAAATTATAGAGAGTGTTTTTACGAACGACCAAAAAGCTGAAATGATTCATGAAGTGACAGAAGCTATGGTCCGAGTGACCGGTGAAGAGAAGCGAGATGGGAACTGGGTTCTTATTGAAGAGGTGAAATTAGGCGATTGGGCTATTGGCGGCAAGCCGGTCAAGCCTAAGCCAAGTTGATTTTGGATATGCTTATGCGAGGGGTATAAGACAAGATGTGATTTGTCATATCTTTACTATTTACTCATATAAACGAAGACTGAATCATAACGCGTAGCCCATTCAATCAGAATCGACATCGATTATGAAGCATCCTCTCTTTGGTGAAATATTCATTTCTAGGGGCGCCGATAACGTAAAAAAGCAAGTGACCCCATTAATACGCCGCATAAAATATAGCCCGTGGTCCATGGGATACTTCTAGGAGGTTCGTCCCAAGCGTACCAGGCACCTAATAAACAGAGGGCAGCTAGCGCTACACTAATTAGCATGAAAGTTGACTTAGCAAGACTGCCTCGTGAGACCCAGGTAGTTGGCAGCAGAACAACTACGAATAAAAAAACAATCAGAGGTAGTATCGGCATGTCCATAGGATACGAATCTACTATGTATTAACAAACCCTTAATATATTTTCTCCGCTGATCCCGTAGGGGAAGCGGTCGAATATTTAATATTTGCTGTAAGTCATTAATAACAGCACGAGAGACAGCTTAAATGACGCGTTTCTGCAAAAAGACACGTTTTGCGCTATTCTAAGATGTATACTTAATTAGATAAATGCGGTCGAGATTGTTCGGCTATTAGCAACCTTCCCCTAAAATGAAAATTATTCCTTACCTCCTTTCTTTCTTCCTCTTCGCTCTCCCTTCTGCTGCGCAAAGCAGCCTTGTTTGTGATGATGGCTCCCCTCTTCAACAATCGATTTCTAGTGGAGGCGGAGTTTCTGTACAAGCTCCTGGATCTCTGACTTCAACGTTTGTCAGCAACAACGGGTTTTCAGGTAATACTTTTGATATTACTCCTACTGTCGACCTGGAAATCACAGGGCTTGACTTTAACGGCAGCAACTTAGCTGGATTGCAATACAACATCGATGTCTACTATAAAGTAGGCACATCTGTTGGTTTTGAAGCTGACCCTTTAGCGTGGACCATTTTGGCTTCCGGGCTTAGTGACCCTTGCAGTGGAACTGATATTCCAACTTTCGTTAACCTCTCCGGCAATGGCACGGTGCTTAGCGCTGGAGTTACTTATGGGGTTTACTTCGATTCCGTGGATTATGCAATGGGAGCATCAATCAAATACACTAATGGGATTGGCACAAACGAAACATATAGCAACACGGACTTGCTACTTGAATGCAAGACCGGTCAAGGTTCACCTGCCTTCAGTGGTACTACTTTCACTCCACGTGTGTGGAATGGAACGATTTATTACGAGACACTAGGCGGCGGACTGTATTACTCTATTACGAATATGGTCGCAGGGCAAGTAGCTAATTTTAGTGTTACAGGGGCTGTCCCTGGAACAAACGTCGTTATCGGATACTCACTTGCCGGACCTGGACCAATCAGTACTCAATACGGTATGGTTGATATGACTCCTCCTATCCGTACGCTTGCTGTGATGGGCGCAGACGCTTCTGGCACAGTAGCGTTTCCCATGAATGTTCCATCAAACGCAGCGGGACGAACGCTTTACACTCAAGCATTGAATCAAGGATTATTGAGTAATTCTCGTGCGGAGCTTGTGCTTTAAAAGTTATTGAAAACTTTAAATCGTATGGCCATTACGAAATCACTTGGCCATACGATTTTTTTCGTCTCTAATCTCGAACATAATATTACAAATATTATTCTCGTAGATGCGAGTGAGGACTCAGGTGGAATCTGTTGTTTTGCCTGTGCTTTAGAATTCGTAACCAAACTTTTGGATTTCGTCCGCCCAGGCCTCGGAGACAAAGTCTTGGCTTTGCTCGTCATAGAACTTTCGGTAGTCGCGGTGTTTGGTCTTGTTGAGATGGGGTAGCGAGGCATCAATTCCGATGCGAGCGCAGACTGCGTTGAAGTCTGCGCTGAGATTTTCGAATCGTCCTACGAAATTAATGTCTGGGCGCCCCTGGGGAGCGGCTAGCATGCGGGCCTGACATCTCCAACGTGGGCGTTGTTTCTCATAGTGCAGGTAGGACAGGAAGTCTGGTAGCGCTTTTACCTTAGAGTAACGCGGGTGATTTTCGCGCGCCAAGATGTAGCTGTACTCTGAAACAAGCCGGTCCCAAGGGTTGCGGACAAATGCAAACTTGAACAGCGAATTAGCTAGCTCTGGATTAAGCTGAGAATAAGCATCGGCTAAATAGCCGTGTGTGCGTAGTCGCACTTTGCTAGGGTCACGTTGAAGACGAAATCGTGATAACAATTTGTTGGCGCGTGTTAGCGGTGGATGCACGATCCAAGGGTCAAGTGCGCGTGCGATACTAGTTCCACCGGTCTTCGGCACATGTACGAACAAGAATTGTTTCTCAAGAGAAAGCAGCATTGTTGATTTAGTCGTTGAGTTGGAGTAACAGTCCGAGATTACTGCTGCTGTCATGGTGCTCATAAAATCGGAGAGCTAATGCTCTTGATATATATTTATGAGGTAATTTTACTTATTATAATCCACTCATCTAATCTCGAACATAATATTACAAATATTATTCTCGTAGATGCGAGTGGGAGCTTAAATGGAAGCAGGGTAGAGGCTTATGCGAAGAGGGATATAAGGACAGGTGTGATTTGCCTTATATTTGCCTAGGTTTCAATATCTTCTAAGTTCCATATGTCATTCACACTCTCAGACAAATATTCTTGACGCGCCTCAATTTCTTCCTTGCCCCAGCTTTCACATTTCCGGAAATAATCATTAAGGATGTAAACACTTTTGTTAATGTAGGATTCTCGCTTAATTGTGTACGCACTGTTCTTTAACTGATTATTGCTGCCAGCAGTCAGCAAAGTGAGATTGCCAAGGCGCCGGTGGTATATCCTGTGCTCGAGGCTTTGCTCTTCTATCAAACTCTTCCACCAATCGTTTGGCTTTTTAGGCATTATATGTTCTAATTGGACTTCAGCATCCCACTCTAAGTATTTTTTGTTTTTTGTTTCGCGTGAATGAGATTCAATTTTGCGCAGTACATATTTAGCAACTTTTTCGGAAGTGGCTTCTTCTGAGAATAGAGTTTTAAAGCTATTGTCTCCAGGATCTAATACAAGCAAGTCTTTCTTTACTTCCGACAAGGCGTATCCCGCTCTTAGGCTTATTGCTATTTGGGAGAAAACCCTCTCCATATTTTTATTTTCTTTATGACATATGGTTCTAAATCTGAAGACGAAAGTCTCGATTAATTTAAGTAATGTTAAAAAGTCGTCTTTCTCAAGAGAATTCTTTCCAGCCATGAGTGGTGGCATAACAAAGTTCTCTGCTAGAGTCATCACGGATTCAAGTGCATTCGACTCTTTTTTGCTAGAACCTTGCTTGTCTCTCAAGTCAGAGTACCTCTTAGCTTCATCTTTTACATCTTTCAATAGCTCAAAGGCGTCTCCAAAAGTTTTGCATTTGTCTTGGATGTTTTTCAGCACTTCGGAAGTTGTAATTTGCTCAAATTTTG
>Ga0233427_10000904_pt1 | contig 34852 bp, 26 predicted proteins | sample SI_118_April2016_5_FD_179885 | JGI IMG/M metagenome (GOLD analysis project Ga0233427, IMG submission 179885) | Seawater microbial communities from Saanich Inlet, British Columbia, Canada - SI_118_April2016_100_MG | ecosystem: Environmental > Aquatic > Marine > Inlet | place: Canada: British...
CGGGACAAGGAGTTCGATGAGTTGCTCGCCAGCGCCCAGGGCGCGCGGCATGATCTTCCGCTGGTTCGCGAGGGCGGCGCTGTAGCGCTGACTGCTCTTCTGGAGGCCGCACGGGAACACGCACCGACCACGGACAGCCCGCTTGGCGCGATCGGATTCTGCATGGGCGGCGGCATCGTGCTCGAACAGGCCCGCGCCGGCGCCGATTTCGCGGGCACGGTGATTTTCCACGTAACCCTTCCCAACCCGGTCGACGACGCTGCCAAACCCGACTTCAAGGGCCGTGTGCTCGCAATTCATGGGCGTGCCGACCCGGTCACCCCCAAAAACATGATGGACGCGCTGGAGACCGAGCTCACGACGGCCGAGGTCGACTGGCAAACCATGACCTTCGGTCACGCGACCCACGCCTTTTGCGTACGCGGCGAGAACAACCCTCCGATGACCCTGTTTGATGAAGAGCTGTGCCAGAAATCCTATCGGATGATGCACGAATTCTTCGCGGAAACGCTCTAGAACCCATCATCATGAGTGTTTCCACTACTGCTCAAATAACGCCGCGCGCGCGGCTGACGGCGATCGCCATCATGTGCCTCGCCTCACTGTGCTTCATCACCATGCACGGCTTCATCAAGACCGTGCGTGGCGACGTCCCTATCGGGATGATCATCTGGTCGCAATACACGATCCAGGCGGTGCTGCTGACGGCACTGTTGGCGCCGCGCCTCCGCAGCCTCGTCACGACCCGGATGCTCGGCCTGCAGGTCCTGCGCGCGCTGGCGCTGATGGCGGCGGTCAGCGGCATGTTCGTCGCCGTTGGACTGATGCCCCTGGCCGACGCCATCACGATTGCGTTTGTCGCGCCGTTGATGATCACCGCAGCGGCGGCATTCTTCCTCAAGGAACGCGTCACGCCCGGACAATGGCTTGCCATCCTGGTCGGGTTCGGCGGTGTGCTCATCGTGATCCGGCCAGGAACCAGCATCTTCGAGGCGGCCTCGCTGGTGCCACTCGGCGCGGCCGTCAGCGTGGCGCTCTACCAAACCCTGACGCGTCCGATCAGCCAGGTCGTGAAACCGGTCTCCATGCTGTACATGGCGACGCTGGTCGGCCTGGTCGTGTCAGCGCTGGCGCTTCCCTTTGTGTGGGAAACACCCGACCTCACACAAACCGCGTATCTCGGCGCCGCCGCATGCCTCGGTGCCGCTGCACATTTCCTGCTGATCCGCGCCTATCACGCGGCGCCGGCTTCCGTGGTTGCGCCCTTCGCCTACACCGAGATCGTCTGGTCATCCGCGATCGGCTTCGCCGTGTTCGGCGATATCCCGGATAGCGCGACGCTCATCGGCGCCGCCGTCCTGATCGCGAGCGGCCTCTACCTGCTGCGCGCGCCGCGGACTTAACAATTCTTCGGATATGAGATTCGGCTAGATCGCCAGATATTGCTGGCGCAACTCGGCGCTGTCGAGCACGTCCTGTGCCGTGCCGTCGAACACGACCTGGCCCATATCAAGGATGATCGCACGGTCGGCGAGGTGCAGCGCGGCGATGGCATTCTGCTCGACGATGATCGTCGTCATGCCCAGCGCCTTGATCTGCTCCAGCGTCCGCTCGATCTCCTGCACGATCACCGGCGCCAGCCCTTCATAGGGCTCGTCCAGCAACAACAGTTTCACATCGCGTGCGAGGGTCCGGCCGATCGCAAGCATTTGCTGCTCACCGCCGGACAGGGTCGTTCCCTCTTGCTTGCGGCGCTCGCCGAGACGCGGAAACAGATCGTAGACGCGATCGATCGACCAACCAATCGGCGGCGCGATTTGCGCGAGCTTGAGATTTTCCTCGACCGTGAGCCCGGCGATAATTCGTCGGTCTTCCGGCACCAGTCCGACGCCATTCTGCGCCGCCTGGGCCGACTTCATGCTGTGCAGCGGCTGATGGTCGAGCCAGATTTCACCCGCCTTCAACGCCGGGTCATCGACCCGGGCAATCGCTCGCAATGTCGAGGTCTTGCCCGCGCCGTTGCGACCGAGCAATGCCACGATCTCACCCTCGCGGATATCAAAGCTGACGCCCTGCACGATATAGCTTTCGCCGTAATAGGCGTGGATATCCCAGCAGGAAAAATACGCGGGCTGGCTACCGATGCTGTGGGTCGGCTGCTGACCTGGCGCTGCGTTACCGCTGTCGCGCGTCTTGGCTTTGACATCTGCCATGTTCACCACACTCATAGATGTGCTCCCCCCAGATAGGCTTCCTGCACACGTGCATCGCCCTTGATCTTCGCCGGTATATCCTCGGCAATCACCGTCCCCTGCGCGAGAACCGAAATCTTCTCCGCAAGAGAGAAGACGACGTGCATGTCATGCTCGATCACGACCATGGTGACGCCCTGGTCGGCGATCCTGCGCATGAGGTCGATCGTGTTGTTGGTGTCGGCGCGCGCCATGCCCGCCGTAGGCTCGTCGAGCAGCAACAGCTTCGGATCCTGCACCAGGCACATGGCGAGCTCAAGCCGACGCTTGTCCCCGCGCGACAATTGGCTTGCCAATTCCTCAGATTTCTCCACGAGGCCGACATCAGCCAGGCATTCGCGCGCGGCTTCATGAATCTCGGCCTCTCCACGCACCGCGCGCCAGGCGTTCAGTCTGAAAGATCCGTCACGTTTGGCCAGGGCCGGAATCGTGACGTTCTCAAGCAACGACATATCGCCGAAAATCTCGGGCGTCTGAAAGACCCGGCTGACTCCGGTTTGATTGATCTGATGGGGCTTGAGGCCCAGCAGCGATTTGCCATTGAAAACCACGGAGCCCGTGTCGGGCTCGAGGCGGCCGACAAAACAGTTGAGCAGCGTCGACTTTCCCGCCCCGTTGGGCCCGATGATGGCATGCACCGTGCCGGCCTCAATCTCCAGATTGACGTTGTTGAGGGCGCGCAGGCCACCAAAATTCTTGCTCACATTTTCGACTGACAGAATGCTCATGACATCACCTACTCAGCCGGCCCCGGTGCGCGTTCGACTGGATCGGGCACCTCCGGGTCGTCCACATGTCGTCGCAGGACCCGCGATCCCAGGGTTCTCAATCGGTTGAATCCTTCCATTAGACCGCCCGGCAGGAAGATCACGATGACCATGAACAGCGCACCGAGAGTCAGATGCCAGCCCTCACCAACGAACAGCGACGACACCGAGACCATCGCGTGCTGGAGGAACGCCGGCAGGAAGTCGAAGACTTGCATCAGCACGCCCTCGTTGAAGGCGGAAAAAATATTCTCGAAATACTTGATGACGCCCGCACCGATCACCGGGCCCAACAATGTCCCGGCCCCGCCGAGAATGGTCATCAAGACCACCTCGCCCGAGGCTGTCCACTGCATCCGCTCTGCACCCGCGAGGGGATCCGTCACCGCCAACAGCCCACCGGCGAGCCCGGCAAACATGCCCGAGATCACGAACGCGGCCAGGGTGTAGGGGCGCACGTTCAGGCCCGTGTAGCTCATGCGGTTTTGATTCGATTTGACCGCCCGCAGCATCATCCCGAATGGCGAGCGGAAAATGCGCATCGACAGGAAGAAGCAGGCGATGAAGATCACGGCGCAGAAGTAGTAACCCGGATAGCCGTTCATATGGATGCCGAACAGATCGGATGACGGCAACACCGCGCCATAGTCGCGCCCCAGCGCCGCATCGAGGATGCGCGGATCGGATTGTGCGAGCTGCAGACCGGTCTCGCCATTCGTGATGGGCGTCAACACGGAATAGGCCATGTTGTAGCTCATCTGGGCAAGCGCAAGGGTCAGGATCGAGAAGTAGATGCCCGAACGGCGCAGCGAGATGAAGCCGATAATGACCGAGAATGCCCCCCCGATCACCGTCGCAACGATCAGCGCCAGGATCGGGTTCATGCTGAACAGCTTGAACGTCCAGACCGCGGCATAGGAGCCGACGCCGAGAAACGCAGCATGGCCAAAGGACAGGTATCCGGTCAGCCCGAACAGGATATTAAAACCGAGTGCGAAGATGCCGAAGATCGCGAACTTCTGCAGGAGGTCGGGATAGCCGGCACCGACCGGCGTCAGGATAAACGGCGCGGCGAAGACGGCGGCCGAGAATCCGATCAGCAGCAGATAATCCTGTTTCGGGGTGGTGTTCCGACCCATCGTTATTGCTCCATCACGCCCTTGCGGCCCATCAGGCCGCGCGGACGCACGAGTAGGACCACAACGGCGATCAGGTAGATGATGATCTGGTCAATCCCGGGGATGATCGATTTGACTTCGTTCATGGAGGCGAAGCTCTGGACGATCCCTAGCAGGAATCCGGCCACCACCGCCCCGGGCAGCGAGCCCATGCCGCCAACCACGACGACCACAAAGCTCAGGACGAGGAAGTCCATGCCCATGTTGTAGTCGGGGCTGAGGATGGGCGTGTACATGACCCCGGCCAGGCCAGCGACGACTGCCGCGATTCCGAACACGATCGTAAATCGACGATCGATATCAATGCCGAGCAGGCCGACTGTCTCGCGATCCGCCATCCCGGCCCGCACCACCATGCCGAACGTGGTGAATTGCAGGAACGAGAACACCGCAGCAATGACGAACAGGGAAAACAGAAAATAGATGAGACGCCAGGCCGGATAGACGACCCCGCCGGCCTGAAGGCCGATCATCGCGCCGAAATCCACCATTCCCTTTGCGATCTCAGGTGCGGGTTGTGGAATGGGGTTGGCACCGAACTGGCTTTTGACGATCTCCTGCAGGACGATCGCCAGACCGAAGGTCACCAGGATCTGATCCGCATGGGGCCGTTTGTAGAAATGCCTGATCAGGCCACGCTCCATGATGATGCCAATCAGCAGCATGACCGGAATCGCGATGATGATCGAAATGGGCACGGAGAAATTCAACATCTGGGCGCCAAAATCCCCGAACCAGGCCTCGATATATGGCGTCCGGATCTCGACCGGCGTGCCCCAGGCAGTCAGTTTCGTCGGATCAAGTGCGACCTTCTCAAAGCCAAGCAGGGACTTCACCGCAACCGCACAGAATGCGCCGAGCATGAACAGGGCCCCATGGGCGAAGTTCACCACACCGAGCGTGCCGAAGATGATCGTGAGGCCGAGCGCGATGAGCGCATAGGCACCGCCCTTGTCCAGTCCGTTGAGAATCTGGAGAAGAATATCGTCCATCTGCGCGGCCCCAAAAGTTTGTCGGTCGCCCGGACCTCAACAGGCAAGAGCGACCGACAGGTTAGCAAAACAAGGGAAGAAGATCAGGCGCCGTCGTTGTACGGGCCCAGTTCGCCACCGAGCAGCGAGGCCGGATACTCGACCTGCGCACGCGGGGTGATCTCGACGACTTCAAGCACGTCGAACTTCGACGTCGGGTTTTCCTTGCCCTTCACGACCAGGACATCCTTGAAGCATTGGTGATCCTCGGCGCGATATTCGGTCGGACCGTTGCCCAGTCCGTCGAACTTGAAGCCTTCCATCGCGGCCCCGACACCCGACGGGCGGAATGTGCCGGCCCGCTGTGCGGCATCGGCATACAGCAGCGCCTGGCAGTAGGTCGTGTGCGCGGCCTGGCTCGGCGGGAAGCCGTATTTCTTGCCGAACGAGCTGACGAATGCCTTGGAGCCCTCGTCCTGCAGCGACCAATGCCAGTTCGTCGAACCGTAGATACCCTTGACGTTCTCGCCGGCACCTTGCGCCATCAGGCGGCTGTAGAGCGGCACGACAATCGCGAAATCCTTGCCGTTCACAACCTTGTCACGCAGACCGAACTGCACGGCCTGGGTCAGCGAGTTGACCATGTCGCGGCCATAATGGTTGAGCACCAGCACGTCCGCGCCGGAGTTCAGGACCGGCGTGATGTACTGGGAGAAATCGCCGGCTCCCAGCGGCGTCCGAACCGCGGCCTGGGTTTGCCAGCCGAGGTCTTCGGAGTATTTCTTGATCGACCCTTCCTGGCTCCAGCCCCACGTGTAGTCGGCGGTCAAATGGTAGGCCACGCGATCTTTGCCGAATTCCTTCTCGAGCACAGGGCCGAGTGCCGCACCAGACATCTCGGTGTTGAAGAAATGCCGGAAACCGTTGGCACGCTTGTCCTTGCCGGTGGTGTCGTTCGAGTGTGTCAGGCCCGCCATGAAGATGACGCCTGCATCCTGGCAAAGCCCCTGCACCGCGATCGCAACACCCGAAGACGAACCGCCGGTGATCATCACCGCGCCGTCCTTCTCAATCATGCGCTTCGCACTGGCGCGCGCCGCGTCCGACTTGGTCTGCGTGTCGCCGGTCACGAAGACGACCTTCTTGCCGTTCACACCGTTGCCGCGCAGGGCCTTCGACGAGAAGGTGTTCAGCATGCCGCCGTCGCCTTCACCATTGATGTGCTCGACCGCCAGCTGGTAGGCGCGAAGCTCATCCGCACCCTCATCGGCATACGCGCCGGTCTGCGGCACGTTGAAACCGAAGGTCACCGTCCCGCCTGTCGGCTCGTTGGTATATCCCCAGGCCCGGCTTGTGAGGATCGTCGGCGCGGCGATGCCGACACCTGCGATGGCGGTGCTCTTCAGCAGTCCGCGGCGTGAAATCGTGAATTTGCTCATGTGCTTGCTCCCAATTGGATTATTTTGTGTTCGCGAAATACGCCGGCCCGAATTCGGTACGGCGGTTACGGATTGGCTGCAAATTTCCTTACCTTCAGCCTGACAGGACCAGTTAATTTTTCAATATCTATTTGTTTTTGAAGGGTTTATTTGTCAATATGGATCGCTGCATTGCAGTATAATTGTCAATTATTGACCAGAACGAAGCCAAGTCGATGGAACAACGCACAGAATCAAACCGGGACCGCTCGATTGTCGGCACCCGAATTCGGCGCCAGCGGCGCGAGCTCGGCATCAGCCAGACCGAACTTGCGCGGCGGGTCGGCATATCTGCCTCCTATATGAATCTGATCGAGTGGAACAAACGCCAGATTGCCGGCTCGTTGCTGCGCAAGATCGCCGAGTCCCTCGATCTGGATCTCGCCGAACTCGACGGTGCTGCGGAAAACCGGCTGTTTGATGCACTCAATGAGATCGCGCACCTGCCGTCGCTGGCACCCCTCGATATCGAGGACAACCAGACCGGCGAGTTGATTGGGCGGTTCCCTGGCTGGGCGCGCGGCATTGCGGCGTTGGCACGATCGGAACAGGAAGCGACATCGTTGGCGCAGACCCTGTCCGACCGGCTTTCGAACGACCCGTTTCTGGGCGAGACTGTCCACCGGATGCTGACGCGGATCGCGGCGGTCCGGTCGGCAGCCGAAATCCTGACCGAGTACAAGGACACGACCGCCGAAGAGCGCGAACGCTTCTACGCCATTATCGACGAAGAAAGCCGCGTCTTGTCGGATGTCGGCGAGGCGCTGGCCGCCTATCTGGACAAGGTGGACGAGCCCAACCGGACTCTGACCCCCCTCGACGAGGTCGAGGCGCTCTTCGACGTGAATGCGAACCGGTTCGAGGACATCGAAACGGCCGCAAGCGCGTTCTCTCAATCCCTGACCGACCCGCACACGGTCTCGCGGCAATCCATGGCCCGCGCCATGGTGGACGAACATCTTCAGCCAGTCATCGCGGCCACGATCGCGCAACATGTGCAGATAATAGAGACATCTACGGCGCGCGTCCGCGCACAGCGGGCCCTCATCGACTATGCCGTAGGCGCCATCCTGATGCCCCTGCCCGCCTTCCAGCACCAGGCGGAACTATTGAAATACGATGTCGAGGCCCTGGCCGATGCCTTCTCGGTAGACATCGATGCCGTCTGCCAGCGACTGACAGCCCTCCCTGCCTCGATCAGCACGCCCCGGTTTGGATATTACCGCGCCAACGCCGCCGGTGCCCTGATCAAGCAGGTCGGCCTGGATAGTCTTTCCATCCCCCGCTACGCGCCAGCGTGCCCGCTTTGGGTCCTCTATCGAGCCCAACAATCACCCGAAGCCGTTATTCGCCAGCGCGCCATTTTCCCGTCGGGTGAACGGTTCGTATTCGTCGCACGCGCGCGCAACACGGGGCCGACGGGATTTGGAAAACCACGCCAATACGTGACCGACATGATTGCCATGCCAGAGAACGATGCGCGCCACACGGTGTACGCACCAGATCCAACCGCACTTGTTGAAGAAGTTGGCCCCAGCTGCCGTCTGTGCCCGCGCCCAAACTGCGTGCACCGGGTCGAGGATCCGCTCGCAGACTAAGCGGCGGACTAGCCTAAAGCACTAGTCACGGACGTGTGACACTGCGCCCCGGATCGATTATAGGTCGAACGTTCTTGTCGAGCTGGGGAGGCCCGCAAGCGCATGAAAAAGCGCATTCTGTTGGCCGAAGATGAGCCAAATATCGTTGAATCTCTGCGATTCCTGCTCGAACGCGCGGGATTCGACCTTTCAGTCGAAAACAACGGACACAAAGCCCTCGCTGCCGCTCTGGACGGGTCATTTGACCTCCTGATCCTCGACGTGATGCTGCCGGGCATCGACGGCTACGAAATTCTGCGCCAGCTTCGCGCGGACCGAAGTGTGCATGACATGCCAGTGCTCATGCTGACAGCCAAGGGGCAGCGCGAGGACCGGGAAAGAGCAATGGACGGCGGCGTCGATGTGTTCATGACCAAGCCGTTCGCCAACGCCGAGATCGTCAGCGCCGTACGTGAACTCGCGCAGCGGACAAAGCCATGACCTCGGCGAACGACCCTGCTGTCCACGACCGCGGCACATCTCAAATCCGGCACCGCAAGGCGCGCGATCGATCCGTCGCACTTCTCTTGCTCGGCGGAGTTTTACTCATGCCCCCCATCGGCGCCATCTTCCTGGTCGACACCACGCTCTTCGGGGTCCCCTTCCCGCTGGCCTATATCTTCGTGGTCTGGGTATTGCTCATCGTCGGCGGTGCCTCTCTGGTAAAGGCGTTGCAAGACAGTGACGGCCTGCACCCGACCACGGACACGTCTGACACCAGCAGCTAATGCTCTCGGTCGACATCCTTCTGACGGTCTGTCTGGGTTATGTGGCCCTGCTTTTCGTTATCGCGTTCATCGTCGATCGTCGCAGCCGCCAGGGCCCCATGCGCTGGCTCCACTCGCCAGTCATCTACACGCTTTCGATTTCCGTCTACTGCACGTCCTGGACCTTCTACGGGGCCGTCGGGTCGGCCGCCCGCAACGGTCTCGAATTCGTCACGATCTATCTGGGCCCAACCCTGGTCTTCGTCGGCTGGTGGTGGCTTTTGCGCAAACTGGTCCGCATTGCGAAGGTTCACCGCACGACATCGATCGCGGATTTGATCTCGTCACGCTACGGCAAGAGCCCCAGCCTGGCTGTGCTCGTGACCCTGATCGCAGTCACCGCGACCACGCCCTATATCGCGTTGCAACTGCAATCGGTCACCCGGAGCTATCAGGTCATCGCCGGCGAGTCCGATGGCATCACCACCGCGTTCTGGATCGCTGCGGGAATGGCCCTGTTCACGATTCTGTTCGGCACCCGGAACCTGGACGCCAACGAGCGCCATCACGGGGTGGTCGCCGCCATCGCCTTCGAGGCGATCGTCAAGCTTCTCGCTCTCATCGCGGTCGGCGTCTTCGCCGTGTGGGGCGTGGCCGGCGGTCTGGGAGACGTCTTCGCCGATGTCCCGGCCGAGGCCATTCGCGGTGCGGGTGACATCTTCGGGCCGCGCTGGGTGACGCTGACCTTCCTGTCCGCCACCGCCGTCATCTGCCTGCCGCGCCAGTTTCAGGTGACCGTGGTCGAGAATATCGAGGAGCGGCATCTGGGCACCGCGTCATGGCTGTTTCCGCTCTATCTGCTCGGCATTTCACTGTTCATCATGCCGATCGCCTTCGTCGGCCTGAAGGTTCTCCCCGCCGGCTCCAACCCGGACCTTTTTGTTCTGACCCTGCCCCTGTCCGAACAGCAAAACGGCCTGGCATTGTTTGCCTTCCTGGGCGGGTTTTCCTCGGCGACATCGATGGTGATCGTGGCCGCCATCGCCGTGTCGACGATGGTGTCGAACCATATCGTCATGCCCGTGGCCCTGCAGCTCCTGTCGGTCGGCCGCAATGTCCGCGGCGACGTGCGCTGGCTGCTGCTCACCTCGCGGCGCGTCAGCATCGCCGCCATCCTCGGTTTGGGATTCCTGTATTTCCGAATTTCGGGCGGCTCGGACGCGCTCGCCGCGATCGGTCTGATCGCCTTCGTCGGCGTGGCCCAGTTCCTGCCCAGCCTGATCGGCGGCATCTTCTGGCGCAGTGCGAACCGCGCCGGCGCATTGACCGGCCTGATCTCCGGCGCGCTGTTGTGGGCCTATACGCTTTTCCTTCCCAGTTTCGGCGGTGACTTCATCATCAGCCTGTCGGTCATCACCGATGGCCCCTGGGGGATCGCCGCCCTTCGTCCGCAAGCATTGTTCGGCCTGACCGACATGGACCCGCTGGTGCATGCGGTGATCTGGAGCGTCGGTTTCAACGCGCTGTCCTTCGTTATCGTTTCCAGCCTGACCGGCGCCAACGCCCTGGAACGGCTGCAAAGTGCATTGTTCGTCAATGTCTATCGCTCGGTGGAAGAGGACATGTCGAACGTGACGGCCCAGACAGTCGACACGGAGGATTTGTTTGTCCTCGCCCAACGAATTCTCGGCCAGGCCCATGCGGCGCGGCTTTTCGAAGAGATGGCCCGGGCGCAAGGGTCGGCCCATGATTTGCCCCAGGCGACCGACACGGTGGTCGCACGCCTGGAGCGCGAACTCGCGGGCTCCATCGGTGCTGCATCGGCCCACGCCATGGTGACCCGGATTACGGGCTATCAGATGGTCGGCATGACCGAGTTGATCGACATCGCCAGCGAAACCCAGCAACTCATCGAAACATCGCGGCAACTTTCCGAGAAATCGGCGGAACTGGAACGCACCGCGCAAGAGCTCCGAAACGTCAACGAGCGGCTACGGGCGCTCGATTCCCAGAAGGATGATTTCCTCAGCCAGGTCAGCCACGAATTGCGCACGCCGATGACGTCGATCCGCTCCTTCTCGGAGCTTCTTTTGGGTGACGAAGAGGTTTCCGAAGATCAACAGGCCCGCTTCACGTCAATCATTCATGACGAGAGCCAGCGGCTGACCCGTTTGCTCGACGAGATTCTGGACATCAGCCGGCTGGAAGCAGGCCTCCTCAGCCTGCCGCTCGAACCGGTAGAGATGCACGCGGCCGTGACGGCGGCGTTCGATTCAATCGCCGGCATGACCCACAGCCGAAAGGTGGAGATCGACATACATCCCGCGCTCACGGGGCTGATGGTCAGCGCCAACGCCGACCGGCTACGTCAGGTCCTCATCAATGTCCTGTCCAACGCGGTGAAGTACAACACATCCGCCAAACCCCGCATCGAGGTCCGCACCGTCACCGACAGCAAGGAAGTGTGGGTCGATGTGGTCGACAATGGCGGCGGCGTGACGCGCGCCGATGCCGCGACGATCTTCGAGAAGTTCGCGCGCGGCAACCGGCCCAGCACCGATCAGGGTGCCGGTCTCGGCTTGCCGATCAGCCGGGCTTTCATGAATGCAATGAACGGGGACCTGACAGTCGAGTTCGTCTCCGAAAGTGTCAGTTTCTTCCGGCTTTCACTGGCGCGTGCGGAGGCGAATCCTGCCGCCGCGCAATAAGAGCCCCGCGACGATTGTGATCACCGATAACCCTTGCATCGCGCGAGGCCTCCACGCATGACAGTGCAAGTCTTTCACGCGCCCTGACGGCACCTGCGAAAACGGATAATCCCATGAAGAAAATCGGCTTCCTGTCTTTTGGTCACTGGTCTGCCGGACAAGGCTCGCAAGTGCGTTCGGGGTCCGACGCGCTGCTTCAGTCCATCGACCTTGCCGTTGCAGCCGAGGAGCTCGGCGCCGACGGCGCCTACTTCCGGGTACATCACTTTGCCCGCCAGCTGGCCTCGCCTTTCCCGCTGCTTTCCGCCGCTGGTGCCAAGACCAGCCGCATCGAACTCGGGACCGGCGTGATCGACATGCGCTACGAGAACCCGCTCTACATGGTGGAGGACGCCGGCGCGGCCGACCTCATCGCCGGCGGGCGGCTTCAGCTCGGCATCAGCCGCGGCTCGGGTGAACAGGTGAACGACGGCTGGCGCTACTTCGGCTACCAGCCCGCCGAAGACGAAGACCATGCCGACATGGCCCGGCGGCACACGGCGGCTTTTCTCGAAGTCCTGAAAGGCGAGGGTTTTGCGGAGCCCAACCCGCAGCCGATGTTCCCCAACCCGCCCGGCATGCTCCGCGTCGAGCCCCATTCCGAAGGCCTGCGGGACAGGATCTGGTGGGGTGCGGCCTCGAACGCGACCGCCGTGTGGGCGGCGAAAATGGGCATGAACCTCCAGAGCTCAACCCTCAAGACCGACGAGACCGGCGAGGCGTTCCACGTGCAGCAGGCGGAGCAGATACGGGCCTACCGTGATGCCTGGAAGGAAGCCGGACACACCCGCGAGCCGCGCACATCGGTCAGCCGCAGCATCTTCGCGATCATGAACGATATGGATAATGCCTATTTCGGGCGGTCCGGCGAGAGCGAGGATCATGTCGGCTTCCTTGACCCCAACACACGTTCCATCTTCGGTCGAAGCTATGCCGCAGAGCCGGAACAACTGATCGAGCAGCTGGCGAAGGACGAGGCGATTGCCGAGGCCGACACCCTGCTGCTGACGGTGCCGAACCAGCTCGGCGTCGAATACAACGCCCATGTCATCGAATCGATCCTGACCCAAATCGCGCCGGCGCTCGGCTGGCGATAACCGGAACCAGGCTCACGCCTCTGCGTCGGCGGCCTGCTCGGCCTTGCGCTGCTCGATCTCGGCAACTTCGGCCGCGGTCTTGCCCCAGAGCGGCGGGTCCTCGAGATAGGCCTCTTCCTCGGCCGTATTTGCGCGCCCCAGGAAACCGTTCCGGTGCGGGAATCGTCCGAACTTGCGGATCGCTTCGCGATGGGCCAGCGCGGCCTCGTAGGAGCGCTCCTCCCCCAGGGGCTCATAGAGCGCGCAGGCGCGGTCCTGGTCAGCCAGGTTTTCACTGTGCTCGAAGGGCAGATACAGGAACATCTTGTGCCAGTTGGCGATCCCCTGGTCATGCCCGAGGTCGAGTGCAATACGCGCGACCTCGCGCGCCTTGGCATCCGTGCCGAAGGCGCGTGGCGTAGCGCGATAAATGTTGCGCGGCACCTGATCGAGGAGCAGAGCGAGTGCGAGGCAATCGGCCGGGTTCTCGACGAAATGGTCATACGCGCCGCCGCCCGCGCGCTCATGAACCTCGCCATACCGCTCGGCGAGTTCGGCATCGAACTCAGGCGTGGAACGAAACCAGATATCGCGCCGCTCCATTTCTCGGGATAGATCGGTGTCACCAAACCAGAACGTCAAAACATCTGTGCTCAAGGGGTCCATATCAGGTCACTCATTCCTCGTAATATCTTGGGCCATAGTATACCACCGCGACGCACATAAAATTCCCGGCTGGAATGCTCGGAAGCGACAATTTCCGGCTCCGGAATTATCACCAGAGGAAACAACATCTCATGCCTGATCGGTTTGGACCGCGCGGCACTTTCGCGCTCTTTATCCCGCTGCAGAATGCCAACATGCAGCCCGAGTATGAAATGCTGCGGCCCGACGGGATCAACAACCAGATCTACCGCTTCACGCTCGAGGTGCCCGACAAGGTGCCGGACGCCATCTTGCGCGTCGTCGAGGGCGGGCTCGGCTGCTGGCCGGACCAGGTAATCATCGGGAACAATGTCGAGATGCGGGTCTGGACCCCGGATCAGCACGCCGAATATCGTGGCAAGCTCCAGGACGCGATCGGCGACATTCCCCTGGTCACCGCGACGGACGCCGCGGTCGCGGCCCTGAAAACCATGGGCGCGAAACGCGTGGCCGCGCTGTCGCCCATGTCGGACGTCTATTCACAAAGCGTGCAGAATTACTACGAAACCATGGGTTTCGAGGTGCCCTACCACGCCGGGCTGCAGGTCAAGAAGCCGGAAGACATCATCAAGGTAACCCTGGAAGACGCGCTCGAGGGCTTCCGCAAGCTCGATCACGACGACGTCGACACCTTCCTGCATGTGGGTGCTGCGCTGGGCATAGTCGACATGGTCGAGGAACTGGAAAAGGAACTGGGACGCCCCGTCGTTTCAACCAACATCGCGACCTACTGGTACGCGCTTCGCCGCCACGGCATCACCGATCCGCTGGAAGGCTTCGGCCAGCTGGCCATGAAACCTACCATCGTTGACTGACCCCCGGTCCCGTAGTCGATAGCCGCCCATCCGCGCCAGCCGAATTATTGTCTAACGTCAGTGCCTATGGAACAAATCAGCGGGATTATCTAAGAGAGGATTTCTGTCTAATCTTCGTTCCCTTCGATCACTGCGATGAACCAGGAATCCTCCCTTATGCAAGTAGCCTAATTTGTCCCATAGGCACTGACGTTAGACAGTATCTATTTTGGGAAATCGAATCGTCGATGGCGATAGTGATAGTCATGACAGCGCTGAAGAAATTGGGTCTGTATTCGAGGGGCGCATAACCGGAACGCATACGGGAAGAGTGGCGAGACAGCTGAAAATTTTGTAAGGAACACATTCAAAGCGTTTGCAGGAGGCAGTTGGTGGGCGTGTCAGAGTTCCAAGTCGCAATAATTGGTTCGGGTCCTGCGGGCCTGAGTGCCGGAGCACGTGCTGCGGCGCGTGGGCTGTCGCACTTGGTGTTGGAGCGATCAGACGGTCCATGCAACACCATCTTTCGCTTCCAGAAGGGCAAGCATGTGATGGCGCAGCCTGCCCATGCACCGCTTCGCAGTGAACTCCCTTTCGAAGATGGGCGGCGCGAGGATGTGCTCGCGGCCTGGCATGGCCGCGCAGAGGAGCTGGGGGTGAACCTGCTCTACAACGCGGATGTGATCGGCATTACGGGCGTTGCGGGCGCATTCACAATTGCGCTGGCCGATGGGTCAGAAGTGACAGCCGCTGCAGTTGTGCTGGCCGTCGGGCTGCAGGGCAACCTGAATACGCTGCGGGTTCCCGGTGCCGAATTGGAGCATGTCGGTTACCAGCTCGACGATCCGGATGAATACGAACATGAGCGCATTTCGGTGATTGGTGCCGGTGATGCGGCGATCGAGAATGCTCTGGCGCTTGCCGCACACAATGACGTGACCATTATCAACAGGTCTGGCGAGTTTGCGCGAGCCAAGAAGGCCAACGAAAGCGCCGTACTTGCAGCAATCGAATCCGGCCGACTGGGTGTTGTCTACAACGCCAATACGCAAGCCGTTGAATCGGATACGCTCGTTCTTGAAACGCCGGATGGTGAAGCGCGCGTTCCCTGCGAGCGTTTGATTGCGCGCCTCGGGGCCGCCCCGCCCCGCAAGCTGGTTGAGGCTTGTGGTGTGTCGTTTCCGAATGAAGACCGGAATGCGCTTCCGGAAGTCTCAGCAAAGTATGAATCGAATGTGCCTGGGTTGTATGTCGTCGGAGCACTCGGTGGTTTCCCGCTGATCAAGCAGGCGCTCAACCAGGGCTATGAAGTCATCGAACACATTATTGGCGAAGATGTTGAGCCCGCCGATACGCCCCTGTTGCGTGAAAAGCTTGTCGCGGTTCCCGAGTGGAGCGTGGACGCGTTCCTTGAGGCTGTGCGTGATCGGGTCCCGATTTTCTCGGAATTGAACGGTCTCGTGCTCCGGGACACGATGCTTGAATCCGACGTTCACAAATTTACGGATGGCGAGACTGTTCTCCGCCGCAATGACTATACCAACAGTCTCTACGTCGTGATTGAAGGCGCGGTTTGCGTTCATCTTGATGATGAAGTTCCACCGAAGGCCAGCGTGACCCTTGGGCAGGGTGCGTTCTTTGGCGAGATGGGATTGATTTCCGGGCGGCGAAGAGCCGCCACAGTGTCCGCGGTTGGCGATGTGTTGCTGCTGGAAGTGCCGCGCCGGCGAATGATTGCCCTGCGTGCCAGTGTGGCCGCCGTGCGTGAGAGCATGGACCGTGAAGCTATTGCGCGATCCATTCAGGCACATCTGGCCCCCGGGCTGGATCGGGAAAGTATCGATGATATTGCTGCAACGGCAACCATTCATAGCTGGGCCAAGGGACGTGTTCTTTTTAACGAAGGAGAGGATGGTGATAGCCTGCACCTCATCCGTAGTGGCTCGGTTCTCGTCCGCAAGAAAATTGGCGATCATGACGTGGTGCTGAACTACGTGGCGGCGGGCAACTGTGTTGGCGAAATGGCGATGGTCAGCGGTGAGCCACGCAATGCAACGGTTGCGGCCGCGGCTGATTGCGAAACGATTCGGATTGAGCGTGATGACTTCGAGCGCTTGATGGATCGTCATCCCAGCTTGCGTGAGCAAATCGAGGGTGTGCGGACTGCGCGCACCGCGATTACGGAACGTATGGCGGAAAGCCCGGATCAGGGAAGCCTGATTGAATTTCTGGTGGATCAGGGCGGCAAGGAAGCAACAGACATTCTGCTGATAGATGAGACGCTCTGTGTCGGTTGTGACAATTGTGAGCGTGCCTGTGCGGCAACCCATGACAAAATAACCCGGCTGGATCGCGAAGCCGGTCCCAGTTATGCCAATATGCATGTGCCAACTTCCTGCCGGCATTGCGAGCACCCACATTGCATGAGTGACTGTCCGCCAGACGCAATCAAACGGGCTGCGGAGGGTGAGGTCTACATCACCGATGCCTGCATCGGCTGTGGGAATTGTCAGCGCAATTGTCCCTATGGCGTGATCCAGATGGCCGAACCCACAATCGGACAGCGTGGCTGGCTGGCAAGCCTTGTCGGAGGCTTCGGTCTGAGCCGAGCGGAAGTGTCTGAAGGCCCCAAGCAGGCGGTGAAATGCGATATGTGCATGAATCTGGAAGGCGGACCGGCTTGTGTACGCGCGTGTCCGACCGGGGCGGCGATCCGTGTGCACCCCAACGAGGTGATCGAACTGATCACAGGTGAATCCTGATCATGGCTGTGGCACCTATGCATGATGGATTTCTGGTCCACAAACGCTTCCGCTACGGCTGGCTGGCGTTGTTGCTCGTTGGTTTTGTGGCCGCTGCATTTTTCTATCGTGATCGACTTGAGGGTATAAATGTTGACCTTGTCTTCGGGTATGGCCTTGGCGGCCTGGCCCTTGCGATCATGCTTCTGTTGACGTGGTTCGGGGTACGCAAACGAAGTTATGCAAAGGGAGCAGGGCCTCTCAAGGGCTGGCTTTCAGCCCATGTCTATCTTGGTATTGCGCTGATTTTTCTGGTTCCCATGCATGGTGGGTTTGTGATTGAGCCGGATATCCACGGTCTGGCCTATGTGTTGGTTTTGATTACGGCTTTTACGGGCGTCCTCGGCATTGCGTTTTATGGGCTTTATCCGCGACGGGTGGCCGCCAATCGGGATGGTCTGACCTTTGATGACATGGTCAAGCGCATGGCCGAAGTGGATATCGAGATCCGGGGACTGTCACCGAAACTGAGTGAAGCGGCCAATGATGTCGTGCGCGGAGAAGTTGCGAATCTGCGGATTGGTGGCGGGGTGAGAATGCTCTTCGTGAAACCGCGTAACCGTTCGCGTCATGCGCAAATGGCCCTTCACCGTCTGGCGATTGATAATGATGCCGCGCGGCGGGCTGAAGCCTTGCTGGAACGAAAGGCCGATGTTGTGGATAGGCTGCAGCGTGATATCCAGATGCGCAGCAGATTGCGTGTGTGGCTCTTGCTGCATGTTCCGTTGTCGCTTGCGGCCCTTGCAGTTGTGATTTCTCATGGCGTTGGCATGCTCGTTTTCGGTTTGGGATCGGTGTGAGCTGATATGCGCCTACTTGTTCGCCACCGTCTCCGCCGGACCCGTCGTGAAGGTTACGTCGAACGCTCCGAAATCCTTGAGGCAGAGGAAATCAGTGTCGGACGTGGCTCGGATGCCGTGCTGCATCTGTCCGATGGCCGGGTCCTTCTGCATCACGCGACGATTGCGCTGCAAAATGGTGTGTTGTGCGTTACGGCTGAGCCAAATGCGGATATCGAACTTAATGGAGTTCCGACCAAAGTTGCCGAACTCAGCACCGGTCATACAGTCACGGTGGGCCCCTATGATCTCGTGTGCGGCGACGCGCATCCCGAATGCGACGCAGCGGTCGAGATCGAGCTTGCACGCCCCATGGGTGATGCGGAAACAACCTTGCGAGACCGTGTTCGGACACCGCTGCTCAAACGCCGCCTGAGTGGCTGGAAGATCGGTGGGGCCATTGCGCTTGTATTGCTTATGGTCGGGCTTAGCGTGCCGTTGAGTTCGTTTCTGGTTACGCGCGATACACCAAAACCTGCGCCCGCACTTGTGAATGCGACTGTCAGTAATGATAGCGATATTTTCCGGATGGCTGAAACCATGTGGGTGACCGAGCGGTTGTCGGATGTTCACGGCAAACTGGAAGCAGGCTGTCAGGCCTGTCACACGACAGCCTTTGCTGCAGTTGCGGACAATACATGTGTGGATTGTCATAATACGTTAACCGCGCATGTGGACCCGCACGCCTCTTTCAGTGCCAATGTGGATCAGTCGGGCGGCTGTGCGACCTGTCACCAGGAACACACGGGGCCCAAGGGTATTCACCCGGGTGTACAGGTTACGGAGACCGGCTGCATCGCGTGCCACAACGGGAATATCGATCCCGGCGATGGCAGCGCGCTGGCGCGTGTGGCTTCAATTGCCGATCACCCGCCCATGACCCTGCCAACACCCTCGCCGAACGGGCTGGTGTTCTCCCATGCGTCTCATCTTGCTCCCCAGGGAAAACGTCGCCCGGACGGCAAACGGCAGGTGCTCGGCTGTGTGGATTGTCATCAATCTGCGAACGCCGCCCGCGATATGACAATGCCCAGTTTCAAAAATGGCTGCGCGTCATGCCACACAATGGCCTTTGCAGCAGAAGACCCGAGTCAGCGTTTACCGCACGGGCCTGTCTCGCAGCTACGCAGCTTTTTGCTTGGTTTTTACGAGGCCGTTGAGCGGGGAGAGATCGTCGCACCGGAACTTGCCGTCCCAACCCGCCGTCGACGCCCCGGACAGAGTGCGGAACCTGTCGCGGCAACGCCACCCGCGCCATTGCCTGCGCGTACCAGAACCGAGCAGGCTTTGTCGGGCCCGGCGGTGAAGGGCCAGTGCGCGACCTGTCACGCGCTTGAAGAAAGTGTGACACCTGCGGAATGGGATATTGCGAACGTTGATTTTGTCCATGACTGGCTTTCCAGCGCACGGTTTGATCATAAAGATCACTTGAAAGACGCCAAATGCGGCACCTGTCATGCTGTTGGCAAGAGTGAGAAAGCCACAGATGTAGCGATGCCAAGCATGGGCACATGTCTGGAGTGTCATGGATCTGCCGACGATTTCCCCGACGTCGCAAGCACGTGTGTCACCTGCCATGCATACCATGGAAGTACACAACAGGGTGCAGGGCTTGAGCGCCATCCAGCGTTTGCGCAGGACAAGCCGGATCAGCCAAATTTCACGCAGCTGGCTGATTTGCTTCGTGAGGGCAAGCTGTAAGGGCGAACTCTTGGTCTGCGTTATTGCGGCAGGTCAGCGAGGCCGGATTGCGCCTGAATCATGCAATTTTGTGATGCGGCCCAGGCGACGATGATCAAACGGGGCCGCGACCGGGAAAACCCGAGGTGCTGCCTGGGCATTCAAGCTCGTTAGACTGAATGGGACCCGGCAAAGCGGACTTCATCAGGGCCAGCGGTCATTCGCACCGCGCAAACAGGCCGGACACATGACCGCATCCCGCAACGATCAAAAGCATTTAATATTTATCCTTGCATCGAAATGAACGTTGATCGGGTTACGCCGGAATTCGATGCGGTCCTGGGCGATCACCCGCCTTCGATCGACACCATTGCCCACGATCTGTACTTCGGCGAGGGTCCCGTCTGGGACAAGCGCGAAGGCAGGTTCCTGTGGACCGAGATCATCGGTAACGCAATCTGGGAATACCAGCCAGGTGTGGGCAGCCGCAAATTGATGGCCCCGAGTGCCCATGCCAACGGGATGACCTTCGACCTTGACGGTCGTCTGCTGGTTGCCGGCTGGTCGTCACGTTCCGTCTGGCGCATGGAGCATGATGGGACCACCACCGTTCTGGCATCGCAGTTTGAGGGCAAGCCGCTCAACGGGCCCAACGACATCGTCGTGCGCTCGGATGGGTCGATTTACTGGACCGACCCGCCCGGCGCCTTGTCTATTCCGGGCATGGAAGGGCACGATCAGCAGCGCTACCTTGATATACAGGGCGTCTACTGCCTGACCCCGGACGGTGAAGTGCATCTCGCCATCGCCGATTGCGCCTACCCCAACGGGCTGGCCTTCTCGACCGACGAGAAACTGCTCTACGTCAACGACACACAGCAGGGCCTAATCCGCGCCTTCGACGTCAATGCTGATGGCAGCGTCGGGCCCGGTCGGCTGTTCCACAAGCAGACCGGCAGCGAAGAGGGTGTGGCGGACGGCATGAAGGTGGACATCAATGACAACGTCTATTGCACCGGTCCCGGTGGCATTCACGTCACCAATTCCAGCGGTGATCTGATTGGCCGTCTGCTGATCCCGGGACATTGCACAAATATCGCCTGGGGCGGCGGCGACTGGACGTCGTTCTACATCACGACATTTCACACCGTCGTGCGGACCCGTCTCGGGGTTCCCGGCGTGGCGGTTTGGTGAGGGGCGGGCGATGACACAAGATATGAAATTCGAAACTGTGGCCGGTCCTTTCGATAGTCCGGCGAACGGTGTCGTCTGGGACGGCGAGGCTGTGCTGTTTGCATTGCGCGAAGAACAGCGCCTGATGCGCCTCGATCCGGCCAGCGGTGAGGTCACCGAGGCCCGCAAATACACCAGCCGGACGGGTGGTCTCGCGATCGGCCCCGACGGGGAGCTCTATGGCGGCCAGGAAGCCAGCCGGCGGCTGATCGAATTTTTACCCGATGGCAGTTCGACGGCAATCGATGCCTTGCTCGACGGCAAGCACCACAATCACCCCGGCGACCTGTCGGTCGACGGTCAGGGGCGGATATGGTTCACAGACCCGTTCAGCCCGGTCCTCGCACAGGGGCCGCAATTCTTCCCGCCGCTCGACCATGCGTCGGTGTTGCGGGTCGCGCGTGATCACCGCCGTGCCTGGGTCATGCAGCGCATGACCTTCGATACGGTTGCTCCACGGGCGGTGCTCGTCTCGGCGGATCAGAAGACGCTGTATATCGCCGAAGGCGAGCCGGACCATGACCATGTGCGCGAGTTGCGTGCCTATCCGATCGATGGCGACGGATCACTTGGCAACCACAGCGTGCTCCACACATTCGGCGCTGATCATCGTGGCCCTCAGCGTGGTATCGAGGGAATGTGTCTCGACGCGGATGGAAACATCGTCGCGTGCGGCGGGTGGGCTAAGAACGGACCCGGCCCGCTGATCTATGTGTTTTCACCCGCCGGGCGGCTTTTGAAAACTTATGACCTTCTCGCCGATATGCCGAACCGCTGCGCCTTTGGCGGCCCGGATATGGCGACGCTCTATGTCACCACGGCAACGGGCGAGTTGTTGGCCGGTAAAGCCGCCGGTTGATCGCCCAATCATTCGATTTTGTTGAGTTACGTGAGGATAAGTAAACGATGGCACAACTGCCCTATATAACCGACGAGGAGGCGACTGGAATGGTCGCCACCTTGTTCAAGCACAACCGCAAACTCTACGGACGGGTCGCAAACGCTATCCGTGTTGCGGCGCATTCGCCGAAGCTGGCGCAGGCTGTATTCGGATACAACGTGCCGTTGCTGCGCGAGGAGATTACCGAGAATCTCCCCGTCCGCCTCAAGGCCATGATCATCCTCAAGACGTCGATGCTGAACGGTTGCGCTCATTGAATCAGTCACAACTTAACGCTCGGTCGGGGGTTGGGTTTTGAGGATTCATTGGTTGAAGCGCTGGAGGGGGACTTCCAGTGTTCTGACATGTTCACGGCAGCTTAAAAAGCGGCGATCAAATGGGCCGAGGTGCTGACGGAAATGACCTATCGGGGGCAAAACCCCGGGGCGATGCCGGAACTGAAGAAACACTTCAATTCCGCGCAGATCGTCGAGATCACGATGATTTCCGGGTTCTTCAATTTCTGGAACCGCTTCACTGACGGTTTGCAGATCGACATCGAAGATGCACTGGTAATGAATAAGTTTGCCAAGTCGGCCACGATCGATCCGGCGGACTATGTCGCCTACATGCGCGACTGCTGGTGGAACCACGAAGACGAAGGCGGCGGGGACGCAAAGTCCTAGCCCGTAATTGCGCCGAAATAGGCGAATAAAACAAAGGGAAGAAACGTCATGGCAAAAATGACTGGTGCCCAGGCGATAGCGCGCATGCTCGAAGACTATGGGGTGACCCATATTTTCCATGTGCCCGCGATCCTACGCAGGACGATGGTCGAACTCGAGGCATCGACCTCGATCAAACGGGTGCGTACCCATGGTGAGAAGTCCGCGGCATATATGGCGGACGGCTATGCACGGGCATCGCGGCGGCCGGGCATCTGCATGGCGCAGACGGTCGGTGCTCTGAACCTCGCCGCCGGCCTACGCGATGCGTGGCTCGCTCACTCACCGGTGATCGCCTTGACCGGCGGGCGCGACCCCGCCACGAAATTCCGCAAAGTCTATCAGCAGAATGATGACGTGCCGGTGTTCGATGCCGTGACGAAATTTAACGCCACGGTGGACTCTGTTGAGCGGTTTCCCGACATGGTTCGCCAAGCGTTCCGGGTCGCGGTTTCTGGGACGCCCGGGCCTGTGCATCTTCAGTTCCGTGGTAACGAGGGGCAGATGGATGTCGAAGAGGCGGATATGGAGCCCCTCGTCGAGGCTGCTTTTTCCCAAGTCCCGCCGTTTCGGCCCGAACCCGACGATGCGAGTGTGAAGAAAGCCGTTGAGCTTCTGCAGGCGGCCAAGCGGCCTGTGATCGTCGCGGGCGGTGGCGTGCGCTGGTCCGATGCTGATCCCGCGGTGGTCGCACTTGCGGAGAAGCTACATATCCCGGTCGCAACCTCCCTGAACGGCAAGGACTCGATTCCTGGCACGCATCCGCTGAGTGTGGGCGTTGTCGGTACTTATTCGCGCGGGTCCGCCAATCAGGTTGTGATGGACGCCGATCTCGTTTGCTTCATTGGCACCGAAACCGGCGGTATGACCACCCATTTCTGGAAGGTGCCCAAGCTGGGCACGCGGGCGATCCAGATCGACATCGATCCCGAGGCGCTCGGGCGTAACTACATGCTCGATGCCGCCGTCCTCGGTGATGCCAAGGTCACGATTGAGCGTATGGTGGCGCACGCGGATGCCTCGACCGCCGCAAGCCGCACCGGCTGGGTCAGGCAGGCCCGCAGGCATGTCGGCGACTGGTACCAGAAGTATAGCGAGCTGCTTTCCTCGGAGGAGGCGCCGACCCGGCCAGAACGCATTTGCAGCGATCTGTCCAAGCATCTGCCCGAGGATGCGTTCGTCGTCGTCGACACGGGCCATGCGGGGATGTGGATGGGCGGGATGTTCGATCTGCAGTTGCCGACCCAGAGCTACATCCGCTGCGCGGGGCATCTGGGCTGGGCGTTCTCGGCCTCGATCGGAGCCCAGTGCGGGGTGCCGGACCGGCCTGTTGTCTGTTTCACCGGCGATGGCGGTTTCCTTTATCACGTCGCCGAAATCGAGACCGCAGTCCGCTGGAATATCCCGGTAGTGATCGTTGTGAACAACAACCACTCCGGCAATCAGTCCAAGCTCGGCTACGACCAGGTCTATGGCGGTAAACAGACTGAGCAGGCGCAGGAATTATGGGTCTGGACCGACGTGAACATCGCCAAGGTCGCCGAGACCTTCGGAGCCCAAGGGCTCCGGGTCGAGAAGCCTTCCGAGTTTGCGCCGGCATTGGAGAAAGCGATCGCATCCCGGCGAACAACAATCATCGATGTTGTGACCGATATGGATGCGCAGGCGCCATTGCCGATCGGCTAGGGGAGAAAAACCATGCCTAAATTACCAATGACAGTGATCCGTCGCCTGGTGACAGGCAACGACGCGCAGGGACGTTCGACGATCGTGTGGGACGGACCGGCGCCGAATGCCAACAACGCCGCGCTAGCGAGCCGCACCCACAACACCAATATCTGGGTGTGGGACGGCGCGCCGCTGGCACTGTCCGGTACAACGGACGAGGGCGACACGCCCTACGAATTCCCGGGGCCACGCGGGGGTGGTCACGTGCGTGTGGTTGAGACCCTGGCGTGCCCGGAAGATTACGATCCGGCGAGCGATCCGGACCTCCACGAAGTGCACGAGCCCAAATCGCGACCCAGCGGACGCAGCTGGGACAGGGGCGGCAAGAACATCTATTCCGCAGGCATGCACAAGACCCAGTCGGTCGATTTCGGAATCATGCTGTCGGGTGAACGTGAGCTGACCACGGATGAAGGTATGCTCCTGATGGAGCCGGGCGATATCGCCATTCAGGTCGGCTCCTGGCACAACTGGTCTTCGCCCCGGCTGGGCTGCGTCATGGCATTCGACATGATTGACGCGGTATTCGAAGATGGGGATCTGGGTGTCGTCCAGAGCAACGAACCTGTGGTCGATCTGCCCAAGGGTTTCGAGTTTCCCGATGGCGTCAAACCGGCGCGTCGGATTGTCGTCGCGGATCGTGAACAGGGGCGTTCGAGCATCATCGCTGACGGGCCGTCCCCTGACGTGCGTTTCGATCCGGCGCGGCCGGGTTTTGCGTCGGCGCGGCTGTGGGTGATTGACCATAACCCAGCGAAGATGATGCTGGAGACACTGCATCTGCCGCACACGATCGAGCCGCCGAAGAATGGCTCGGTCTGTCGGGTCGTGACCCATCCACCGGAGGCGAACTGGGAAGGTAAGGTCGGCCCTAAGGATGTCGCGGCGTATTTCGAGTCCATGGGTTCGCCCGGTGCTTCGACCTATTCACCGACGGCGCCACATCCCTATATGCAGAAAACCGAGACCTTGGATTTCTGCTTCGTCCTCGAAGGTGAAATCGACCTGATTCTCGATACGGGAACAGTCTCTCTGAAGGCGATGGACGTCGTGGTCCAACGCGGCACGAGTCACGCATGGCGCAATCGTTCCGCGTCGCCCTGCCGGATGGCAGTCGCATCCCATGGCGGGTCTTATTGAGAGTATCCCGGGTTCGCGGGTTGCGCAGCAGGTAGAGATCGGTCGCGATCATCGTCGATATGGGGCAGGTCGTGTTCGATGGCACCGCTCAGGATGTCCTCGACAGCGCGGAGTTGCGCCAGCAATACCTCGCGATCTGACACCCCGTCGACGCCCACCGTGTAAATTCAGGTTCCAGCTATGTGTGCCGCTACACGGCGGCGTACGCTGTCCGATGCAGCGCAGCGGCAGTGTTAGAGAAAATCGGCTGGAGCGCAGCGGGGGTGGTCAGTAGCGTCATTGGATGAGAAACCCATTCCGCTATTTCAATCTGTCACCCGAGATTATTTGCCTAACGGTGGTGCACTCCGGCCGATTCTACGCGGCCCGGAAGCCGCCTTCTCGATAACGTACTTAGACGACACCGTAAGCGAGCATCGCGTCGGCAACCTTGACGAAACCGGCTATGTTGGCGCCGGCCAGGTAGTCGACCTTGCCGCCGCTCGTCGCGCCGTATTCCGCGCAATTGTCGTGGATATCTTTCATGATGCCCTTCAACAGATCCTGGAGTTCTTCCTCCTTCCAGGAAATGCGGGCGCTGTTCTGGCTCATTTCCAGGCCGGAAACCGCGACACCGCCGGCATTGGCCGCCTTACTGGGCGCATAAAGGATTCCGGATTCCTGGAAGGCGTCGATGCCAGCCAGTTCGGTCGGCATATTGGCGCCTTCGGAAACCGCCATGCAGCCATTGGCAAGCAGCGCCTTGGCTTCGTCGCCAGTAATCTCATTCTGGGTTGCACAAGGCACGGCGATGTCGCAGGGCACGTTCCAAGGCCGCCCTTCGTGGAACTCCACGCCGAACTCATCTGCATACTCCTTGATCCGGCCGCGGCGCACCTGCTTGAGGTCGACCATGAAGGCAAGCCTCTCTTCGTCGATGCCGTTGGGATCGTGAATGAAACCCGATGAGTCCGACATCGTGTGCACCGTTCCGCCCAATTGACAGACCTTCTCTGCCGCATAGGTCGCCACATTGCCGGATCCGGAGATCGCGACCTTCTTGCCTTCCATGCCATTGCTAGCATGCTGCAACATATTGTTGAGCATGTAGATCGTGCCGTAGCCCGTCGCCTCTGTCCGGATCAGGCTGCCGCCATACTCCAAACCCTTGCCGGTGAGAACACCGACGAACTCGTTGGCTAGACGCTTGTATTGACCGAACATGTAGCCGATCTCACGACCGCCGACGCCGATATCACCGGCCGGTACGTCCGTATCCTCACCGATATGGCGATGCAGCTCCGTCATGAAGGACTGGCAGAACCGCATGACTTCATTGTCCGACTTGCCTTTCGGATTGAAATCGGCACCGCCCTTGCCGCCGCCCATCGGCAGACCTGTCAGGCTGTTCTTGAAGGTCTGCTCGAAACCGAGAAACTTAAGGACGCTCAGGGTGACCGTCGGGTGGAAACGGATACCACCTTTGTACGGGCCGATCGAATTGTTGAACTGCACCCGGTAGCCGCGATTGACGCGGATATTGCCGTTATCGTCTTCCCAGCACACTCGGAACATAATCGCGCGATCCGGCTCCGCCATCCGCTCCAGGATTTGCATTTCCTGATATTGCGGCTTGTCCTGAATATACGGAATGATCGATGCAGCAACTTCCTGAACGGCTTGATGGAATTCCGTTTCGCCAGGATTTCGATTTTGAACTCCGGAAATGAATCGTTCAAGACTATCTGTACGTACCGTCATGGTGTTCCCCTTATACTAATGTGCTCTGACAGCGAATTCGCGGTTTACCCGGGATCCGCCGACCTGGATTTCGTTAAGCGTCGAGGGCGATCGCTCCCTTAGGAACGGGAACGCAGGCCAATCAACTGCCGGACCCATACTTCTTACCCGGTTCGGAAAAATACTCGACATCGCTGGACAACTTTTCCTACTTCGAGGTGGCAGTATATACAGCATCCCATTCTTCCCCCACACTTACTGGTGGATTTTCTCGAAAGTCAACGCATCTATTTTTTATTAATTCGTAGAACCCCCTAATTTCAAATTCAAATTCGCCACTAATTGAAATCATTTCATTACACATGGTAATTGCACGCTCCCAACTTTGAGACCGATATTCTTTTAATAACTCTGAATGGAGTCCTGACAAACGATCGAATTCATCGCTCGCCTTCAGCACCTCGTCCCCTAATAATGCATAAATACGACTGGCCTTTGCTTTTCCTTTTACCAAAATTAAATCTAACTCTAATATTGCTAGCTCGCCCACCTCATCAGCTGTCGTTTCGCCTATTATTATACGGACACCATATTCTTTACTTTGCCCCTCTAACCGTGCCGCTAAATTAACGCTATCCCCTAGAACCGAATAATCAAAACGTTGCTCAGAACCCATATTTCCAACGACGCAAGACCCCGTATTTAGCCCAAACCCGACCTTAAGATCTAAATGCTTTCGTCCTTCACGATCCGCTTGAACCTTTAACCTCTCATTAAGAGGGTCCATCTCATTCAGCATTAACAAAGCCGATTTACACGCATTATATGCATGATTATCATCATCTAGCGGAGCATTCCAAAACGCCATAATACAGTCACCCATATATTTATCGACTGTTCCTTTATTAGATAATATTACATTAGTCAGTGGGGTTAATAATTGATTTATAAGATTTGTAAGGCCGGGTGGATCAAATGACTCGGATATCGGAGTAAATCCCCTCACGTCACAAAATAACAGCGTTAGTTTTCTTTGATCACCACCAAGTCGTAATTGTTCTGGATTATTTGAAACACGCTCCACCATATCCGGCGACAAATACTTCGAAAACGCATTTCGTGTCTCTTTCTTCTTTGATTCCTCTCGTATGAACCCAAAATACGAAAGCGCCATATACATTATTACTAAAGATAATAATGGCGTTGTTGAATCAAGGAGGATGCGATATTTTACAAAACAGTACACACTTACCAAAATGGCAAATCCAACTAACACTAAAAATAAAACTGATGTCCACTTAGCCCCAAATATCGGAAATAAATAAATTAATAGAAATCCCGCAATGAAAACGAAAAATAACTCCGCACCTACAATATAATTCGGTCTCAATAAATACTCATTTAAAAGTATTGTCTCTAATAATTGCGTTTGCACCTCTACTCCTGGCATCGCAACATCAGTTGGGACAGCTCTAATATCAAACAGACCAACCGCTGAAGTCCCAACCAGCAATATCTTTCCCGCAATTAATTTTTTATCTACCGACTTATTTAATAAATCTGACGCAGATATGTAGCGAGTTTTTGATGAGTTAGAAAAGTACGGCCATATATAACCTGATTTATCTGTTTCTATCAGAAGTCTATTGTCTACCTTTATATTACGAATCCCCGCTTGATCTGACGAAACTAAAATTGCTCCCCTTGGTTTGCTATCATTTGTCGTTCGATAAGTATTTACCCTCAGTATTTCTAACGCCAACGATGGCAACACCTGTAAACAATTAGTCCTACCAAGCTGATCAACCATACTTTTGATATAACAACGATCGAATGCGAAAAAAGACGGTACTTTTCTGATAACTCCGTCCCTATCGGGGACTACATTAAAAACACCAAAACCACCATATGGGTGATGAGCAGCCTTTTCTAGAACATTTATATTCGGAATCAATCGTGTAAATTTAGGCAAAAAGTCACGCGGACTCTTATCGCCATTCAATTTTCTCTCTATAATCATAGTTTTTGGAAAATCATTTTTCTGTAAATTATCATTTTCTGTTTGATATCGTACAGCCCTACCCAGTACTACAGCAAATTTCGATAACTCGGACGCTAGGGTATCATCGTTTGACGGCAATGCTTTGATTTGCGCCTCTACATCCGAACTTAATCCTTCGATATTCCCTAGTATATTACGTGGGCTCAAACGATCGTATTCGGCAAATACAATATCAAATGCGATTAATGCAGCACCCAGTTCCCTGCTGTTCTTGACGAGTTTTGCTACAAGCGTCCTTGGCCATGGCCATTGCCCATATTCGGCAAGAGACCGCTCATCGATATCAATGATTAGTGCTGGTAATTCCGCCGCTTTAGCAACAGGACGAGGATACATTTTCTGCATTGCATCGAATGACATGGATCGGAAATCACTTAAATAAACGGGATCCCATACCCTGATTAGAGCGCAGAGCAACAAGACCGCTAAAGCGATATATTGATCTCGCGTATTAAACCGTAAAGCTCCCAACAGAGGCACGGCTTTTTTCGCTACCTGGCGAGTTATTTGACCTGGATACATCACGTCAATAAGTATTCAATGAATTATTAAGTGACTTAAATATGGGTTCGGTAAAATATTGGAGAACCGTTTTTGTTCCGGTCTTTATATCTACAGAAACAATCATTCCAGGAACAATTTTGAATTCTTGATTACCTTTATGAAGCGCGGTTGTCTCTAATTCTATTTCAACCTGATAATATGGCGGGTTTCCTTTTTCTCGAGTAGAGTCTGGCGCTACTCTTCTCACGACCCCTCTGATAGAGCCATATTCTAAAAAGTTAAGAGCCGCTACTTTTATTAAAGCTTCCATCCGCGGCTTTACTCCTGCGACATCAATTGGATTTAGTTTAGCGATTACCACTAAATCTCCATCAACAGGTACAACCTCTAATAAAACCGCTCCAGCACCGACAACACCTCCGATCGTCGTTGTAACAATATTTTTTACAATTCCGGCCACTGGACTCTTAATTGTCTCTCGTCTTCGGATATCCCGAGCCGGTTTGAGCTGATCATTCAATCGCGTTAATTTATTAGTAACTTTAACCGTTTCCTCTGAACGCCTTTTCCTTATCTCAGACCATTCTGATTCTTTCTTTTCAATAGCTTCCTCTCGCGCTGAGAGTAATCGTAAGTCAACACTCTTTAGTTCTTGTAACTGAGATTCTAGTAATGAAATCTGATTTTGAAGCTCAAGATAGTCAGTTTTCGTAACAAGCCGTTCAGAGTAAAGTCTCTTCATTGAGTCTAGCTGATCGCGTAATAACACCAAACTCCGTTCGATACCCCTTATTCTCGATTTATTTTCGTCAATGGCAAAAGTGCTTTGACTAATTTTTTGATCTAATACTGTCATTGTTGAACGTATTTGATTGTCACGTGCCTCATATATCGCTGTTTCATTATCAATGAAAACACCATCTAACTCTGTTTTTGCAGAGCCGAAATCCGGCACTCTTCCTTCTTCCTCTGCCTCTAGGCGTAGTAATTTACGCGAAAGCGCTTTATATTGTGACTCAAGGTCAAAAACATTTACTCGGACTGCCCCTAGTTGGAGCTTTATCAATGCATCTCCTTTCGAAACGAGATCTCCGTCTTCAACAAATACTTTCTCAACAATTCCCCCTTCGAAATGTTGGACTTTTTTAACTCTTCCCCTCGGTGTAACTTCACCTTCAGCTACCGCAACCATATCTAAATGCATAGTCGTCGACCACATAGCCAGAGATACGAATAAACATAATAACAGAATAATAAATAGCTTAGAATATCTTTTAGAATCTGACATTCAATAATTCTTTCGGCTTTCTTTTGACGACATAAGATCGTTGAAAGTACCTTGCCCCATAATTTCACCATTTGAAAACATAACCACAAGATCACAATGCCTGGCAACGTCTTCCCGGTTAGTACGAAATATAATAACTCGATTATCCTTTATCTTTAATATTTCTGACATTAACCAATCAAAATCAAATGGATTTAGAGCCAGAGGATCGATATCTAGTATCAGTATATTTTTCGGATAAAGTAAACACTTACACAGGCTTACTCGAAGCCAAAGATCTCTCCTATATTTCTGATTGATCGAGCTAATTAGGCTATCTACCCCGTCCGGCATTATCTTTATAAACGAGTTAAGGCCAGAAACCTTCATAGAATTAGACAACAGTTCTGGATCAACACTAGAAATATCGCCTAAGTGATCTCGCACAGACCCACCCACAAGAGCTGGATAGTTAGTAACTAATTCAACTGCTCGTATTAGTTCCTCAAACGGTAGCTGTTGGATAGGTATTTCATTTATTAAAATATTACCCTGCGTCACTGAATTCAACGAAAATAGGCTGTCAATAAATTGATCGATACCACTGTCTGCTTCACCTGTTAAAGCATATACCTTACCCACCTCGAAACTAATGGAAACGTTAGTCAACTTTTCATATTGGCTTTGGCCCTCTGCACTAACGTGAGAAAACGCTAGCGATCGCAGTTCAGCGAGGGGCTCCTTACCCACACTCTCTAATGGTGTAGCAGCGTCCAATATAGACCCCATCTGTGCAACACCGCTTCGACACTGATTTATTAAAGTAAGTATTTTTGCAGCACCGAGAATAGGGCCATAAACTCTGGCAGCAATCATATTGACGGCAATCAAGCCGCCAATAGATAAACCGCCATGAACAATTAATAGCGAACCCGCTAACGTTATGCCAACTGTCGAATATAAGGGAAACGAACTAATCCAAATCGCAAGATAATTATTCCATCTAGCATATGAATGTTTTACCCTACCAAGACCTAACTCTTCTTTAAACCAGCCGTCTACAGCTTTTATTCGATCAGTCTTTCGGTAAAGAGACCCCCAAATAGACCCCAGCTTGTTTACAAAGAGATCTCTCGTACTTCGTAAATTACGCTCATCCTGCTCGACGGTTGCACTCTGCCGGGTTAGGTACACGCACACCGATATATGAATAAACACGAATACAAACGCGAGGGAAAAGAGTGCCGGAGAAAGTATATAGATTATACCCAGGTACAATAGTGAAAACGGTAAATCTATTATCGTAAGTATGTTATTTCCCGCCCATAGCTCTCGATAGCGCTCAGTCGCGCGGGAAAGAAATGGGAACGAGCGCATAAACCTTAGTTGTTCATTAGGAAAATAATTAATTCTTAACTTATCTCTAATTGTTTTGCTTAAAATTGCATCGATCTGCCCCGCAGAGCCCGTTACCAGATTTGCTCTTATGGCTTTTGTCGCAAAATCAAATATTAAAAATATAACAACTACTGCTGTAAGAGAAAATAAAGTATTTATCGATGCGTGAGGTATAACCTTGTCATATACAGTTAGAACATAAATTGGGACAGAGATTGTAAAAAAATGCGAGAGAATTGTAGCAATAATGACGTATAAGACGCCTGAACGCACGGGGTTACCGATCTCTTCAGCTATATTCTTTTTCATTTTAATATTTTGCCCAATGCATATATAACAATACTACCGGTTGGAAAATCATGAAAAATTCTCGTCTGTTTCGATAATATTTATTCTTATTTTATATTTATTAATACTATACGTATGTTGATCGATCGGAGGATAATGGTCAGATCTCAGTTAGCGCATCTCAAGCCAAATTCTATGTCTATCCGGTAGTGAAAAGGGCAAAATCTGACGCGAGGATTGTTTCACCGTTACTCAATTCTGCTAAGACAGTAAATCCAGCTGCAGAACCATTATCATCATAGAAAAGAATATCATTAACCGTATCGTGTATAAGGGTTTCAGCCCCTACCCCGAATCTGCTCGAAACAGCATTTGTTCCATCGAAGGCCGCGGCAAGAACTTCAAAATTAGTTCCCGTCACAATCGCACTGCCGAGATTGAATTTATCAGACAGGGCGATGCTGTCTGTTCCGCTATCAAAATCTGCCCAGGTATCTCCAGCGTGAGACGAATGATCACTTCTATTTGCTGTAACTACCTCGCCATCGGTTTTATTGTGATATCGGAATATGTCTGTCCCTGTCCCTGTCGTAATTGAATCCGCACCTGTATGTCCGGCGAAATCGTCATTCGTAGAGCTACCACGAAACACGTCATTACTCTTTGTGCCTATAAACCTTTCAATGGTTGTCGCTTCATCTTGACGATTAGAACCTGCAAGTTCTGTTATCGTATATTGTGTACTATTTTTTGTGACGATATCAATTCGGCCTGCGACATTGCTATAATCTAGAGTATCGGTACCTGAACCACCAGTGTACTCATTAGAAGCCGTCTGAGACGTAGTATTTACTGCGATAACTGTATCATCACCCGCACCTAGATTAATATCGTCGTTACTCCCGTACGAAATAACCGTATCGTTACCATTACCGGAATTCCAAGTATTTGTACCACTACCCGTCAAAGTAATAAAATCATTGGAATTATTTGAAGCGGAATTAAGGGTGTCTGATTGGAATGCGGTAGCAAAGGTTTTTGTAATAGTTTCCCCGGCTAACATCGTACCGAAATTCATCGTCAAAGTTATCGCGATATCATCTGCTGATGCTCCTCCATCAACCGGAGAATCGAATGCACGTGAATCAAAAGGGTTGCGGTTTGTGAAGCCGAAGTTTGATCCTCTAGCAGAGCCATCAAGCGAGACTAAATTCACACTTAGATTACTAAATACGCCAGCTGCTTGGGATATTGCCACACTGGAGTTTGAAGATGGGTTTTCAACGTCGTTGTTTGTAAAGAATGACTGTGAATCACCCACATTAACAGCATCCTGATCTTGATCAGGATCAAAACTTCTCATATATCTTACATTATCAACCGAAAAATTATTAGTATTTGTAAGGGTAATCGTTGTGTTGAAAAATGTATCGTCACTGTCAAATTCTATTACCTGCGTGAAGTCCAAGCCCTGAAAACTAGAGTCTGATGTGGTCTCAACTTTATTATTGCTCCCTGAGCTCAGGTTTTGGGACGACGTAACAAGATCAAAGATACTGCCATTAGAAAGTGCGTTACTTGCAACATTCTGTGTGCCACTTATTTCAACGCCCAGACTAAAGCTGTCTTCGGGGTCGCCGGGCGTGATAAAGTCACCAGTGCGGACACCTCTGGCTGTAGACCCCGTTGAGAACCCATCTAAATCCACAACGAAGCCCAGCCGACCGTCAGCATTCGTCACATTAAAGCCCGGCGGGGCAGGAATAACTGAACCCAAACTGCCTGCCTTAGTAACGCCTATTTCGATAAAATCACCCGCTAAGAATATATCCTCATCAGCAGCATCAATTATTAGATTAGTCAGACTTGTAGGCGAGCTAATCCTTATGGTTTCAGGTCCAAAGCGATCAGTGGCACCAAAAGATCCAAAGAAGGGGTCAAAGAAAGGATCAAAGAAAGGATCAAAGGCAGGAACGAAAAGACCTTCAATTCCAAAGCCAAAACTAATGCCAATGGGACCACCCGGGCCGAATGGATCACCGGGACCGCCCGGGCCGAATGGATCACCTGAACCACCCGGGCCGAATGGATCACCAAAGGTAGGACCACCAAAGATAGGACCACCAAAGAAAGATTTAGCACCCGGCAAAAGGCTAATCACAGTGGAAGGTAAATCGGCTATTTCGGCTTTACTGGGACCACCAGGACCGAATGGATCACCGGAACCGGCCGGGCCGAATGGATCACCGCGGCCGCCAGGACCGAACGGGTCACCA
>Ga0233427_10000907_pt1 | contig 34807 bp, 33 predicted proteins | sample SI_118_April2016_5_FD_179885 | JGI IMG/M metagenome (GOLD analysis project Ga0233427, IMG submission 179885) | Seawater microbial communities from Saanich Inlet, British Columbia, Canada - SI_118_April2016_100_MG | ecosystem: Environmental > Aquatic > Marine > Inlet | place: Canada: British...
GAAAATGGTTTGCTGAAAATGGTTATGACTCTAAAATGGGCGCTCGTCCAATGTTGAGGTTAATTGAAAGAGAGATTCGTAAACCACTCGCTGATGAGTTGCTCTTTGGCAAATTAAGTGCTGGAGGCACTGTTAAAGTCGGTGTTAGTAAAGATAAGATTGCTTTAACACTCTCTTAATGAGAATTCTTATAAGTAATGATGATGGCTATGAAGCTAAGGGCATCAAGCAGCTTACAAAGTCTCTGAGCGAAGTTGCAAAGGTAATTGTAGTTGCTCCTAATAAAAATAAGTCAGCAGCTAGTAGTTCACTGACGCTTGGTAAGCCATTAAAACCAATCCAAATTGACAAAAATATTTATGCAATTGATGCAACACCGAGTGATTGCGTCCATTTAGCTTTGTGTGGTTTTATTAAAAAATCAATTGACTTAGTAGTTACTGGTATTAATTTTGGTGCAAACCTTGGTGATGATGTTATTTATTCAGGAACGGTTGCAGGTGCGATAGAGGGTCGTTTTTTAGGCTTGCCATCAATCGCAATTTCTTTAGCTAGCTGTGAGTGTAAACACTTTGAAACAGCAGGGGCAATCGCCAAGAGCCTAGTTACTCAAATTGATAAAGCACCATTATCTTATAACACCATCATGAATGTTAACGTTCCGGACATTTTACTTAATGAAATTAAAGGCATTAAAAGCACTCGCCTAGGTAATCGACACAAATCTGAACCAAGTATACAAGATGAAAATGATGCATCTTTATATTGGATTGGTGAAAATGGTAAAGAGGCTGACAATGGCGAAGGAACTGATTTCCATGCCATTTCTAATAACTACGTTTCAGTCACACCCCTCCAGATTGATTTAACTAAGTACTCGGAAGTAAAGCAAGTTGGTGATTGGCTTCAAAAACTGGATTATTGATTCCAGGTATCTCTGAGGCCTACTGTTTTATTAAATACTAGTCCTTCAGATTCACTATCTCGGCAAAAATATCCCTCTCGTTCAAACTGGTATGCTATTTCAGCTTTTGCATTTGATAAATTTGGTTCTACAAATCCATTTATTATTTCAAGTGAGTTAGGGTTAAGTGTAGTTGAAAAATCATCAAATTTAGCTGGGTTTGAGTCTAAAAAAAGGCGGTCATATAGTCTAAATTCAGCACTAATAGCTGTGCTAAATTCCACATAATGAATAACACCTTTAACTTTTCGACCATCAGACGGGTTTTTCCCTAACGTCTTAGGATCATAAGTGCAGTATATAGTTTTTACATTTTCATCTTTATCAGTATCGAAATGAGTTGCTTTAACAATGTAAGAGTTTCTAAGGCGAACTTCTTTATTTATTGCTAGGCGTTTATATTTATTATTTGGAGACACTTCTTTGAAATCTTCTTTATCAATATAAAGTTCACGACTAAAGAAAATTTCCCTAGTTCCCATCTCTTCATTTTGAGGATGGATAGGGGCTTTTATCGACTCAATTTTACCTACTGGGTAGTTTTCAATAACTAATTTAATGGGATTAATTACAGCCATTGAGCGAGGAGCAGTAATATTAAGGTCATTTCTAATTGAAGATTCTAATATTGAAATATCAGTTAAGCTATTAACTTTTGAAACTCCAACTCTTTCAGAGAAGTCTCTTATTGATGCTGGAGTATAGCCTCTTCTTCGAAGTCCTGAAATTGTTGGCATCCTTGGGTCATTCCAGCCAGAAACATAGTTATTATCAACTAAGAGTTTTAATTTTCTTTTAGATGTAGTTGTATATTCAAGATTGAGTCTTGAAAATTCATATTGATGAGGTCGGTTAGGAATATTAAAATCATCTAAATTTTCTATAGTCCAGTCATAAATTCTACGATTGTCTTGGAATTCAAGAGTACAAATAGAGTGTGTTACTCCTTCAATAGCGTCTCCAAGGCAGTGCGCAAAATCATACATTGGGTAAATACACCAATCATCATTTGTTTGGTGGTGTGTTTCAAAGCGAATACGATAAAGAGTTGGGTCACGCATACACATAAAGCTTGAAGCCATATCAATTTTGGCTCTTAACACACATTCACCTACCTTAAATTTACCTTCCTTCATTTTTCTAAAAAGAGTTTGGTTTTCTTTAATATTGGTGTCGCGATATGGGCTACTTTTACCAGGTTTTTTTAGTGTTCCCCGGTATTCACGAGTCTCATCAGCACTTAGAAAACAAACATATGCTAACCCTTTAGAAATGAGTTCTTCAGCACATTTATAAAATATATCAAAATAGCTTGAACTGAATTTGACTTCGCCATTCCAGTTAAATCCTAACCATCGAATATCTTCTTTAATAGATTTAACATACTCAATATCTTCTTTAGCAGGATTAGTATCATCAAATCTTAAATTACAATAACCATCATAGTCTCTAGCAGTTCCAAAATTTAGACAGATAGACTTTGCATGTCCGATATGGAGGTAGCCGTTCGGCTCAGGTGGAAAGCGAGTTATTACATTACTATGATTTCCAATAGAAAGATCTTTATTAATAATGTTGCGTATGAAATTAGTAGGTTTTTCTTCTGTATTTTGAGAATTCATTTATATCAATTCTTAGGATAATTTTAGCTTTGTAAATTATATCATTAAAAGCTTAATTTAATATGTGGCGCTTAGAAAGTGAATGCCGTTGTAAAATACTTTTCATGAAAATAGCTATTGTAAAACTTTCAGCTTTAGGTGATATTGTCAATGCAATGATTGTTTTGCAGTTCATCAAAAAATATAATTCAAAAATAGAGATTGATTGGGTTGTAGAAGAATCTTATAAGGAGTTACTTGTAAATCATCCAAGCATTAATAAAGTCCATACTGTTAATTTAAAACAAGCAAAAAAAGAAAAATCATTATTAATGTTCATTAAAGAGGTTAAAAAAATTCGTAATTTTGATAAGTTTGATTTGGTTATTGATATGCAGGGTTTAGTAAAATCTGCATTTGTAAGCCGGATTGTATCTTCGGGACAAACTATTGGGTTTCATCGGTCTTCTTCAAGAGAAAGTATCTCATCTATATTTTATAGTCACACATTCAAAATAGATTATAAAGAAAATATAATTTTGCGTAATTTGTCTCTAATTGAAAATTCGTTAAATTTTATTCCCAAAAAAGAAAATATTCAAAATAAAGAATCGTTTTTATATTCTAGTAAAAAATACTTCTTTAGTGAGTTTTCAAGAAGTATGAAAAACATAATTTTAATACCTGGCGCCTCACATCCTTCCAAATGCTATCCAATAGAAAATTTTTCATACTTAGTAGAATACCTTGATGCAAATTATATAATCATCTGGGGAAATGACAATGAAAAAGAGATGGCTGATAAGATTAAAAACTTATGCCCCAGTGTTAATGTTGCAAAAAAAATGCCTTTAGATGAGTTGATTTCATTAATTCAGCAATCTGATCTTGTTATTGGCCCTGATACTGGTCCTACTCATATGTCATGGGCATTAAACGTCCCCTCAATAACTTTATTTGGCTCTACACCAGGATATCGAAATGCTTATGAGACAGAAATTAATAAAATTCTTGAGTCCGATTCAATTGTGAACCCATTAAAAATAAATAAAAATGATTATTCAATTGCAAATATAGATGCTGCTGAAATTGTTAAAATATCAAATACTTTATTAAAGTTAAATAAATGAATATTACAATCTCTGGAGCAGGTTATGTTGGTATCTCAAATGCCTTACTTCTATCTCAAAAAAATGATGTTATAGCTTTTGATATTTCTTCAGAAAGAGTTGCTATGTTGAATTCTTCTGAATCGCCTATCAATGATAATGAAATTGAGATTTTTTTAAAAAATAAAGAGCTCAATCTTATAGCAACTATTGATAAATATGAAGCGTATCAACGTGCTGAAATTGTTATTATTGCAACTCCTACCGATTATGATTCTGAAACAAATCAATTTAATACTCAATCAGTTGAGTCAGTTATTGATGATATAAAAGCTATTAATAATCATGCTATTATTGTTATTAAGTCGACTGTTCCAGTTGGCTATACGGAGAGTGTAAACAACAAATATAATTGTGAGAATATAATATTTTCACCAGAATTTTTAAGAGAAGGTCAAGCTTTATATGATAATCTTTTCCCTTCTCGAATTATTGTTGGAGATAAATCTAAGCAAGGTCAATTAATTGCTAGTCTTTATTTAGAAGGGGCACATAAAGAAGATGTTGAAATACTTTTAACCAATTCAAACGAAGCTGAAGCTATTAAATTATTCTCTAATACTTACCTTGCTATGCGTATTTCATATTTTAATGAACTAGACACATATGCTGAAGAGCATAGTTTAGATAGCTTGCAAATAATTCAAGGGGTTGGAATGGATCCACGAATTGGTTTGCATTACAACAATCCTTCTTTTGGTTATGGGGGTTATTGCTTACCCAAGGATGTTAAACAGTTGCGGGCAAATTACAAAGATATTCCAAATAGCTTAATCAGTGCAATAGTAGATGCGAACTCAATTCGTAAAGACTATATAGCAGATTCAATTATTAAAAAAAATCCTAAGATTGTTGGGATTTATCGCTTAACAATGAAAAGTGGTTCGGATAATTTTAGATCTTCATCAATTCAAGGCATTATGAAGCGAATTAAAGCGAAAGGTATCAAGGTTGTAGTATATGAGCCTAATCTTAAAAAGAATGCATTTAATAATTCTAGGGTATTAACTAATTTAGATGAGTTTAAAAAAATATCTAATCTTATAGTAACTAATCGAATGAATAAAGATCTTGAAGATGTTAAGCATAAAGTATATACCCGTGATATATTTAATAATTATTAGATAAAAGTTGATGAAAATATTAGTAACTGGTTCAGCTGGATTTATTGGTTCAGCGCTTTCAATTGAGCTTCTAAATCGAGGTTATGATGTAGTTGGTATTGATAATCATAATAACTACTACGATCCAGAGCTTAAGCAAGCTCGTGTTAATCGTCATATTAATCATGAAAATTATAAGCATTTCAGAATGGATATTGAAGATAGCAACGCAGTTAATGACTTATTTAATGAGAATAATTTCGATTCAGTAATTAATTTAGCAGCTCAAGCTGGTGTTCGTTATTCGATCGAAAATCCACTTGCATATATTAATACTAATATCGTTGGGTTTGCAAATATTCTTGAAGGTTGTAGAAATTATAATGTTTCTCATCTTGTATATGCTTCCAGTAGCTCTGTATATGGGTCTAATACTAAAATGCCTTTTTCAGTTCATGATAATGTTGATCATCCTATAAGCTTGTACGCTGCAAGTAAAAAAACAAATGAGCTAATGGCCCATACATATAGCCACTTATATAATTTACCAACTACTGGCCTTAGATTTTTCACTGTTTATGGACCATGGAGTAGGCCAGATATGGCTTTGTTTAAATTTACTAAGTCCATCTTGTCAGGAAAAAAAATTCCAGTATTCAATTATGGTGAACATCGAAGAGATTTCACATATATTGATGATATAGTTCAAGGCGTTATTAGAGTTCTAGAAAAGCCTGCATTGCCAAATTTAAATTGGATAAGTGATAATCCAGATCCTGGAAGTTCATCAGCACCTTGGAGAGTTTATAATATTGGTTGTAATAGGCCAGTTCAACTTTTGGATTATATTAAAGCAATTGAAGATGCGTTAAATATGAAAGCAGATAAAGAGTTATTGCCTCTTCAGCTTGGAGATGTTCCAGATACTTTTGCAGATGTGGATGATTTAGTTAAAGATTTTAACTACAAGCCTAGGATGTCAGTTAAGAAAGGTGTAAAAAATTTTGTAGAATGGTATAAAACATATTACAAACTCTAGGTAATAATATTTTTTGACCTTTCAATAGAGTCGAGGATAAATTTAGCGTTTGACTTCGATTCATCAATTTTATGACCACTTCTGACTAGTATAGTATTTTTAATACCACAAGAACTTGCCGCTTTAATGTCTGCTTCAGTATCCCCAATCATCCAAGATTTTTCCAAATTGATATTATATTTATTTTTAGCCTTTAAAAACATTCCAGGTTTTGGTTTTCTACAATCACAGTTAGATTCAGGTCCATGAGGACAATAAAAAATATCTAGAATTGATATTTCTTTTTTTTGAAACTGATCCAACATCCATTTATTTAGTATTTTGAAATCATTTTCACTGTAGAATCCTCTAGAAATACCAGATTGATTAGTTACTATAATAATCTTATAGCCTAAACTTATAAAATAAAGACAGGCATCAAAAATACCATCAATAAACTCAAAATCAGTTATCTTGTATAGATAGCTTCTTTCTTTATTGATTACACCATCGCGATCAAGAAAAATAGTTTTTATAGGCATAAATTAAGACGAGTATAATCAGTTTTTATTTTTTCACAAGCTATAGTATAGTATTCTTATGTTGCGTAATTTAAGTCTAAGTGAGATATATCAATATTTATTAATATTGTTGGCGTTTCTTTTGCCATTAACTGTCTCTGGGGCTAATACCATTATTGTCATTATAGTAGTTCTATGGCTTATTTCTGGCAACTATAAGTTTAAATTAATGCAAATAATGAGCAGTAAGCTTATGATTGCTTCAATAGTATTTTACAGCTTACATGTTCTTGGTATGCTTTGGACTGAAGATTTTAAATGGGGGTTTCATATTCTTCATAAAATGTGGTATTTTTTATTACTATTTCCAGTTCTATTCAGCATAGTTCAGAAAAAACATATTAAGCATTATATAACTGCATTTTTGTTGGCTATTGCATTAACTGAAATAGTTTCTTATCTTGTATGGTTTGAAATTATCCCCCCTTTTAAAAATGCTACTGTGCCTAATCCAACACCATTTATGAGTCATATCTCGTACAATCCTATATTAGCATTTGCGATATATCTTGTTTATCATGAAATGTTATTTAAAATCAATCTAAGTGGTTTTAAGTTTTTTTTGTATAGTTTTTTTGCAATAACTATGACAATAAATATGTTCATTACAGGTGGTCGTGCAGGCCAGGTAGCTTATTTTCTAGTGTTAGGAATTTTAATACTGCAGTTTTTTAATAAGCAAAAGATTAAATCATTATTTGCAGTTGTTTTATTGATTCCAGCAATATTTTTTGGTGCTTATCAAACAAGTGATATTTTTCAAACTAGAGTTAATGCAGCTGTTAACGAAACAATGAATTATACTGAAGACGTAAGATCAGGACACCAGACTACATCTATAGGATTCAGATTAACTTTTGCATTGAATTCATGGGATGTGATTAAGAAAAATCCAATTATTGGCGTTGGTACAGGTGATTTTCCATCAGAATATAAAAAAATTAATCAGAAAAATACCCCACACTTAGTCAATCAGGCTTACATTACTAATCCACATAATATGTATATTTTAGTTATGATGCAATTAGGTTTGATAGGCTTAGTAAGTATGCTATCGATTTTTTATTATCAAATTAAAATATCTTCTTCTGCTTCAAGTAGATTTTTTAGAGATGTAGGCTTAACTTTGCCATTAATATTTTTAGTCTTGATGTTGAGTGATTCCTATATATTAGGGCATTTTACGACTTTAATGTATGTTTTTTTTAGTGCTTTTTTGCATAAAGATTTTGAGAAATCCTAAAAAAATTCTACTTATAATTCAGCGTTCAAATGGCGATGTTTTTTTAAGTTTGTCACTAATAAAAGCACTATATGAATATTATCAATCCCCTGAGATTGATCTTCTAGTTAATAACGATACAATCTCAGTAGCTAAAGTTTTGCCGAATATAAAACGTATTCATACATTCTCCTATCAAAAAAAAAGTACTTATAGGTGGAATCAAGAAAGAGATATTGTAAAATTATTATTGAGAAAGTATGATCTCAGTATTAATCTGACAGCAAGTGACCGAAGCGTTATTTATGCTTTATTAGCGAGCAAGTATTCAATAAGTGCACTTGAAAAAAATAATTATAAATCCTGGTGGAAAAAAATATTTCTCACCCATTACTATATTTTTGATAATTCAAAGCATATATTAAGAAACAATTTAGAACCTTTAAAGCTATTAAAAATTTATGCTGAAAAGATCCAATATTCTCCAGAAATTTCTAGTGAAGTTTATGATACTATAAAGCAAAAATTAAAAAATATTGGAGTTAAGGAATTTTTTATTTTTCATCCTTCTGCTCAGTATAAATATAAAATATATCCAAAGCACTTAAGAGATGTTTTTCTTGAAAAGCTGAGTAAGTTAAACGTTCCTATTTTGGTTACTGGAACTGATAATCAAATAGATACTGAAATAAAACAACAACTCCCCATTTTGCCTAATATTTTCGATTTAATAGGTGAAACTACCTTAGAGGAGTATTTTGCTTTAAGCCAACTTTCTATAGCCTATATTGGAATGGATACATTAAATATGCATATTGCTGCAGCACAAAGCAAGCGAATTTTTGCAATATTTGGCCCTACTAATTTGAGTATGTGGTCTCCATGGTCAAACCAATTGAGATTATCAACAACTCAAGATAAGCCTACCCAAACTTATGGAAATGTTACAATTTTTCAAGCAGATATGCTATGTGTTGCTTGTGATAAAGCAGGCTGTGATGATAATCATGGTAATAGTGACTGTTTAGATAATATTAGTCCTAATGTTATTTTTAATGAAATCGAAAATTGGTATCTAAACTCAAAACATAAATCTGAGATTCCAATTCTGACTGAAACTAAGAGCAATCCAAGAAAAGTAGTTTTGTACATAGTTTATGGAGAAGACCAAACTTATTATGATGGCGCCATATTTAGTTTTTTGACATTTAAGTATTGGATATTAGATAGTAATCAAATTGAGGTAGTTGTATTGACTGAAAAACCTGAGAAATTTGTTGGCTATCCAATGACAACCTTGTCGATGAGTAAAGAACAAAAAAAAGAATGGTCTTTAAATGGTGCATACCATTTCCGTATTAAAAATCGTGGTTTAGCATTTGTAATGGATCAGTTAAAGTTGAGTGAGTTTGATAAAATTTTATTTTTTGATACTGACACATACTTTCATAAATCACCCTTACCGCTATTTGATTTAATAGAGTCAAATCAAGCTTTGTTTTATCTTAATGAGGGATTCATATATGATAGAAAAAGATTCTTTACTTACGTTGAAAATCTTGAAGGTAAAAAAATTGAAATCGATAGTGAATCTTATGAATTGTCAAAAAAATCAGCTTTGTGGGGTTCTTTAATGGTTGGTATTATGGCTAATATGCGTCCTAGTCTAGATTGGGCTGATAAACTTATGCTCAAATTTTTTGATTTAGTTCCATCTCATACAATTGAACCTTTTGCATTGTCCGAGAGTTTGTTAAGAAAGTACAGAATAGTTGAAGGAAAAAACTTTGTTAGTTTATATTCAACCTCTAGAAAGAAAAAACATGCAAAAAATACTTTGTTAAATTTCTTCAATGAAAATAAGTTTTTACATATTGATGAACAAGTTCGTTTAGCCCAAAATGTTAAAATTAAAAGATCATTATTCATAATCCTTAAACAACGTTTGCAAAGATTGTTCAACAACTAATGTCAAATATTAATATTCCTATTTTGATGTACCATAGTATCGAATCTATGCCAAATACTACAGTGATGAGAAGTTTACATGTTCCTCCAAGAAAGTTTGAATTTCAGATGTGGATGTTGAAAATATTGGGCTATAGAGGACTCAGTATGAGAGAGCTTAAACCGTATTTGGATGGAGATATGCATGGAAAAGTAGTAGGCATTACATTTGATGATGGATATCAAAATAATTTGATTAATGCAGCACCAGTGTTAAAGAAATATAATTTTAGTGCTACATGCTATATAGTAAGCGAAAGTATTGGTTCATCTAATACATGGGACCTTGATAAGAAGATTACTCAGAGGCCATTAATGACAAAAAGTGAGATTAATAAGTGGTTAAATCTCGGAATGGATATTGGGGCTCATACTAAAACTCATGTCGATTTAACTAAAATTTCAGAGCAAAAAGCTCAAAAGGAAATAAATGATTGTAAGACTGAGCTTGAAATTTTTTTTAAAGTAGCAATTACTGATTTTTGCTATCCTTTTGGTTGTTTTAATGAATCACTATCCAATATAACTAAAGATTCAGGTTATCTTTCTGCTACTACAATGCTAAGAGGGAGGGTAAATGCTCAATCGGATAGGTATCAGTTGCCTAGAATACCAATTAATCACCATACACTTCCGCACTTATTTTTAGCTAAGATACTCACTAAATATGAAGATAAAAGATAACCAAGCAAAATAAAATCTAAATTTTAATTTCTTTTGTAATCATCCTCTAATCGAATAATATCATCTTCTCCTAAGTATTCTCCAGTCTGTACTTCAATTATTTCTAACGTTTCAGTCTCACAATTTTCAAGTCTATGAATTTCACCTCTGGGAATATAAGTAGATTGATTTTCTTTTAGCTTAAAAGTTCTTTTACCACAAGTTACTAATGCAACACCTTTTACAACAACCCAATGTTCAGCTCTATGCACATGTTTTTGTAAAGATAGTTTAGCACCTTGATTGACAAAAATTCGTTTCACTTGAAAGTTTTTTCCATACTCTATTAAATCAAAGTAGCCCCAAGGTCTGTAAATTATTCTATGATTATCTGACTCACTTCTGTTGTCATTTTTGAGTTTTTCTACAATGTATTTTATATCTTGAGAGCTTTTCATATTTGAAACTAATAATGCATCTAGTGTATCAATGATAACAAGATTAGAAAGATTGTTAACTGAGATAAGACGATTAGAGCTATGAATGTATGAGTTTTTAACATTATTAAGTATTACATCTCCTTCACTGACATTATTATTGCTATCTTTAGATTTTGAATTCCATAATGCTTCCCATGATCCAATATCACTCCAACCACCATCGAATGGAACAACTACCCCAACATCTGTTTTTTCCATTACAGCATAATCAATAGATTTATCAGGACATTTATAAAATTCATTATTATCTAAGCGGATAAAATCTAAATCTTTAGGGACTTTGATACAAGATTTTTTACAAATAGTATAGATTTCAGGTTCATATTTTTTTAATTCTTTGAGATATGCCGATGCTTTAAACAAAAAAATTCCACTATTCCAGTAGTAGTTTCCAAAGTCTAAGTATTTTTGTGCAATCTCAAGATTAGGCTTTTCTGTGAATGAAACAATATTGTAATATTTATTTTTCTCTGAATTGTCCACTTCTATATAGCCATAGCCTATCTCTGGTTTGTGGGGCTTAACACCTAGAGCTACCATTTTTCCTTGCTCAGCAATTTTTCTTGCAATTTTAATTGAGTTGTGAAACTCTCTATTGTCATCTATAACTTGGTCAGAAGATAAAACTAAAAGTATAGGATCTTCTTTCTCATTCAATAAACTCATTGCTGCAATAGTAATTGCGGGTGCAGTATTTTTTCCAATAGGTTCTAGAATAATGCCTTTATTTCCAGTTTTTATTTGACGAAGCTGTTCAGCTACAATAAAGCGATGCTCTTCATTACAAATAACTAGAGGGTTGGACGCCTCATCAGGTAGGCGGATAATTGTATCTTGAAATAAAGTTGTGTCATTGACTAGGTTTATAAATTGTTTTGGATAAAACTGTCTAGAGAGAGGCCACAATCTTGTTCCACTTCCACCAGATAATATTACTGGTACTATCATTTGTTAGAATTATGAATTGGACTAGTGCTAGGGGATTTCCAGTTTTTCTGTGCTTCTGTAAGCTTAATGTATCTATAAAAAGTACCCTCAAAATTACCAAAGGCAATTACAAACCCTGGTCCACCATCTAAAAAGCCAAGTTTAAATATATAGTGTTTAATAAAAGACCAAGAACCATGTAAAAAGGCTTTAAAAACACTACCCTTTATCCCCTTTTCTTGTAATTTTGTTACTCCTAAGTTTGAGTATCGATTAGCTTTATGCATTACTTCCTCAGTATTCTTGAACGGAAATTGCCAAATAATATTATTTATAGTCCCAATCTCCTTATTACTATGACTTATAAAACCTTCATGAACTGAATCCATGGTGTAACTCATTTTTCCTTTTTTAAAAAGTTGCGGTTGTCTAAAGTTTGGATACCAGCCAGAATGTTTAATCCATCTTCCCATAAAAAAATTCTTTCTTGGAACTCGATATATATCAAATGGAGCATTATCAATAAGTTTAATAATTTCATCTCTTACTTCAACTGTGCATCTCTCATCTGAATCAAGGCTAAAAATCCAATCCTCCTTACAGTGACTGATAGCTTGGTTTCTCAAATCCCCATAGCCATTAAAAGGGATATGGATTACTTTTGCTCCCAACTCTATAGCTATCTCACTTGTTCCATCTGTGCTATGTGAGTCTGCTACAATAATTTCATCAGCCCACAAGACACTATTAATACATTCACGAATTTTCCCAACTTCGTTAAAGGCGATAATGTAAACAGAAATTTTCATAGTGTAAGTAAAATAAGAAACATGAGAAATGCTTATTGTTCTTTCATATAAAACTTTAAAAGAGTATATGGCTTATAATTTACTCTTATTTTATCTAATAACTCATTAGCTAGTGAAACTTACTCTAATTATCACCACCTATAATTGGCCTGAGTCATTATTACTAGTAATTGAAAGCGTTAGGCGCCAAACCGTTCCTCCAAGTGAAGTAATTATTGCTGATGATGGAAGTAATGAGAAAACAAAAGATTTAATTAGTAATTTTAATAAAGAGTTTGATCTGAATATTATTCATTCATGGCAAGAAGACATTGGCTTTAGAGCTGCGAGATCAAGAAATAATGCTATTTTTAAATCATCTGGAGATTATATTATTATGATTGATGGAGATACGATACTACATACTAATTTTGTGCAAGACCATATTGCTAGTTCAAAGCCTGGATACTTTGTCCAGGGCTCTAGGGTTTTACTATCTGAGAAAGAAACAAAAAAAGCCTTAGCTGAAAAAATAGTTAATTTTTCATTTTTTTCTTCAGCATTGAAAAATAGAAAAAATTCAATTCATTCACATTTACTTTCTTTAATATTTTCAAGTAAAAAAAATCATCTTCATAGCATTAAGTCTTGTAATATGGCTTTTTATAGAAAAGATTGCATAAATATTAATGGATTTAATAATGATTTTGAAGGCTGGGGAAGGGAGGATAGTGAGTTTGTGGTGCGTTTGATTAATAGTGGAGTTAAAAGAAAAAGTGTTCGTTTCAAGGCAATTCAATTTCATTTATGGCACAATGAAAATTCTAGAATATCATTAGAAAGGAATGATGCAATTTTAGAGGATGCGATAAATAATCGCATTCAATGGTGTGAAAATGGAATCAACTCAATAGAAAAAAATGAAGGTTAGTGCTTTTACATTCATTAAAAATGGACAGATACTTGGGTATCCATTTTTGCAATCAATACAATCTATTTTGCCAATAGTCGATGAGTTTATTATTAATGTTGGTGAGAGTGAAGATAACACGTTAGAGATGATTCATTCTATCAAGAATAAAAAAGTTCGCATTATTGAATCAGAATGGAGTGATACTATGCAAGACCGAGGTTATGTCTATGGTCAGCAAAAAATGATTGCTCAGTTTAATTGCACTGGTGATTGGTCTTTCTATATTGAGGGTGATGAAATTTATCATGAGGATGATTTAGATAGAATCAAAAACTCCATGAAAATGTACTTAAATAATCCAGATGTTGAGGCACTGGTTTTTGACTTCTATCACTTCTATGGAAATTCTAATAGTGTACTTAATTCTCCTGGATGGTATCGCTCAGAAGCTAGAATTATTAAAAATTCTGTAAGGTCCTATGCTCCAGATGGCTTATTTTGGTTGGTTTTAGACTCCAATAAAAAAGGTCGTTATCCAAGAGCTAAGCATACTGGGGTAAATTGCTATCATTACGGCTGGGTGCGAAGTGAAGAACAAATGAACCTTAAGAGTAAAAAAGTGAAAAAATATTGGGGTAAAAATCATAAAAAAATTGACTACACTCAAATGGACCAAAATATTATTCAAAAATTTGAGGGCACACATCCACAAGTTGTATTAGGCTGGCTGCCAAAAAGTGCTGGTTTATATAAAGCAGATCCGAGCTATGTGCTAACTAATAAGGAAAAAAAACATCGAATGATGAATAAGCTTGAAAAGATGTTTGGCCTAGAACTAAGTAAAAAACACTATAAACTAATTTGATGAAAATCTTAATTGAGCTCCCTACTTGGCTTGGTGATACGGTAATGGTGACTCCCGCTATAGAGAATATAATTAGTCACTACAATAAACCTCAAATTACTGTTATTGGATCATTTGTTTCAATTGAGGTAATAAAAAATCATCCAAAAGTTTTTAAAGCTGAAGTGTTAAAAAAGAATTATAGATCTTTGTACAAAATTGCAAAAAATTTGAATCAATTTGATGTTTATTTCTCTTTTAGAAGTTCGTTTCGCTCAATAATTTTTAAATTATTTATATCAAGTAAAAATAAATATCAATTTGAAAAAAATAAATACCACAATTGTCACCAGGTTGAAAAATACAATCGCTTTGTTAATGAGTCTCTAAATACCGATTTTATAGCTGGTAAATTAAAAATTTATCACAACATAAAAAATTTTTTACCCAAAACATTGCCAATTCTTGGTATTAATCCTGGGTCTTCATATGGGGAGGCCAAACGATGGTATCCTAAAGAGTTTGCTGCAGTTTGTGAAAAATTAGCTGAAAATTATAATATTCTTATTTTCGGCGGGCTCAATGAAGAAGATATTGCAACAGATATTGAAAAAATATTAGTTGATAAAGGAATTTCCAATTATCAGAATTTGGCAGGAAAAATCTCAATCTCAGAGTTAGTGGAACATATTTCAAATTTAGATTTATTTATAACTGGTGATAGTGGGCCAATGCATTTAGCCGCTAGTTTTCAAGTACCGACTGTTGCAATATTTGGCCCTACTAGAGATGATGAGACCTCACAGTGGATGAACGAAAAGAGCATAATTGTAAAGAAGAATTTAGATTGCCAGCCTTGTATGAAACGCGTTTGTCCTTTAAAACATCATGATTGTATGAATCTTATTAAAGCTATGACTGTTTTGAAAGCTGTTCAGTCGTTCGATTAATTTTGGACGAAAGCTTGGTCAATCAAATGACAGATAGTGTGACCAAATAGTATATGCATTTCTTGAATACGTGAGGTGTCTTCTGCTATTGCTATTAAGTTAACATCACACAATTTATTAAATTCACCTCCATCTCTCCCACTGAATCCAATAGTTTTACAGTCAAGGTCATTAGCAAGTATAAGTGCATTAACTACATTAGTACTAGTCCCACCTGTACTAATACCAATTACTATATCACCCTTATTTGCTAAAGCCTCAACTTGACGCTCAAAAACATGTAAATAGGCATAATCATTTGCAATTGCAGTAATCGCTGAGGTGTCTGTAGTAAGTGCAATAGCAGGTAAACCTTTACGTTCAGTTTTATATCTACCAACTAGTTCTGCTGCAATGTGTTGAGCGTCAGCTGCACTTCCACCATTACCAAATATTAAGATTTTATTTCCATTTTTTAGGCTATCTATGCAAAGTTTAGATGCTTTTTCAATTGGTTTACCAATAGATTCCATTGTTTTTTTACTGACTTTTATATGTTTATTAAATTCCTCTTTAATAGTTGATTGCATAGTTAATTACCTTTTTGAATTTTCTCAATGGTTTGAGTTGAGCTTTTGCCATCAACAAATTCAACCAATTTTAATTCATCAGCGATATCTTGTCCGACAACTTCTTTTTCTTTGTAGTCTCCACCCTTAACTAAAGTATGAGGTTTTATTACTTTAATTAATTCATAAGGTGTATCCTCGTCGAAGATTACGACATAATCAACCACTTCAAGAGCAGCTAGTATGTATGCTCTATCAGCTTGTATGTTAATAGGGCGTTCTTTACCTTTTAGTGCAGTTACCGATCGGTCAGAATTAAGCCCAAGTATCAAAACATCTCCAAAACTTTTGGCAGCCTCTAAAAAACTAATATGTCCAGCATGAAGCAAATCAAAGCAACCATTTGTAAATACAATTTTTTTATCTCTTGCTTTTAACTCCTTAATTAAAATGGTAATTTCATCAATAGATTTAATATGTTTATCACTAGTAGATTTATTTCTGCTTGATTCATATTCGATAATCTCATTAAGTGTTGCAGTAGCGCTTCCAATTTTTCCAATAACAACACCTGCTGCAAGGTTAGAAAACTCAACCGCTTCATCAATGTTAAATCCGCAAGCTATAGCAAAGCCTATTGAAGCAAGGACTGTATCACCTGCACCAGTTACATCAAACACTTCTTTTACAATGGTAGGGTGAATACGTAATTCATCATCATAAATCGCTACACCATCCTCACTAAGAGTTATTAGAGGCACATCTAGATTGCATATAGATTTAAGCTCTATGAGTGCATCGGTTAAACTAACCTCATCTACAATATTAATTTTCGTTGCTTCACTCGCTTCTTTTTTGTTTGGAGTAAGCAAATATGCATCTTTATATTTCAAAAAATCTATACCTTTAGGGTCAATTAACGTTTTTTTGTTATATTTTTTTGCAATATTAATTAAAGATTGAGTTAATTGATTGGTAAGTACTCCTTTTCCATAATCGGAGAGTAGTATTACGTCATAGTCGTTAACTATCTTATTAAAAGTCTCAATAATAGTATTTTGTGATTCTAAATTAATGTCATCTGAACTTTCACGGTCATAGCGAACCACTTGTTGTTGAGAGGCAATAATTCTAGATTTTTTTGAGCTTATGCGATTTTTTTGTGTAATTAAATATTTTGTGTCAACTTCAATATCAGATAGTTGAGTTCTTAATTCATTAGAAATCTCACAATTTCCTATTACACTTATAACATCAACTTGAGCACCAAGTTGCTTAAGATTATTAACCACATTTCCAGCACCACCTAAAACTACACTTTCGCGATCAACATTGATAACTTGAACAGGAGCCTCAGGTGAAATTCTTTCACAAGAACCCCAAAGGTATTGATCAATCATCAAATCACCAATAACCAATAACTTGGGTGACTTATTTTGAAGATTCATCATATAATTTCCGCTCCATGTGTGCGTTTAATTTCATGAATATAGGATTTAATTCCTTGTTCTAATGATATTTTTGGTTCGAAGCCTAATTTTTCTTTTGAGGTTCTAATGTTTGCTTGGGTATGAATTTGGTATCCATTATGGGGATTGGGAAAATATTCTGTACCAAAATCAGTTCCTAGCTCCTTTTGGAGAATATCTGCAATATCTTGGAAACTTCTTGAAATTCCTGTTCCTACGTTATAGGTATCATTTTTTTCAGGATTACAAGCCTTAACAATGGCTTGCAAAACGTCATCAATATAAATAAAATCTCGAAAAATCTGATCTGAATCTTTAAACAAACGAGGAATTTTGCCATCTAAAATTTGATGTCCAAGCTGGATTACCATTGATGATGTATTGCACTTGAAATATTCTCTTGGCCCATAGACATTAAAATATCTTAATCCAACTATTGTCAAATCTGGATTCTCCTTTGAATATTTAGATGCAATCTGATCCATAATATATTTACTAAAGCCATAAGGATTTTGTGGACTCTCTTTGCCTACAGTTTGTGGCGAAGGAAGATTACCATATGTGGCTGCCGAACTCGCATAGACCATCACAGCCAAGTCTTTTTTTGCTATTTTTAATAAATCATAAAATGAATTTACATTCGTTTTCATTACAATTTCTTGGTTATAAATACGAGTATCTGAAATTGCAGCTTGATGGAAAATAAAATCAAATTTATAATTATCCAGTAAAGCTAGATCATCTTTATTATTAATATTGCCACAGATTATTTCACCATTAAAACCAATCAAGTTTTTATAATGCCCAAAACTTTTTAAATTACCATTATTAAATGTTTCATTGCTTCTGAAACAGTCAAATATAATAATTTTTGAGTTTGGGAAGTTTTCTTGAAAATAAAAAGCAAGGTTGCTACCAATAAACCCTGCCCCACCAGTAATTAGAATAGTTTTGTTATTAAAATCTGTACTTTTATACATCATAATTTAGTAAATTTTGTTTAATTATAGAGCATCATTAATTATCATAATCAAGAAACACAAAAAACGAAAAAACTATTTTAATTGTTTAAAAACATATTTACCAATATATTTAAGAGCATAGCATGAGTTTCAAAGTTTGTTTATTCATTGAACAATAATAATGGTAATGATATAAAAAGCCAGTAAAATGGCCTTGTTGTGCAGAAATTTTTGTACAATATGGTGGTATCATCCCTAATATTTTACTTTCAATTTTTTTCAGCACCCAATGAATAATAAAGATATTCATCTTGATTTGCTTCGTAAATTAGAAGAAAATCCTGAGTATGCTCAAAGAGAGCTGTCTCAAGAGATGGGGGTTAGTCTTGGTAAGATAAATTATCCTAAGGAGAAACAGAAATAATAATATGAAAGCACTAATAACTGGAGGGGCAGGGTTTATAGGAAGTCACCTGTCTGACAAACTAATTGAGTTAGGACATGAGGTAGTTATCATTGATAACCTAGCAAATGGCAGAATGAATAATATAAAGCATCTTTTAGATAACAAAAACTTCAAGTTTTATGAGTTTGATATCATTAATTTAGAAGATATCAAGCCAGCGTTTAAAGATGTTGATTGGGTATTTCATCTGGCAGGTATTGGCGATATAGTGCCATCTATTGAAAACCCAAAAGACTATTATGAATGCAATGTTACAGGTACTTTTAATGTTCTTGAGTCTTCTAGAGCGGCAGGAGTAAAAAAGATAGTCTATGCTGCATCATCAACATGTTATGGTATTCCGGATAACTATCCTACATTAGAAACAGCTGACATTCGACCACAATTCCCTTATGCACTTACAAAAAATATGGGTGAAGAGTTAATTATGCACTGGTCACAAACTTATGATATTCCAGCCATCTCACTTCGTCTCTTTAACGTATATGGCCCTCGCTCTCGAACATCTGGAGCTTATGGAGCTGTTTTCGGAGTATTTTTAGCGCAAAAATTGTCAGAGAAGCCTTTAACTATTGTAGGTGATGGAGAGCAAACCCGTGATTTCACTTTTGTTTCCGATATTGCTGCAGCCTTTATTGCCGCAGCTGAAGCAAGTGTAAGTGGTGAAATTATTAATATTGGATCTGATAATACCTATAGTGTAAATCGCCTGGTAGAGCTTATTGATGGTGGAGATGTGGTTCATATACCTAAAAGACCTGGAGAGCCTGACTGTACTTGGGCCGATATTTCCAAAGCTAGGAGGCTTTTGAACTGGGAACCAAAAGTTAGCTTGGAGGAAGGGGTGGGCATTGTACTGGATAATATTGACTTCTGGCGGGAAGCACCACTATGGACTCCTGAGAGTATTGCTGATGCAACAAAGAATTGGTTTAAATATTTGGGTTAAAGAGATTTTAAGTTAATGGAAATTAATGCATTATTGTTAGCAGCTGGTGAAGGAACTCGCCTACGACCTCTAACACTTGATTGGCCAAAGTGTCTTATGCCAATCAAGGGTCGCCCATTACTTGAATATTGGATCTCTCTCCTAGATCAATTGAATATTAGAAATATTCTAGTTAATACTCATCACAAAAAAGGAGTTATGGAGGAATTTCTAAATCGAGACCGATTCCATGGACTTGTCAGTTATACATATGAGCCTAAATTCTTAGGAACTGGTGGAACCCTTCTTGCAAATAAAGATTTTTTTCAAGATAAAACAACTCTGTTTATTCATGCTGATAACTGGTGCCATTGTGATTTTCAGGCTTTTATAGATTTCCATTGTAACCATAGGCCAGCTAATACTATTATGACAATGATGACTTTCTGCACGCCAACTCCTTCTAGTTGTGGAATTGTGGAGTTAGATAATAAGGGGATTGTTCAACAATTTCACGAAAAGGTTATAAATCCACCTGGAAACCTTGCTAATGCAGCGATCTATCTTCTAGAGCCAGAAGTTTTAGATATAGTTCAAAACCTACCAAACGTCAGTGATTTTGATATAGATGTAATGCCCAGCTTGCTAGGCAAAATTGCTACATGGGAGAACACTAACATTCATAGAGATATTGGAACATTAGACTCTCTATTGGAAGCACAAAATGACCCTGTTTCTTCTCTTGATTCTTCAAATCCAGATGATTGGCAGAGAGATTTTGAAAAAAATTCAATCCACAACATTTTCAAGATATAGAAAATAATTGCTATATAAATTAATATTAGGTCAAATATATTTCTTGATTATCTAGTAAACAAATATCTTTTTTCCTGATTAAAAAGAATTTTTTTAAAATATTTGTAAAAAGTAAGTAAAAAAATATAGTTTTAACACTATAAAATTCAATTTAATATATTAAATAACAAGAGCTGATTTATGTGCGGTATAACTGGAACAATATTTACAAAAGAACTTGACCTAGGTTCCAGAGTTGATCCATATCTGACTCTTACTAGATTAATTGAATCAAAAAATGAAATAAGTCATCATGAAATCGATGAGTTGTTTCATTTTTCAGTTATGTACAAGAGTGATGTAAATTTTTTGAATTATTTCGAGTCTGAACCTGAACAGCAAGCAATTAAAAAAATAGTAAAAATCTTACGTGAAAAATATCAATTGCATTTTGAAAACAATATAACTGATACGAGTCAGCATAAAACAAATTCTTGGCAGGATGATTGTGACAAGATTTTAGATACAATCTGGTTTTTGGATGATGAATTAACTTTTCGTTGTAATTTTGTTAAGAGTTTTCTAGATGAAGACAAAAAACTTCCTTTACCTAAGCATTCCTTGCAATTTTTTAAAACATTAAATTCAATTATAAATTCGATCAACCTTTTAGAGATGCGAGGTAGAGATTCTCTTGGTTTGTGCTTTCAATTTGTCCTAAAATTAAATGAAGCGAATCTAGAATGGTATAAAACGACAGAAATTGAACAACATTTTTTGTCAGCAATTGTGGGGGATAAGATTGTCATACATGCTATTTACCGTACCTTTAATAGGATAGGGGTATTGGGGGAAAACTCAGAAGAAGTGCTTCGTCAACTGAGAGCAGATAAGGCCATTATGGGCCTTATTAAATCAGGTGCATATGACAGTATATCCATAGTGGGTCATACGCGATGGGCCTCCGTTGGGCTTGTTAATCAACAAAATATTCACCCGTTAATTAATCTATCAAAAACAACAGATCAAATTCCAACCATTTTATCTTTTGTAAATGGTGATATTTACAACTACAAAGAGATTTATAAAAATATGATATGGAAGGATGAAGTCGAATATAACTTAAATGAAGAGAATGATTCCATTGGTTTATCCTATTTATTTTCGGAAAAAGGCTCTCTTTCAACCTTGGGAAATATCCATAAAAAATTAATGAACATTGTCGGATCTTTAACTGGCATTATTCTATCCGATGAAAGCCCAGGCAAGGTTCTTTTTTTAAAAAAAGGTAATCAAGGCATGTTCTTGGGTAAAAATAATGATCGTATTTATTTTTCCTCTGATGCCTATGGCTTAGTAGATGATTGTGGTCGCGTCTATAATTTAGATGATGGATGTTTTGGCTTGCTTGACTCGGGAAACTATAAATCAGCAATAAAAATACATGGGATTAATTCTTCTTTAGAGAAGACAATAAAAGATGAAAACTATGTCAAACTGACAATAACTTCGAGAGATGTCTCAAGGAAGTCGTTCAAGCATTATTTGTTGAAAGAAATATATGAGACTAAAGATATACTCGAGTCAACACTTCGACGATACATAACAACTTAAGAATTATTATATTTGTATGATTAAAGGCGATTTATTACAAATCCCAAAAAAACTATTACATAAGTTTCAAGCAAATGAAATAGATGAAATAGTGATTACAGGAATGGGTACGTGTCACACTGCAGCAGTTGCCATAGCTGCTATTATGAGTAATCATCCAGCTATTAAAGAATCAAAAATAAGGGTTAAAGCCTATTTAGCAAGTGAATTAAGTGCTTTCCATATTAGAGAAAATATGAATCACACTGTTCTCATTGCAATTGCTCAGTCTGGAACTACAATGGATACAAATGTAGCCGTGAAAATGGTAAGAAAACAAGGGGCGTATACTTTGGCGATTTTGAATAAGAGAGAGGGTGATATTTCTTATTTAGTTGATACGACCCTTTATTTAGGCAATGGAAGGGATATTGAGATTGCAGTGCCATCCACAAAAACATATGTTTGCCATATCCTTGTAGGCTATATTCTTACATGTTTCCTTGGGCAAGAAATAAATAAAAGTGGCAGTGGTGATTATTTAGCTCTAAAAAAGCTTATTGATTTGCCACAGCAATTATCAGCCATAATAGAAAATTTTAACTCCAACCAGCTTAACTCATATCTGGATAAGTTTTTGCAAATCACACATTGGTATGTTGTATATGATAGTCCTGAAAGTTATATTGCTGGGATAGAAGCTAGGATTAAACTATCAGAATGCTGTTACCAATCAGTCCCACTTTTGAGTGTAGAAGAATTTTTAGATGCAGGTGTAAATAATTCTGTTGTTATATTTTTAGCGGGAAGCTCAAGATTAAGAGCCCAAAATTTTTTGGATAAAGCTAGTAAGTGTGATAATTACATTGTGTTAGTTGGTAATAACCAGGTAATCAGCAAAGCTCAATTGCCAAAAGATTCTATGACCAAAATACAATACGCAAATGGTTTAAGCGATTTAGCAATTTTACCTATGATCATTAATTGTCAACTATTGGCATATAACATTGCACTCAAGCTAGACAGTAGACAATATTTTTTTCTGAATCTGGCTAAAGATATTGATAGTCAGAATGGAGTTATAAGCAGGTTACAAGAAATATTAACTATTGAAAAAAATGATCCACGCTTCACAGGATATCAAGAAGAAAAACTAATTAGTTTGAGAAATAATATATCGAAATTTTTGACGACTTCAAAAAACAAGAGTCTTGATTTGGTTAAGGAGGATCTTTGGTATCTTGCGCGTTATTCAATGCGGCCTATTGATACCATAAAACATCAAGCAAAGACTATCACTGTTGGAACACAGCGCCAAAAACCAATTTTAGCAAATAAATCTTCAACTATTTTTTCTGGTATTCAAAACAAACTCCCATTTTCTTTGAATTCTTTTAATAAGCAACGTTCTAATAAATTTAGTAAAACACCAAATTCGACTATATGTTTAAAGGGGGGAAAAGTAGACTTTAAACTACTAAAGTTTATGGTTAATTTTTTAAACTGCAGCGGTCTTAATTTTGATAATCTTCCAAATTTTGAATGCGGATTCGATTATATTGAAGGGAAAGGATCTGGTAATAACGATGATATTATTTTCTTGATTAGTCAAAAAAATAAAGGAAATGTAAATATTAAGAAACTAGGTATAAAAGAGGAATTCTTTCTTCTAAATAATCCTGAAACTCAGCAGATCTTGAGTCGACTAGAAAGTAATTCTTGTAAAATAGACAATAGTGCGATTCTTTCATTATTTGATGGGCTGGGTGCTTGCATTTCTATCATGCGTTTTTTACTAAAAAGCTCGGATAATGATACATTAAACCAATACATCAGAATGTTAGTTGAGCAAATTATTGCTGCATTCAATCATTCTGAGAGTTCTGAACATAAGGCCCATGTTAAAGAAATTTCTAAAATGTTTAAAAATGCAAAAAATATAAAGTTTATTGGAAGTGGTGAAAATTATGATGCCGCTCAGTACTTAGCAGCATTATCAATAAAAAAATTTAAAAAACCATTTTCTTTTGATGCTTTAGAGAATCATAAGCATATTGATATGTCTGCTGAAGCGTTAATAATTAATTTAATTTCTGATATTCTCGATGAAAGTTATCAGAATGATGCTTATTCTGAAATTGAAAAAGAAAATGCACACAATAATGTACCTATAATAATAACGAATTCATTTGATAATAGATTTGATAATATGAATGTTGAGGTTCTTAAGACTCCCTGTGTTGCTAAAGAAATTTCACTATTAACATATATGATACATTTTAAAAAATTATTATTTTAATTATGCCTTTATCTTCAAAAATATTTAATGAAAAGTTCTTATATAAAGATGTTGAGTCTATTATCAATAGAATCAATGATCTGAAAATATTAATTATAGGTGACACAATTATAGACGAATATAATTATGTATCTTTTTTGGGAAAACCATCAAAGGAAAATATTACTTCGACTCTTTATAAAAAGACTGAAAAAAAAGCTGGTGGTGTATTAACTGCAATTAATATTCTTTCATCATTTTGCAACAATATTGATTACATTTCTGTGATGGGAGACAATGAAGGTGATGAGAAATTTATTTCAGAATACTCTGCAAAAAATATCAATCAAAAAATAACTTTCAAAAGAAAGTACCCAACTACGAAAAAAACAAGATTTGTTTTAGATGGAAAACAACTTAGAAAACTTTTCGAAGTTTATGAAATGAATGATGAATTAATAGACCAAGCTATTGAAGGCCAGATAATAAAATATCTTGATAAAAATCTTTCAGATTATGATTTAGTTATTGTTCAAGATTATGGGCATGGCCTGATAACGAAAAAAATTATTTCTAAATTAACAGACAAATCAAAATTTTTAGCTGTAAACGCTCAAATTAATTCTGGTAATTTTGGATACAATATTATTACAAAATATCATAAGGCAGATTACTATTGTTTAGATCTTCCTGAGGCTCGCATGGCGGTAAACAGTAAATACATGGAGCTTGAAACAATAACTCAAAAGCTTCTTGATATAACAAAAGGGCAGTACGTTTCTATGACAATGGGAAAAGAGGGTAGTATTTCTTGTAATTCATCTGGTGAAATTTGTCATTCTCCTGCGCTAGAAAGTGAGGGTAAGATTGTTGATACGATGAGTGCTGGTGACTCATATTATGCTCTATCAGCACCAGTTTTACTTCTTTCTAGCTCAATCCAACTAGCGGCTTTCGCAGGAAATATTGCGGGTGCAATGAAAGTAGGAGTATCAGGAATGCATGACTTAATAGATAAACGAGTTTTTTTAGAGAAAATAAAATTACAAATAAATTCATAAACCTATAAGATTTAATAGATAAGTAGAATTTAACAACTATTTAGAAGTATCAAGTAAGAGCTATTGAAAGGAATAATTCTAGGTTTTTTTGCCTTAAGAATTATATAAAAGATAAATTTTAATAATAAGGAATTCTATGAAAAAAATATTTATAACAGGTGGTGCGGGATATGTTGGAGCTGTAATGGTTCCTCATCTACTTGAACAAGGTTTTGGAGTTACTGTATTAGATCTTATGATCTATGGCGAACATGTGTTACAGAAACATAAAAACTTAAATGCTGTTAAAGGAGATATTAGAGATCAAGATTTATTAAAAAAACTAATTCCTGGGCATGATGTAGTAATTCATTTAGCCTGTATTTCAAATGATCCTAGTTTTGAAATGAATCCAAAGTTAGGTAAAAGCATAAATCTGGATGCCTTTAGGCCTTTGGTAGAAATTTCTAAGAATTCTAAAGTAAAGCGCTTTTTTTATGCATCCTCTTCAAGTGTGTATGGGATCAAAGACGAGCCTAATGTTCATGAAGAAATGGAATTAGAGCCACTAACTGATTATTCTATTTTTAAAGCAGACTGTGAAAAAATACTTGCAGAGTATCAGTCTGATGATTTCACTACTACAACGATTCGCCCAGCAACTGTTTGTGGATATTCTCCTCGCCAGAGACTCGATGTGGTTGTAAATATATTAACAAATTTAGCTTATCATAAGAGAGAGATTTCAATTTTTGGAGGAGACCAACTTCGTCCAAATATACATATTAAAGATATGGTTGAAGCTTATATGATTCTTCTTAATGCCCCTAAAGAAAAAATTGCAGGAAAAATTTATAATGCAGGGTATGAAAATCATTCTGTAAAGGATATTGCTCAAACTGTAAAAGATACTGTTGGGGATGATGTAAAACTTGTTACATCACACTCTGATGATAACCGCTCATACCATATATCTTCTATGAAAATTAAAACTGAACTAGGTTTTGAGGCAAAACATACTATTAGAGATGCTGTAGAAGATTTATGCCAAGCTTTTGATAAAAATTTGTTACCAAATTCTCTTGATGATGAAATGTATTTTAATATTAAGAGAATGAATAACTTGGAGATTAATTAGTCATGAAAGTAAGGTATTCTTATCTACCACAACAATTTGAAGATTGTGATGACCTTTGGCAAAATCTGAAAGATTTTGTTGCTACAGGTGATTTTACTTTAGGGGAGCCATTAACTCAATTTGAAGAAAGCTTTGCTAAATTGATTGGATCTAAATATGCAATTGGAGTGAATTCTGGAACGGATGCAATTAAGTTATCTCTAAAGGCAATGAATATCGGTCCTGGAGACGAGGTTATTACTGCTGCAAATACTTATGTAGCTACCGTTGGCGCTATATGTGAACTTGGAGCAACACCTGTATTTGTTGATTGTAATGATACTTTTTGTATGAATACTGACCTAGTAGAGGAGAAAATTAGTAAAAAAACAAAAGCCTTTTTACCTGTGCACTATACCGGTTATATGACTGATATGAGGGTGCTTAATCGTCTTTCTTATAAGTACAATATTCCAATTGTAGAGGATGCATGTCAATCAATTTTAGGTGCAATTGATGGAAAGAATGCTGGAACATGGGGAAAGGCTGGCGCATTTTCATTGCATCCACTTAAAAATATAAATGTATGGTCAGATGGAGGTGTAATTGTTACTGATGACAAAGAGCTTTATAAAACACTTAGATTGATAAGAAATCATGGTTTTGTTGATCGTGATACTGTTGCCATGATGGGATGTAATTCAAGGCTCGATACCCTTCAGGCTGTTGTTGGAAATTGGATACTGCCTCAAGCTAAATCTATATCTGATAAACGAATTGAAAATGCAAGCTATCTTGATAATGGACTTCAAAAAATAAATGAAATTTCTATTCCATATAGACCTAAAGATTTTCGTTTAGTTTTCCACCTTTATATTATTTTTGCAAAAGATAGAGATGGTCTTATAGAATTTTGCCTTAAAAAAGGTATTGAAGCAAAAATTCATTATCCTATTCCTATTTATAAACAATCTGCTTTAAAGCATTTAGGTTATAAAGATGGAGATTTTCCAGTTACAGATGAGCATGTAGAAAAAATAATCACTTTTCCTTGTGATCAGCATCTTGAGCAAATACAACTAGACTATATTATTTCAACTGTAACTGAATACTATGAAAAGTGACGCAATAAGAATTCCTTATGTGAATATTCAAAAACAATGGGCAGATGAGCGAGATGAGCTTTTGCATATTCTGGATGAGGTTTTTGCAGGCGCACAATTTGTGGGAGGTGAAGAGATAGATAAGTTTGAAGAAAATATTGCTAAACTTTGTGGCACAAAATATGCTTGTGCTCTTAATAGTGGCACTGATGCTCTAATGTTAGCATTGGCATTGTCTGGAGTTAAAAAAGGTGATGAGGTTATCACTCCTCCAAATTCTTTTATCGCGTCAACTGCAGCAATTGTTCATATTGGTGCGACACCTGTTTTTGTTGATGTTCTTCCTGACCAAAATATTGATTCATCTAAAATCGAAGCCGCCATTACAGATAATACAAAGGCAATAATGCCTGTTCATTTAACTGGCCGAATGTGTGATATGGATCCAATAATGAATATTGCAAACAAATATGAACTATCAGTTATAGAAGATGCTGCTCAGTCAGTTGGCTCAAAATACAAAGGAAAATCTAGTGGTTCAATTGGCGATGTTGGGTGTTTTTCCACTCACCCTCTAAAAAATTTAAATGCATGTGGTGATGGTGGTTTTTTGACCACTAACAGTGAAACTATTTTTAATAAAGCTAAGTTATATAGAAATCACGGAACTAAGGAAAGAAATATTGTGGATCATTTTGGTTGTGTCTCAAGAATGGATAACCTTCAGGCCGCGATTCTCAATTTTCGATTAGATAAACTTGAAAAAATAACAGAAAAAAGAAGAAATAATGCTATGACATATTTTGATGGAATTAAGAACCAGAATTTGTTTTTTCCTAAAGAGAAAGATAGTGAATTTAATACTTATCACACTTTTGTAATTCAAACCTCTCGTCGAGATGAGCTTAAAGAATATTTGTCATTAAATGGTATTGATACTGCAATTCATTATCCAATTCCTATTCATCTTCAGCCAGCTTCTAAGGAGCTTGGTTACAAAGAAGGGGATTTTCCAGTTACTGAAAAACAAGCCAATGAAATATTAACGTTGCCAATTAATCAACACCTTTCAAATAATGATTTAAAAAAAATCATTAGTGTAATTAATAATTTTTAATAATTAATCTTTTTGAAATTATTATTTATTGAAAAATAAATGAAAAAAAATATTAGTCAATTTAGAATTGGTGTCGATCTCGATAATACTATCATTTCATATGATAAGGCTTTTCAGCTCGCTGCGATAGCAAGTGGCCTTGTTGATAAGCACTGTAATTTAAATAAAAAAGCTTTAAGAGATTTAATAAGAAAAAGGCCAGATGGAGAATATGAATGGCAAAAGCTTCAGGGCTATGTTTATAGTGAGGGGATTAATGAAGCGGTTTTGTTTCCAGGAGTTTATCGTTTTTTATGGCGATGCAAAGAAAGAAAAATTGATATTGAGATTGTTAGTCATAAAACTGAGTTTGGACATTTTGATATTAAAAAAATATCGCTTCGAGATTCTGCAACTAATTTTTTAATAAATCATGGTCTTTTAGATAATAAAAATCCACTTATTAAAAAAGTTACATACAAGAGCACTAAGAAAGAAAAGATAGATTACATAAAGCAGAATAACTTTGATTATTTTATTGATGATCTAGAAGAAATAATATTTTCTGAAGAACTCGAAGGTCAAAAAGGGATATTGTTTTCTCGTGATAATCTTCCAGTTAAAAATTCCAATAATATTATTGCTCAATCATGGGAAAAAATTAGCCGGCGTATATTGGGAAATTTGAATCTTAATGAAGTGAAGGATATGGCTAATTTAATCGGCAATAATAATAAGGTTGAAAGTATTGAAAAACTGAAAGGTCAAGGTAATTCTGCTATTTACAAACTTCATTTATCTAATTCAAATAAATCTGCATTAAAAATCTATCCTGAAATAACTTATCATGATAGGCTTGAGTCTGAATTTAATAGTACAAAGATCTTCAAGGAGCTTAACATAAATAATGTCCAAAGACCTATTTCTTTTGATCGTAGTTTAGGTATTGCTACTTATGAGTGGATAGAAGGCAAGAGGATTTCGAGTTATGGTATAAAAGAACTAAATTCTGCCTTATCATTTCTAAGTGTTTTAAATCAACATACAAAAGCAGAGCAATTTAAAGATTTCTCTGTGGCTTCTGATGCTTGTCTTAAAGGCGCAGATATTGAAATGCAGATTGAGCGTAGATTATTACAATTAGATGATGTATCTTCAAAGTATAGTGATTTGGAATATTTTTTGAAAAATTATTTTAAACCTCTATTTAAAGAAATTATTTCTTGGTCAAAAGATTCATGGCCGAGCAATTCAAGTTATATAGTGCCTATTGCAAAAAATGAACTTATCTTGAGTCCCTCTGATTTTGGGTTTCATAATTCACTTTGCTCTCAAAATGAAAATCTTATATTTCATGACTTTGAGTATTTTGGTTGGGATGATCCTGTGAAATTGATCTCTGATTTTAGTCATAACGCGGCGATGAGTCTTACTAAGGAAATAGAGCAGCTTTGGTTTTCAGGTACTTCAGAAATATATGGCAAGGATTTGCTAAGTAGGTTATCTGTAGCTTGGCCATTATATGGACTAAATTGGTGCCTTATTATTTTAAATGAATTTAAAGATGAAGTATGGATTAGAAGGTGCTCTTCTGATGATAGTAAGTCTCATTTGCGTGAAGAACAACTAATGATCCAACTTGCTAAGTCAAAAAATAAACTTAATGCTTTAGCTGCAAACTATAGAACAAAGCATTTTTGGTAAAATTTTATGATTAAAAAAATAAGTCATTATTTACAATATTGGAACTCATTTGCCATTAAAATTTAAATCTTATTTGGTTTCAATTACATATATTAATCAGGGGTAATCTTTTGTCATATAAACATCTTACAGAGAAAGCTTTAAAGCTTCGACAAAATACTTTTCATGCTTATATTGAACATGGAGAGGCGCATTTTGGTGGTGATTTTTCTATGATTGAGATGCTCTTAGCGCTTCATGAAGAGGTTTTAAAGCCAGAAGATAAGTTTATCCTTAGCAAAGCTCATTCATCATTTCCTTATTGTATTTATTTAAGAGAGAAAGGCTTCAATCATCCCATAAAAACTCATTTGGAAATTGATCTAAAAAATAATATACACTGTACTACAGGAAGTTTAGGGCATGGTCTTCCAATTAGTTTGGGTATGGCTCTAGCTAGAAAATTTCAAAATAAAAAAGGTAATATTTATGTAATGATGAGTGATGGAGAGTGCCAAGAAGGAACGACTTGGGAATCTCTTTTGATTGCAGCAAAACATAAACTAGATAATCTTGTTGTTATGATTGACTATAACAAAGTGCAGGCTTTAACTACTCTTGAAGATGGGCTGCCATTAGATAATCTTGTAGCCAAATTTGAAGCATTTAATTGGCATACTATTGAAATTATGGATGGACACTCTTTTGATGAAATGGTTCCTCTACTCCAACAAGAAAACTTATCATCAAAACCATGTGCTTTTATTTTTAACACAATTAAAGGTAAAGGAGTTAAGCCATTTGAAGGTGATCCTGTTTGGCATGCAAGAAAAGTTAAGAATGAAGAGGCAGAAATTATTAAAAAAGAGCTGGGGTTGTCATGAGGGGTCGATTTGGCGAAATCATTTCTAAATTAGCTGATGAAAATGAAGATATTATTGTCATAGTTGCTGATATTGGGTATCGAGTTTTTGATGATTTTCGTGATAAATATCCTGAAAGATTTATAAATATGGGTATATGCGAACAAAGTATTATCAGCGTAGCATCAGGTATGGCATTAGAGGGGCTTCAACCCTGGGTGTATACCATCACTCCATTTCTTATTGAGCGGCCTTTTGAACAAATAAAGCTCGATATAAATCATCAAAATGTCAATGTAAATCTTGTTGGGTACTCTGACTATCCAACGCTTGGGCCAACCCATGCAGAAATAAATGCTAAAAAAATGATGAAACTCTTCAATAATATTGAATCATTTTTTCCTTCAAATAGCGATGAAACCGAGAAAATGATTCTTCAAGCTTATGAAAAAGAAGGCCCGTCATTTATTAGCCTAAAGAGTGACCCTACGCTTAGTAAATCTATTACAAAAGGTAAAAAGTAATGGATTTTTTATCAAAAAATAAAAAAATACTTGCAAAGCAGTTTATTGATCAGGGCTATATTAATAGAGACGTTGATAATATTGTTAGTACAATGAGATTAGAATTAATAAAAATAGGTGAGGCGTTATGAAAAAAGTTCTTTTGCTTGGTGGTTCTGGAAAAATGGGAGGTGCACTAAAAGATATATTACAGGACAGCTACAAAGTTATTTCGCCAACATCTTCCATACTTGATGTTAGAAACATTAATGAGGTTAAAAAGTTTATTAAGAATATTAATCCAGATATGGTTATTAATACAGTAGCATTTATGGGTATAGATCCATGTGAAGTGAATCCAGAAAAAGCGTTTCAACTTAATACCGTTTTTCCATGGGAGTTAGCAAAATTTTCTAATGAATTTAATTTTCTTCTAATTCACTTTAGTACAGATGCTGTATTTGCAGATATCGATACTAATAAAGATGCTTATAGTGAGTCAGATATTCCAAGCCCAAATAATATATATGGAATGACAAAACTAGGTGGGGACCTTAAGGTTAAACAAACTGCAAACAGGTATTACTTGATTAGAATTTCAGTATTATTTGGTTTGAGTAAAAAAAGCATCCAATTTGTCGAGAAAATGCTTTCGATGACTCAAAATGGATCAGAAGAAATAAGTGTTTCAAACGATATTATTTGCTCACCTTGCTACAACAAAGATGTCGCATTAGAAGTAAAAAATATTTTCGAAAATAAATATGATTATGGCCTATATCATGTTGTTAATAAAGGCAAGGCTTCGTTATATGAACTTATGGTTGAAATATTGCGTTGCCTGAATGTTGAAATTAAAATAAAGTCCGTGTCTCATAAGACATTTTCACATATAGGAACAAAAAATAAAAGAACACAATTAAAAACTGAAAAATTAACTCCTATGAGAAATTGGGAAGATGCAGTTAAAGACTATTGTAAATCTTTATAGCTCTAAAGCTAGCTAATTGATGAAAAAATACCCATATAAATATCGCCTATTTAGCGCATTACTTTTGATATATAATTCAGATTTTAAATTTCTCATGCAAATTCGGAGTGATGATGCACCAATTATGCCCTCTGTTATTGGTTTTTTTGGAGGCGGTATAAAGGACTCTGAGGAACCATATGAAGCTGCAATTAGGGAATCTATAGAAGAATTAGGTATTAAGCTGGATTATAAATTTTATAAAAAAAGAGAGGCAATAGTTGAAAATAAATATTACGAACTTGCTTATTTTTTTACTGCAAAGATAAATAATAATCAGAAGTTTGTAGTTAATGAGGGAGATGGACATTTATGGCTTGATGTCAATAATATTCCAACTGATATAGAAATACAAATACACGATTTAAATATTTTGAAAGATATGTACAATGTACTTATAAAATAATTTTAATTAAAGGATATTTATGGAACAGAAAAATAAAATAACAGAGGGCACAGAATCACATCATCGCTTTCATAGAAGAAATGAAAAAATGCCCGATCAGGAAGTCACGATTGGCAATCTTAATTTACCTTCTCCATATAACTCTGAAGGTAAATTAATTTCTACTCAAGATGCCTATAATATGGATGGCAATAAAATGCTCTGGCATCTAGACCGGCTTGAAGATTATAACAATGGAGTTCGTTTTGCCCCTGTTCATATTGATTCTGGTCTTTCTAAAGGTTGTAATATTAAGTGCCACTACTGTTATGGTGTAACTCAAGGTAATTTTTATTTGGAATCTGCAAAGAAGTATGTACCTAGAGATGCTTTGATAGACAACTATTTAAGAAGCGCAGGTGCAGTTGGCGTTAGATCAATTGCATTTATTGGTGAAGCTGAACCAACATTGAATCCACATTTATATGAAGCCATTGTTGTTGGTAAAGAATCTGGGATTGATATTTCAGTCGGATCAAATGGTATTTTGTGGGACACAGGAAGAGATGGCCAGGCGGCATTAGAGCATTTGTCATGGCTTAGATTTAACGTCAGTGCTGCCTCAGATAAATCTTATCGATTAATTCATGCCAGTAAAGAATTCGATAATTTTATAAAAAAAGTAAAATTTTGCGTAGACTACAAAAAGAAAAACAATCTATCACTTGATATTGGTATGCAAATGGTATTGACTCCAAAAGATGTTGCAGAAGTAGTTCCTTTGGCTAAACTTGGGCTGGAATTAGGGGTTGATTATTTTGAAGTTAAACATTGTAGTGATACTGTTGAGAATGCACTTGGATTTTATGAGCGCCTTGATGATTATGACAAGTTTGCTCCAATGTTGTTAGAAGCAGAAAGTTATGGTAACGATGATTATAGAGTTGTTGTTAAATGGGATAAGATTACAAATAAAGGCGAAAGAGAATATGACCAGTGTTTGGGTGCGCCATTCTTGTTGTATACTGAGGGCACAGGTAAAGTTTATTCGTGTGGAATGTTCTTTGATGGCAAGTTTGAGGAAGGCTATAGGCTTGGTGATTTAAATAAACAAACATTTCAAGAAATAATAGAAAGTGATCATTATTGGAATGTTATAGACAAAGTCAAGAATGAAATAGATGTGCATAAGGACTGCTATGCTAATTGCAGAACTCATTCATGTAATAACTTTCTTTGGGATTCGAAAGATTCCGGTGTAACCAGTGGAGTTGTGCAAAAACACAGTGGAGGATTTACACTTAATAATCCACCAAAACATAAGAATTTTGTTTAATATATTCTTTCAATTGCATAATTTATTATTCAGTAATTATGACAAGTCAAAGAGGATCTTTTCTGTTGAATTTTGAGCAGAGATGAATAGATATATAGGTGATGAAATTGTTCCTTTCACTTTAAAGAATAATTTATAAAATATTATTGCTTAGCCACCATTACTAAAGTTATCTAACTTTTCATTATTTGAATGTGATTAAAACTACTATTAATGAAAAAATCATTTATCCTTAATCAGCTCGATCAAATTAAACGCAATCCATTTGTTCTAATAATAAAATCTATAAAAGTACTGTGGTATCTCCCTGCATTATTAATAATAATATTAGTTTTGTTAATTAGACCAATTATATTGATACG
>Ga0233427_10000910_pt1 | contig 34682 bp, 37 predicted proteins | sample SI_118_April2016_5_FD_179885 | JGI IMG/M metagenome (GOLD analysis project Ga0233427, IMG submission 179885) | Seawater microbial communities from Saanich Inlet, British Columbia, Canada - SI_118_April2016_100_MG | ecosystem: Environmental > Aquatic > Marine > Inlet | place: Canada: British...
TCATTCCGGCGCCTGTGGCATCGCGCAGGGCCTTGACTTCCGTTGCGGTGACGTCAGCCATGGTCAGCTCTGTTCGCCGTCGGAGGCAGCTGCGTCCGCTTCAACAACGGCGGCTTCCTCGACAGGTGCAGCAGCCGCATCCTCGACAGGCGCAGCAGCCGCATCCTCGACGGGTGCGGCCTCTACGGTCGCAGCCACGCGGGCGTCGCGTTCGGTGGCCTCCTCGGCTGCCTCGGTGCGGGCCTGGGCCTGCTCAGCGGCGTGGTCCTCAGCATCCAGGGACGGGCCATCATCGCCGCCATCGCGGGAGTTGACGATGAATCGACCCTCTTCGATGGCGTCGGCAACCACTCGGCAGAGCAGGCGCCCCGACCGGATGGCGTCGTCGTTGCCCGGGATGAGGTACTGGATCACATCCGGATTGCAGTCGGTGTCGACCACGGCGATGATCGGAATGCCCAACTTGTTCGCCTCGGTCACCGCTATGTGCTCCTTCACGGTGTCCAGGACGAAGATGGCGTCGGGCAGGCGCTCCATGTTCTGGATGCCACCCAGGTTGCGCTCGAGCTTCACCAACTCGCGGCCCAGCAGCAGGGCCTCCTTCTTGGGCATCGCCTCGAACTCGCCGGAGTCGCGCATGCGCTGGTACTCCTGCATCTTGGATACGCGCTTCGAGATCGTCTGGAAGTTCGTGAGCATGCCGCCCAGCCACCGCTGGTTCACATAGGGCATGCCGCACTTCTCGGCGTAGGAACGGATGGCGTCCTGGGCCTGGCGCTTCGTGCCGACGAACAGCACCCTGCCGCCATCGGCGACGAGATCGCGGACGAACGTGTACGAGGATTCGATCCCCTCGAGAGTCTGCTGGAGGTCGATGATGTAGATACCCGACCGCTCGCCGTGGATGAATCGCCTCATCCTCGGGTCCCAACGGCGGGTCTGGTGTCCGAAGTGGACGCCTGCCTCGAGCAACTGCTTCATGGTCACGACTGCCATGTCGTGCCCTCCCTTCCCATCGGTTCGTCTCGCCCCCATCTCGCGCCCGGAGGCGACCGTGGATGGATGGGGGTGTTCGGGTCTGGTATGGCACAGGTCGTGCCGGACCGAGCGTGAAGTGTACCGCTGGGACCGTGATTCCGGCCTGGGAAGGCTCCAGCGAACCGGGTCGGGTCCGGCCGTCCGTGGCCCAGCTTTCGCGCAGCAGTTATTCAGCCTTGTCAAACACCTTGCCGGGCGACAGGTTCGCTGCGATCACCTCGTGTGCCTCGTCGATCAGCTCGGGGACCATCACGTCGGCGACCCTTGCCAGAAGTGGTCGACACGCCGGAGGATGATCCGCCCTGAAGAGCTCGATCTCACGTCGTGCCTCGCTGGTTCCGACCAACCCAGCCTGGTGGAGACCTCCCGTGGAGACGACGACCGTCGTGGCCCCCTGCAGCCTCGATCGTGTCGCCGGCACGATCAGGTCCGCCTGGGCGGCAAGGCTCAACACCGGTACGCCGACCGGAACCTCGACACCGAGCCCCTCCACCAGGTCGGCCACCACCGGGGTCCCCCCGGGGAGTCCCACGAGCCTGGACAGGGCACCCATCCCGGGTATGTCATCGAACTCGTCCAGCAACCCGGCCATGGGCAGCCCGCCATGGGGGCTGGAGAAGGTGAGGATGCGGAGATCGGGGGCGTCGGCGGGGCCGGCCACCTGGGCGGCGGCGGTGACCGCCACGAGGCCTCCGAGAGAATGCCCGTAGACCTCGATGACAGATCCGGGTCGGAGCCGGCCGACCATCCTGAGAAGTTCCGCCAGCAGGGTCGCGCTATCGGCCACGGAGCGACGCGTGGACTCCTCGGAATGGACGGTGATGGGGATGGATCCGAGCCAGTCGACCATCTCGAGACCGGGATCAGGCGAACGCCCACCGTCGTAGGAGAACCGCAGCACGTCCTCGACCGCATAGCCGAGCCCCCGGAGGTCAAGCTCGTCGAACGCCCCGTCGGCGGAACCGGAATCGAGGCCACCAACGGTCACCGCCGTCCGTCTGCCGGTCGGTAGAAGCGGTCGCACCGAATCCGGCGTGCAGTCCGCCACCCCCAGCACCGCCGAAGCCACCCTCAAACCGACGATGATCCAGTCGTCGGCCTCGACCACGGCGCGTACGTACGTCCATGCAGCGCGTGACGCCGCCTCGTAGGCCAGCACTGCGCCGATATGTGCGCCGTCCACCAACCGGTCCCCTACCCAGCGACCGGTGGCGGTCGCCCAGTCGACGAGGTCCGCCATTGCCGAACGCTCGTAGAGCCTCCGCTGGGCACGTGCCGCAGCACCCACCAACGAGTCCTCGTGGGCAACGAGGCTGGGGATGAGCCTCAGAGCGGAGCCCAGGAGCCGTGCGGGATCCATGTAGGAGCCGTCAGGTGTCCGAACGCCGAAGTGGAAGCTGCCGGACGAGGAACCCACCGTGGCGCCGACCACCACCTTCTCCCCGGCGGTCACCCGGATCTCAGCGAGAAACGAGTAGGAGGTCCGGAGGCCGTCGGGATGGCCGACAGTCACGTGGAGGGCGCCACCGACCGGCCCGGCGAACAGGACCACCCCAACGGCCGAAGCCGTGACCGGCCAGTTCTCCGCCGTCGAGTACTCATGCCCACGGTTCCCGGGGCCCCAGATGCTGGTCGGCGGACGGAAGCCGTCGACCAGGACACCGGTCGTGGGAGAGCGGTAGGCCACCACATCGACGGCCATGGCCCCTGCGTCAGGGGAACCGCCAGAGGCCACCAGATCCGCGCCTGTGGATGCGCCGGCAGGAGGGGCCACCAGCAGGGTGGCGGCGAGGGCCGAGACGACGGCGATCGGAAGTACGGACCGGAGGACACGGCTACACGACATGGGGCTTCCCGGATCTGGAGGTCGGGGGGAAAGCAGGCGATGGTTGGCTGGTGGGAGGGAAGGTCGAGGCTGCTCGCCGACGTCGCTCCAGGAACCCCCGGGTCTCGACGACCAGGCCAGCCTCCTGGAGTCGTGCGATCGCCGCACCCAGCTCCACAGGATCCAGGCCGCTGCGCTCGACAAGAGCATCCGGACTGGTGGGCGACCATCCCATGGCCTCCAGAACAGCCTCGTCAACCGATCCGGCAGCGGGACCGGGAGCACCAACGGCAGGCGATACCTGCAGGGGCATTGCCGGATCCGGAGACAGGCCGAGGAGGCCCAGCGCACAGATCACGTCGTCGATGCCGCAGGCGGGCGCTGCTCCATCGGCGAGCAGACGATTGGAGCCCTCCGAGGCCGGACTGTGGATCGGCCCGGGGACAGCCAGAACCGGCCGGTCGCGTTCAAGGGCGGCGGCGACGGTATGCATCGATCCGCCAGAGGCATGGGACTCGACGACCACGAGGACATGGGCAAGCGCTGCGATTATCCGGTTGCGGGCTGGAAAGCACCAACGGGTCGGTTCGGCACCCGGCGGCATCTCCGAGACGAGTTGCCCTGCGGAGACCACCCGGCGCCACAACGCCCGGTTGGCGGCCGGATAGATCACGTCGAGACCGGTACCGACCACACCCAACGGAGGAGCGCCATCGGGCACGGACAGCGCACCACCGTGGGCAGCGGCGTCGATGCCGAGCGCCAACCCGGAGACGACGACCACGCCGGCGGCAGCCAGGTCCCTACCCAACTGGATCGCCACATCAGAGCCGTAGCCGCTGCAACGCCGGGTACCGACCACGGCCACACGGGGCAGCCCGCTGGCCAACAGATCGGCGCCGACGGCGAAGAAGGCGATCGGCGGATCCGGATCCTCGACCAGTTGCGTCGGATACCCGGGCCGGCCGGGCCTCGAGACCCTCATGCCCATGCCTTCGATGCGCTCCAGCACCTGATCGGGATCTGTCGCTGCAGCGGCGACCCGCCATGCCCTCAGGACCTCTGACCGCCGGACTCCCAGCAGGGTTCCCGTCTCCATCGGGACCTCACCGTTCACGATCCCGGTCCAGGCCTCAGCAGGGGACCTACCGACGAGCAGGGAACGGGCCCTTGCAGGGCCCATGCCGGGAAGACCGAGGAGGGCCGCCACATGGGCGTCGTCGATCCGGTCCCGACCGGGTGTCGGCCATCCATCACCTGACATCGAATCCCTCCGATCGGAACGGATCGATGCGCAGTCCGAGAGCCGTGTCCACCAGGTCCGAGCCCAACGGGACATCCCTCCCGGACAGGTCGCTCATCGTGAGGGCAACCGAGCGGACCCGCTGCAGGCCCCGGGCGCTGAGACGGCCGGCATGGAGTTCAGCCTCCAGACGGCGCACAGCTGCAGGCTGCAGCGGGGCTGCCGCCTCCAGTGCCCTGCTGGACAACTCCGAGTTGGCCCGGACGCCACGATCCGTCGCCCGCTGGCGGGCCTGGCGGATCCTCGATGCCACCTCCGACGTGGACTCCCCCGCTCCCCCGGACAACAGGTCGGACGGATCCGGCCGGTGGACGCCGACCCTCAGGTCGAACCGGTCCAGCAGCGGGCCCGAGACCCGACGCACGTAGCGGGCCCGGACCACTGCCAGGCAACGGCACCCGCCCGGGGCCGCCGATCCGCCGCAGGGGCACGGGTTCATCGCAGCCACCAGAAGGACCCTGGCCGGATACTCGGCTGACCCACCGGCACGGCTGACCCGCACCGTTCCGTCCTCCAGGGGCTGGCGGAGCATGTCGAGCACCGTGGGAGCGAACTCGCCCAACTCGTCGAGGAACAGCACACCACCGTGCGCCAGGCTCACCTCGCCGGGCCGCATCGTCCGGCTCCCCCCGCCCACCAGTGCCGCCGCAGACGACCCGTGATGCGGCGCCCTCCAGGGCGGCCGCAGATCCAGGGCACCTGGCGGGAGGTCCTCACCAGCCGCTGAGCGGATCCGGGTCGCCTCCAGGGCGTCGACCGGGTCCAGGTCAGGCAGGATCCCTGGCAGCCGACGGGCCAGCATGCTCTTTCCCGAACCCGGGGGGCCGACGAGGAGGATGTGGTGGGCACCGGCAGCCGCCACCTCCAGGGCGAACCGGGCAACCCGCTGACCGCGAACATCGCTGAGGTCCGGACCCTCCACGGGTTCAGCCCGGACCGGTGCTTCGACCGACGTCGGCCAGGGGGCCTCATGGCGAAGCGCCCGCACCAGCGTGCGGAGGTCACCCACGCCGAGCACCCGCTGGGTCGTTACGAGGGCGGCTTCCGGTTGGTTCCCCGGGGCGACGACCACACCGGACGCCTCTACAGCGTCCACCAGCGGAAGGACCCCGGGGATAGGCCTGATGGAACCATCCAGGCCTAGTTCTCCCAGGAAGGCAAGGTCCAGAATCGACTCGGATTCGATCTCCTCACAGGCCACGAGGAGTCCGACCGCCATGGCGAGGTCGAGCACGGATCCCGCCTTGGGAATGCCGGTGGGCGCCAGGTTCACGGTTATTCGACGGGCGGGCCAGGAAAGGCCGCTGGAGACCAGGGCCGCCCTCACCCGATCGCGTGCCTCGCGACACGAGGCGTCAGGCAGTCCGACAACGGTGAAGGCCGGAAGGCCGTTGGCTACGTGGACCTCAACTCGGACCGGATGCCCGCAGACCCCGTGAAGGGTCGCTGCATTTACGGTGGCAAGCACGGATCCTCCCCCATTTGAATGCTGGGAGGAGTCGTCGTGCGCCGACCCCGAGCGGCTGCCGCCGAGACTACGGCGCGGCCACGGCGATCAGACACGGATTCCCTACAGGGGTTTCAGGCCAGAAGCCGGGCATGCCCCGGGGTGCCCTGCAGGGTGGTCCGACCGGGCTGGTGCTACGACCCGGCTGGTTGGAAAGCCGTACCGAGGACCTCGCGGGTGTAGCGGACGACGGCAATGATCTCGGCGTCCGAATAGCGACCGCCGAACGCCGGCATGCCCCTGCGTCCGTCGGCAACCACCTCCACCTGGTCTCTTGAATCGGGGAACCGTTGCACGACCGCCCGAAGGGACGGTCCACGGCCTCCCGATCCGTCGGGGGCATGGCACGACGCACAGGACCTGGCCCAGACCCCGCGCCCCTCAACCAGGATCGGGTCGGCCGTCCCGGAATCCGCCCCGGGCACGGACGGAGGCGATCCGGCGCAGGCGGTTGCGACAAGCAGGACTGCAATGGCGAGCAGAGGGTGGGGCCGCATGGTCCCCGGGACGATACTGAGGCCATGGGTTTCAATCCGCAGCGCACCAGGACGCGCCGACCAAGCGACTTCGTATACGTGGGCGCTGCCATAGCCGTCGCTGTCATGCTCGTGGCCTGGGCGCTGTTCCTGTGAACGTGCCCGAAACGCAGCGGAGTCGACGGGTGACCATGTCGATCCACCCCGGACCCGGCAGGGAGGCCTGACATGGAGAATCCCGAGATCCTCGGCGATCTGGAGGAAAGGTTCATCCAGCCCTACCAGGCCACCAAGACCTACATCTGTCCGGGATGCAACCGGGACATTCCGCCCGGGCTGGGACACATCGTCATCGTGCCTGTGGACGCACCCGACCTTCGTCGCCACTGGCACCGGGGCTGCTGGACCCGCAGGCGACCCGGCTGACAAGTCGCCAGCTGGCGACGGTACGCCATGTCCGATTGGCCTGAAGGGGTACCCACGGATCGCCTCGGAGTAGCGGGGCTCAGAACGCTCCCTCAAGGCGTTCGACCCTGCCGGGCAGGACCGAGACGACGTCGAAACGGAGCTCCGTTGGATGCGTTCCGGTGGAGCGGATCCACGTGGCCGCCGCCGCCCGGAGCCTTGACTGACGTCGGCGATCCACGGCCTCGGCCGGCAATCCAAATGCCGTGGAGGACCGGGTCTTCACCTCGCTGAAGACCACGACGCCACGGCGTTCGAGGATCAGGTCGATCTCACCCGAAGGGCACCGCCAGTTGCGGGCCAGCACCCGATAGCCATCGCGGCGGTAGCGGCGTTCCGCCACACGTTCACCCCATGCCCCGAGGGCCAGATGGGGCGCTGTCCCAGGTCCGCCGTGATCCGGGTGTCGTTCGCGTACCGCCATACGGTGACGCTAGGAGAGGGGTGCGACAGCGGTCCTCGCAGACCGGGTGGCAGCCCGTGGGATCAGAAGTCCCGCTTCTCCTTGACCTTGGCACGCTTGCCGATCCGGTCCCGGAGGTAGTACAGCTTGGCCCTGCGGACGTCGCCGCGTGTCACGACCTCGATCTGTTCCAGGATCGGAGAGTGGACCGGGAAGGTCCTCTCCACGCCGACGCTGAAGCTCAGCTTGCGAACGGTGAAGGTCTCACGGATACCACTGCCCTGGCGCTTGATGACCACGCCCTCGAACAACTGGATCCGCTTGCGGTTGCCCTCGACCACGCGAACGTGCACCCGGAGGGTGTCACCCGCTCCGAAGTCGGGAACGTCATCGCGGAGGTTCTGGTGATCGACGAGATCGGTGGGCTGCATGGCTCGTCCTCGGGAGGCCGGGTCCGAAGTGTTGGATTCGGACGGAGTTCGTAGGCCGATCTGAAGGTGATCGACGGGTGTCAGGTCCAGCTAGTGGACCGGTCCGCCAGCATACGGCGACCCGTCGGCGACGACACCGGGCGATGAGGGCTGGCGAAATCCATCAGGCCCAGTCCCTGGTGAGGTCGAACTCCTCGAGCAGGTCCCTGTCCTTTTCCGACAACCCACCCCTCGCTGCCATCATGTCCGGTCGCAGCTGCATGGTCCGTGCCAGTGACGACGCCCGGCGCCATCGGGCCACCCGGGCATGATCGCCTGACCTCAGCACCTCGGGCACCTCCATCCCACGGAAGTCGGCCGGGCGGGTGAAGTGCGGGTACTCCAGGAGGCCTTCGGAGAAGGACTCCTCTTCGGGAGAGGTGGCATTTCCCAGGACGCCGGGTCGAAGACGGGCCACCGCCTCGATGACAACGAGCGCAGCCAGCTCTCCCCCGGCCAGGACGAAGTCACCGAGCGAGATCTCGTCGTCGCAGAGGCCCGTGCGTATCCGCTCGTCGACCCCCTCGTACCGACCACAGAGCAGGGAGAACCCGTCCAGTGCCGCCAGCTCGACGGCGACCGACTGGTCGAAACGGCGGCCGGCGGGTCCCATGAGGATCAACGGCCGGGGTGGCTCGACGGCTTCGACAGCGGCAAACACCGGCTCCGGCATCAGGACCATTCCGGCCCCACCCCCGAACGGAGAGTCATCGACCGTCCGGTGGACGTCGGAGGTGGCCAGGCGGAGGTCGTGCACACGGAGGTCCAGGTGGCCCGACGACGAGGCCCGACCGAGGATGCTCTCGGCCGCGTAGTGAACCACGATGCCGGGAAAGAGCGTCAGGACATCGACCCGTAGCGTCATGTGGCTTCTCCGCTGCCGTCCACGAACCCGTCGTCAAGCAGGCCCGGGGGGACGTCCACCCGGATACTCACGCCCGGTTCGTGGTCGACCACGAACACGAGGGGAATGAGGCGACCATCAGCCAGCTCGAGCAGGTCACTCGCCGGGTTGTCGAGGAGGGCGACCACGGTTCCGTGCAGGGTGCCGTGCTGGTCCACCACGGTTGCTCCGACGAGCTCGTGGAGCCAGAGGGTGTCGTCATCAGGATCCACGATCGGATGCGCCGATAGCACCACAGAGCGCCAGGCATCGGCCGCATCGCGGTCCGGTATCTGGTGGAACCGGACCAGGAATCGGTGCTGGTGCGGCCTGCTGGACTCAACCGTCAGGTCGCCGCGATCCGTCTGCAGAACGGATCCGGGAGCCAGACGCTCCAGACGGGGCGTGATGAGGCTGACAACGACCTCCCCATGCAGACCGTGGGGCTTGTCGATCCGGCCCACCTCCAGGATGACCGGACCATCGAGGTGCGGTCCACCGTCCATGGGACTGTCAGTCGACGAAGTCGACGTCGATCTCGGTCTCGTCACGGACGGCAGCCGCCCGAACGATGGTCCGGATGGCGTTGGCCACGCGACCCCGGCGACCGATGACACGACCCATGTCGCCGTCGGCAACCGTCACAGAGAAGGTGCAGCGCTCATCGCCGGAAGCCTGGATCCGTACCTCGTCCGGCTCCTCCACGATCGACCTGATCAGGTACTCGAGTACACCTTCTGCAATCGGTGCTTCTGCGCTCATGACTGCTCCTCATCGTCCTCGGTCGCCTCGGCGACGGCTTCCTCAACGGGAGCCTCTTCAGCGGGGGCCTCTTCAGCCACAGCCTCTTCAGCTACGGCCTCTTCAGCGGGGGCCTCTTCTGCGGGAGCCTCCTCCGTAGCAGCCGTCTCGACCTTCGGCGCGGGCGACTGACCCTTGAACTCGTCCCAGGCTCCGCTGATCTTCAGGAGCTTCTCTACGCGCTCTGTCGGCTGGGCGCCGTTGCGCAACCACCCGATGGCCTTCTCGTTGTCGATCTCGATCACGGATGGATCACGGCGGGGGTCGTAGAAGCCGACTGCCTCGATGATCCGCCCGTTACGCGCCTTGCGCGAGTCGGCGACCACCACACGGTAGGTCGGCTGCTTCTTCTTACCCATCCGCATAAGGCGGAGCTTCACGGCCACGTCGGTACCACTCTCTTCTCGTTACGGCCCCACACGATCAGGCGGGGCGGGATCCGGGTGCGGCGATGATGCACCCGTTCGGTCGTGACAGTCTGCCGTGATCCGCCCGGTTTTCCAGCACCACCGGACAGAACGGGAGGTGACCGTCGGCTCAGCGGCCGCCCGTTGGACCCGGAGGCCAGTTGCCTGTGAGGTCCAGACCGCCGGAGGACGGCCCCTGGTCACCTGGCGACATGCCCAGACCGGGCAGGGACAGGCCCTTCTTCTTGTCGATCGGGGCCGGCCCGGCCGCGGTCACCCGGCCACCACGCCCCTTCTTCTTCGCGCGACCGGCCTTCCTCCTGCCCGGACCACGACCACCCATCTGCTTCATCATCTTGCGCATCTCGCGGAATTGCTTCACCAGTTGGTTGATCTCACCCACCTGGGTGCCGCTTCCAGCCGCTATGCGGGCCCTGCGGGAACCGTCGATGACATCGGGATCCAGTCGTTCTGCCGGGGTCATGGAGTTGATGATCCCCTCGATCCGGTCGATGCGACGTTCATCCACGGCCTCGTCCAGGTCACCCACCTGGCTCGCCATGCCCGGGACCATTCCCATGATGGAGCTGATCGAGCCCATCTTCCGGAGCGCCCGGAGCTGCTCGAGGAAGTCATCGAGGGTGAAGGTGCCGGCGAGCATGCGGGCCGCTGCCGCCTCGGCCTCCTCGGCGGCGAAGGTCTCCTCGGCCTTCTCGATGAGCGTCTCGACATCGCCCATCCCCAGGATCCGCCCAGCCAGACGATCCGGATGGAACAGCTCGAAGTCCTCGACCGTCTCGCCGGTGGAAGCAAAGGCGATCGGCCGACCGACCACCTCCGTGATGCTGAGGGCGGCGCCTCCCCGGGCATCGCCGTCGAGCTTGGTGATGATCAGGGCGTCCAGCCCCAGCCGAGAGTGGAAGGCCGCCGCCATGGTGACGGCGTCCTGCCCGGTCATGGCATCCACGACCAGGAAGGTGTGGTGTGGCTGCAGGGTGGCGGAGATCTCAGCCACCTCGGCCATGAGGTCCTCGTCGATCGCCAATCGACCCGCCGTGTCACATATCACCACGTCGCGGCCCAACCTCACAGCCTCTGCAAGTCCTGCCCGTGCAACCGCCACGGGATCCGTCGAGTCGCTGAACACCGGCACGCTGATCCGCTCGCCGAGCGTCCTGAGCTGTGCGACGGCGGCGGGTCGCTCGAGGTCGGCACCGATCAGCATCGGGTTGCGACCCTGCCCCTTGTACCAGCGGGCCAGCTTCGCCGCGGTCGTCGTCTTGCCGGAGCCCTGGAGTCCCGCCAGCAGTACGACGGTGGGTGGCTTCGAGGCATAGGCGGGCCTGAAGGTCTCTCCTCCCAGCACCGCTGTGAGCTCCTCAAGGACGATCTTGACCACTATCTGGCCGGGATTGAGTGCACCGGCAACCTCGACGCCGACAGCGCGGCCCCTGATCCGATCCAGCAGCGTCTGAACGACGTCAAGGTGGACGTCCGCCTCGAGAAGTGCCACCCGGACCTCGGCCACGAACTCCTCGACGTCCTCAGGTCCGAGACGGCCCTTTCCACGGACCTTCCGGAGGATTCCCTCGAATCGGCTGCTGAGCCCCTCGAACATCGTTTCTTCCCTCCGTGCCGCTACTTCAGGCCGGGACGTCTACGGAAAATAGTGCATCCACGAAGTCCGCCGGATCGAACTCCACTAGGTCGTCAGTGCCCTCGCCCACGCCGATCAACTTCACCGGAATGCCCAGGTCCTCCTGGACGGCGACCACGATCCCACCGCGTGCCGAGCCATCCAACTTGGTCAGCACGATGCCGGTCACGTCTGCGGCAGCAGCGAACTCCCGAGCCTGTATGAGGCCGTTCTGACCGGTGGTGGAATCAATCACGAGCAGCGTCTCGGTGACCGTGCCGGCGCCTTTGCCAGCGACGCGTCGCACCTTCGCAAGCTCGTCCATGAGGTTGCCCCGGGTGTGGACCCGGCCGGCGGTGTCGGCCAGTACCAGATCCGCTCCGCGTGCAGCGGCGTGCTCCACAGCATCGAATACCACCGAGCTGGGATCAGCTCCCTCGGCTCCGCGGACCATCGTCGCTCCGGCCCGGTCGGCCCAGACCTGTAGCTGGTCGGCCGCTGCGGCGCGGAAGGTGTCGCCGGCGGCAAACACGACGCTCCGACCAGCGGAGGCCTCCCGCCAGCCCAACTTGCCAATGGTGGTCGTCTTGCCCACCCCGTTCACACCCACGAACAGCCAGACCGACGGCTGGCCGCCGACCGCCAGCGATCGGTCCGCTCCGCCCAACCGATCCAGGATCTCCTCCTTCAGAAGGCCTAGGACACCCTCGATGTCATCCACGCCTTCGGCACCGACCCGGTGGCGGACTCCGTCGATCAGCGCCTCGGTGGTGGGAAGCCCGATGTCTGCAAGGAGGAGTGCGTTGGTGAGACCCTCCCAGGTTCGGTCGTCCACCACGCCGGCCACCCGGACCGCTGCGAGATGCGTGGACCAGGCATCGCGTGCGCGACCGAGGCGTGAACGGAGACCCATGGGGGCCGCAGCCTACCGGTGGGGTCCAGTAGCGGACCCGGGGTACGGCAGCCCGCTACTACTCGGCAAACTGGTCGTCCAGCGCCCCGAGGTCGACTGTCGCCATGCCGATCACGCCGTCACGCTCGTACTCCAGGTCAACCTTCTCTCCGGGAAGTCGAATCTGGATGTCGGCACGTAGCGCCGCCATGTCCCGAATGGTCCGCCCGTCGGATCGGAAGATCCGGTCGCCGGACAGCAGGCCCGCCACGGCTGCCGGCGAGCCCTCCACGACCTCCATGACCACCGCACCGACACGACCATCGGTCGGCGTATCCCCGACGATTCCCAACCAAGCGGTTCCCACCGGCAGGCCGAGAATCAGGCGACGGGCGACAAGAACGATCGTGTCGCTGGGAATGGCGAACCCGACCCCGATGTTGCCGGCAGCACCGAAACCGGTGCTCTGGATCGCAGTGTTCATGCCAATCACCCGACCGTCGCGATCGGCCAGCGGCCCACCCGAGTTACCCGGGTTGATCGGCGCATCCGTCTGGATCATGGCCACGCCGGCGCACTCCGCACCGACGCCGGACTCGCATCCATAGGAATCTATGACCCGGCCAAGCGCGCTCACTATGCCGGACGTGACCGTGCGCTCCAGGTCGAAGGGGCTCCCCAGAGCCACCGCCAGCTGCCCCACCCGGAGGTCGCTACCAAAGGCGAAGACCGCCGGCACCAGGCTCTCCTGTTCCTCTCCGAGCTGCAGGACGGCGACGTCACGACGGACGTCCACGCCGACGACCACGGCTGAGATCTCCCGACCGTTGGGAAGAGTCACCAGCACCTCCACAGCGGCATCCACCACATGGGCGTTGGTGACGATCCGACCCTCGTCGTCAAAGACGATGCCTGACCCATGGCCCTGGCCCGGCACGGTCACCAGCACCACAGAATCGGCCAGCGCCACGGCCACGGCCACAACCGGCTCGTCGCCCGACTCGTCGACAGGAGCCTCGGCGAACAGTCGGGCCACCAGGGACTCGACCTCGTCAGCATCCAGACCCGTGGACTCATCCATGAGCCGACCCACCAGTGCCTCCACCTCGGGGGCCGAAAGCCCGGCGGCCTCGTCCAGCACCGATGCGGCGATCGAGGACACCTCGTCGGCGGAGAGACCCGGAGTAGCCGACAGCCGATCGGTCAGGATGGCCTCCACGTCAGATACCGATAGACCCGGCGTGGCCGACAGTCGATTGGCCACGATCGTCTCGACATCAGATGCCGAAACGGCCTCCAGTTCTAGAAAGACACCCTGTACCAGCGAGACGACCTCTGCCTCTGAGAGCCCTTCGGTGTTAAGCATCGCCTGTATGGCTTCACGGGTGGAGGCGTCAACACCCGCACCGTCGCGTGCGACCACGCTCCCGATCACCGCAGCCAGGGTCTCGGATGACACGCCGGTCACCGTCTCGTCTCCGTCGCCGCGCATCACCCAGCCTGCAACCGTGCCAGCCACGAGGGCCGCCACCAGAACGGCCGCCAGGAACAAGCCTGCAACGAGGCGGCCCCCGATGCGGACCGGTGTCTGGATAGGTGGAACCGGTGCCGGTAGGAGGCCCGGAAATGCCGGACTGTCCGACGGGCGCCCGCCCACCTCGATGCTCCGTCGATCGACAGTGCGATCCTGCTGGGTGGAATCGTCGTTCATAGCTCTGAAAATAGGCCGCAAAACACCCAATCCCGACGCTGCCGCCGACTCAGTTGTCCACGTAACGCGGAAGCCAGACCGTGAACGTGGCCCCATCACCGACCGTGGAGCGGACTGTGGCCCGCCCACCATGGCCCTCGGCGATCTGTCTCACGATGGCCAGCCCCAGCCCGGAGCGACCAACCTCACCCGCCGAGGCACGCTCACCACGCCAGAATCGCTGGAACACCCGGTCCAGGTGCTCGACCGGCAGGCCGGGCCCATCATCGACCACCGAAGCCCAGACCATCTCGTCGTCCCGGCCGATCGTGACCCTTACCCGGCCCCCCGCATCCGATACCCGGATGGCGTTGCTGAGGAGGTTGGCCACGGCCCGCCGCAGCGCTGCCGCATCACCCAGCACATCCAGGCCGCTGCACCTCTCATGGTCCAACCCCACCCCCTCGCGCGATGCCGCAGCAGCGAAATCCTCGACCATCTCGGCCACCACCGTTCCAAGGTCGATCGGCTCGCGACTGCTGTCCCTGCGCTCGTGGTGTGCGTAGAGGAGCAGGTCGTCAACCAGCACAGACATCCGTTTTGCTGCCCGTACAGCCACCACGCCGGCTGCCCGGAAGTCCTCGGGCCCTGCATCGGGATCGGCCATCACGACGTCGAGGTTGGTACGCAGCACGGCGAGTGGGTTCCGGAGTTCGTGGGAGGCCTCCTGGACGAACCGGCGCTGGCCCTCGAAGGACTCGTCCAATCGACCCAGCATCTCGTCGAAGGTGTCGGCCAGGTCCCGCAACTCGTCGGATGGCCCACCCAGATCGATCCGGCGGGACAGGTCGGTGGCGGTGATCTCCCGGGCCACCGCCGAGATGCGCCCGATGGGGCGCAGGACGAGGCCCGCCACGTACCAGCCGACGGCGATGCTGGCGAGGAAGAGTCCCCCGAGGGCGGTGAACGAATACGTACGCAGGTGATCGAGCGCCCTGTGGTTCACCTCCGACTCGAAGATGACCAGCCACGGCCTCTCCTCACGGTCGGCCGGCGCCATTGACGAACCGTCAGCGGTATCGGTGGTGACCATCTGCTCGAAGCGGGCCATCCGGGACATGGGTTCGTCGGACAATGCCCGCGAAAGGCCCAGGTAGATGCCACCCACCATCACCGCAGCAAGGGCGAACAGCACAATCGAGTAGAGCAGAGCGAGGCGCGTGCGAAGGCTCCCGAAACGGTCGGGCATGCGCCCGGCCAGACCCCCGTCGAAGCGACTCAACGAAGGTCGTCCTCGTCCAGCAACCGGTAGCCGGAGCCGACCACCGTCTCGAGCAGGGCCTCCTCCCCGTCCATGCTGAGCTTGCGACGCAACGTCCCGACGGTGACCCGCACCGTGTTTGTGAACGGGTCGGCATGCTCATCCCAGACGTGGTCCAACAGCACCTCCTGGGAGACGACCTCACCAGGGCGACTCATGAAGTACCGCAGCAGGGCGAACTCCTTGGCTGTCAGGTCGAGATCCCTGTCGTTTCGACGCGCCCAGTGGCGTGCGGTGTCGAGCACCACGTCGCCCACCTCCATAACAGCCCCGGAGCGGCCGGGATCACGGCGCAGCAGCGACCTGATCCTCGCTGACAGCTCGTCGAAGGCGAAGGGCTTCACCAGGTAGTCGTCGGCGCCGACATCCAGTCCACGGATCCGGTCCTCGACCGTGTCCCTGGCGGTGAGCATCAGGATGCGGGGCGGGAACCCCGCACCGGGATCCGCCCGCAGCGTCGAGCAGACCTCGAGCCCGTCGATGCCCTGCATGGTGAGGTCCAGGCAGATCAGGTCATACGGGGTGTAGGCGGCCTTGATCAGCGCCTCGTCACCGTCCAGTGCCGTGTCGACCGCGTAGCCCTCCCGACGCAGCCCCCGGGCCACGGCGTCGAGCAGGTCGGCCTCATCGTCGACGAGCAGAATTCGCACGGTTACGACGGTACTCCGGGTGCTCCGCCTCCCAGAGCGCGGCCCTGAGAGATCAGCCGTTGGCGAGGATGCCGAGGCGCTGGGCGACCCGCTCGGCCTCCACACGCTCTGACACCACACGCGACGAGCCACCAGGTGCCATCGACACCCCGTAGAGGCAGTCGGCGGCTTCCATGGTGCGCTTCTGATGGCTGACCACCAGCAACTGGGCATCGTCGCGGAACTGCTCCAACAGGCCCAGGAACCTGTGCAGGTTCACGTCGTCGAGCGCTGCCTCCACCTCGTCCATCACGTAGAAGGGCGACGGGCGACTCCGGAAGACAGCGAACAGGAATGCCAGAGCAGTCAACGACCGCTCGCCACCGGAGAGCAGCGACAACTTCTTCACGTTCTTGCCGGAGGGTCGGGCCTCGACCTCCAGACCGGTCTCGAGCAGGTCGTTCGGATCTGTCAGGCGGAGGCGCCCCTCGCCGCCCGGGAACAGGGTCTCGAACAGGTCGGTGAAGTGTGAGGACACCTCAGCGAAGGCGGATGCGAACACCGAGACAATCTCCTCGTCCACCGATCGGATGACCTTGCGGAGCTCAGTGCGGGTGGAGCGGATGTCGTCGAGCTGCTCCTGGAGGAACTCGTGCCTCTCCCTCAGGGCATCGAACTCGGCCAATGCCAGGGGATTGATCGGACCCATCAACTTCAACTCGCGTTCCAGGGTGGCGACCCTCGAAGAGACGGTGGATCCCTCGACCAGTTCCGGGCAGGGAGCGTCCAGCGCAGCTTCGGGCTCCAGGTCGAACTCGCCACGGATCGCCTCCGTGATGTTCTCGATCCGCATCCGCGTCTCGGCCCTGTCGATCTCCAGCCTGGACTGGTGCTCGCGTGTCTCACGGAGGGCGGTCTCGGCACTCGAGCGCTCCTTGCGGAGACCATCGAGGCGCAGGGCCACGGCCCGGACACGCTCCGACTGCTGGCGGCGCCGGTCGCGCAGGAACTCCAGCCTGACGTCGACTACCGCCATCCGACCGTCCACCGCCTCCATCAGGTGGCGGGTGGCGGCCTCACGACCGGCCAGGTCATTGCGCAACTCTGTTGCTGCTGCACGCTCGTCGGTGAGCTGGGCCAACCGGTTTCGCAGATCGGTGACGCTGGCCCGCACAACCGCCTGCTGACCGGTGACCTCCGCCAGATGGACGTCGTGTCCGGTCCGGCGGGCGCCCAGCGCAGCCGCCCGACCCTCGAGGTCGCTGCGAGCGGCGTTCATCCGCGTGACCGCCTGTACCGAGGCATCCTCGGCGGCCTCCAGGTCGGGAAGACGAGCCTCCAGCTCGGTCACCCGTCGAACCTCGTCCTCCAGGCGCTGGCCCAGCTCGCCGAGACGCGTGCGCAGGGATCCACCCTCGTTGGAGAGGTCCCGACGCTCCACCTGGAGGCGCTGGAGCGCTTCGGCCGCTGCGGTGAACCTGCCGTCGTGTTCGTCCAGTTCACGGTTGCGCCGAGCCACGTCATCGTCTGCCTCGCTGGCCGCTCGTTCTGCCAGGTCGAGTAGCCGAGACGCCTCGGCATGCTCCACCTCGGCTGAGGCCAGCCGGCCCTCGGCATCGGCCAGAGCAGCTCCGGTCGCCCCCCGACCGTCTCCACCAATGCGCCAACCCGATGGGCCGAACCGATCGCCGGCCGCCGTGACGATGACAGCATCCGGATTGCGCAGCGCCAGGTCCAGGACCGACTCCAGGTCGCCATCCACGAGAACTACGTGACCGAGGAGGCGGTCCAGCAGTCCTTCGACCATCTCACTGCGAGCCTTCACCCTCGGTCGCACCGGTGATCCGAAGTCCGGCGGTGCCTGGCCGGTGGATCCGACGTCAAGGGCCAGGACCGCCGCCGTGAGGTGCCCCTCGCGAAGGGCGGTGAGTGCTTCCAGGACATGGTCCAGACCGCTGACGACCACGGCGTCCAGAGCCGACCCCGCTGCGGCCTCGAAGGCCGCCTCGAATCCCTCCTCCACCTCCACCAGGTCAAGGAGGGTGCCCATCACGCCATCGATACCCGACAGGTGCTCGGCACCGGCCCTCGACCGGGCCTCGTCCAGGGCCAGGGCCAGGGCGTCGACACGGGCACCGGCCGTCCTCATCTCAGCTTCGGCGATGGTCATCGACTCCCAGGCGGTGTTCCTTCCGAGGGCCGCCTCGTGGGCGCGCTCCTCGGCCCGCGACATGACCGCCACCAACGGCTCCTCTTCGGACTCGCCGACCGAGAGGTCACCCCTCAGGCGGTCCGCCTCACCGTCGAGCAGAGCTGACGCTGCACCGATCGCATCGAGCCGCACGGTCAGGCGATCTCCTTCGGCGCCAGCCTGGGCCACGGCTGCACGCAACACCCCGAGCTCACCTCGGGCCTCGCCGGCGTGGCCGCCGATGGGCACCACGCCGTCTGACCATGCCATCTCGAACGCTGCACGGTCCGCATCCAGCTCGGTTCCGGCAAGGGCGAGGCTCTCAGCCTCCGGTGCGAGCCTGTCGGCTTCGATATCGAGCTCGGCGGACTTCGTCTCCGTGCGTTCCAGTTCCGCCTCGAGGCCGACGACCAACTGCTGGGAGAACAGCGTGGAGCGATCGCGCTCGATTCCCCGGAGCCGTTCGACGAGTACCGCCCGAAGGCCGCGGCCTCTCTCCCGCAGTGCCTCCAGCCGAACCAGGCGGTCGCCCATGTCATCTCCACCGCGACTCGCCAGCTCGTCCTCAGCTGCGGTCACCTCGGCATCGAAGCGTGCGAGGTCGGTGGTGTGGGTGGACTGCTCGCTGGCCATCTGGGTGCGTCGGCCGGCCTCGTCACGGGCCCTGGTCCGCAGGCTGGCCAATTCTCGGCCAGCCCTGTGCAGCCTCAGCGCCGTGAGTTCGAGAACCAGGTCACCGTGGCGGCGTGCCGCGTCCGCCTGGCGCTCCAGGGGCCTGACCTGACGCCGGACCTCCCTCAGAAGGTCGGACAGCCGGTCCAGGTTCGCCTCGGTGGAACGCAGGCGACGCTGGGCCTTCTCCTTGCGGCGCCGGTACTTCAGGATCCCGGCAGCATCCTCGATGATCATCCGCCGCTCCTCGGGGCGGGCGTTCAGGACGGCATCGATCTGTCCCTGGGAGATGATCACGTGCTGCTGGCGCCCGACACCGACGTCGGAGAGCAGTTCCTGGATGTCCAGCAGCCGACACGGTGCTCCGTTCATCGAGTACTCGCTGTCACCGGTCCTGAAGAGGGTCCGGGTGATGGTGACCTCGCCGAACTCCACCGGAAGGCGTCCGGATGAGTTGTCGATCGTGAGGGAGACCTCGGCCCTGCCCAGCGCTGCCCGGGTGGATGTACCGGCGAAGATCACGTCGTCCATCTTCTGGGAACGCACGGCGCTCGGAGCCTGGGCTCCCAGAACCCACGCGATGGCATCCACCACGTTGGACTTGCCACTTCCGTTGGGCCCCACCACCACGGTGACACCGGGCTCCATGTCCAGGATCGCCGTATCGGCGAACGACTTGAAGCCCTTGATGGACAGCCGCTTCAGGAACAAGTCGGCACCCACCCCGTGCGCGCATGAATCACAATCGTGTCATTCGTCATGAGCGCCACCCTAGGCGCGTCAGGGGCGTCGCGGTCGCGCTATCCAGTGGGTGCTGGTTAGACCTGGGTCTCGCAGAAATACGTCCAGCGGCCCTTGTACTTGATGCGCTGAATGGCGGAACGGTTTCGCTCGCTGAGGGCGCCGGCCCTCCCGTAGACGGCGAGGTGGTCGCCGTAGGTGCCGGGCTCGCCGTACACATCCACGAAGGGCCTTTCCTCGAGGTTGGTACCGCGGTATTTGATAGCGCCATTCACCACCGAGATCAGGGCTCCATGCAACCGCCGCACCTCCTGAGTGGAGAGGGTGTTGGAGGGTCGGTCATAGCGGAGGCCGGCGTGGAAGAGGATCTCGTCGGAGTAGAGCTCCCCGATTCCAACCACGACCGCCTTGTCGCACAGCAGGTCCTTCAACGGCACCTTCCGGCCCAGGACCTGACCGGCGAAGGACGTCCACGGGATCATCTCGCCGGCCGGATCGATCCCACTGGCCCCGAGGTCGGGGAACTCGGTAAGCAGGTCCTCGGCAGCCACCACGAACAACTCCGATGCACCCTCCGGGTCGATCAGGCGGAACTGTCCGCCGATGGTGAAGGTGAAGGTGGCCTCGGTCCCGGGCTGGACGGCGTCCCTGGCGGCGTGACGTCGGATGGTCGCCCCGGCTCCGGGGCGGATCACAAGCAGGTCCTCTTTGTCCAGCTTGATCACCAGCGTCACGCCCATTCGCCGGACCGGACCCAACTTGCGACCCTCCACGCGTGATGCGAAGGACTTCCGGTTCCTGTAGCGGCCGAGGGTGGCCATCGAGGCCATGTCGACCGTCTTGACCTTGCGGCCCGCTATCTCACGATCGAGGGCGTGGCGGATGGTCTCCACCTCGGGTAGTTCCAGTTCGATGGTCACGTTGCTTCCAGACTCGTGGTCGGTGGTGTATCTGCGGTTGTCGAGAGTGTGCAGGCGGTCGGTGGTGTCGTACCACCAATGGCATCGAAGGCCATACGGGCAGCCGCCTGTTCGGCCCGCTTCCTGGAGGTTCCCGTGGCCGGACCATGGGATCCGCCCGCCACCTCCACGACCGCATGGAATCGCTTGTCGTGGTCCGGGCCCTCGTCGGTCAGGACGTAGCGGGGAGTCGAGATGGACTCCCGTGCGGCCAGTTCCTGGAGGCGGGTCTTGTAGTCCTGTATACCGGGGTCGACGGCGGCCAGAACCAGCCGATCGCCGAACAGCCGCCGGACTAGCGCTTCGGCCGCCTCGGGGCCGCCATCCAGGTGGACCGCTGCGATGACTGCCTCGAGGGCATCGGCAAGGATGGACTCCTTGTCGCTCCCACCGGACGTCGACTCCCCGAGCCCGAAGCGGATCGAATCACCCAGCCGGATTCCGCGGGCGACATCGGCGAGCGCCGGAGCGCTCACGACAGAAGCGCGGATCATGGCGAGGTGTCCCTCCGAGAGGCCTGGATGGTCCCCGAAGAGCTGGTCGGCAATCACCATTCCCAGCACGGCGTCGCCCAGGAACTCCAGCCGTTCGTTGGAGGTGCCGCCGTTCTCAGCGCACCATGATCGGTGGGTCGTCGCATCCCTGAGCAGGTCCGGGTCTCCGAACCTGTGGCCGAGGTCGGCCTGGAGGGCCGCCTGGTCGTAGGACTGCTGCTCAGCCGAGGCGAGAGACGACATAGTCGACGGCATCGCGGACTGTCTTGAGGTCATCCAGGTCGTCGTCGTCGATGCTGAAGCCGGCGGAACGCTCGCTGAACTCCTCCTCGAGGGCCTCGACCAGTTCGATGAGGGCAAGTGAGTCGGCATCCAGGTCGTTGGCGAAGGAGTCACCCTCGCCGATGTCTGACGGTTCGATCTCAAGGATGTCGGCAAGACGGTCCTTGACGATCTCGAGCACCTCGCGACGCTCGATCGGCGCACCTTCTACATGGGTTTCTGCAGGCACTGTGACTCCTCGGGGTCAGCGAGCATGACCGGAAAGGCCCTCGGCGACGACCGTCGGGCGCCCTTAACCGGCAAGTGATCCTACCGTCCGGCGTCCATGGATCGGATATTCACCGAAAGGGAATGAAGTCCGCTGGGAGGGCCACTGGGACCCTGCCCTCAGGTCCCGGCGGCGACGGCCTCGGCGAGGTGCCCGACTACGTCGGCCCGCACCATCTCGGCACCCGTGAGGATGGCATTCTCCATCGCCGTGGCACCTGTGGAACCGTGGCTGATCATGCACACGCCCCTGACGCCCAGGAGTATCGCTCCGCCGTAGGTGTCGGGATGGAACTCCCGGTAGAGGCCGTCGAGCTCCGGGGTGAGCACTTCGGCGGCGGCGAGCGCCTCCGGCCGCCCGGCCATGGCGGTCAACAGCGCCGTGAAAAGCGCCTTCAGCGCACCCTCGGCGGTCTTGAGCGCCACGTTTCCGGTGAAACCGTCGGTCACGACCACGTCAACGGCATCGGTGAGCAGGTCCCGACCCTCGACGTTGCCTATGAATTCCGCTCCCATGAACTTCGCCTCGGACAGGGCCACATAGGCCTCCTTGACCAGCGGACTGCCCTTACCGGGCTCCTCGCCAATCGACAGGAGGGCCACGCGGGGTCGTTCGATCCCCAACCGGTCCCGGGCGAACACGGCTCCCATCTGGCCGAACTGGACCAGCCACTCGGCGCTGCACTCGGCGTTGGCACCGGAGTCCAACAGCACTGTCGGCGTGGATCCGGGCGTCGGGAGGAGGGTGGCGATTGCCGGACGCGACACACCGGAGATCCGACCCATGCGAAGCAGGGCACTGGCCATCGTCGCCCCGGTGTTGCCGGCGCTGACCATTGCAGAAGCCCGACCATCGCGTACGGCCTCGGCAGCACGGACCAGCGAGGAGTCCTTCATCCGACGCACGCTTGCGCCCGGCTCAGCGTCCATGGCAATGACCTCGGAGGCTTCGATGACGTCGAGGGCACCAATGTCGGTGAGGTCCTCCGGTCGGCCTACGAGGACCACCGGGATGCCGTGGTCCTCCTGGGCGCGCCGTGCGCCGGCGATGATCTCGCCCGGTGCATTGTCGCCGCCCATGGCGTCGACCGCTATGGGCAGCATGATCAGGTGGGGATCAGGTTCAGCCGACGTCGACGGCCTGGCGGCCGGCGTACCAGCCGCAGTTCCCACAGATCCGGTGTGGGCGCTTGACTGCACCACAACGATCACAGGCACTACGGGCGGAGCGACCGAGGGTCCATGCGGATGCCCGGCGGCTGCGGCCCTTGGCCTTGGAGGTCTTCTTTTTTGGGACGGCCATCGTCGGTTCCTAGGAGGCGGTCAGCAGGACTTGAAGTAGTCACCCCGACCGGATGAACCGGCCCGGGCGACCAGACGAGGCTAGCGGGGCCGACCCGGAACCGGTACGGCAGTGACCGGCGACCCACCCATGCCGGCACTAACCGGCGTCGGGTCCGTCATCACCACGCAACACGTCCAGGACTGCCCAGCGCGGATCGCCCCCAGGTGTTGCTCCGACATCCTCGGGACCACCGGTCGCCGGGAACCGCTCGGGGTCCGGCCCGGCACAGAGCTCGTCGCAGAGGGGCGAGATGGGAAGGGCGAGCAGGAGGGCGTCGCGCACCACCGGTTCAAGGTCGGCGTCGTCACCATCCAGTGGATAGGCGTCAGATGCATCGTCGTCGCTGGTCCTGCTCCCGGCCGCCGCCATCACCTCGTTCACCCTCAGGTCCAACCGGCCATCCAGCGTTTCCAGGCAGCGCCTGCACTCCCCTGTCCATCGGGCCACCACCGAACCGGAGACCACCACGTCGGCTCCCCGGGCTTCTGCCTCCAGGCTGATCTCCACCCGACCGTCGAGGATCGACACCCCACCCACCATCAGGTCTTCGAGCACCACCGTGCGATCCAGCCGGCGGGGGTCGGCCCGTCGCCTGAGAACGGCCAGCGGGATGAGCAGGGAGTCGGTCACGGATTCGGTCGGTCGGGGCTTACGGTCGGGGCCCGTATGGGTCACTGGTCCCCGGACTCCGCGTCCTGGTCGAAGAAGGTCGCGCCGGAGCGTCCGATGGAAGCCTCCCGTGCGGAATCCGCGGCATCAGCTGCACGGCGTTCACGATCCCTGTCCAGCACCGTCTCCTGGAGTCGCCGCCGTCCCTGGGAAATGGCATCCCTCGTGCTGCCCAGCAGCGTCTCGAAGCTTCCCAGCTTCTGGTCGCAGTAGTCCTCGGTCTCGCGCCGCATCCTGCGGGTCTCCTCACGGGCCGACTCGACCAGTTGGCGTGCCCTCTGCTCGGCTGTCCGCACCACCTCGGTGCGCTGCACCAGTCGCTCTGCACGGGACCTCGCCAGCTCCAGGATCTCGTCGCCCTCGCGTCGCACCTTCGCCAGGAACTCCTCGCGCTCCTTGAGCAGCCAGCGGGCAGCCCGCAACTCCTCCGGCAACCTGAGGTTCGCCTCGTCGATCAGGCCGAGGAGCTCCTCCTTATTTACCATCGAAGAGGCCGACAGGGGCATTGGCCGGGCGCCTGCCACTATCTCCCTGAGCTGGCGGAGGATCGTCTCGATCTGCGGCGGCCGGTAGGGGTCGGTCGTGGCAGGTGGGGGTACCGCAGCCTGGACAGTCTCCACCGTCGGCAGGGGCTGTGGGCCCTGGGAGGGGTCGGTCACCCGGTGAACCGATCCCGGAGGCGCGCCTGAACCGGTTCCGGCACCATCTGGCTGACATCGCCACCCAGACGCGCCACTTCGCGGATCAGCCGGGAGGCCATGAACGACCGTCGCGACGCAGTCGGCAGGAAGAGCGTCTGCACCCCTGAGATGGCCGTGTTCATCTGCGCCATCTGGAGTTCGCTCTCGAAGTCGGACACCGCCCGCAGGCCCTTGATGATGAAGTCCGCCTCGACCTCACCGGCCAGGTCCACCACCAGGCCGTCGAACATCGTGGTCCGCACGTTGGAGAGGTGCGCGAACGACTCATCGAGCAGCGCCATCCTCTCCTCAAGGTCGAACAGGCCGTCACCCTTGGACGGGTTGATGAGGGCCGCCACCACCACCTCGTCAAAGAGGCCGGCTGCCGTCCCGACCATCTCGACGTGGCCGTTGTGGACCGGATCGAAGGATCCGGGATACAGGACACGGGTCACAGCCTTGTCTTCCCTCGGTAGATGGTCGGTCGGTCGACGGCAGGCACCGCCTCGGCCCCGGTCAGGAGCAACGTCACCACGGTACTCCCGTACCGCCGGCACGATTCGACATGCCAGTCCGGTCCGGGTTCCACCTCCGAGTCCGACTCGACCACGACGGGCCCGTCCACCCGGCCCGCAAGGTTCGACAGCAGGTCCTCCCAGCCGTCGAAGTCATATGGAGGATCCAGGAGTACGAGGTCCCACCTGTCGTCCGATGCCGCCACCCATGCGGGACCGTCGGCACGCACCACACGCGCACTCCCGTCAAGGTCGCAGGCAGCGAGGTTCTCGGACACGAGGGTGGTGGCGGCCCTGGACACGTCCACGAACACGACGTGTCGGGCGCCGCGCGAGAGGGCCTCGATGCCCAGGGCACCCGTGCCGGCGAACAGGTCCAGGACGGTGGCGTCCACCAGCGCCGAGCGACTGTGCAGGGCATTGAACATGGACTCCCGTACCCGGTCGCCGGTCGGGCGTATCTCGCTCCCGGAGGGCGACATCAGTCGACGACCTCGGGCTGTTCCGGATACGACTCGCATCACCCCAGTATGGAGGCCCGGAGCCGGTGGCGAACTACGGTCACGGGATGCGGGCCCCGGAACAGATCATCTGCGTCGACTGTGGTGGAACCTGCCACCTCCTGCCCCACCCCGAGACGGAGTTCCAGCCCGGCGACCCGGTCGCCTACCGCTGCTCCGACTGCATGGACCGCTGGGACATCGTGATGCCCGACGAGGACGACGGCCGCGGCGACATGCCGCCGGAAGGCGCCTGACCGGTCCCGATCACCGGGGATCGCGCCACATGAGCGGCACCGTCGGCCCGCCCAGGATCGTGACCTCGCTGGTCACGCTGAATCCGTGGCGCTCGTAGAGAGGTACGTTCGCAGGGTCGCTCGACTCGAGGTACGCACCGTGGCCGGTGGCATCGCAGCGCCGCGTCACCTCCGAGATGCACGCCGAGGCCAGGCCCCTGCCCCGGGCTGAAACCGCGGTGCCGACGAAGGCCAGGTACCAGTGGGGTGTCAACGGGTGGGCCTCCATCATCGGCGCCAGCGGGGCCAGACGCTCGACCGCCCACTCCTCGCCCAGCAAGGCCATGTTGGCCGCGCCCACGGCGGCGAAGTCGGGACCGGGTCCACCGGGTTCGGCTGGTGGCACCCATACCGCAGCGCAGCTCCGACCATCAGCGGCGTCGGCCGGAACGACCACCTCGTCGAACCCCCGGCCACCGGCCAGCCGGTTGGCGAAGAATGCAGCCAGCAGCGAGGGACGACGTGCCGGGTCCTCGAACAGGAAGGAGAGGACGGGGTCCGTGGCGAACGCCTCGGCCAGGGTCGCCACCACCCCCGGAATGTCGGAGTCTCCGGCCACCTGAACCTCGGTCATGGACTCAATGCCTAGCCCGTCCGCTGCACCGGTCACGACTTCAGGAGGAAGTCCGATTCGTCGTCGGCCAGGAATAGCGAGACCTCATCGGCCAGCTCGGGATGATCCGCCATGCCGTCGCCATCGCCGACCATGAGTAGCGCCTCGGCCCGTGCAGCCTCCACCCACTCACGGTCGCGCCGTAGCGATGCCAGCCGCAGGTCGTTGCGTCCCTTCTGGCGCTCCCCCATGATCGTTCCCTCGCCCCGCAGGTCCAGGTCCACCTCGGCCAGTTCGAATCCGTCCGTGGTCCTGACCAGCGCCCGGAGGCGCTCCTCGGCTTCAGGCGTCGGCGCCTCACCAACCAGCAGGCACCGGCTGGCCTGGTCCCCGCGTCCCACACGCCCGCGCAGCTGGTGCAACTGTGCGATGCCGAAGCGGGCGGCGTCGAGGATCACCATCGCTGTGGCGTTCGGGACGTCAACCCCCACCTCTATGACCGTGGTCGCCACGAGAACGTCCAGGCCTCCCGACCGGAAGAGACCCATGGTCTCCTCCTTGTCCTCCCGTTGCAGGCGCCCGTGGAGCAGCCCGACCCGCAGGCCGGCCAGCTCCCCGGCGCTCAGGCTGGCGAAGGCCTCCTCGGCGGAACGAACCTCGAGGGTGGCGGACTCGTCGATGAGCGGGCAAACCACATAGGCCTGAAAGCCCGCAGCCACCTCCGAGCGGACGACCCCCCAGACGTCGTCCTCGTCGGCATGCCAGGTGGTCGCGATCCTCGTCCGACCCGGTGGCAGCTCGTCCAGGACCGACACATCGAGATCGCCGTAGACCGTCATGGCCGCCGTGCGTGGTATCGGCGTGGCCGTCATGACGAGCACGTCGGGGGCGGTTCCGTCACGGTTCTTGTCGCGCAGGGCAGCCCTCTGCTCAACGCCGAACCGGTGCTGCTCGTCTATGACCACCACACCGAGGGAGCCGAACTCCACGCCCTCCTGGATGAGGGCGTGGGTGCCGATGAGCACGTCCACTCCCCCGGCAAGCAGCTGGCTGCCGATCCGTCGCCGTTCCGCAGCGGGAGTCCGACCGGTCAACAGGTCGACCTTCAGGGGTCGGTGGCCGAGGAGGGTCGCGGGATCCGAGACCGTCATCGAATCCAGCAGACCGGAGATGGTGGTGTGGTGCTGCTCGGCGAGGACCTCCGTTGGAACCATGACTGCCGCCTGGTGTCCTCCCTGCACGGCGGCCAGCATCGTGGCCACGGCCACAACGGTCTTCCCGGAACCGACATCGCCCTGGAGGAGCCGGTGCATGGGCGCCGGCCGGGCCAGGTCGGCCAGGATCTCGCCCACGACCCGGTCCTGGGCGGCCGTCATCCGGAACCCCAATCCGGAACGGAACCCATCCAGGAGCGCCGTCTCGCCAACGTCATGCGCAATGCCGACCGAGGTGCGCTCCAGGTCCACCTTGCGCTGCACCAGGGCCAGCTGGATACGCAGCAGCTCGTCGAACACTAGGCGGCGACGGGCCTCTCCCATCTCGTGTAGCGACCCGGGTCGGTGGATGGTCCGGTAGGCATCGGATCGCCCCACCAGGCCGTAGCGCTCTCGCACCTCGTCGGGTAGCGGATCGGAGAGCCCCCGCACCTTCATGACCCGTCGTAGGGCTTCGGCCACGATGCCGTCGACGTCCCAGCTGTGAAGGCCGGCCGTCTCGGACTGGGGATAGATGGCGACGATCCGACCGGTCCGATCGCCGACGAGGTCCACCACCGGGTTCGTCATCTGGAGGTTGCCCTGGTAGCTGTCCAGCCTGCCGAACACGACGGCCTGCATGTCCACCTTCAACTGGTCGGCGCGCCACGGCTGGTTGAAGAAGGTCAGGCGGAGCTCGCCGGTGTCGTCCGATACCCGGGCCTCCACCAGGGAGCGGCGGTTCCGGGTCCGACGCGACGAGACCGTCCCCACCCGCACCAGGACCATCCCCTCTTCACCGACCGACAGTCCGGCAACGGTGGCCTCCCTGGTCCGGTCCAGGTACCGGCGTGGATAGAAGCCGAGCAGGTCCAGGATCGAGTTCACGTCGGCGGCGGCCAGCGCCCGGGCCCGGGCGTCACCGACCCCGTTCAGGTCGGTCACCGGTCGTGCGCCGAGTTCCCTGAGGGTGATGCCGCCTTCGCCCACGGCCTGAAGGTACCTCCCGTGGACTCCCGAATCGGCGCTCTCCACAGTTGCGACCGGTCGGTACTACTCCACTCCCAGGAAGTACGGGTAGAGGGGCTGGCCCCCCTCGTGCACCTCCACCTCGACGTCGGGATGCTCAGCCCCCAACCACGACACGATGGCGGCCGTGGTGGCCTCGGCTGCATCCCGGCCGGCTATCAGGGTGACTATCTCGTGCGAGTCGTCCACCATCTGGGCCAGGAGTCCGGTGGCGGCATCAAATGCCGAACCGGCGACCACCCTCACCTTTCCTCCGGTCAGCCCAAGGTGGTCACCCTCCGATATCTCGCCGACGTCGCTGCCGGAATCACGGACGGCGACAGTCACCTCACCGGCCACCACGGCAGCGGCTGCGGCTGCCATTCCGACCAGGTTTCCGTCGGCCGTGCCGCGAGGGTCGTACTCCAGTAGAGAAGCGAACCCCTCGGTGATCCCGCGGGTGGGAACCACCCGGACGGTCTTGGACGTCTGGGCATCGACCTGCTCCGCCACGGCGATGATGTTGCCGTTGTTGGGCAGGATCAGGACCTCGTCGGCCGGGACCACCTCGATGGCCGCAAGCAGATCGGCGGTCGACGGGTTCATGGACTGACCACCGGCCACCACTCTGCGCACCCCGAGGGAGCGGAAGATGTCGCGGATTCCGGAACCGTTTGACACCGCCACCACTGCACACGCAACGGGCTCGCCCACGTCCTCAGCGTCGGTCGCGATCTGGTCCCGGACCCAGGCCTGTTCCTCCACCTCCTCGAAGAGGTCGGTGACGCGTATGCGGTGGGGCCGACCGACGTCAATGCCGGCCTCTATCGCCGCGCCTATGTCGTCGGTGTGGACATGGCAGTTCCAGACACCGTCGCCGCCCACGACCACGATGGAGTCGCCGATCGCCGCCCACGCCTCCCGGAAGTCCTGGATCGACCCATCGGGAGCGTCGAGGAAGAACATCACCTCGTACCGGGTTCCTTCCGGGCCGTCGGTCCGGTGGTCGTCGGGCCTCGCAGCACCGACCGTGACCACCAGCTCGGGTGGATCCGGCAGGGGACGACCGTCGACTGCGGTCAGGACGGCGTCGAGGAAGAGCAGGAAGCCGCTACCACCGGCGTCCACGACGCCGGCATCGGCAAGGACCTGCAGCAGGTCCGGGGTCCGCGCCAGGCTCTCCCCTCCGACAGAGCGGGCCTCGAGGGCGACGGCCAGCAGGTCGGCACCGGTATCGGCGACGACAACTGCGGCATCGGCAGACTCGCGCACCACCGTCAGGATGGTTCCCTCGACAGGCGTCATGACAGCGGCGTAGGCAGCGCTACTCGCTGCGGCGAGGCCATCGGCGAGGGCCCGCCCGTCGACGGTCTGTGCCTCGGCGAACACGCCGGAGAGGCCGCGCAGGACCTGCGAGAGGATGACGCCGGAGTTGCCTCGAGCGCCCATCAGCGAACCATGCGAGATGGCCGCGGCGACCTCTTCCATACCGGGCGGATCGGCCAGCCCTTCGAGTTCAGCCACGACCGACTCGGCGGTCATGGTCATGTTGGATCCCGTATCCCCGTCCGGAACCGGATAGACGTTCAGGAGGTTGAGCGCCTCACGGTGCGTGGTCAACGCTTCCAGGAAGGTGCCCATCAGAGAGCGCAGCGCCATGGCGTCAAGGGATTCCACAATCACGGGGGCCGAGCGTAGTCACCGTCCGCCTGAGCCTCTCGCCCGGCGTCCGCCTGCGGTGCTCGCCACACCACTCCTTGCGTTCGATGGTTGGAGTAACCCGCTGGACGGCCGTAACCTTGGAGCGTTCTTCAAGGACCGGTCCGGAAGGCCCGACCGGTTGAGTGATCGAGGTTTGTGATGGCAGCAGTCTGTGAAATCTGTGGCAAGAAGCCCTGGTTCGGCAAGTCCCTGAGCCACTCCCATCGGCGCACCAACCGCCGTTGGAACCCGAACATCCAGCGGGTGCGCGCCGTCGTGGGCAAGTCCACGAAGCGGATCAACGTCTGCACCGGATGCATCAAGGCTGGCAAGATCGTCAAGGCCGGTCACTGACCGACCGGTCGAAGGGAAGCCAGCATGCAGGGCGTCATCAAGTCCTACGACCCGGGAACCGGTGATGGCATTGTCATGCGTGAGACCGACTTCGCCGAGTTCGACCTGGCCGAGGGAGCCCTCGACGGCTCGGTCTTCCGGATGCTGCGCCAGGGACAGCGGGTCCTGTTCGTCCTGGATGACGACCAGCGAGCCACCTCCCTGTCGTTGGGCTCAGAGGTCGACATGGGCACCCCCGAGCTGACCTGAGCCGCGGAGATCGTCGGGCACCCGGACAAGCCGGGACCGATTGACCACAGTCACACCTCCCCCGTGTGGCATCGTCGCGTCAGGGCCGATACCAATGGACGGCAATGGCGATGAACGACGAACCCACCACCAACCGAAGGCTCCTCGACTGGGTTGAGGAGTGGGCTGCGATCCTTTCTCCGGACGCCATCCACTGGTGTGACGGCTCGCCGGAGGAGTACGACCTGCTGGCCGCCGAGCTGGTCAACACAGGCACGTTCCAGCGGCTGAATGACGACCTGCGTCCCAACAGCTACCTGGCCCTGTCCGATTCGGACGACGTGGCGCGGGTGGAGGACCGCACCTACATCTCCACCACCAACCCGACTGATGCCGGCCCCACCAACAACTGGCGGGACCCGGCGACGCTCAAGGCCGAGATGCTGGAGCTCTACCGGGGAGCCATGCGCGGCAGGACGATGTTCGTGGTGCCGTTCTCGATGGGCCCGCTGGGCTCACCGATAGCCCACATAGGGGTGCAGCTGACCGACTCGCCGTACGTGGCGGTCAGCATGCGGACCATGACCAGGATGGGAAGCGCCGTCCTGGATGTGCTGGGCGCTGACGACTTCGTTCCGTGCGTGCACTCCGTGGGCGCTCCACTCGAGGTCGGCGAGACGGACGTGGCCTGGCCCTGTGATGCCGACAACAAGTACATCTCGCACTTCCCCGAGACCCGCGAGATCTGGTCCTACGGATCGGGCTACGGCGGAAACGCCCTGCTGGGAAAGAAGTGCTTCGCCCTCAGGATCGCCTCGACCATGGCCCGCGATGACGGCTGGCTGGCCGAACACATGCTCATTCTGGGGCTGACCTCACCCGAAGGTGTCAAGACGTACATAGCTGCCGCCTTCCCGTCGGCGTGCGGCAAGACGAACATGGCCATGCTGGTACCGACGCTCAAGGGTTGGAAGGTCGAGACGATCGGCGACGACATCGCCTGGATGAAGTTCGGCGACGACGGCCGCCTCTACGCCATCAACCCGGAAGCCGGGTTCTTCGGCGTCGCACCGGGTACCTCGGTGGCCACCAACGCCAATGCCATGGAGACCATGTGGGGCAACTCCGTGTTCACCAACGTCGCCATGACGCCCGAAGGCGACGTCTGGTGGGAGGGCATGACCGACGAGACGCCCGAGCACCTGACCGACTGGCGCGGCGAGAACTGGACCCCCGCTACGGGCACGCCCGCCGCCCACCCGAACGCCCGGTTCACTACACCCGCCTCGCAATGCCCCTCCATCGCCCCGGAATGGCAGGACCCTGCCGGTGTTCCGATCTCTGCGATCCTGTTCGGTGGACGTCGTGCGACCAACGTGCCGCTGGTGACCGAAGCCCGGGACTGGGACCACGGGGTCTTCCTGGGATCCATCATGAGTTCTGAGAAGACCGCCGCCGCCGCCGGCGCCATTGGCCAGGTCCGGTTCGACCCCTTCGCCATGCTCCCGTTCATGGGCTACAACGTGGGCGACTACTTCTCGCACTGGTTGTCGATCGGAGACCGGGCCGAGGCCTCCAGCCTCCCAAAGCTGTTCTGGGTGAACTGGTTCCGCAAGGACACCGCCGGGAACTTCATGTGGCCGGGCTTCGGCGAGAACATCCGGGTACTGAAGTGGGTCGCCGAACGGGTCGCCGGCACGGGATCGGCCACGGACACCCCCATTGGCCTGGTTCCCACGATCGATGCCATCGACCGCGACGGCACCGGCGTGGACGACGAAACGATGGCGCAGTTGCTGTCCGTGAACCCCGCATCATGGGGACACGAGGTGGCGCTCATCAACGAGCACTACGCCATGATCGGTGATCGCCTGCCCAAGCGACTCGACGCCGAGCTGGGCGACCTCGGCCGGCGTCTCGACGACGCCTAACGGCGACGTCCGATCCGGAAGCCGCCGGTCAGGCGGAGACGAGCATGGCCCGGATGCCGAGGCCCATGAGGAAGAGGCCGGAACAGCCGTAGAGGAGGTGCCGGTGGGCCCGCAGGCTCTGCCGGTAGCTGTAGACGATGCCGACGGTGATGAGGGCCACGAAGCCGTAGAAGAGGTGGAACTGCGGCGGGTCGATCCCCTGTCCGGCGACCAGGCCGACACCCATGGTGACCTGCACGGCAATGGCCACCTGGACCAGTGCCGTGAACCACCACAGCGCCCGTCCCCTGAGTTCAGTCACCTTGTGGGCGCCGAGAGCCCAGATGCCGGCCATGCCGTTGCCGATGACCATCACCCAGGCCATCCCCTCGTGGAGGTCGCGCAGGGAACCGACTACGAAGGTCGTTGAGGTCATCGGGCCATCATGCCAGCAGCAGGTCAGTCCGCTGCGGCCCACCCCGGCGGGGATTCCCGGGATCTACGAACCATTCGGTTCCGAAGGCGCTGGCGAACTGCTCGTCGGGCATGGCCAGGAAAAATGATTCCGGGGCGATCTGGCTGGCGTGGGCTGCGATTGCCGCCCGTTTCCTGCCAATGACGGTCGACACGTCGATGGCATGGGTGATCTCGGCGTCGGGCATGCCGAACGACTCTGATTCGGCCCGATCCCGACGCTGCTCCAGCATTCCATCGTCGCTCCAGGAGTCCTCGTCGGCAAGGGCCGCCTCGATGGAGGTCCGGATGGCGTCCCGGTTCATCGTCACCCAGCGCACCCGGTCGATGTCCGCCGTCTCGGCCCAACGGTGTCCGACCCGATGCACCTGGATGTGATCGGGGTGGCCGTAACCGCCGTCGGGGTCGTAGACGACGAGAACGTCGGGAGCCTCGTCTGCCAGAGCCGATGCCAGATAGGCGACAGCCTCGTCCACGTCGGCCTGCCAGAAACAGTCCGGATGCCCGTTGGCGTCCTCGCCGACCATGCCGCTGTCGCGGTAGCCGAGGTTCACGAGCCGTTCCACCCCCAGGATTTCAGCCGCCTCGGCCAACTCGGCGACGCGGCGGTCCCCCAGCGACTCGCCGGTGGCGAGCACGCCCGGAACCGGTTCGCCCTCCTCGCCGCTGGTGGCCACCACCAGGACCACCCGGTGGCCCTCATCGGCCATCCGGGCCATGGTGCCACCGGTGGCCAGGGCCTCGTCGTCCGGGTGGGCGTGTAGGAACACCACGGTGGCCACGGCTCAGGCCACAGCGCCGGCGGTCCGCAGGGCGGCGATGTCCTCGGCGCCCAGGCCGGCCTCCGCCAGGATCTCGTCGGTGTGCTGGCCCTCGTGGGGAGGCGGTCGACGTATCTCACCGGGGGTCGCCGAGAGGCGCGGTGCCGGACCCGGCTGCACGATCCCGCCAACCTCCACGAACGTCCCACGAGCCGCGTTGTGGGGATGCTCGATGGCCTCAGCCACAGTCAGTACGGGTGCGTAGCAGACGTCGCTCCCCTCCAGCACGGCGTCCCACTCGGCGCGGGTCCTGGTGGCCACGACGGCGGCGATCTTCTCCTTCAGTTCGGGCCACCTGGAACGGTCGTGCTGGGCCGCGAACTCATCGGGATCCAGCCCCAGCTTCTCCACCAGCTCGGCATAGAACTGCGGCTCGATCGACCCGATGGAGATGAACTCGCCGTCCGAGCACTCGTACACGTCGTAGAAGTGGGCACCGGTGTCGAGCATGTTCTCGCCGCGCTTGGACGTGGTGAAGCCCGTGTGGAGCATGCCGTAGAAGAAGCTCATGAGGCTGGCCGCCCCGTCCACCATGGCTGCGTCCACCACCTGGCCCCTGCCGGTGGTCCGAGCCGAGAGCAGGGCACAGACGATTCCGTAGGCGAGGTACATGCCCCCGCCGCCGAAGTCGCCCACCAGGTTCAGCGGTGGCACCGGGCCCGTGTCGCTCCGCCCCATGTGGGCCAGGGCCCCGGCAAGCGAGATGTAGTTGATGTCGTGGCCGGCCGTGTTGGCGTACGGGCCGTCCTGGCCCCAGCCGGTCATGCGCCCGTAGACAATGGCCGGGTTGCGTGCCAGACAGTCCTCGGGACCCAGGCCTAGGCGTTCGGCCACGCCGGGACGGAAGCCCTCGAATACCACGTCGGCATCCTCCACGAGACGCAGCACCAGATCGCGTCCCTCCTCGGACTTGAGATCCACGCCGATACTGCGACGACCCCGGGCGTTCACCACGGCCGGTGGCGAGGCCGGGTCGCCTCCGCGTACCGAACCGGCCCGGTCGATGCGGATGATCTCGGCACCCATGTCGGCCAGCATCATCCCGCAGAACGGGCCCGGACCTATCCCCGCCAACTCGATGAC
>Ga0233427_10000920_pt1 | contig 34446 bp, 30 predicted proteins | sample SI_118_April2016_5_FD_179885 | JGI IMG/M metagenome (GOLD analysis project Ga0233427, IMG submission 179885) | Seawater microbial communities from Saanich Inlet, British Columbia, Canada - SI_118_April2016_100_MG | ecosystem: Environmental > Aquatic > Marine > Inlet | place: Canada: British...
GACGAGTCTCTGTTGGCAGAGGTGTTTGACGATCTGTGGCGAAAAGAGATCTATCCCGCTAGCGCCTGCTGGGTGAACTGGCTTTCAAGCAAGGAGAAACTGCGCAGCGCCGATGATCTTCGCAAGTGCCTGAGCCCCCTTGTAGGCAAGCCCTTTATCGGCATATCGACTCCACCGGATGCAGGAGATCTTGCAACACGCGAGAGTGCGCTCACTGATGCTTTTCGTGATGCGGCTGATTGCTGGACCGAGCATCGGGATGAAATCAATGCGCTGCTGATCGATTCGGCGTCAGGGCTTAACCGTAACCGGTACCGGCTGGCCAGCATGCCGGCGTGGATCCGTGAGTTTGACGCCATCTTTTCGCAGTCATTTGCGGACACCGGAAGATTGGATATGTTTCAAGGCGTGAGGAAACTCACCCGCACGACTTTGTCGGGACCTGGCGCAGTAAAAAAAGGGGCATCGGTGCCAGATCATGTGTTCTTTGAACAACTGGACACCCTGGTGTCGCATCTTGATGCCTATGAGGAGGCTGCACGGTCACGTTTGATTAACTGGCTTCATGAGATGCGGCTTCGCGCCGTTGCCGGACAGCGGGAGCTCAAGGCGCAGCGGGGGGTGCAGGCCTACGATGATCTGCTACTGAACTTAAACGCGGCGCTTTCTGCGGACAGTTCCGGCGCACTTGTCGCTCGTTTGCGTACTGACTACCCGGCGGCGTTACTTGATGAATTTCAGGATACCGACCCTGTGCAGTATCAGATCTTCAAGACCATCTATGGCAATGGTAAGCAGCCGGTCTTCATGGTGGGAGATCCCAAACAGGCAATTTATTCGTTCCGCGGGGCGGATATTTTTGCCTATCTCAAGGCGCGACAAAACGCGACAGAGCGCTACACCCTGGATACCAATCACCGCGCCACCGCAGATCTTGTTACCGCGGTCAATACTCTCTTTTCCTCCCGCGGACGGGGAAACAGTTTTGTCTATGACGCCATTCCGTTTGCAGACGCTGTTACGGCGGGCAGCGCATCTGCGCTAAATGACCCGCACTGCAGCGCATCGATGGTGGTCTGGACGCTGGCGCGTGGGGAATCGGATCGCCCTGTTACCAAAGGCGTCGCCCGGGCCGAGGGCAGTGCGGCGGTCGCTAACGAGATCAGGCGTCTTTACGATGCTGGTACCACGCTCGGCGACGAACCACTTCGCCCGCAGGATATCGCGGTGCTGGTGCGCAATCATTTCGAGGGGATCGCAGTGCAGCACGCGCTCGGCGCATCCGGAATACCGAGCGTGCGCCAGGGCCACGAAAGTGTGTTCGATACCTTTGAAGCGATGGAGCTTGAGCGTGTTCTTCAGGCCGTCGCCCAGCCACGCCGAGAGCCTCTGCTACGTGCGGCACTTGTGACTGACCTGATGGGGCTGGATGTCTCGGAACTGCTTGCCCTAGAAGCGAATTCGAGCGGGTGGGATGCCTGGCTTGCGCGTTTTCACCGTTGGCATGACCGCTGGCGGCGAAATGGCTTCATGCGAATGTTTGGTGAGTTAACGTCCGAGTGCAAAGTGCTGCCGCGCGTGGCAGGTCTCGCTGATGGTGAGCGACGCCTGACCAACCTCTTGCATCTTGCTGAGTGTGTTGCTGCTGGTGCTTCCCGTCATACGGACATCCCGGCCGTGCTGAATTGGTTTTCCACCATGCGCCAGGAGCCGTCGACGGTGGAAGAGTCGACCCTGCTCCGACTGGAAAGCGACGACAACCGCGTGCGGATTGTGACGATGCATGCAAGCAAGGGCCTGCAGTATCCCGTGGTTTTCGTCCCCTTTGCCTGGGAAGGCACGCTAAGAACCCAGCAGGCCTCAAGTGTGTTTTTTCATGACGCCTCGGCCGAAGATAGTCTCTGGGCTGATTTCGGTTCGGAGCAGTTCGCGACCCACCAGGCGCGTGCCAAAGAAGAGGAGCTTGCCGAGAATCTGCGGCTTTTGTATGTTGCGCTGACCCGGGCGCAAAGCCGCTGCTATCTTGCTTATGGGGCGGTGAATGGAGCGGCCACCTCCGCGCTTTCCTGGCTGCTGCACCGTCCGGCGCGACAAAAAGAGGAAAACGATACGGGTCTCGCTGATCGTCTTGCAAGCTATTTCAAGACCCTTTCGGATGAAGACCTTGATGATGCGCTTAAGGCGCTCTCAAAGGCATCGGGCGGTGTGATTGAGATACAGCGCCTGCCCGAGCAGGTGCCGGCTGCTGATGAGGCAGGCCAGGAAAAACCGCTAAGGCTCAAGGCCCGACAGGCGTCGCGTCAGCTCAGCCGCAGTTGGCAGATGGGCAGTTTCAGTTCACTGTCGACCGGGCACGACAGTGCGCTGCCTGACTATGATCCGCAGATGCAGCCCGGTCCATCGGATGGCGAGCGGGATTTTTTCTCGTTTCCTCGCGGTGCTCGGGCAGGTACCTGTCTGCACCGGATTTTTGAACTCATCGACTTTCGCGATGATTCAGTTGCCGGGCACGACGCCACCGTTCAGCAAGTATTGGGCGAGTATGGTTTCGATGATCACTGGACGCCTGTGATCAACAACATGCTGCAGCATGTACTGAGTGTCCCGCTCAATGATCAGGCACTACACCTCGGTACGCTGACCAGGCGGGATCGGGTCGATGAGATGGCCTTTTGTTATCCGGTCGATGGACTCGATGGCATTCGGTGGCGCGATGTGCTGTCCCGGCATGCAAAAGGGCTGCATTGTGCGGTTGAGGCGGCACTTGATAGCGACGGCTTTGAGGCGTTGACGGGATTTATGCGCGGCTTTATCGATCTGGTGTTTGTCCATGACGGAAGATTTTTCTTGGCCGACTACAAGTCGAATTACCTTGGGCCAAATTTTTCCGACTATGGCGCGGTGGCGCTTGATACCGCGATGCATCAGTCGGCCTACACCCTGCAGTACCTCATCTACAGCGTGGCGTTGCACCGGTGGCTGCGGTCACGGATAGACGGCTATCAGTACGATCAGCACTTTGGCGGCGTGTATTACCTTTTTCTGCGGGGGATGCATCCTGCGCATACCGGTAGCGGTGTCTTCTTCGACCGGCCACAAGGTTCCCTGATCTCGGATCTGGATGCATTGGTGGGAGGCAGTACGTGAGCGACGTCATCACTGCGCTGCAAAGGGCGTGCCGCGCCGGCAATGTGTCGGAGATGGCGCTGCACTTTGCCGGCCTGCTGGATCGACTGGACCCCAAGGCGAATCCGTCTGTTGTGCTCGCGGGTGCGCTTGCCAGCGAACGTGCGCTGTCGGGCGATGTCTGCGTTCACCTTGCCAGCGTGGCCGGTGCTCCCGCTTTTGAAGGTGAAGACGACGTAGCGCTGGCAGGGCCGGAACTTGAACCCTGGCGGCAGGCGCTTCGGGATTGTGCTCTAGTCAGCGACGGCGACTGGACGGCGCCTCTTGTGCTGACAGACGATGGGCGGCTGTATCTTTACCGCTACCACGAACTCGAGCGTCGATTGGCTGACCTGATCACTCGGCGTGCCGGGCATATCAGCGACACAGTCGATCAGAGCCAGTTGAACGGTGCCCTCGATGCATTGTTTTCCGATGACCCGGCATCGGCGGATCAGCGCGCAGCGGCAGCGCAGGCGGTAGATCAGCAGTTGCTGGTGATCAGCGGGGGACCGGGCACCGGCAAAACGGCGACCGTTGTTCGCATCCTGGCGCTTGTGCACCGGTTGGCTTTGGCGCGTCCCGAACGGATTCTGCTGTGCGCCCCGACTGGCAAGGCTGCAGCCCGTCTGCGCGAGGTGTTTGCAGGTGCGGCCAGTATCCTTCCAGACGAGCTGCAGCGGGTGCCCCAGGCGGTGACGGTGCATCGGCTGCTGGGTTCGCGGCCCGGACAGCGTCTCCGTTACGATGCAACGCGCCCACTGCCCTGCGACCTTTTGATTCTCGACGAGGCATCAATGGTCGATCTTTCGTTGATGACGAGCCTTTTTGATGCTGTGCCTGACGATGCGCGTCTCATACTTCTGGGTGATCGGGATCAGTTGTCGTCAGTGGAGGCGGGTGCCGTTCTTGGCGACATCTGCCGTGCGGCCGATCATGGCGCGCTGCCGGACTGTCTTGTGACGCTCAAGCACAATTGGCGCTTTCCGTCGGAAAGCGCTCTTGGCGGTCTTGCAAGTGCCGTAAAAGACGCACAGGTCGCCCAGACGACGACGCTCCTCGAAAACCCGGACCATACCGAGCTGGAACTTATTGCCGTGCCGGATACCGCTGGACTTGATACTCTGCTAATGGAACGCGTGACCCCGATGTTTGCTGAACTTCAGCGAATGGTGTTGGACGGCACGGATACCGAAACCCTTTTTGCCAAGCGTGATGAGATGATGGTGCTCTGCGCCCATCGGCGCGGACCGCGGGGGGTGAGTGATATCAATGGGCGGATTCAGACGAGCCTTCGTGGCCCAGCGAAAGGATTATCAGACGGACAGATCCTTCCCGGTATGCCGCTTATGGTGATGCGCAACGATCCGGTGCTCGGGCTCTACAACGGAGACGTCGGTATTGTTGTGCCGGATCGCGAGACGCCGGGCCGTCTGCAGGCGGTCTTTCAGGATACCCAGGGCGAGATCCGGGCGATTAGCCTCGGCCGATTACCGGAGCATGCGCCGGCCTTTGCCTTTACTGTCCACAAGGCGCAGGGCTCACAGGCACCTGCGGTCACGCTGATTCTGCCCGAAAACGTGTCGCCGATACTGTCTCGTGAACTCGTTTACACCGGGATCACCCGAGCTGAGCAATCGCTCGAGATCTGGGGTAGTCGGGAAGTGCTGGCCGCTGCAATTGCACGCAGTGCCAGGCGGCCAACCGGTCTTGCCGACCGTCTGCAAAGGAGTATGGTGCTTTGTCCCTGACAAGATACCGCATCGGTGAGGAGGCAGGCGCTCCCACCGTCACCGACGACATGATGCTGCTGACCATGCTGTATGGGCTGCTGGTTGGAATTTTGCTGACTTTTATTGCAAAGCGGTTGCGCCAGCGCTGGATGGTGTTTTGGGGTGGCGGGTTGGCGGTGTTAAGTTTCGGCTATCTAACGGCAGACTGGGTCGGTTGGATTTAGATGCTGGTCGGCCGTGTTTCTGAAACGCCCGTGGCCGATTACAATGTTGCCGTCTTTACGGCAGTCCAATGATTCCTCTACACGACGATAATCCCACTCGCATCACGCCGGTCGTGACGATTGCGCTGATCGGCCTTTGCGTCATGGCCTTTCTCTGGCAGTTGTCGCTCGGCCCGCGCCAGGAAGCCGCTATCTATGCACTCGGCGTGATCCCGGCGGTCATTCTTGATCACGCGCAGTTGGTCTCGGAGCTTGAGTGGGTGGATCCGATGCTGACGCCATTTACATCGATGTTCCTGCACGGCGGATTCATGCATCTGGGCGGCAACATGTTGTACCTGTGGATCTTTGGCAACAACATTGAAGACGTCATGGGACATGGCCGCTTTATTGTTTTTTATCTGGTCTGCGGCGTGGCCGCGGTGTTTGCGCAGGCGCTTCCCGACCCCGAGTCGACCATCCCAATGATCGGGGCGAGTGGTGCGATCTCGGGCGTGCTGGGCGCTTACCTGCTGCTCTTTCCCCATGCCCGGGTGCTGGTGGCTATCCCGCTCGGTTTTTATATCCACACCATGTCGCTCAAAGCCGGTATCGTATTGGGAATATGGTTCGCTATACAGATTTTCAGCTCATTGGCCGCCGGCGATGGTCCCGGGGTAGCATGGTTTGCCCACATCGGCGGGTTCGTCGCGGGGATGGCGTTGATTCCTTTATTCAAATATCCGCATGTGCGGCTCTTCGCGCCCGCCCGCACCGGCGGCCGCTGGCACCGACGCGGCCGCAGGCGCTGATCCCGTGACGGCAAAGGCTCCTCAGTATCTTTTTGATCCGGCAGACAAGCCGGCTTTGCCGTTGCACGAGGTGCCTCTGGTCGTCGCGACTGATGACAATGTCCGCGGTTACGGCTGCCTGGTGGAGGATCCTGACGACATTGACATTGAGATCGTCCGCTGGCCGGCGACGGGTTGGCGGCAGGTCGATGAGGACACTGGAGACGAGGCCGGCTGGGTAGAGGGAATTTTCCATGGCGAGTGGCAGGGTGATGTGCTCTTCGGACGAAACGACGCAGTATCGGGACACTATGTGCTTGGCTGGTCGACCACCGATCCTGCCGCAGCAAGCACCGATAAAGCATCGACCCAACGCGAACGGGTTGTGCTGTGGCACCTTAACTATCACCCGGACGGAGGTCAGTTGTTTTTTCCCAAAGACAAAAACCCTTTCGTGGTGCCGGTGGCTTTACCGGGTGATGACCTCGCACCGCAGCAGGTGATCGCGCTTTGGTGCGATGGCAGCCGGGGCTTGTACATTCATCCCGGTGTCTGGCACGACGGTATCTTTCCAATCGCAGACCGCCAGCGCTTCCTCGACCGGCAGGGCAGGGTCCATGCGCGAGTAAGTTGTGATCTGGCGTCTGAGTTCGGCCTGTATTTGTCCGTACCGATGGCTAGCCCCTGAGGCGTCAATCAGGAATTATTTTTCTTGCCTGGACTGAGGGACAGGTACAAGCCTACACCAATGATCAGCGCAATACCGGCGACCGCCCACCGATTGGGGAGGTCCCCAAACAGCCAGTAACCGAGCAGAACCTGCATGATGATCTCGGTATAAAGAAAAGGTGCCAGCAGAGAGGCCTCGGCGTATTCAAAGGCCCGGATGAGCAGCAGGTGACCGCCGGCACCGATCAAGCCCAGTGCTACCATCATGGCAAAATCGGTAGGAGACGGTGTCACCCAGACCAAAGGAACTACCGCGCTCATCACAACAAAGCCCCCCACCCCTTGCCAGGCCAGCATGACGAGTGGCGGTGTATTTCCGCTCAGGTACCGGGTTGAGAGAAAGTACAACGCGAAGAAAAAAGCGGCTGCTAATGCCAGCAGGCTGGCCCACTGGAAGTTGCCGAACCCCGGCTGGACGATCAGCAGTACACCACCAAGGCCAGCCACCGAGGCGACCAACCGTCCGGGAGGCACCTTTTCGTTCAGCAGCACTCCCGACAGGATGACGATAATGACAGCATCAAAAAAGATAAGCGCAATGGCGTCCGCGAGCGGAATGGTACGAATCGCGGCAAAGAAGCAGATCGTGGCGCCCATCAGGCAAAGCCCACGCCCGACCTGCATCATCGGTGCGGGCGCGGTCAGCACAGCACCTTGGTAGCGCCAGAGCGCAATTGGTAGCACTAGCAGAAAATGAAAGAAAAACCGGGCCCACACGAGTTGCAGCACCGGATAATGGCTGCTGAGCAGTTTGGCCAGCGCATCCATGAAGGGTACGACCAACATCGCACCGATCATCAGTGTAATGCCACGGTTTCGCTGCGAGAAGAGAGTAGAGGTCACGGTGAAAGCTTTTCAGGGGTGTCGGGAGATTCTGGCGCAAACAACCTGGTGCCGGCAGGTATCATAGTGATACCGGGCCGGTTGGCCGACCCCGCCGGTTGTAACAGTCATGGTCGGACAGCCTCTGAGTTAAACACATATCCTGGGTATTATGGATAACAGCCAACACGTCCCTGGTGCAGTGACCGCTGTGGTCACGACCTATGAACCTGACTTGCAAACGCTCGAGGCCCAGTTTGTTCGGCTTGCCGGTCAGATCGACGCCTTACTGGTGATTGACAACGGTTCCGCCAATGCAGCGGGGGTTGCGCAACTGGTTTCCCAATTTTCTTTCGCCGAATTTTGTGGGGCGGGTGAAAACCGGGGTTTGGGGTGGGCGCATAACGAGGGCCTGCGCAGGGCGCTGGCTGAAGGCGCCGATGCGGTACTGCTGCTGGATCAGGACAGCCTGCCGAGTGAGAACATGGTGGCGGCACTTCGCCAGGCGCTCTTGCAGCAGCGCGAACGGGGTGTGCGTACCGCCGCGGTCGGAGCCCGGTATCTTGGAACAGACCAGGGTCATCCTTCTTATTTCGTGCAGTTTGGCCGGTTGCGTTTCCGACGATGTTTCTGTCCCGCTGGACATGCGGGCGAATTGATTCGCGCCGATATGCTGATTTCTTCCGGCACGCTTTTTTCTCGCGAAGCGCTCGAGTCTGTGGGCCTGATGGATGAGAAACTTTTTATCGATCATCTGGACACCGAGTGGTTTTTGCGGGCGGGCGCTGAAGGCTGGCAGTCATTCGGCGCGTGCGATGCGCTGATGGATCATGGTCTTGGGGACCGGACTATGCGTGTATGGCTTGGCCGATGGCGCTATCTCCCGGTGCATCAGCCTTTCCGCTATTATTACGTGTACCGCAACAGCTTGCTCTTATGGCAGCGCGACTATCCAAGCCGGCGCTGGAAGCATACTGATATGCTGCGTTTGGCTAAGATGTTCTTTGTCTTTGCATTTTTCGCCGGGCAGCGCCTGAAAAACTTTGCCATGATGTGCCGTGGGATACGCGATGGGCTAGCGGGAAAGACTGGCCGGCTGGATTAGGATTTGCTGCCTTAGCGCAATCCCCGCAAAATAGCGCGATCGAATAGCATCACCAAACGCATCCGCCCGGCAGGGTTTACCAAGTAACCATCTTTGCGTCCATGCAGGTTTCGTTTCTAATCCCCGTTTACAACACCGACCCGGCGGTCCTGACGCTGTGTGTCAACAGTGCACTAAAAGCCGCTGCCGATCATCACCAGGTGGTGATCGTGGATGATGCGTCGGACAATGCACAAACTCTTGAATTTTTAGATCGCTGCAAATCAGCCGGACTCGCCAACCTGAAGCTCCTTCGCGCCAGTGCGAATGCAGGGGTGTCACATGCACTTAATCTTGCCGCCGCGGAGGCGTCGGGCGATTTACTGGCACCGGTTGATCACGATGATGTGGTGGTGAGCCAGGGTTTTTCGCAGACGCTGCGTTGTCTGGGTTATCACCATGCGTCGTGGGTTTACTCCGACGAGATTCAGGTCGATGCTAACGGGTTTCTGATCCGTCGTATGTACAAACCCGATTGGAGTCCGCAACTGCTTCGGTCCCTGATGTATATCAATCACCTGCAGGTCTTCTCGCGTGATCTTTTCGACAAGGTTGGCGGATACCGCGAAGGTTTTGAAGGCAGCCAGGATCACGACCTCGCGCTTCGCATGAGTGAACAGGTCGAGCCGGTCCACGCCGAGACCATCGCCTATCACTGGCGGATTCTGGATCAGACACAGTCACGCTCCGGAGAGCAGATGACTTCGCAGACGATAGACCATAGTCAGCAGGCATTGCGTGAGCACTTCGCCCGTCGTGGTCAGGAGGCATCTATCGAACCGGTTCGGCTACGCCGGCATCCTGATAGCGAACTGGAGCCGATTGGGGTTTACCGCTCACGTCTGCATCCGTCACGTTTGTCGGCAGTCTCGATTGTGATCCCTTGTCGTCTGGGCACCCGGAAGGTTGTGGATGGAACCGAAGTGATCCTGCTGGAGCACTGTCTGCGTGCTCTGCGTGAGTCAATATCATCCGTTGACGGTCGACAGGATGTAGATGCCAGCGTAGAGATTGTACTGGTGCTGAACTACGAGGACGACGCTAGTGAGGCGAAGTCCCTGACCGATCGGTTCGGTTTTGATGGGGTCGTGGTCTGTGATCAGCCGGGCTTTGACTTTGCGCGCAAGTGCAATCTTGGCGCACAGACGGCGCATGGGGATACGTTGGTATTCCTTAACGACGATACCGATATGCAGACTCCGGGATGGATCAGCGATGTTGCGGCACTGCTTGAGGAAGATGACGTTGCATGCGTGGGTGGCATGCTGCAGAACGTCGACCAGACGGTTCAGTCATGCGGCGACAACGTTGGACGTGACTCGGCAGTGCACTATGCACCTGACCCCAGTGCTGGCAATGTTGGCGACGCGATGCATCGCTATCTCGCGGACCACGAGACGACTTCGGTCAGTGGCGCCTTTTTATGTTGCCGTCGGTCGACTTTTGAGGCTCTCGAGGGCTTTTCTGAAGCCTTTCCCAACAGTTTCCAGGATGTTGATTTCTGTCTGCGTGCCCGTGCACGGGGCATGCGCTGTATTACTGCGCCGGGCATCCGACTTATGCACTTTGAATCGGCGACGCGCGACGCCAAGGTGGATTTCGACACCCTGAGTGCACTGCGTTCTTTTCACGGACCCGGCCTTGCGGGCAAAGACCCTTATGCGCTTTGGCGTTACCAGCCGATCTACTTTTCGATTGTTTCCTACAATGGGCTCAAGTTTCGCGCTTTTATTTTGGCCCGAGTTTTTGTGCGTGCCGCGCGACGGATTGAAAAAGCACTGACCACTCGCCCGCGCTGCTGGCGGGGTGTGCTTAAGAAAAGCGAATACCGGGTGCACTGACAGCCTGCCCGGACGACAACAGAAAAATAGAGTAAAGGGGAGATTGATGACTCGCGATCCACGCTATGACGTGCTGTTCGAACCCGTGGCTATTGGCCCGGTCACCGCACGAAACCGCTTCTACCAGGTACCCCATTGCAACGGGATGGGTCATACCATGCCCAACAGCGTAGCCGGCATGCGTGCGATGAAAGCTGAGGGCGGCTGGGCGGTCGTGGCAACAGAGGAGTGTGATATTCATGCCTCGACTGATGTGATGCCCTACCGGGAGGCAAGGCTGTGGGATCAGGGAGACCAGGACCGCCTGGCACTGATGGCCGAGCAGGTACACGAGTACGGTGCGCTGGCCGCTGTCGAACTGGTGCACAGCGGTCATAACGTTTCCAACCGCTACTCACGGCTACCGGTAATGGGTGTCTCTGACAGCGGGGTCAACAGTTTTGATCCGGTGCAGGCCTGTGCCATGACCCGGAGGGATATTGCTGATGTCAGGCGCTGGCATCGCCAGGCGGCCATCCGCGCCCGAGACGCGGGTTTCGACATTGTCTATGTCTACGCAGGCCATGATCTTTCCCTGCCGATGCACTTCATCAGCCGCCGGCATAACCGACGGACGGATGAGTACGGCGGTTCATTGGAGAACCGAGTGCGCCTGACCCGGGAACTGTTGGAAGATACTAAGGAAGCAGTCGGTGACCGCTGTGGGGTGGCGATCCGGTTCGCGGTTGACGAAATGCTGGGGGACGATGGTATTACCAGCGGTGCAGAGGGTCGGGAGGTGGTCGAGATGTTGGCTGAACTGCCGGACCTGTGGGATGTCAATGTCAGCGACTGGGCCAACGACTCAGTGACCGCACGGTTTGAAGAAGAGGGCAGCCAGGAATCCTACGTGGCGTTTGTAAAACAGGTGACCAGCAAGCCCGTGGTCGGCGTTGGACGTTTTACCTCAGCCGACGCCATGGTCTCCCAGATTAAACGTGGTGTTCTGGATATGATCGGGGCCGCCCGCCCCTCCATTGCCGATCCCTTTTTACCGCGCAAGATCGAAGAAGGACGAATCGAAGACATCCGTGAATGCATCGGCTGCAACATTTGTGTGAGTGGCGATTGGACGCAGTCACCGATCCGTTGTACCCAGAATCCCACCATGGGCGAAGAGTGGCGCCGGGGTTGGCATCCGGAGATCATTGAGCAACGGGGAGAAAGCGAAAAGGTGCTGGTGGTGGGCGCAGGGCCGGCCGGACTGGAAGCCGCTATGAGTCTCGGCCAGCGCGGATATGAAGTAGCCCTCGCGGACAGTGGCGATGGCGGTGGCCGGGCGGTGTGCGAGTCCGGGTTGCCGGGACTTGCGAGCTATAAGCGAGTCAGTGATTACCGCGTTGGACAGATTACAAAACTCGCCAACGTGAGCTTCTTTCCCGGCAGTGAGATGGACCGGGCGAGTGTTCTGGAGTTCGGTGCCGACCAGGTGTTGATCGCAACCGGGGCTAGGTGGCGAGATGATGGCCTGGGCCGGGCAACGCACGCGCCAATCCGGGGAACCGCGGATCATGCACAGTGCTTCACGCCGGATGACATCATGGCGGGACAGTTGCCCAGCACTGACTCAGTGTTGGTCTACGACGATGACCATTACTATATGGGCGGGGTGATTGCGCAACTGTTGGCCGACGGCGGCAAGACGGTAACTCTGGTGACGCCGGGTCCCGAAGTCTCCTGTTGGACACAGAACACCATGGAACAGCACCGCATCGAAAAGGCTTTACTCGATCGGGGTGTGACGTTGATCGTAAAACATACCATCACTGGTGTCGCTTCTGACTCGGTTAGTTTTGCCTGCAACACGACAGACCGGCTGCTTTCGGTCGAGACGCCTGCGTTGGTGATGGTGACTTTGCGTGCGCCCCAGAACAGTCTTTACTTTTCGCTGGCAGGAGAGGCGCAGGAACAGTTGGATGAACTGCCCTTCGGTCTTTTACGCATCGGCGACTGCATGGCGCCCAGCACCATCGCAGCGGCAGTCTACGATGGCCATCGGGCCGCCCGGGAGATGGACAACCGACCGGATCCTGACAGCGTGCCCTTCAAGCGTGAACAATCCATTATTGATCGGCCCTGAGGGGCCCGGCTATTCGAGATCGTTATCCTGATCTCTTTGTCGAAGCGCCGGGTCGCGCTTGGCCGGGTCGCCATACCCGCCCCCGCCGGGCAGTTCCATCAGTAGGTGCTCACCGGCCGGAATGATCTGCTTGCCTTTGGTTTTGAGTTTTTTGCCACTGGTGAGACAGACTGTACCCGCAACGCCGTCGCTGCCCCCGTGGCGGCCCCGCGCCGGGTGATCCACCCGGTCAAAAAGTGCATAGATGGCAAAGGGCGCACCCTCGGCATGTGAGATTTCAATCACCTGTCCGTGTCCGCCGCGATATTGCCCGTCCCCGCCGGAGCCTTCGCGCAGTTCCTTTTGGTGGAAGATCACAGGCGCAATGGACTCAGTGATTTCGACAGGGGTGTTACGCACGCCGGACGGGAAGGCGGTTGCGGAAAGACCGTCTCGCCAGGGGCGCGCTCCGGTACCACCTGAGTGAAAAATGGTGACTGAAAACGGTGTGGCATCACCGTAATCGGCACCGTCCAGAAGGCCTGGGCCCCCGGTCATCATCGGATTCCACAGACTTGAACTGCCCTCCGCCGGGGCTCGTCCCGGCAGGGCTTTTTCCAGGCACCCGAGGACCACATCCGGCAGCATCTGACCGATCACGTGGCGCACGGCCACTGCGTGTGGCCGTGGCGCGTTGAGGATGCACCCTTCCGGTGCACTGACCTGGATCGGTTCCAGCGACCCGGCGTTATTGGGGATCGCTGAAGCGATGATACAGCGTACCCCGAAGGACGCGTAGGCCTGTGTATAACTAAGCGGCACGTTAATCCCGAAAGGTGAGACGGCAGAGGTCCCGTCGAAGTCAACCTCGATACCCTGCTTGCTGATGGTGAGACTCGCTTTCAGTGTTACCGGTTCGCCGTAACCGTCCACGGTCATCTCGTGAGTCCAGGTACCCTTCGGCAGTCCTGCGACTTCATCGAGAACCGCCCTGCGGGAGCGGGAAATGATATGTTCACTGATCTCTTCAAGATCATTTAAAGCGAATTCCTGCATCATCTCAGCCAGTCTGTTGCACCCGACCGCGTTGCCTACCGTCAGAGAATACAGATCGCCGATGACCTGATCGGGCTCCCGCACATTGGCACGCACGATTGCCATTACGGCCTCAGACGGTTCGCCCTGCTCAAACAGCGGCAGGATCGGTATACACAGCCCCTCTTCAAAGACCTGGCCGGCGTCGGGTCCAAAGCCCCTGCCGCCGATGTCGACGACGTGCACTGTCGAGGCCAGGAGCCCCACGAGACGATCACCTATAAAGGCGGGAGTCACAACTGTGAAGTCAAAAAGATGACCGGTGCCAAGCCAGGGATCGTTGGTGACGTACACATCGCCAGGCTGCATACGCTCCAGCGGTATCTCTTCAAGAAAATAGCCGACTGAGGTCGCCATGGCGTTGACGTGACCCGGCGTGCCGGTGACGGCCTGTGCCAGCATACGTCCATAGAGATCAAAGATGCCGGCAGAAAGATCGCCGGCCTCGCGTACGGTGGTTGAGAAGGCTGTGCGGATCAGAGCCTGGGCCTGTTCTTCGACAATACTGATGAGGCGGTTCCAGACAACCTGACGCTGAATTGCGTTTGATACGGAAGACGCCTGCAGATCTTCTAACGCTGCAAGGTCTGTCGTTGCCACAAGGTCACCATACGCGTTTGCGTCGAGCGTCCACCCTGCGGGCACCACCAGCGTGGTCTGGTCTTCGGTGATGACGGCGGGGCCTGTAACCGGATGTGCTGCTGAGACCGCTTGTCGGGCAACCACCGAGCATTCGGCTGGATGGTCGGTTCCCGGCATCCAAACCATGCGCTGGCGGGCGCTTTGCTGTGTTTCAGGTGATGCGTGTTCAATCTGCGCGCGGATGTCTTCACTCACCGGAGCTGATGCCGTGAGTGACCAGGTCAGGATTTCAAGAGGTACCCCGGGGATGCCCTGGCCATACTGGGCCCGGTAGGCTTTATCGAAGGTCTGAGCAATCGTTTTGTGGTCGTCGGCGGCCAACGGCCGATCCGGAAGCTGGATCTTGATTTCGTGTCCCTGGCCTGCATAGCGGATAAAGGCATGCCGGACCGTCGATATGGACGCATCACCTGCACCGAGGCGTACCGTCGCGCCTGCTTCCTCTTCCATTTCCTGAAACAGAGCGTTGATGGCTTCTGGTTCGAGATGCTCGAGCAGAGTGAAGCGGCTGCGCACAACTTCGAAGGCGACTGGGGCAAGCAAAAACCCGATCGCAGATCCGACACCCGCGTCCCGGGGAATGATCACCCGACCGATGCCGAGCTTGCGGGCCACCGCGATCGCGTGCAACGGTGCGCCTCCGCCGAAAGCGATTAGGGTGCGTTCGGTTACATCCAGTCCTTTTTCAACTGCATGCACACGCGCTGCGCTGGCCATGTTTTCGTCGACAATTTCGATTACCGCCTGGGCGCCGCCGGCGGCATCGGTTTTCAATGCATTACCAACCGCGTTTTGAATAGCCTGTTTTGCGGCTGTTGTGTTCAGCGGGATCCGCCCGCCGGCGAATTCGTCAGCGTCCAGTCTGCCCAGCATGAGGTTGGCATCGGTGACGGCCGCGCTCTCACCGCCGCGGCCATAGCACGCAGGCCCTGGCTCGGCACCGGCGCTCTCCGGCCCTACGGTGACCCGGCCGAGGTCATCGACGTTCGCCAGTGAGCCACCACCAGCGCCGATTTCGACCATGTCGACCACGGGAATCTTGATCGGCATACCGCTGCCCTTCATGAAACGATGCGCACGATCAACCTCAAAGGTTCGCGATAGCGGCAGGGTGCAGTCATCAATCAGGCAGATTTTCGCGGTGGTGCCACCCATATCAAAGGACAGTATTGAGGACTCGCCCAGAGTGCGGGCGATATGGGCGGCAAGGATGGCGCCGCCGGCAGGACCTGATTCGACCAGGCGTACCGGAAAGGCCGCCGCCGTATCGATGGTGACCTGGTGCCCCCCTGAGGTCATCAGCAGGCAGGCACAATTGAAGCCATCGCTGACCAGACGCTCGCGAACCTCAACCAGGTAGCTCGCCATGAGTGGCTGAACATACGCATTGGCACAGGCAGTACTCTGGCGTTCGTATTCGCGAATTTCGGGACAGACTTCACTCGAAAGCGATACGGCGATATCGGGTAAATGCTTTTGCAGTAGGTCCCGGATACGCTGCTCGTGAACTGGGTTGGCGTACGCATGCAGTAGGCCTACCGCAACGCTTTCTATCTGTGCCTCGCGAATGCGCTCAACGAGGCCTTCAACTGAGGCGTCATCGAGAGGCCTGAGAATCTGCCCCCGATAATCGACTCGCTCCGCCACAGTCCAGCGCAGTCGCCTTGGTACCAGGGGCGGGTGACGATCAGCATCAAAGTTGTACTGATCGAAGCGGTTTTCATAACCGATCTCAAGAGAGTCGCGATGCCCCTCGGTCACAATCAGCGCGGTTTTTGCCCCGCGCCGCTCAATCAGTGCATTGGTGGCAAGCGTGGTGCCATGGGTGATGAGCGCCACATCAGCAGGAGAGGTGCCCGACTGCGAGAGCAGTTGTGAAACCCCCTCCATGAATCCTTCGGCCGGATTGTGTGTCGTCGTCAGTACCTTAGCGGTATAGCGGGTGGGGCCCACCTGCAGGACCGCATCGGTAAAGGTTCCACCGATATCAATCGCAATCCGCGCCGCGCTGTTCATGCTGTTCAACGACGATCGGTGGAAGCGGTCGGCAATCTTGGTCGGCAGCCAATCACGTTTTTCGCTTACCGATATATGCTGGCATGGAAATGCCAGGTTTCAAGCGAGGATCTGGCTGGGGCTTACCGCTTTGGAGTCTCAGCGGAATGACGCCAGCCCAGACGTTGCTCTCATAGTCAGACTTTTCGTCGCTTGGCGGGCCTTCACTGATCTTGACCGATGCTTCCCCAAGGCCGAATCGTACGACGGTCGTTGCTGCCAGTTCCTTCGACCGGGATACCCGAATGTCGGCAGTGCGTCCGGGGATCAGATGTTCGGTGAAGGCATCCAACGCAATTTTCTTGTCTTCTCCGGTGACTTTTTCTCCACTGCCGAGAATGACAACCGAGCGGTAGTTCATCGAAGAGTTGAAAGCAGAGCGCGCCACCACGATCCCATCGAGCAGCGTTACGGTGATACACGCCGAGCTTCCCGCCGCCAGCTGTTTCAGCATTCTGCTGACCCGGCTGCCGTGTATGTATGCGTGATCATCAATGCGTGCGATGGCAGTCGGGATCACGAAGGGTTGACCCTCGTCGACAAACCCCACATGACACACCGTGGCTTCATCGAGAATGGCATTGACGCTAGACCGGTCATAACGCGCGAGTTCGCGCAGGCGTCGGACTTTGGAACGGGCAGAAGGTGCCGAAGGGCGGGTCATTGATGGAAGTGGATGTTTGGGATCACGTGAGCACGTTGAGACGTGTCAGAACTGGTCCTTGAGTTCACGGGTTCGGGCAAACACGTCCACCAGGGGTTGGCCGCTCAGGCCGATGGTTTGCTGCAGGTGGTCACTATCCGGCCGCAGAAAGGGATTTGTCCTTTTCTCCAGCCCTACGGTCGTGGGCACCGTCGGCTCACCCCGTTGCCGGGCCGCATCGATTTCATTGCTGCGGGCGACGAGATCAGCGTTATTCGGCTCCACCGAGAGAGCAAAACGGGCATTGGCCTGAGTGTACTCGTGGGCACAGTAGATCAGGGTCTCGTCCGGCCAGGACAAGATTTTCTGCAGTGATGTCCACATCTGCTGCGGTGTGCCTTCGAAAAGACGGCCACAGCCAAGTGCAAACAGCGTGTCGCCAACAAAGCCGATATTGGCCGGCAGGCAGTGGTAAACGATGTGGCCACGGGTATGTCCAGGCGTATCGTGAACCGTAAACGGCCAGGCGCCCAGCATGATCGTATCCCCTTCGCCGACGGTGCGGTCGATCCCGGGGATCCTCTCCGCATCCGCGGCCGGCCCAATAATCTGACACCCGGTTTGTGATTTCAACTGCAGGTTGCCGCCGGCGTGATCGTCGTGATGATGGGTATTGAAAATAAAGTCCAGTTTCCAGCCCTTTGCGTCAAGCGCCTCCTGAATCGGTGCCACTTCGGGCGTATCAATCGCAGCAGTTAGTCCGCTGTCAGGATCGTGGACCAGATAGCCGTAGTTGTCCGAAAGGCAGGGCAACTGGCGGACTTCAAGGGTATTCATCGGATTCAGGCTTTACTGTGGCCGCTGATTTTTGCATGCATCGGTTTGGTCGCCTCAAAAGTCGCTTTCTGCTCCTCGCTGGCTTCGTGCTGGTATTCGCGCTTCCATTCGTCATAGGTCATACCGTAGACGATCTCGCGTGCACGACCGTAGTCCATCTCAACGTCTTCTTCGTCGGCAGCCGTCAGATACCATTTGGAAAGGCAATTACGGCAAAAACCGGCAAGGTTCATCAGATCGATGTTCTGCACATCGGTGCGCTCGCGCAGGTGTGCTACCAATCCGCGGAACGCGGCTGCCTCAAGTCGGGTGCGGGTCGTTTCGTCCATGGGTTCTCCGGAATCGCTCGCATGTTCGCTTGCGGCAAAGGGGTATACCGCCTGCGCCGCTCATCTTTCACTGCAAACCGACATGATAACAGTCGCCCACACTTTTCGGAACGAAGCGCGACGGCTTTGACAGTACCGGTACAATGTAATCCTAAATACTGCGCGGGTCCTGAGCGCAATCATTCCGGTTTGTAGGGTTTTCATATGACCTCTTTATCCAGCGTGGCGCACTCGCCAGCAGCTTAGGGATTCGAACCATTCCCATGGTGAAATATTGCGGACTCATGTCGCTCGTCGTGGCACTGATGCTGGTTGGCTGTGCCAGTTCCTCGAGCAGTGGCATCGAACTGACTGTCTCCAGAGGCGATGCAACAGGCGCCTATACGGGCACCTACATCGGCACGATCTCACTGACTTCAACTGCCGATGTGGTCGCGCTGGGTTCAGCAACGGATCAGCGTACCGAGAGTATTTCAGTTGAGGTCACGCAAGATGGCCTGGCCTTTTTGTCCGTTCGTGACGTTACGATTACGGGAGTCGTCGACAACGCCGGAAATTGGGGGCTACAGGCGTCGATCGATGACCTGAGCTCACTGCTGAGCGCGACGAATATATCCAGTCTTAATGATGCGGGCTGTCCTTTCGGGGCCAAGGCCGCCCGTATTCAGGGGGTGATTACCCCGCCGGACATGACCGCGGAGGTCAGCGGCACGCTGAAATGCAAAAGGGCTGAAGTTACAGTGGCGAAGCTGACAACCGCCGGCACCCTGACCGCAAGCCGTTAGGCGTCGATGGACAGTTTATTTGCGGGGTGTGGTTATGTGGGTCGCCAAGTGGCCCTGCGCGAGCTCGCTGATGGCGGTACCGTGGCGGCGATGGTGCGCACGGCCGAAAGCGCGGAACGTTTGAACCGAGAGGGTATCGAGGCGGTGAGTACCGACCTTGAAACCGAGTGCCCCGGCACAGGCGCCCTTCGCGGGTGGGTCCTCTACTGGTTTGTGCCACCTCAGCCGGAGGGCGATCAGGACCGGCGGCTGCGCTGCTTTATTCAGTGCGCGGGTGAGTCCGGCGAACGACCTTCCCGGGTGGTGCTGATCAGTACCACCGGGGTTTATGGAGACTGTCAGGGCGAATGGGTGACCGAGGATCGCGTCCTCGCGCCCCGGACCGGCCGAGCGCGTCGGAGAGTCGATGCCGAGCAGGTCATGCGCAGTTGGTGTCAGGCGCACGATATTACGATGGTGGCGCTTCGGATTCCGGGAATCTATGGCGCAGGAAAGCTGCCCCTCAAACGTTTGCGCGACGGTCTGCCAGTGCTGGCACCCGAGTTTGCGCCCTGGAGCAACCGGGTACATGTGGAAGACCTGATCAGCACCTGTCTTGCCGCTACCCGGATTGAGCATCCCCTGCCGGTCTATAACGTCAGCGACGGCCACCCGTCGACCATGACAGATTTTTTCTTCAGCGTTGCGGATGCGGCCGGCCTGCCCCGTCCGCCGGTTGTCGACAAGCGGGAAGCCACTGCTGCTCTGAGTGCGGAGATGCGCTCCTATCTCGCTGAATCCAAGAGAATTGATAACACCCGGATGCGCGAACATCTCGGGGTGGATGTGCGTTACCCGGATCTTACGTCGGGATTGTCGGCGCTCGTCGGGGGATGACGCCCGGTCCGTGGGAGCCCACGCCAAAAGAGCGCAAACAGCAGCGGTGCGCTGACGGCGATCAGGATGAACCGCCAGGTATGCATCACGCTGATGAACGCGGTATCGGCGTTTAACGAAATTGCGATCAGTCCCATCTCGACGAGACCCCCCGGCACCAGCGCCAGCAGCAGCGAAAGCGGGTCGATCCTGAGCACAGGCGCCATCAGTTCAGCGATGACCAGTGCACCTACGAGCATGACGACGGTGGATCCCAGCGAGGTCACGACGGTACGCAGCACATGGCGTCCACGGAGGTTGGCAAACTGTGTGCCAATCGAAGTACCGATGACAATCTGTGCCGCAATCGTCACAAATGCCGGCAGGGCGACCGTGACCAGTCCGGAGACATAGGCGGCACCACACAACAGCATGGGCCCAAGAATTTCACCAAACGGTATCCGGATAGCGCGGGCGCCGAAAAACCCAACCATCGCGCAGCCTCCCCAGATCAACCAGTGGCGCCAGTTCGGTATGGCAATGAGTTCAGAAAGCACGAAGGGTGGAGGTGCAAGGTCAACCCCTTGTACGAGCACCAGATAGATGGGCACCGAGGACACCACGCAGAAGATCCGGATCACATGCGCGATTGGTATCAACTGGTTGTCCCCACCGGCCTCTTCTCCAGCGATGGTCATTGGCCCCAGACCCCCGAGCATGCTTGAAAAGTAGGCGGTCGGCAGGTTCATCCGACCAAAGCGACGAAAGACACCCAGAGAGATCCCGGTCATAAGGACGACATAGATACTGACCAAAAGCAGAGCCAGCGACCACAGACCCAGTTGGGAAAGCTTATCGGCAGTGAAATAGCTGCCCAGAATCAGCCCCATGACGGCGATCATCGCTTGTCTCAGCCGGACGGAGCGACGAAAGGGCAGTCCGCCCATGGCACCTGCTGACACGACTAACATGGACCCCAGCATCCACGGAAGCGGCAGTGAAAGCCAGAAGAACGCCGCTCCGCCAAGACCCCCGGCAATTAGCGACAGCACGACCCGGACACGGTGCGTGACGGTATTCAAGCACGGGGTGCCCATTACCCAGCAGCGGCCAGAAAACCCGTTCGACATGCGGTGGTTGTGCTATGCCGGATCCAGTAGGCATTCACACTGGTGACCACACTTCAGCGTTCGTAGGACTCTCTTCGGGACGCCTCGGAAAGTGTGATCAGGTACTCAAGCGGATCCGGCAGGATCGCCGTTCTTGCCTTCTCCAGGGATTCGCATCCGGCATAACTCACGGCCGAGCGCAGGTGACCGCGGATCCGGTGCAGGATGTCGACGACGCTGCCGCGATAAGGTACCTGGATTTCCTGACCTTCAGGTGGAGTTGCCAGGGCAGCATCGACGGCGTCTGAGTCCTCTGAATCGTAAAGTGATTCCATCACTGCTTCAGGAGAGGTCATGCCGCGGTAGATCTTTTTCTTGGTATGCGTGGCCGGATCCTCAATCACCCGCCCAGGGGCTTCGTCGGTACCAGACAGCGCGCTGCCGAGCATCACTGTGTCTGCTCCACAGGCCAGTGCCAGGAAGATATCCTTGTCGTATCGAACGCCACCATCGGCCATGATGTTGATTTCACCGCCGACTTCACACCAGGCTTCCCGGATCGCCTGAAGTTGCGGTACCCCGGCGGCGGTTTCGAGTCGTGTCCGGCAGCCTCTTCCCGGACCAACCCCGACCTTTACGGCATCCGCCCCCAGTTCACACATAAATCGCGCGCCGGAACCGGTGGCAACGTTGCCGCAGATGAGTGGCACTTGTGGGAACTCGGCGCGCAGACGCTCGACTCCCTGCTGCATCACCAGCGAGTGACCGTGGGCGATATCAACAAAGAGCGAGTCGGCTCCTGCTTCAAGCAATGCTTGCCCGCGCTCCATGAAGTCGCCGGCACAACCGACGGCAGCTCCGGTCAGCAGCCGACCCTTGGCATCCTTGCTTGCGAAGGGTCGCTCACGCAGGAAGCGAACATCCTTGCGGGTAATCAGCCCGTGAATCCGGCCTTCGTCATCCACCAGGGGCAGTCGCTCAATTCTTCCCTCGAACATGATCCGCGCGGCCTCTTCCGTGGCGACGTCAGGCCCGGCCGTTTTCAATTGCGCCATGGGCGTCATGAAATTCTCTACCGCTTCGTTGTCATGTGAGCGGTCCCAGGGAATATCCCTGCGGGTCAGTACGCCCGCGAGAATCGCACTGCCGGGCGCGGTCTCGATCAGGATCCCGTTGATCTTATGCCGCCGGGCGAAAACACGCGCTTCGCCGATGGTAGAACCCACCGGCAGCGTCCGCGGTTGCTCAATCACAGCACTGTGGCTGCGTTTGACCCTTGCCACGGTCTCACACTGGCGTTCAATGCTCTGTCCCCTGTGGATGACACCCAACCCACCTTCGAGGGCCATCGTCTGGGCCATGTCGCCCCCGGTGACGCTGTCCATATTGGAAGAGACAATCGGCAGTTCCAGAGCCAGCACGCTGGTCAGTTGCGAGCGTAGCCCAATGGCGGCACGGCTCGACGTGATGCCTTTATGGGGTCGGAACAGAAAGTCGTCGAAGGTCTTGCCGATCCACGCAGGATCGAGAGGGAATTTATTCATAGGCGCGTCGATGGTGACGGCCAAAACGACCGGTCACAGCGTTGGATCAGGATCCGATCATAAGACCCCAGGCCCCGCGGCTCAAGCGGCTGCGGGGTGCCAGCCAGCATCGGCCCAGAGTTGGCCGCTGACGGCGGAGTTGCGGATCATGAAGCAGATCGCATCGGCGATTTCTTCGGGGCGGATCAGCCGTCCCAGTTGAGTGTCGGGAAGAATCTGCTGTTCAACATACCCCTCGGGCATCCCCTGCAGCAACGGCGTATCCACAAATCCCGGATGGATAACCCCGGTGCGCACACCGTGGAACATTGCTTCCTTCATCAGTGTGGAGGCGGCGCCTTCAAGACCGGCCTTGGTGCTCGCGTACGAGACCTGCCCACGGTTACCCTGAGAAGAAACTGAGCCGATGAAAATAATCGTGCCTTGCACTTTCTCGTCGGGGTGCCATTTTTTGAGACCCTGGCGGTTCCGATCTACTGCAATGCGTGCGATCGTTTCCATCGCCCAGTAGACTGGGTGGATGAGATTGACCTCAAGCACCTGGCGAAAGACATCAGCGGGATAAATGTTGGCTTCGCCGGTGTCGCGCTCGATTTTTACGGCAAGCCTGTCCCTGAAAATTCCTGCCGATGGGACCATGATCTGGATAATGCCATGATGATGAGAGGTTTCGTCGAACACCCGCGCCCGAAACTCGGCATCCGTCACGTCCCCGGCAAAAGCGAGGGCCACTTCCCGGCCGGCCGACTCGTTGATCTGTTGGGCAAGTTCAACTACAGCGGTTTCGCTGAGGTCAACCAGGGCAATGCCTTTGACGCCCTGGGTGACAAGTTCCAGAGTCGTAGCGCGACCGATGCCACTCGCGGCGCCTGTGACGATTCCGACTTTATCTTGAATCTTCATGTTGGCCTCCCACGACCGCTGGTGCGGCAAGCCAGATGCATGCCCACGCTTTGTTTCAGGCCATAATGGTGCACCGCATCATACACATTGTCAACTAAGGTCCTTCAGAGAAAACCTTAAAAATACTATTATTGAATAATTGTTTTCTCAAAATAATTCAGTCGCTTTATAGATACTGCGGCACCGCAACATTTCATCGGAGGGAGAAAATCCGACTAAATTGCGACCCGGATGGCGAGCCCGATCAGGATCAGCCCGAACAGGCGATCAAGAAAGCGCGCCCGGGCACGAAGGCGGTCGAGAATGGCGGAGTGGGACAACAACAAAGCGACGATGATGTACCACAAGGCGTCGATCCCCCCCGCCGTTAGAGCCATGATGACTTTTTCTCCCATCCCGGCTTCCGGGCGGACAAATTGGCTGAAGAGTGCCAGGAAAAAAAGTGCGATCTTGGGATTGAGGATAGCAATCAAAAATCCGTCTCGGGCGGCCGAGGCACTCGGCACGTTGTTGGAACTCTGCAGGGTCTCGGCTGCCCCTGCCGTACTGCGCAGGCTGCGGATACCGAGATACACCAGTATGGCTGCGCCGGCGTAGCGCATTCCGTTAAAGAGGGTGGGTTGCTGGGTAATCAACAGGCCGATGCCCCCGGCGGTGAGGCCTGCCCAGATGACAATCCCGAAGCCATGAGCGATTCCGGTAATGACGCCCTGGAGCCGCCCGCCCGAAAGCGTGTTCTGAACCACGACTGCAAGACTTGGACCGGGCGACATCGCGCCGAAAATACAGATCAGCGACATGGAGAGCCAGAGCGAAAGCGGCATTAAGAATTACCCCGGGGGACGAGGACCTAGAATATCTGCTTCGCCCGAAGGTCGCCATGGGTTTTTCTTACATTATGCCGCCCGTCACGCTAACTCTTTATACGCGCAAAGACTGCCACCTTTGTGAAGACATGCATCGCCAGTTGCAGGAACTGCAGTGTGATTATCGTTTTGAGATCGACCTGCGCGATGTTGATGCCCACCCGGACTGGACGTTAGCCTATAGCGATAAAGTGCCCCTGCTGCTTGTCGGTAGCGACGAAATCTGCCAGTATTTTCTCGATCTTGAAGCGCTGAAACAGCGTGTTGTGCCTTAGCACTGCGCTGGAATCTGAGCAATTATTAAAAATAGAAAACCAAATAAATAAAATATAATTAGAGCAATAGGAAAAAAGTAGTAGATCGTTTCCTCCGTGGGGAAGCGGCAGTCCCGCTACGATGTTATCTACGCATCCTAAATTATCTTTCGATACAGTGCGCCCGATCGGCGTTTTGGGCTGCTCGGCAATGGCGGGACTGGCCCTGATCTGTCTTCGGTCCTGCTCTGACAGCGGGTCGTCGAGTTCAAGCGGTGCGGTCACCTCCTTGGCACTGATGTGCGATATACGTCGGCGGGAGGTCTAGGCAGGTTTTGTTCCAGGAGCATCACTGCTGGGGAGCCCCACAAGACAATAGGATTCAAAGAAAATGACAATTGCGAAAGCGGGAGCGAGGCCATAGCTGTCCTCTGGTCCCGCCGTCATGGGGGCAGGCACTATGAGGTGCGCGGTGCCGGGTCGAGTCTGCGTTTATATACCGACGGCGTTCTTCATAGTCAGTTCAGTCCCCGACGTGTGGTCACGGGGAGCGTATGGGATCTCTTGTGGTTGGGCCTGTATTTTGATCCCCGTCCGGAACCTTCGCGGGTACTCCTATTGGGTCTTGGCGCGGGCACCGTCGCGCTGCAACTGCAGGCATTGTTTCCAAGTGCCCGGTTCACCGCCATCGAACAGGACCCGATCCACATTGAAGTGGCAAGAACCCATTTCGGTGTCGATGAGACCAGAACCGAGATCCATTGCCAGGATGCTGTCGCGTTTGTCGCGCGCTACCGGGGGCCTCGATTCGATCTTGTGATCGACGATCTTTTTATCGGGAGTGCGGGGATCCCAAGACGCGCGGTGCCCTGCGATCATCAATGGCTGCAACAACTAAAGCATTGCCTCGACCCGAACGGCATCCTGAGTATCAACTTTGCAGATTACGCCGAACTCAGATGTTCGGCGCTAGTGGATTGCCTGAAGACCCCGAGCGGCTTCAAAAGCGGCTTTGGCTTGAGAAGCCCTGCAACAGAAAATGTGATCGCCACATTGCTGCCATTTGAAGCGCAAAGCGCGGATCTGCGCGCCCACCTGGCGGCAACACCGGATCTGGGATCGTTTCTGAAAAGCAAACGGCTTCGTTTCCAGATTCGCCGTATCGATCACGGTTCCTAGCGATTTTCAGTTAGCATAGCCCTGGTCTGGAGGTACGGTTAGACTGCACTGTCGCACGGACGTGCGCTCTCTCAGCATCTCCCCCAACTACTATTTTGGAACCGGCCGTATGAGTAACGATAACTCCCCGCAGAACATCGCGATCTTCTGTGACTTTGAGAACATCGCGCTTGGCGTGCGTGATTTCAGTGATAAACCTTTCAACATGAAGCTGGTACTCGAAAGGTTGCTGCTTAAGGGCAATATTGTGGTCAAAAAAGCTTATTCGGATTGGGATCGTTACCAGAGCTTCAAGGCATCGATGCACGAAGCCGCATTCGAATTGATTGAGATCCCGCATGTCCGACAGTCAGGCAAGAACTCCGCGGACATCCGCATGGTCGTTGACGCTTTGGATCTTTGTTACACCAAGTCTCACGTGAACACCTTCGTGATTCTTAGCGGGGACTCGGATTTTTCACCCCTGGTCAGCAAGCTTCGGGAAAACAACAAGTATGTGGTGGGAGTCGGCGTCAAGAGTTCCACATCTGATCTGCTTACATCCAATTGTGATGAATTCATCTTTTACGATGATCTGGCCGGCCGTGCCGGCCCCGTGCGTAAGAAAAAGGCCAAGACGCGAAGCAAAAAGAAAAAGTCGGCAATGAGCGAGGATGAGAAGCGCCGTCAGGACGGGATTGATATGGTGATGGCGACGCTGGATGATATTTTCGAAGAGCGGGGCGACGGCACGCAGGTTTGGGGTTCGATGATCAAGCAGACGCTGAAACGCCGCCAGCCGGGTTTCAGTGAGCGCTATCATGGGTTCCCCTCGTTTGGGGCACTACTGGAAGAGGCCGCTAGCCGGGGACTCCTGGCATTGCAGCACGATGAAAAGTCCGGGGGTTACATCGTCACGGGAACATCCTGAGAGAGACAAACTCGCGCTGTAATTGATCGCGACCTTGCCAGACCAGGCTTGAAAAAAAGATGCAGGGTTTTATCCCGCCCGATCCTGAGACAGATGTCTCGCAGGAACACTGGGCCGTAATTTATATGCCGGGGCGCAACCGTCAGCGCTATCCCGCGAACTGCGTACGCCTCATGGATTCGGAAGAGGAGGCGCGCGTCCGGGGCCGACCGGCACAGCGCCTCTTTCCCGCCCGTGTGCTCGGTCCTTCGAAGTCTTCTGAGGGGCAGGAGGTGTACTACCTCGTGGAGTGGTTGGCGCCACAATAAACTATCAAGAGCGCATCAAGCCCGCGACTTCAGTGTTTCCAGCGCAGCGAGGGCCTGCTTGCGACCAACATTGGGTTCAACCAGCGGTTTCGGATAGTTATCGCCAAGTTTGACGTCGGCGTCGGTCAACACCTCCACGGGCGCAAGCCAGGGCGCATGAAGGTAGCGGTCGGGTAGTTTCGCAAGTTCCGGCACCCATTGGCGGACGTATCCGCCTTGCGCATCAAACTTCTGTCCCTGCAGAATCGGGTTGAAGATTCTGAAATAGGGCGCGGCGTCTGCGCCGCAGCCTGCTACCCACTGCCACCCTGCCGCATTGTTGCCAAGATCAGCGTCCACCAGGGTATCCCAGAACCAGGCTTCGCCATGATGCCAGTGAACCAGCAGGTGTTTGACGAGCACTGAGGCGGCGACCATGCGTACCCGGTTATGCATCCAGCCGGTGTGCCAAAGCTGGCGCATCCCGGCATCTACGATAGGAAATCCGGTTTGGCCAGTCTGCCAGGCTTTCAAGAGTTGCGGTTCATCGCGCCAGGGGAAGTCTGCAAATTCAGGACGGAAGGGTTTCTCAGGCAGGCTGGGAAAATGCACCAGCAGGTGCGCGCTGAATTCACGCCAGCCGACTTCCCGCTGGAAAGCCGCCACCCCTTGATCGGGTTCGCGTCCCGAAGCAGAGAAGGCTGCGTGGGCCTGCGCTGCGCTGATGTTGCCAAAATGCAGATAGGGCGACAGTCGCGAGGTCGCATCTTCAGCGGGGAAGTTGCGATGGGTGTTGTAACGAGGCGCTTTCGCCACAAATTTGTGGAGCAGGGTCTGCCCGGCGGCCTCTCCGGGTTGCCAGGTTTCCTTCAGTCCTGATGCCCAGTTGGGATGGGTCGGCAGCAGACCCCAGTCATCAAGGGCATCGCCGTCCGGAAGGTCAGTCGAGAACTCGGGCGATACTGGGCCGGTGGGCGCGCGCATCCTGGAACCGTTGGCCAGACAGTGTTTCCAGAATGGCGTAAAGACACGAAAGGGCGCGCCGCTGCGGTTTTGGATCATCTCAGGCGCAAAGAGCAGATTACCCGCAAAACCTTCTGAGCCAATCCCATGCGTCTCAAGAGCGGATGCCAGGGCAGCCTCATCGCAGCGGCAGTGAGGCTCGACGGCACGGCTCCAGTAAACAGTGCTCGCCCCGACTTCAAGCGCAAGCTCTGTGATGATGTTGACCGGATCACCGTGCTTGAGCAACAGGTCTCCACCCTGCTCGCGGATGCGCTGACCCATTTCTGACAGGCTATGGTAGAGCCACCAGCGGCTCGCACCGCCGGGCCGCCAAGGACGCGTATCGCGGGTGTCCAGCACATAACAGGGGATCACTTTTCTTTTGCTTGCCTCGGCAGCCGCGAGGGCCGGGTGATCGCTAAGTCGTTGATCCTGGCGTAGCCAAATAATAATGGGAGGTTTCAAGGGTACTGTTATCCAAATTCTGTGGTTTCAATCGCGCTTCGCCAGCTTTTCCCAAACTGCAACAGCATGGAGCATTCACAGTGGAGATGAGAAAATAGGAGTTTAAAGACCTTACGCGAAAAAAATGTTAAGCAACCCCTTCATACAGGCTGCCCTCTGGTGCGCACTGGTGTCGCTGCTGGCTTGGGCCATCAGTCTTGCGAAGCATGATGCCAGTGTTGCCGATGTCTTCTGGCCGTGGATGAGTGTCGGCAGTGCTGCCATATACCTACTCAGCGCCTTGTCGCCATCGCCCATCGCCTGGGTAACACTCGCCGGGATCACGGTAGCCGCCCTTCGGCTGTCAGTCATGGTGATATCTCGAATTGCCCTTGGCGGTGAAGATAGACGCTATACCGAGATCCGTTCGAGTTGGGGCAGGGGCTTCGGACTGAAAAGCCTGCCGGGAATCTTTATGCTTCAGGGTGCAATGGGGTTTGTTACGGCGGTGCCGCTAGCGGTGGTGATGGCTAGGCCGGACGCATTTGGATTCGTTGATGTCTTGATGATGGGCTTGTGGCTCGTCGGGTTTGTGATCCAGACGGCCGCCGACCGACAACTTGCTAAATTTACCCGTGCGGATGATGGCACCGGCGTACTCAGGACAGGGCTTTGGCGATACAGTCGACACCCAAACTATTTTGGGGAATTGTGCATGGCATGGTCAGTTTTCGGACTTGCTCTTGTCGGTGATGGTGGCTGGACTCTGTTTGCGCCTTTGTTACTGACGTGGTCGATACTCAGTTTCACGGGGGTAACCCGGATGGAACGTGAGATGCCGTCCCGACGTCCGGAATATGCCGGCTACGCGAGCGTCACCAGCGCGCTGTTTCCCTGGCCCCCGCGATGCCAAAAATCCTGATTCACGTAGATATCACGTTTGAAGCCCAGAATTCGGGCTCGAATTAATAGGATACTTAAATTATGGAACTCCAAAGTAAGGGCAGCGTGTTGCTGGTCGAGGACCATCAGGACATCGCTGAGCTGGTCTACGACTACATGGAAGATGTGGGATACGAGTTAGATTATGCTCCGGATGGAGAGGTTGGCATCAACCTGGTTGCTCAAAATGAATACGATGCCATCATTCTCGACCTTATGCTTCCCCGGCGTGACGGCCTGTCGATGTGTCGGGAGTTACGTGAGAAAATGGGGAAAACCACCCCGGTGCTGATGCTCACCGCCCGGGACACGCTCGAGGACAAACTGAAAGGTTTTGAGTTCGGGGCAGATGATTACCTGGTTAAGCCCTTTGAAATAGAGGAACTTGAGGCGAGAGTGCGCGCACTCATCCGCAGAGGCCACGCGGCACCCTCTGTGCAAGATACCCTTTGCGTCGGGCGGATCGAATTCGATCAGAAGTCGGTCGTGGTCAAGAGGGACGATCAGGAACTTATCCTTTCTCCAATCGGTTACAAGCTGCTTAAAATCCTGATGGAACGCTCCCCCGGCGTGGTTTCGCGTCAGGACGTGGAGCGGGAAATCTGGGGAGATATGCTGCCGGATAGCGATACATTGCGTAGTCACATGTACAACCTGCGCAAAGTGATTGATAAGCCCTTCGAAAAGACCTACCTGCAGACGCTGCCAGGGATCGGCTACCGGCTGTGTGATCCGGATGCCGCCCATTAGTACTGGCGGCGTCCGGCGTTTTTCGCGGACGATTACCTTTCACCTTGTTCTGGTGGCCTTCGCAGCCGTCCTCGGTACTTGGGGCGCAGGCTGGGTCATGGAAGAACTGCTGGTCCGCCAGGCGCTGGATCTCGAGGCAGAATATTTCTGGAAGCAGCGACAGGAGAACCCCCAGTTTCCACTACCCGATACCCGTAACCTCACGGCGTATTTTCATGATGATCCAAAAATTCCAGAGGAACTACGTAATCTCGGCCCAGGATTTCATGATCTGAAGGGACATCACCATTCCTACAATGCACTGGTCTCAGAGCGCCAAAGTGACCGACTGATTCTTATTTTTGAAGGCGAGCAGGTCCGGGCGCTGTCCTTATGGTTTGGTCTGGTGCCGTTGGCACTTGTCCTGATTTTCGTCTATGCCTCCCTGTTTCTGGTCTACCGTTTTTATCGAAGTTCTGTTTCTCCGGTCGCCAGGCTCGCAGACCAGGTTGAGTCGCTGAAGTTGGAGTCATCACAAAGCCCTGATTTCGACGTCAGTGATCTTCCCCAAGGGACGGATCGGGAGATCGTGGTTCTGGGGGACGCGCTCAAACATCTTTTGCAGCGTGTCAGCGACTTTGTCGCGCGTGAACGTGAGTTCACCCGCGATGTGAGTCATGAACTGCGCAGTCCCCTGACGGTGATGCGGGTTGCCTGTGATCTCGTACTGAAAGACGATGCGCTGGCGGAAAGAGTTCGAAAACCGGTGACCAAGATCCAACGTGCAGCGGTGCAGATGACCAACCTCGTAGAGGCATTTTTGCTGCTGGCACGGGAGCCCGACCGGAATATCGAAGCCAGTATGGTCTGTGTTAACGACCTCCTTGCGGAAGAGGTTGACCGGGCATCGATACTTCTGGAGGATCGGTCGGTCACCGTGAAGACCGATTTCTTTAACCGCTTGCTGGTCAGAGCTCCGGAGCGCGTAGTGTCGGTAGTGCTGAATAACCTGTTGCGCAATGCCTGCACCTACACTGATGAAGGCTCCGTCATGGTTTCTATTCAGGGCACTGAAGTGACCATCACCGATACGGGTATCGGTATGTCTAAGCAGGATCAGGATCTTGCCTTCCATGTCTTCAGTCGGGGCAGTCAGGCCCGTCCCGGGGGACATGGTGTCGGGCTTAACATCGTGGGCAAAATCTCAGACCGTTTTGGCTGGCCAGTAACACTGCGCAGCGCTCCGGGGGAGGGAACGACCGCGCTGGTGGCGTTTCCTGACGCCGTTACCGAAGACCTGTAGGGCTCCGCACTTTGAAACCGCAGTTGGAAGATGGGTTACTGAGACCTTCGCGCTGGCAGACTTTTATCTACTGGCTGAGCAATGATGACCGCTACCTTGGGCGCAACCCCTTGCGTTCACCGCGCTGCATGGATCCGTGGCGCTTGGTGCCATTTGTTGGAGTGCATCTTGGCTGCCTGGGTGTCCTCTGGACAGGGACCAGCGGATTCGCGGTCCTGCTGGCGGTCACAATGTACATCAGCCGGATGTTTTTCATTACGGCTTTCTATCACCGTTACTTTGCACATCGGGCCTTTGAGAGCAGCCGGCTATTGAGATTTGTGTTTGCGGTGCTGGGTTGTACGGCGGGTCAGCGTGGGCCGCTATGGTGGGCGAGTCATCACCGGCAGCACCATATTCATTCTGACACGGAACTCGATCCGCACTCCCCGCAGACCGACAGTTTCTGGTTCAGTCACCTCGTGTGGTTCCTGACCCGTGATGCGTTTTCGATACGGTGGGCTCAGATCGGTGACCTGCGAAAGGTCCGAGAGTTGGTTTGGCTCGAGCGTGTCGATTGGTTGCCACTCGTCGCTGTGGCAGGACTTTGTTTCTACATAGGTGATTGGGCGGCGGTCGCACACCCCGAGTGGCAGACCCATGGATGGCAGACGTTGGTTTGGGGGTTTTTCGTATCGACGACCGCGCTTTACCACGCGACCTACACCATCAACTCGCTTGCCCATCGTTTCGGCAGGAGGCGCTTTGACACGCCGGATCACAGCCGCAACAACGCCGCGCTGGCGTTGCTGACGCTGGGCGAGGGGTGGCATAACAATCACCATCGTTACCCCGGCGCAGCAAGGCAGGGTTTCTACTGGTGGGAGCTCGACCTGTCCTACCTCGGGCTGCGACTCCTGCAGATGTTGGGGTTGGTTTGGAACCTTCGACCCGTACCGAGAAAAATTATCGAGGCTGGCCGGAGCCGTCGTTGAATATCGCGGTTGTGGGGGCCGGGGTGTCCGGACTGACGTGCGCGCTGGGCCTTGGTCGTCAGCACAACGTAACCGTGTTTGAGGCGGCGGGGCGTCCCGGGGGACATGCCCATACGGTCGACGTACGTGACGGCAGTTCCACTATTGCCATAGACACCGGCTTCATTGTTTTTAATTTTGTGCATTACCCGCTGCTGAGTGCGCTCTTTGACTCCCTGGGCGTCAGGTCTCAGCCGTCCGATATGAGTTTCAGCGTCCGTTGCGATGAGAGCGGTTTTGAATTCAGCGGATCCAGCCTGAACACCTTCTTTGCACAGCGGTCCAACGTGCTGCGACCCGATACGTGGCGTTTGCTGAAGGACATCTTGCGCTTTAACCGGGACGGCACCCAGAGTCTGAAATCGGGAATTGAGGATCACATCACGGTCGGCGATTTTGCCCAACAGCATGGATACAGCAATGTTTTGCTGGCGCGCTATCTGCTGCCGCTGGGCGGCGCGCTATGGTCCTGTGACACGCAGACGTTCCGGAATTTCCCGATGCGCTTTGTGTTGGAATTCTTGCGCAATCACGAGATGCTCCAGATCGGCAGCCGGCCTGCATGGCGCACCGTGAGTGGAGGTTCCCGTCACTACGTTGAGCGGTTAGCGGGTCACTTGGGCTCGCGGCTCCGTCTCAATCAACACGTGATGGGGGTCGCCCGCAAGGGTCGGGGTGTCGAGGTCTGCTTTACTGATGGGGGGAGGCAGACTTTTGACGAGGCGGTTCTCGCAACGCACGCCGATACCAGTCTTGCGCTGCTGGCGGACGCCGAGGATGAGGAGCAAGCACTTCTGGGCACCTTTCCCTACCAGGACAACGTGGTTTGCCTGCACTCGGATACCCGTGTTCTGCCCCGGACCCGGCGTGCGTGGGCGAGCTGGAATTACCGTATCCGCAAAGGGGGGCAGGACGGCACCTGTGTGACCTACAACATGAACAAGTTGCAGGCACTTGAGAGCCCCACGACGTTCTGTGTCTCGCTGAATCAACAGGAGGATCTGCAACCGGATCAGATTTTGCATCAAGAGACGGTGCGCCACCCGCTGTTTGTGCCGGGGCGCGATAAGGCCCAGGCCAGTCACCCCAAAATGATCCGACGGCGGGGACTGAGTTACTGCGGTGCTTACTGGGGTTTTGGGTTCCATGAAGACGGTGTGCGTAGCGCTGTCTCTGTCTGTGACGCCTTCGGTGTAGAGAGGCCATTTTGAATAGCCGACTGTATACGGGCAGGGTGTATCACCAGCGAACGCGTCCCCAACCGCACGGTTTCTGTTATCGCCTCTTTATGATGTACCTGGATCTCGATGAGCTGCCTAAGCTCTTTGATCGGTACTGGCTATGGTCGGCAACGCGACCCGCGCTCGCGTGGTTTCGTCGCGCCGATCATCTAGGCGATCCGGCGCAGCCGCTGAAAGAGGCAGTAGCTTCACTGGTCGCACGTGAGGGGGGCAGCCGTCCGGACGGCCCCATCACGTTGCTTACGCATCTTCGGTACTTCGGTTACTGCATGAACCCGGTCAGTTTCTATTTCTGCTGGGACGCATCGGGCAAGCACGTCGAGCATATCGTCGCGGAGGTTAACAACACGCCCTGGGGTGAGCAGCATTGTTACGTGATGCATTATCCCCATGGCGTTGATTCAGCGGACAAAGTCTTTGAGTTTGATAAAGCCTTTCATGTGTCGCCTTTTATGCGGATGGAGCAACGATACCGCTGGGAGTTTTCACGACCCGACGACAGGCTTCGGGTCAAGATGTCGTCTTTCGAGGACGGGAGAGAGATATTCTCCGCCGCCCTTGACCTGCGATCGTGCGCACTCAGCGGCCGGTCGCTGAGACGATCCCTGGCCCGGTTCCCGCTGATGACCCTACAGGTCATTACCGCGATTTACTGGCAGGCTTTTCGCCTCTGGGTGAAGCGTGTGCCTTTTGTGCCGCACCCAGACGCAACATAACGATCAGGCAACACGCGCAGGAGAGAGGGTTTGAACGATAACGTAGCAGTGTCTGGTGCGGCCGATCAGGTCGCAGGGCCATCCTGGTTTGAGAGAAAGTGCCGGGAAGTACTGATCCATCGACTTCAGCGACTTGCCGGTAAGCTGGTACTCACCGAGGGTGGAGACACCCTGACCTTGGGCGATGGCAAGGGCGCTACGGCACATCTGGTGGTACACGGTCCCGACTTCTAT
>Ga0233427_10000921_pt1 | contig 34439 bp, 38 predicted proteins | sample SI_118_April2016_5_FD_179885 | JGI IMG/M metagenome (GOLD analysis project Ga0233427, IMG submission 179885) | Seawater microbial communities from Saanich Inlet, British Columbia, Canada - SI_118_April2016_100_MG | ecosystem: Environmental > Aquatic > Marine > Inlet | place: Canada: British...
TGACACCGGTTCACTTGCCCTCGGAGGAACACTTGGGGTAATTGCAATGATGCTCGACCAGATGTTTGTTCTTACAATGATTGGATTCGTGTTTGTTATCGAAACTCTTTCTGTGATTATCCAGCTCACCAGTAAGAAGTTCCGCGGTGGAAAGAAGGTCTTTAAGGCAGCTCCTATTCACCATCATTTTGAGGCTTTGGAGTGGGGTGAAAGCAAAGTGACGATGAGAATGTGGATCGTCGGAGCATTTATGGCTTTTGGCGGTGTTGTTATTGGTATATTTGGTTAAATAGGGCACGAAACCAGAAATCTTGAGGTTGCATACGGCCCCGCTTTCCGTATTATATGTGCACTTATGAAACGCATCGCTATCAATGGTTATGGACGAATTGGACGTAATGTCCATCGTCAGCTGTTGGAGCATTATTCGGATAGTGTAGAGGTTGTTGGTATTAACGCTTCTTCTACTTCAGAGATGCGCGCGTACTTACTACAGTTCGATTCCTTGCATGGAAGGTTCCAAGGATCTGTTGTGGTAAAAGATGACGATACAATTACAGTGAATGGAAAAGATGTTCGCATTGTCAAAGAGCGAGAGGCTTCAAAATGCCCATGGAAAGAACTTGATGTTGATGTTGTTATAGAATCTACAGGACATTTTACATCGACAAAGGCTGCTCAAGGGCATATTGATGCTGGTGCATCGCGTGTAATTATTACAGCACCTGTGAAAGATGACACGCCAACATTTGTTCTTGGTGTTAATGATGATGATCTTACAGGTAACATGCACATTGTCAGTAATGCTTCTTGTACTACGAACTGCATTGCTCCGGTGATCAAAGTGATGCACGAGTCATTTGGAGTAGAAAACCTACTCGTGAATAGCGTCCATGCATTTACTGCTTCACAAAACCTTCTTGATAATAAAGGAGAAGGAACAGATCTTCGTAAGGCTAGGGCTGCAACGTTGTCTATCATTCCGACAAGCACTGGTGCTGTTAAGGCTTGTGCAAAGATATTTCCGGAACTGGATGGAAAGATTGATGGTATGGCATTCCGAGTACCGGTCCCTACTGTTAGTTGTGCATACATGGCATTTACGTTGAAGAAAGATGTTACTGCAGAGCAGATCAATGAAGCGCTTGAACACGCAGCAGCAAACGGTATGAAAAATGCATTGTCTGTCTGCCATGATCAGTGTGTTTCTATAGATTTCCAAACAGATCCACATTCTTCCATTGTTGATGAAGGATTTACAAAAGTTATCGATGGAAACATGGTACAGATGCTTAGTTGGTACGATAATGAATGGGGATACGCAATGCGAGTCACAGAACTGCTTCAAAAAGTTATTTCCTTTATGTAATTATGGCGCAAACTTCCAACTGTCCGGTACCAGACCAGCCCTCTCTTAACTGGCACCTGCGTAATAGTACAAAGGCGCCAGATGACCTTCGTCATTTGATCTCTGATGTTGCACGTAGTGCAAAATATATTAGTTACGCTATTCAAACTACAGATACAGGTCTATCTGGTAATACAAACAGCTTTGGGGAAGATCAGCTAAAGCTCGACGAGCTCAGTGACGATGTTATTCGCGAGAATCTTTGTGAGAACGGAACAGTCTGTTGTTACATTTCTGAAGAGAAAGATGACATTATAGAGCTTGATCCTGATGGGAAGTTTACTATCGTATTCGACCCACTAGATGGAAGTAGTCTTGTAGATGCAAACTTCAGTATTGGTTCCATCTTTGGAATCTACGAAGGAGGAGACATTATTGGGAAAACACCACGAGACCAAGTGGCAGCACTTTACGTGCTCTATGGTCCACGAACGCTTCTTGTCTACTCTTGCGGTAACGGAACAGGTGTTCATGAGTTCATTCTTAATGACGTTGGAGAGTTCAAGTTGCTGCGTAGTCATATGGGAGTTGCAGACGAAGCAAAAAACTACAGCCCAGGAAACTTGAGGGCAGTGACAACGAACAAACAGTATAACGTTGCAGTAGAAGGATGGATGGCTGATGAAAAGACGTTGCGGTACTCAGGATGTATGGTTGCCGATATTCACCATATATTAAGTAAAGGCCAAGGAATATTTTCTAATATTGGTGGAGGCGAGGATAGTAAGTATCCAGATGGAAAGCTTCGTCATGTGTTTGAGTGTGGACCATTTGCTTACCTTGTTGAAGAAGCAGGAGGACTATCTTCTGATGGTGTGCAGAGTATTCTCGATAAGAAGATCACAGATGTGGACCAGCGTACTGCCATAATTATTGGATCAAAAAACGAGGTAGAGAAAACAGTTGGAATTCTTTCTGCTTAGTTCCAGTACGGATTTTCCTGAAGTTTACCAATAGCATCATCAAGAGTGATGTAGTCGTCGGTGTCTTTATCTTTTACTTTACCCTCTAACTTGTAGAGCTTCTTCATTGTAAGGTAGCTTCCCCAAATATAGGTACGCTTCCGTGGTTTGCGATTAGATTTTGGCTTATCTGGATCGACTGGTCGTGGTTCAAAAGGCCAGTCTTTAGGCTTCACGTTTCCGTCTTTGTCCCACTCAACTAGTCCGATGGCTACCTTTTTATCGGTGTCGACATAGACAAAATCGTCGTCTTTGAAAGGAGAATCACTCATAATAGTATTCTATCATGAATATGGCACTAATCTACCGATATTTCCTGTGATCTTCTGGTTGTCCCTGAGCAGGAGCCTGGGGTGATACATGTGTTTCTGGCTGATCGTGGTGCAGGAATATGTCTTTCACCTCTGATTTACGGCCATCTTGTATTTTAAGAAAGCTATAGAGGCTACATACAATGCTTCCCATCAGCGTTCCATAGAGTCCCATATGTATCTGCAATCTGGAGAATTCGAACGTACATTTTGTCAGAACAGACCATATTGCAATAGTGAGTACGGTTGCCAAAATCGATGCAAGCAGACGTGCGTAATCTTTATTTTTCTTCTTTATAAGCGTTGGACCACCAGTAATCGGGATAATAGTAATCAACAATATAAATGTCATGATGAGCAATATTGTGAGACCAATGAACGACGTGAAAAACCCAAGCCCATTAAACGTTACTGTTTTCCCTCCAAGCCATTCTCCACCTACCCATGGAAGAAATACACTAATGAAAGCAACAAGTGCTGCTCCATTAAGAATTTTTTCTTCAAGCTCTAGTGCCAGAATTCTTCCAACGATATTCCGAGATGGCATGTGGATAGAGTAGCAGAACTACGCATTTTCTACTAGACTTGGTGCCTATGAAGATTGCTATCGATGCAAGGCAGGCTTACGCAACGCAAAAAGCCGGAAAAGGCCAGTGGACCAAAGGTTTTATAGAAGAACTTCTTAAGCGCGATACAGAAGTGACTCTGCTGACAGCAGATATGTTTCCATCTGGTATTCGTTGGCATTTTCATGCAGCAACGTACGTAAAAAATAATGACTTTGACGCATACATAAGCCCTACAAGCATGATAGTTCCTGCAATTCTTGCGAGCAGAGTTCCATGTGTAACGATGATCCATGACCTCATTGCTTTCCGTAGTGAGCCACATTCCCTAAAAGCAAAAATTATAGAACGCTTACTTCTTCGCAGTGTTGTAAAGCATGCAGCGAGAATTTGTACTATAAGCGAAGCGACAACAGCAGACCTTGTTGCTCGTTTTCCAAATGCTGGCTCTAAGACAACGGCTATATATGCAGGTCCAATGTCTAGCTCCCCTCGAAAGAATTCCCCTGATGGCAAAACAATTTTATGTGCTGGTACTCTTTGCCCACGCAAGAACCAGCTAAGGCTCATCCGTGCATTTGCATCTCTTCCACAGGAGCTTCGTGCTTCACATCAGTTAGTACTGGTTGGTGGACGTGGGTGGAATGACCAAGAGATAGTAGACCTTTGTGAAAAAGTAAAAGGAGTTGAATGGAAAGACTATGTCACTGACGATGAGTACCAAGAATTATTATCCTCAGCAACTGTTCTCGCACATCCATCGCTATACGAAGGGTTTGGTCTTCAGGTTTTAGATGCCCTGCAAAGAGGCATCCCAGTACTCACGTCTGACAGAGGAAGTCTTTCGGAAGTCGTAGGAGAAGCTGCGCTACTCATCGACCCTGAAGATGATGTATCAATAGCACAAGGGCTTCAGGAATTGCTTCAAAATGCTGATTTAAGAGCGAATTTAGCGTCTCAGGGTCCAGAGCAAGCGAAGAACTTCACATGGAAAAGAACAGTCGATCTTTTCCTGGAGTCACTAGAAAAGTCTCTATAATACATTTATGACTCATTACAAACGCGTTGGAATTACGGCGAAGTCTGGACTGGATGACAAGTGTGAAACAGTCGATGCCATTATTCGTATTATTCAGGGCACTGGTTCTGAAGTCCTTATGGACTCTAAAAGAAAAGGAGCTCTTGAATGTGCGTCAGACCTTTCTGAATTTACGAATGAATCTGAGATAGATCTGTTAATTGTTATAGGAGGTGACGGCACTATTCTTCGTTCTGTCCGTGAACTATCGGACTGTACTACTCCTATTTTAAGTGTGAACAAAGGGCGCGTGGGATTTCTGGCTGAAGTTGAATTCAGTGAAGCCGAAACTCTTCTTCCAGAACTCTTAAGTGGTGGTGGAGTAATAGACGAGCGAAAACTTTTGCACGTGGTTGCAAAACGCAGCGACGACATAATACTCGAAGGTTTTGCTCTCAACGAAGCGGTTATTGCACAAGGAACCATTGCACGCTTAGTAGACCTGAAAACTTCTGTAAACGGAGAATCACTAACTACGTTTCATGCAGACGGTCTTATTCTTTCTACCCCAACAGGTTCTACTGCGTACTCACTTTCTTCTGGTGGGCCGATAGTGCATCCAACACTCGACGCGATGATCCTTACCCCTATTAATCCTCATAGCTTCTCACAGAAACCAGTCGTGCTCCGTAGTGATGCACTTGTAGAGGTAGAGGTGCAGACAAAAAATAATAAATATAAAGACAGTGGTGTTGTTCTGACACTTGATGGCCAAGTGTATAAAGAGGTCCAGCGTGGTGATATAATTAGCGTTACACAAGACACACGTACCGTAAAATTCTTACGTCGAAAACAAGATATGTTCTTTGGAACGCTCCGTCAGAAACTAAAGTGGGGCGAAAGGGTAGATTAGTTCATTAGTTGAGCTAAGCTTCTTTTCAAAGCGCTTTCTATGGCATCTTCGTCTAACTGAGGGACAAGGTGTATTTTTCGCCGTGCATTATGTGTAAGGAACTGTGATTCTTCATCGACAGACTCATGTGTCAGACCAAGATCTTCCAGATAGTCATCTATTCTATTTCTATCGGAAAATAGGATAATTAAGCGCTGACAAATGGCATACCTCATAAAATTTCTAAAGTATCGTACCTTACCAAGATTAGTATCTTGCACAGTAATAATGTTTGCTGCCATTGCACCATTTCTTTCTGCTGCTTCGAGGTCATGTGTGTAACAATCTCTGTTCTCTCTGTATCGTAATTGATACGCTGTAACATTAATTTCAGGTGACATGCGTTCTGCGGTATCTGCAATCAGTTCGTGAATTCTATCCGTAAGCTCTACACTTCTTCTGACCTCCCATATATCTACAGTAGAAGTGATTGTCAGGTTACCTCCTTCTGCACCGAGATTCTCTGCGGCTAGTTCATCAATCATTAGTTGTTTTTCATTTGCGTAGTGTGGCCTTAACACGGCAACACTTGGTACAAGTGGACTGTTTGCATCTTCTTCACTGGGTATTACGATATTCATACCTCATTATGCGCAGAGTGGAGCGCAAAAATCAAGTTCTGATTATCATTTCCTCTCTCCCCTGCCCCGTTCCAATCATCGAACAAGGAACTGAAGTCTCTGTTTCAATTAGTTCTATGTATTTCTTTGCATTTTCTGGAAGTTCTTCCCATTTTGTAAAACCTGCAGTGGAACTTTGCCACCCCGGCATTTCTATCATCTTTCCTCCTGTCATTACCGGAATAACAACTTCCTCATCGAGGACGTCTAATTTTGTAATGTTCCAATGCGTGTGACCGTTTAGTGCTGCTCCAAATTTTAAATCGTCGATGTTGAGCCAACCAGTTCTACGAGGCCTTCCAGTTGTTGAACCATATTCCCCTCCTCTGTCGCGCAATCTATCTGCTACCTCACCTTCTGCCTCTGTTGCAAAGTCGCCAGAACCGACACGCGTACAGTATGCTTTTGCAATCCCAATGCATGACGTCACACTATTTGGAGGAAGTCCTAGTCCTTGCAGCGCTCCTGCGAGTGTTGTCGATGAACTTGTCACAAATGGATATGAGCCATGGTCAATGTCTAGCAGTGTTGCCTGTGCACCTTCTACTAATATTGATTTTCCTGTCTCACGGTAATGATGAAGCAAGCGAACAGTATCTGTAACACGGTCACCGAGAAGTTTCTTTGCGGTTTCTAACTGTGCGATTTCTTTTGCAGCGTTTATATCAACGTCAAAAGTTTTTTTGATGCACGGAACTCTTTCTTTAATAGTTTCAGATAAGTCGTCGTTTAGGTGTTCCATTCGAATACCAGTACGTGCTGCTTTGTCTATGTATGCAGGGCCTATTCCTCTTTTCGTCGTTCCAATCCCCTGTCCTTTCTTTGCGGCGCGCTCTTCCTCTAGCTTTGCGTCGATGTCTTTATGGTAGTCAAACAAGATGTGCGCTTCGGATGAGATATGCAAACGACCTACGACGTCTATGCCATGCTCTTCGAGCGTTGCGATTTCTTCTAGAAGTGTTGGCAAATGAATAACAAGGCCAGAACCAAGAATTATCTGCTTGCCTGAATGCAAGCATCCAGATGGCATAAGGTGAAAGACATGCTTTGTGCCTCCGACGACAATTGTATGTCCTGCGTTTGCCCCTCCACATGCACGAGCAATAACGTCGTACTCCTCTGCAAGGATGTCGACCATCTTTCCTTTTCCTTCGTCTCCCCATTGCGCACCGATCACAGATGATACGGGGCCAAGTGTCGGGAGAAATTTCTGCACGTGTCTATGTTACGTGGAACGGCTAATATTTTCAAAGAGCTTCTGGTGTTCTTTTTTACATTCGACAACCACTCCTCTACACAGTGGATTCGCAACTGCTTGCTTTAGTAGCTCTCGCACTAAGTCTCCGCCGTCTTCTCCACTAAATAACGCAAGGCTTGGTTCATAGTCTGCAACATCTTTCATGAGTGGTTCTTCCTCTGGAATATACGGAGGGTTTGAAACTACTATAAATGGAACATCTATGTTCTTGGCTGCATCTAGCAAAGAACCTTTACTGTTGTTAATTTTTACAACACTAAACTCTGCATTTCTCTTCGCAACCTCTACTGCCTCTTCGGAAATATCTGTCCCGTAGACATCAAGTTCTGGTAACTGCTTTTTTAGAGTGATTGCGATGCACCCAGACCCAGTTCCGACGTCGAGCATGGCTTTTGTTTCGCTTACGTCCCCAAGTGGTACGGCAATTGCTATCACATCTGTATCGATGTCACGAACTTCAGAGTTTCCAGTTTTTATGAAATCGAGTGCGAGTTCTACGAGTCCTTCTGTTGCAGGACGCGGGATTAATACATCTGATGTGACTATAAACGGACGGCCATAGAATTCTTTTGTACCAGTTATATAAGCAACAGGTTCTAATGCCTCCCTTCTTTTATATAATTCCTGCAGAACTTCATGCTGGTTCTCTGTGAGTTCACGGTTGCTCTGTGTTATCAGTGATTCGCGTGAACACTCAAGCACGTGACACAGTAGGATCTCTGCGTCGAGCCTCTCAATTTCCGCTGTTTCCAGTGCCTCTTTGATAGTCATGCAGGTATCATAGAGAAGTTATGGCTCTTATCGGAATAGATTGTCGGTTTGCTTCAAAGGATGTTGGCCTTGGCACATATACACGTGAGCTTGTATTGCAACTGGTCCACTGCAGCACTGACGACTTTGTGCTGTTCGTCCGTAGTACTTCTGAGTCTTGGTTAGAAGAAATCCCAAGTCACGTTGCAATCTTGACTGCGGATTTTGACCACTATTCGCTGAAAGAACAGATTGCATTCCCGCGTATCATCCGTCATCTACACTTAGACCTACTGTTCTCGCCGCACTTTAACGTTCCGTACTTCTGTCCGGTACCATTTGTGGTCACTATTCACGACCTCATCTTGCACAGGTATCCAAACCAGACTTCAAAAATTAAACAAATTGCTTATAGAATCCTTATGAAAAGAGCAGTGACGAATGCGCAAAAGATTATCGCCGTTAGTGCATACACACAGTCTGAATTGATTTCTGTGTATGGAAAAAGCATTGCATCAAAAATTTCTACGGTTACCGAAGGTGTCAGTCCCCTATTCTCGTCCTCACCTGCTTTGAATGTTCAAAAGAAATACAGTATTCCTACTGACTATATTTTGTACGTCGGTAATGCGAAGCAGCACAAGAATGTCCAAATGCTTATTGATGCACATGCCCAGGTATCAGATGCGCCTGATTTGGTATTGATCTCTGGTGGAAGTGAAGCGCGAAAGCTGAAGCTGCATAGTAGAGTACATCTTCTTCAAAATATTCCATACAGCGACCTTCCCTCTTTCTATACGTCGGCGACGTGTTTTGTCACTCCTTCTTTATACGAAGGCTTTTGCCTTCCTATCCTTGAGGCTCGTGCGTCTGGATGCCCCGTTATCGCCATGAATGTTACGGCTATTCCAGAAGTTGCTGGTCCTCATACTAAGCTAATAGAACCGAATCTTCAGGATTTGACACAGGCTTTACAAAATATTCCTACAAAGACGTCGGGTCCAGAAGAGCAATATTGCTGGGAATATGCTGCCACGACAACAAATGCTATACTGACATCTGCTTTACATGGACAAAATTAGCGCTCTCATTCCAAAAGTTCTCTCTAGAAGAGGTCTCAAAGACCAGGCTGGAGCTTCGTATGCGGTGTATTTGGCTGTCGACTGGCTTCATAATGTCTCTGTTGGCCTTGCCGAGTACTGCATTGTGACGACACTGAAGGATGGTATTTTAACAATTGAGTGCTTAAATTCTGTTGCTATGCAGGAATTGAACCAAAAATCTGAGGAATTAAAAGCACATTTAAATGCTATAGATGGGATCTCTATAAGGGATATCACTATTACTCGTTCCAGAAATAGCTAATTTCCCTAGAAATGCCTTGCATGAGGACCAGAGCTTACCTACACTTTGTCGGAAATTATGCTTAGAATTCGACTCCAAAGAACCGGTAACAAAAACAACCCTACATATCGTATTGTAGTGGCTGATAAGCGAAACGCAGCTAAGGGTAAGTTCAATGAGATCATTGGACACTACCTTCCTACACGTGAACCAACAGTGTTTGAGTGCGATACAGAGCGTGCAGCACATTGGATGGCTCTTGGAGCGGTTCCTACAGATACTATGGCTCGTTTGCTCTCAAACAGTGGTGTTAAGGGTCTTGAAAAGTACATTGAAAGGTATGCTAAGCAGAAAAAGAAGAATCCTTCAGAGGAAGAGATCGCAGCAGCAGCTCCTGCTCCAGAACCAGCACCAGAAGCACCAGCCGAGGCTCCTGCAGAAGAGGTAAAGGAAGAGGCACCTGCAGCTGAAGAAAACAAGGAAGAAGCGCCAGCTGAAGAGGAAAATCCAGCAGAAGAAGCTCCTAAAGAGGACGCAAAAGAAGAGGATGACAAAAAGGAAGGAGACGCGTAAACTACTTCTACTTTATGTCTGATACTAACCCATCAACGGATTTACCTGGGTACTCGTTTTTAGAGTATGTCCTTGAAGCCCTTGTCGATGATAAGGACCAGTTAAAGATAGACCAAACAGAAGATGACCTTGGTGTTCTTCTGACTGTTTCAGTTTCAGAAACTGATATGGGTAAGCTTATTGGTAAGGGTGGGCAGACCATTAAAGCTCTCCGTACGCTACTGCGTATTATTGGTGGTAATGCCAATAAACGTGTTAACCTAAAAGTAATAGAGCCCAATTCTTAATTCCCCAACTCCTTATGCTTCGAGAACTACTCGAAAATGCTAGCGTCCTAGAGATTGTTGCAACATTTGTTGCTCTTGCTCTTATTGCTGCATCTATTCTCTGTCTTGTCTATATTATTATTGGAGGTATCACCTTCATCCTTTCAGCTGGAAATGAAGAAAAGATTAAAAAGGCTGTTCACACCATCCGTTTTGCAATTATTGGATTGTTTGTATCTTTCCTTGCATTCTTTATTGTTGCATTCCTTGCAAAGCTTCTCGATATTCCTTTCGATCTTGATTTCTCATTGATCGTCGATCTGATGTCAGAGATACTAAACTCGTTGAGCTAGTTGACCACAGGACTACAATGACTGCGAGGACTACGAGGAATATCCTCGCAGTCCTCGTTTTCTTTTCAGTCTTCTATACAAGTTTTAGAAGCTTTCGTCTCTGTGCAAGTGTCTGACCTGCTCCAAGGAGTCCTGTAAGACCGAGGAAGAGAGCGTCGAATGCTGCTCCTGTTGGTGGTAGGTTAGAGATCACTCCAATCTCTGAAGTGTAGATACGTTCTGTAAGTGAGATTGTTTCCATTCCGTCTCCGCTTACGGTTACAACGTTTGGTACTGTTACTCCGTGTGGAGCACGGTAGTCAATCTGAGCATCGTATGTCATAGACCAGTCCTGACCAGGAGCAAGTGAATCGATCATCCATGAAACGTTTGTTCCATCAGATAGACCAGAGTTAGCATTGGTAATACGTACATGTGGTGAGTCCATCTTGTCTTCGACAAGAATGTTGTGGAGTGTCTTATCAGTCGTATTTCTAAGAGATACAGTGTATGACACTGTGTCACCTGGTTGTACTTCGCTTCTGTCTGCACGCTTTGTGATAAGCACGTTTCCTGGCTGAGTAAGCCCAGCGCCTGCAATAGTGTCTCCTACGTGAGTGTAGTCGACAGCTTCGAAGTCGTTAACAGATACTGTGTTTCGAAGACGCTCACCAAGTGGTGCATCACTTCGGACACGTCCAGTTACTCTGAGCATTCTGTTTCCGTTAGGGGCAACTGTGAGACCTTCCCATCGTACGTTCTTACCTGTCCAGTATCCTCCTTCAGAAGCGTCTACGAACTCTAGGTGGTTAGGCAATGCATTATTTACGTCTACTTCTGTAGCGAGCTGGTTTGATACGTTATCGACTGCGATATCGTATGTTACAAGAGCTCCTGGAACGATCTGGTCTAGTCCGTCTGTCGTTGATACAAGAATAGATGTAGGAAGTATTCCAGTATGAACAGATGTCGTATCTGTTGCCTTTGCAGCTCCTACTGATGCGTGTGTACGGATCATGTAGAACTCTTCTGCGTTGTGGTCGATTCGTACTGTTACTTTGTACTCACGTGAACCAAGTGGTCCAATCTTCTGGTCGCTCCAAGTGATCGCTTGACGGTTACTTGTGTGGTCTCCAGAAACGTACTCGACATCTGTATCTGTAGGAATCTGCAGTCGCAAGTCTACTGTTCGTTCCTCGTTTGTAGGGTTTCTTACTGCAACAACGTAGTTTAGTACTTCACCTGGTTGTGCGTACTTTAGTCCGTCAGTTACAGATACTTTCATCTTTGGTAGTTCGTGAACTCTATCTGACTCGCTTAGTTCTACACGTGTCGTGTCTGTAGACTTTTCTCCTTCAGATGCAGCTTCAGCAACAAGAAGAAGATTCTCTTTCGCATGAGGAGTTACGTTTACATTTACGTAGAGTGGGCGAAGCTTTCCTGGATAAACAGATACGTTTCTCCATACAATAATTTCTTCGTTCTTGTCTCCTCCGTCTGATGCATTGAGGAAGTTTGTCTGGTGTGGCATTTGGAAGAAGACATCAACAACCATTGGCTCTTCACGTTCTGTGCGAAGAGAAACGGTGTATGTCATGTGTCCGTTAGGGGCAACAGTTGTTAGACCGTCGCTAACAGATACGAATAGTCCACGACCAGTTGGACCTTCACTGTCATCATGAAGTGAAAGACACTGTGGGTCTTGTGGGTAGTCTGTCAGACCATCATGGTCATTGTCGATACCATCTGCGCATTCTGTGAATACAGCAGATACAGACTCCGTTGGGAGTTCTGCCACTATACTATGAAGCATAGTTACGATGAGGGCGCTAAGACTCAGGAGTCCAAGCATTCGTGTTCTAGACGTGCAACAAGCAATACTCATATTCATAGTGGGTAACAAAAAGGATATGACTATAATGATTATATGAATATATGTCAAGTATATCAAACACTCCAAATCCCCCTATTTAGTGGAAATTGTTGAATTTTGGCTAGATATTAGTATTATATGTCCACTTCGGGCGCATAGCTCAGTTGGTCTAGAGCATCTCGTTTACACCGAGAGGGTCGGGGGTTCGACTCCCTCTGCGCCCACCACACTTCGCTCTCTATTGAGAGCTACGCGTGGCACGCCACACTTCGCTTAGCGAAGTGTGCCCCGCGAAGCCTTGGCGTAGTGGGGCTATAACACACTTGCTTGCTAAGCTACGCGTGGCAAGCCATCTAATACCAATGTACACAATCACTATTATGCTAGAAATCCTACACTCCATCATCGCTATCCTCCTGATTATAACAATCGTTATGCAGTCACGAGCATCTGGTCTTTCAGCTACATTCGGTGGATCTGGAACAACAAACGTTGTCCAAAGAAGAGGTGCTGAAAAGCTAATCTACAAAGCATCCATCTACTTGAGCGTTGCATTTTTTGCACTCTCAATTATTCGTTGGTACGTGTATTAGTGGTATACTGTTCCCGTGAATATGAAACTAAAACGCATAGGGCATAGAAAATTGCTCGCTTTGTCTGCCTTTGTTTTTCTGATTACCCTTCTTATTCTTACGCGTAAGTTTCATATTGCAAATACTGTCGTTGTCCCATCTGAAGGTGGTACATATATAGAAGGCTCTGTTGGAAGTATGCAGCCTCTTGTGCCGTGGTTTACGGTTACGAATGATGTGAACAGAGACATTGTGTCTTTAGTCTTTTCAGGGCTATTAAAGTACGACCCTGTTGCAAAGAAGATTAAAGAAGACCTTGCGACACTTCGGGTCAGTAACGAGGGTCAGACGTATACTGTAAAGCTGAAAGAAGGACTTGTATGGCATGACCATACCGTTGAAAATCCTCATCCAGTTACATCAGATGATATTTTGTTTACGTATGAATCTATTCAAGACATCAAGTTTCCAAACCAAATCCTTAGGCAGAACTTCCTAGGTGTGACACTGGATAAGATTGACGATCGAACAGTGCAGTTCCGACTAGAGGAGCCATATAGCTTTTTTGCGAGCAACTTAACACTCGGACTGATGCCTGCTCGTCCATTTGAAGGAGTGCCGGTTTCAAAGTTCGACCAAGTACTAGACTTTGCCTTTCATCCTATAGGTGCTGGCCCATATGCATTTAAGAGCTTGGTACAGACAGAACTCTCAACAGAGATCACTCTTGAAAGATTCGAACGACAAATGTCACCAGACCACCGGTTAAACCAGGTGATCTTCCGCATTTTCCCAGATTATTCCACTCTCCTTTCAGATATTCGGAACCTCGATGCAGTTCGAAATGTTCCTCAGGACGAAGCTGGCGATAACCTTATTCCTCGTCGGTTTAAAGCAGAACAATACGCATTGCCACAGTACGTCGCATTGTTCTTTAACCTTGATAAGACAATTCTCCAGGATAAAAACCTTCGTATAGGCCTTCAGAAGGCAACAGACAAGCAACGCATTGTTGATACTATTAATGAAATCTTGGTTGTTGATACTCCCCTTCTAGAGCTCGATCTTACAGACTGGCGTTATCAGTACGACCCAGAAGCTGCACAAGGTGCATTCTTCGAGTCGGATTGGAACCTTCCCGAGAAAGTTCGCCTGCAAAGACTTCTTGAAAAGCATGAGGCAAATACTTTCGGAGCACTCCAAATATCTCCGATAGTACTACTTGATACAGGGGCAATTCTTGCAGTAACAGGATCTATTGTTGATGCTCCTATAGGGTCTACATTGAATGGATTGCCTATTTCTGAGCACCCAGAGAATCCAGAACACTGGATTGCAGCTCTTCCGACACATGGAGGAACAGGAGCATTGGTCATTGGTGACAACCTTGTGAGGCTTCAGGAGGAGGATGGAACCCCTATCGACTCTTTCTATGTCTGGCGTACTGCAGATGACAGGGCATACAAACGTGCATCTATAGAACAGGACTTTCTTGAGATGTTTATACAGACTCGAAAGGGAGAAACAGAACCTGAAAAAAGCATTACTGTTGCAGACTTATACATGGAGAAAGGAAACTTGCGTCGTCGTTTAACCACAGACCCATTTGATATTCGTATCAATTCTCATAATGACAAACTCTCACTGACACTACTGACAAGTCCTAGTCCTCCCCAGTATGAGACGGTTGCCAACCTCATTGCAGAAGAATGGGGGAAGCTCGGAGTGCATGTGAGTGTCGTGATCCCAAAGAACAGACAGGAGTTCGAAGACAAGCTCGTGTCTCGTGAATACGATATGTTGCTCTTTGGTCAGTCCCTTCTCGACAACTTGGATAGCTATCCGTACTGGCACAGTGCCGGGATTCAGAAGTTAACTGATAGTAAGTTCGATTTACGTATCGATGCATACAATCTTAGCCAGTATTCTTCTATTGCTGCTGATGGTCTTTTAGAAGTCATTCGTAAAACAGGAGACGACAAAGAACGCCTGGACGCCCTCAGTGAACTTCAAGATGTGCTGAAAGAAGATGTTCCCGCTATCTTCCTCTATAGTCCGCAATACGCATTTGCCTATCATGAAGAAGTTAAAGGTATAGAGCTTGAGTCGCTGAGTCTTCACTCTGACCGATTTACTACTATTCATAATTGGTATTTAAAGGAAGAGAAGATCTTTAAGCCTGGAAAGAGCTGGTGGTCATTTTTCCCTTGGATTTTCACTTCATTGTAATTTATGAGCCTATTTGGGCCAAATACGTTGCTTTTTACATCTTTTTGTGGTGTGAAGAGAACTTTACCCTTGACGTCAGGGCTTCAGTTGCCTAAAATCTCTCGGCTTTTAAGTTTACTATTTAATAAAAAATCATTATGGAAGTTTTACTCCTCACAGATATCCCAGGCATTGGCAAGAAAGACGATCTACTTCTCGTAGGAGATGGATACGCTCTAAACTGCCTTCTTCCACGCCGTCAGGCAATGATTGCGACACCTACAGTACGTCGTCGTTACGCGGAGATTATTCGTAAGCGCGCTGTTGAGCGTCAGACAGAGCTAGACTCTAAGGCAGCTGCAGCATCTGCAGTTTCTGGTAAGAGCATTACCCTTGCAAAGAAAGCTACAAAGACTGGAAAGCTGTACGCAGCTATTACAGAACAGCTTATTGCAGACACTCTAAGAGATCAGCACTCAATCGAGATCGATGAGGCTTCTATCTCTATTCCAGAGCAGATTAAGGCTATTGGAGAGTTCACAGCAAACGTTGAGGTTGGAGGCCTTAAGGAAGACCTTACAGTTGTTATTAGCGAAGAGAAATAGTCACCTACATAAGAATATATAAAGACGGTCCTCGGATCGTCTTTTTTTGTATGTCTATACGCGCATCACTGATATACAATCTGTTCAATGCGCCAGTAGCTCAGTTGGTTAGAGCCCCGGACTTATAAACCGGAGGTCGAGGGTTCAAATCCCTCCTGGCGCACCACTATATACAATATCCGTTCTGCGGCTCAACAAAGAGGCGAAAGGGTCCTTAGCTACGTATTTCTCTAGCTTTCCGTCTACAATAGTAAGTTCAGAAAAGATCAGAAATGTGAGCCTTCTCTTTTCTTCATCATTTGCGACTTTGTAAATAGTAGATGCCTCTTTGACGAGTTCAGAAAATGTAATAACGTAATCAAGCATATCACGCTCGGATTCATTGTAAGCCTGCTGCCTTGCTTCAACTTCCTTTAGCTGCTCCTCAGTAGCTCTAAACTCTTTAACAATCTCATCTGGTTCCATTGCACCCTCTCTTAAAAGAGATATCTTGTTCTTTTTTAAGTAATCCATATCTTTCAGAATCCTCTTTCTTTCTCGATGTAAGTTATCAAGTTCTTTGTTCCGAGTTATTGCAATCTTATTGATTTCTACATCAGCAACAGACTCTATTTCTTCTAGTTCATCATCTGTAAAATGTATTTGGTCGATCACTTTAGAAATCTCGTTTGTAATATCTCTTTCAGTTAGGTTGTGAATATTGTTTGTGCATCCGTCTTTGCATTTGAGTTGATAGTAGATTTCACTATTCTTTTGAGCTCTATACGGTGAATATGACCTTCCACATGAGCAGGTTATCATTTTCCTGAAGGAGAAATGCGACACTGATGAATTGTGTAATAAAGAACTTTCAAGCTTAATCAAAGTATCTGAACGATCCTTAGAAACTAGGATCAAAGCTTATGAATATAGTGATGAATATGACGTTCAGGAATCAAATAATTTAAATATTCTTTCTCTTTCTTTAGTTCAAGAAGTTTTCAGTGAGTTATCCTTAAGGCATGAGTGGTCAACTGATTATTCATCGAAGGAGATCGATACCCTAACTAATACTTTTTCCGATCATTATATTAATCAATATAATTATATTACCCTTAAGGATAAATGCGACTTGGTAAAGCCTGCCTTTTATTCTTATGCCAGATATATATTTATGTGTGATGATATAGATCACTTTACAGAGATGTATATCTTTAGCTTTAATGAAGAAGATTTCAACGCTTCATCTACAAGACCTTTAATGCTAATGTGCAAGATTGAAAAGAATCACTCTCCAGAGAAGAATTGTTCTGATACTGTTGAGTATGCTTCTTATATAAAAAGTACTTATGGCACATATTTAGCGTCGCATGATAATCCTTATTACAGCGTGACGTCTCCAGACGAGGAAATTACAGAATATGAAGATGAGATGCTTGAGCGGAATGGTTATTATGACTCAACGCCAACTCCCGATCCAGCTCCAAGAGTTGTAGAGAAGCCAATTGTTCAGCCGCCTAGGGTTGATTGTGATTATTCTGGAGCGAGCTATATGTGTAAATGTCCAAGTGGTTATTATCCATTTGCTCAATATTCTAATGAAGTAGGCCTTAAAGTAGATGAGGAATGCAGAAAAGTTGGTGCTTATACTGATAAATAATATGAAGCGTAAGATTCTTATCTTTGAAGCAAATCAATCTAGGGAGCAGCAATGGGATGACTACAGAGAAGCTGTTCTCCTTCTATTGAGTGAGTTTGGATTTTTCGATGACTTGGACCTATTAGACATACCACCTTTATATAAGTAGTATCTTTTGTATGAAATATAATCACCTACTCTTATTACCTTTATTAATTCCTGTTGTAGTTTTTGCAGAGTCCGCTGAAGACCCTAGAGGCTGGCTAGAACCACAGCCATTACAAAACAAAAAGCTAGAGATGTCATATGGGGATGAGATTTATATCAAAGGAGAGAATCTACAAGGGAGGTACGACATGGAACATGGTCATCCACCAAAAAAGGAAGTATGTCTAGTCTCTATTTATTCAGATGCCACTCGTAATTGTTATGCTCATGATAGTAGTCAAATCACTATGTGGACTAATAATATTATTACTCTTAAAATTCCAGAGGATGTATACCCAGAAAGTAAGGTACATCTTCGATATCAAGAATATAAAGAGGATTGTGCAATTATTAAAGGTAAGCAAAGCACACTTTGTGGTGATAGTTGGGATTGGGCTCCAGACATAGTAGTCGGAGATTTTATTGTTAAATCAATAATTGAGTCTGTAATTGAAAAAGGTGGAAAGGTCGCACAGGGTATAAGTCCTGGTAAATCGTATCTCATAGAAGGTAAATGGTTTGGGCAATCACAGGGAAGAATATATATTGGAGGGACAGAGTTAAGCCGAAACGACCTTGTTATGTGGGCTCCTAATAAGATTGAAATTAAAGTAAGTAAGTATAGTGGTACTGAAATATCCATTGATAATGGAACGGGGAGAAGTAGCTTTTTATTGTCGGATCAGAAAAATGCAGTAGAGGATACGCAACCTACTAATGTGGTTACGGTAAATGGTGATACTTCCGCATTTGCAGATATCGCGACTTCACATTCATATTACCCTGCTATTGAATGGGGAAAGTCTAGTGGTGTTCTTAAAGGTTACCCAGATGGAACCTTCAGAGCTGATAGTCCAGTTAATAGGGCGGAGTTTTTGAAAATAATTATAGAGGCTAATTCTCAAGCCAATGTAAATGATGCGACTATCTCTGCTGCCTTCCCTGATGTTGATCCAAATGCTTGGTATGCACCATATGTAAAATATGCGAAACAATTTGGTATTGTGGAAGGTTACCCAGATGGCACCTTCAGGCCAGAGAAATCAGTAAACTTTGCTGAGGCATTAAAAATTGCCTATGAGGCATTGAGTGTACAGACTGAATCTGTTGGAGGAGAATGGTATGCAAAATACCTTGCTCATGCAAAGTACAACAATGCTTTATTTACTAATGAAGTAGATGTAGGATCTGATATGACTCGAAAGGATGTAGTTTGGTTAGTATGGAAACTTTCAAATCTTTAATAATTAACAGACTAGTATGCTCAGAACCATTTTGATCACGGCAACATTCTTACTCACTGCGTGCGGAAATAGCTCAAGTAATTATTATGATGGTGATGCAAAGTATGCCGAGAATCCATACTCGGATGGTACTGGTCATTTCGCAGGGTATGAGTGGGCAGAAAGAACAGGCGGAAGTTGCAATGGAAATTCAGAATCCTTCAATGAAGGATGTGAAGAGTATTACTACCAAGTTGGAGAATGAAAAATTTTCTACTTCTATTAATATTGGCCATTCTGGGATTTGCTCCTCTACAAGCCAAAGCTGCAACTGCGTATGTTGTTACAGAAAAGACTAGTGACGGACTACTAATTCAAGATGACTACTCGAACGTATGGTACGTAACAATTCATTACTGCCCCGTTTATACTGGAGATGTTGTAATTGTTGATTCATCGTACGGGATACATTCATATGATGAGATAATTGTTCCAAGTAGTTGGGGAGGAGATCCAGATACATGCAATATTAGTGAAGCCCACGAAGTAACTCATAAAGCTAAACTTATTAAAGACATTGATGGAGACAATGCAATTATTCTTTTTTCTGGTGATCAATATCTAGTAGAACTTGGCATCGGTTGCAGCCTTAGCTTGTGGAGATACGAAGGTGACGAAGTGTACCTAGACTTAGGAGGATCTTCTTTAAATGGTATTGGAGATACCTTGATTCTTCCCGATGGTGATGACTGTAAAATATGGGATGGTGAAGAGATATCAAGCGGTGGTGGGACTTACGTACCAACATACGTACCAACACCTAAGGTTGAAACATATAAAGACTGCCCTTTAAACTCATACGAGAATCCTCAGGATTCTACGAAGTGTCTCTGTAATGTAGGATACGAAATTAATAGCGCAAAGACTGCCTGCGTACTAAAAGAGCCTGAATATACTTGCCCAATAAACTCACACCAAAACCCTCAAGATGCTACAAGATGTATATGTAATGAGGGGTACGAAATTAACGATGCAAGAGATAAATGTGTTATAAAACCAACTGAAGCTATAACGTATGAATGTTTAGGAAATTCTCATACCGATCCAAATGACAAGACTATGTGTGTTTGTGATTACGGATTCAAGATCAATTCCGACAGGAGTGGCTGCACTCGTGACTTGGAACAACACGACAATGTAAATACAGCGATTCCCGTTGTACCTATTAACGATGAAAAGCCTGAGTTAGCATGTCCGTCCAACTCTTACAAAGAAAAGGGTGATTGTATATGTGTAGATGGATACGGAAAGTCGCTTAACAAGCAATACTGCGTTAAGATTCCTGAAAATGCACACTACGTAGAAAGCCCTACGGATATTTGGCTATGTAATGAGGGATATGTTGAAGAAGGAAATTCGTGCAAGTTCCCAGTAGTAGAAGAGGAAGGCAAGATTATGTCGACAGAAGCAGAAGTGGAGGAAGGAGAGATTGTGTCGACAAAGGCAGAAACAGAAATAGGAGGAGGTTTCTGGCAAAGAGTAAAATCTTGGCTTAAGTAATGCGTATAAGTTTGAGGAATCCAATGATGTCTGATATCCATCATTATCATCATTTTCTTAATATCCGTTAATAGGACCACACTGTAGCCCTAGTACTTACATACACCTCCCGAAGTTCAGAAAACAGCCACTGTGGCGCACCACCTACTTCTTTATAAACTCTAGCGCCTCTGCTTTTGTTGTAACGGTCTTCTCTACCTGTGCTTTTTCTAGCTCTTTGAGAATACGACCAACTTCAACGCCAGGTTCTATGCCAAGTGCTTCCATAATGTCTTCACCAGATAGCAGAGCCTTCTTTGGACGAGGGTTTGAGTCTAGGAAAGCGTTGTAGTCTTTGATGATACTTTCATAGAAATCGAATTCTGATGGTGTGGTTCCTGCAATATCCAGCCAAAATACCTGAAGCAGCTCTATGAACCACGGATGGTAGTACCAATGAGCTTTTCTGCTGTCATCCAATGTTTCAAATGTTCCCATCATCATGTGGTGTTCTATGATCCAACAGATTTTATCATTTCGTTTACGAGAGAACTGAAGTCTATCGAAAATAGCAGACGCGATCTCCCCTCCCCTTTTAGCATGCTCGTTAAATTTGATGCGTTCTTCGTCGATAGAAAATGTTGCGGGCTTTCCAATGTCATGAAGAAGCGCTGCCCATCTGGTATCTGCACCGTGATCTTCAGTAAATGAAGCAATAACCTGCATTGTGTGGTTCCATACATCCCCTTCTTTGTGGGCGCTATTTGGCTGTGCAACGCCCTTGCAGGCATGAAGCTCTGGAATAAGGTGCTCTATGACATCTGTCTCCCAAAGGTCTTCAAAAGCGATTTCTGGACGCGGTCCTAGTAGTATCTTTTGGAGCTCTCGAACTCTTCGTTCTCCAGATAGTATTGCTACACTCTTTGCTTTTGCGTGTAATGCTTTGAAGGTATCTGGATGATACTGGCCGTCTATGAGTGCTCTAAACCTAATCACTCGCAGTAGACGTAGAGCATCTTGTTCGAGTCTAGTCTCTGGTTCTCCAATAAAGCGGATCAGTCCTTCTTGTAAGTCTTTCTCTCCGTCGAAGGGGTCTTTGAGTTCAGAGCTAATTGGATTCCAATACAGTGCATTTATGGTGATGTCTCGACGAGCGGCGTCATTATCTAAGTCCGTAAATGTTACAGATTCTGGAAAGCGACCGTCGGTGAGTTCGTGGTCTTCTCTATATGTTGTTACCTCAAATGTATGGCCAGAGACAGAAACGATAATTGAGCCAAGTGCGGCTGCTGTATCATCAAACTTTTGAAATAGTTTAATAATATCTTCTGGATGCGCGCTTGTTGCGATGTCTATATCTTCTGGAATGTTGCCACGCAGCATGTCGCGAACGCATCCTCCCACCCACCAAGCGTCAAACCCTGCGTCTAGAAGTGTTTCACATACTTTGTACCCCTCAGTTCCGTGCGGACTGGTTACTGTACGATCGATGATGTTTTGGTCAAGAGCCATGGTAGAATATTAGCATGTTACACTTTGCTGTCGCCGGTGTCCCGAGATCTACCCCTGGAAGTGGTGGAACTGTTAAGGGTTTGCATCATGCTGCGTCACTAGGCATTACTGCTATGGAAATGGAATGGGTGCAGCGTGTTCCTATGAATGAAGAAAGAATTCTTGAAATTCAAGGAACAGCTAAAGAACTCGACATGTACTTAACGGTTCATGCTCCGTATTTTATAAACTTGAATGCTATAGAAGAGGAAAAGCTCGAAGCTTCAAAGATAAGAATTCTGAACGCTATGGCTATGGGCCAGTTGGCAGGTGCACATTCCGTGTGTGTTCATCCTGCATTTTATTTAAAAATGGACCCGGAAGAAGTATATGACAATGTGTACAGGGCTACTGATGACATCATGAAGCGCGCTTCTAAGATGGGACTCACTATCAATCTTGGTTTTGAAACGATGGGAAAGATATCTCAGTTCGGTACCCTTGAAGAAGTTCTTAAGCTTAGTAAAGAATTTGGCATATACCCGACAGTAGACTCTGCCCACATGCACGCTCGGTCTAATGGAGAGTGGAATACGACAAAAGAATGGAACCAGATGTTCGACCTCTACGAAGAGTACTTAGGTACAAAATCGCTGCAGAACATGCACATGCATTACTCGGGCATTGAATATACAGAGAAGGGAGAGCGACGTCATTTACCGCTGCTTGAAAGTGATGCCAGATGGGAAGACTTCTTAGCAGTTCTGAAGAAGCGCAAAATTGGCGGTACACTCGTGTGTGAGTCGCCTCTTATGGAAGAAGATACACTTCTTTTAAAGAATGCATTTAACAAGCTGAAATAGACTGGTAGAGTACGTCCAACTTCTACCCCACTTCTATGAACCTAGCTATTAACGGATTTGGTCGCATTGGTCGACAAGCTCTTCGTATCATCCAGGAAAACAAACTTCCAATTAACGTCGTTTTGATTAACGATCTTACGGATGCAGAAACACTTGCACACCTTTTTGAATGGGATAGCACGTATGGTCACCACGCATGTGGAGATGCATGTTACAAAGATGGAATGCTTACAACAGAACATGGTCAAATACGCGTTACTGCATCGAAAGACCCAGCGACACTTCCTCACAAAGAGCTTGGTGTGGATGTTGTTCTTGAATGCACCGGTGTGTTTCGAACACGAGAAAGTGCTGCTGCTCACTTAAAGGCAGGTGCTAAGAAAGTTATTATCTCTGCTCCTTGTAAAGACGAGCCAGATGCAACATTTGTTATCGGTGTTAATGAAGATACCTATGACGCTGATAAGCATCATGTTGTCTCGAATGCCTCCTGTACAACGAACTGTATTGCACCTCTTGTGAAAGTGTTAAACGATAACTTTGGTATCAGGCATGGTTTCATGACGACTATTCACAGTTACACTAATGACCAACGTCTTTTGGATCTGCCACATAAAGACCTTCGAAGAGCGAGGGCGGCTGCGGAAAACATTATCCCGACAACGACAGGTGCTGCAAAGGCAGTGTCATTGGTTCTTCCAGAACTTGCCTGTAAGCTTGATGGTATTTCTATTCGTGTACCGACTCCTACAGGAAGCCTCACAGACCTTGTCTGTACTCTTGAAAAGGATGTTGATGAACGCGAAGTAAATGCAGCCCTTAAGGCAGCATCTGAAGGAGCGATGAAAGGAATTCTTGGGTTTGAAGAACGACCACTTGTTCTGAAAGATTTTGTTGGTGATAGTCGTAGCTCCATTGTTGATGCACAGAATACAAAGATTCATAAGCAAGATGGAGAAACAATGCTCAAAGTCCTCTCATGGTACGACAATGAATGGGGATATAGCAGTCGTCTTGTAGAACTTGCTCAGTTGATGGGTGTCTAGTCTGTAAATAGTGTGTGTTACTCAATATATTCATAAAAGAGCCCTGTAGCCCAGAGCTCTTTTACTGACTTCTTACTTAATCCTCTTATTTTTCTTCTGATTTCTCTTCATCAGCTTTTTCCTCTTTAGCTTCCTCTTTGTCATCAACTACTTCTCCGTCAACGACGTCTTCTCCGGCATCATCTGCTGCTGAGTTTGTGTCGTCAGGCTTTTCCTGAGCGCTCTCGTAGATGATCTTTCCGATTTCCTGAGCCTCTTCGCCAAGAGCTTCAGTTGCAGTTTTTAGTTCCTCAGCAGTTGCATCCTCTTTGGCAATAAGTGCTTTGAGCTCAGCCATTTTTAGGTTGATAGACTTCTTGAGGTCATCTCCTATCTTGCTGTCGTGCTCCTTCATTTGCTTTTCGAGGTTAAATACGAGCCCATCTGCTCCATTTCGTGCATCGACAAGATCTTTTTTCTTTGCATCTTCATCAGCATGCATTTCTGCATCTTTCTGCATCTGGTCGATCTCTTCGTCGGTAAGACCAGTAGAACCCTGAATAGTAATGTGCTGTTCTTTACCTGTTCCCTTGTCTGAAGCTTTGACGTTTAAGATACCGTTAGTATCAATGTCGAATGTTACTTCTATCTGAGGAACTCCGCGAGGGGCTGGAGCGATTCCGTCTAGGATGAACCGTCCAAGGGATTTATTATCTGCAGCCATTTGACGCTCTCCTTGGATAACGTGGATCTCTACAGATGGTTGATTGTCTGCAGCGGTAGAGAACACCTGGCTTTTAGACGTTGGAATTTTTGTATTACGTTCGATAAGCTTTGTGTCAACGCCACCCATAGTCTCAATTCCAAGGCTAAGAGGTGAAACGTCTACAAGAACAATGTCTCTGTCGATATCTCCTCCCATTACACCAGCTTGGATAGCCGCACCGATTGCCACTACTTCATCTGGGTTTACTCCTTTGTGTGGCTCTTTACCAAATAAGTCTTTTACAAGACTTGTTACCGCAGGCATTCGTGTCATTCCTCCTACAAGTACTACTTCAGAAATATCAGACTTAGAAATACCTGCGTCTTTCAGTGCATCTTCACATGGCTTCTTTGTTCGGGTGATAAGGTCGCCTACCAATGCTTCAAGCTTTGATCGGCTCATCTTTAGTGTTAAGTGCTTCGGGCCTGTAGCGTCTGCCGTAATGAACGGAAGGTTAATCTCTGTTTCGTTCTGTGAGCTCAGTTCGATCTTTGCTTTTTCAGCAGCTTCCTTCAAGCGCTGTAATGCAATGTTGTCATTGCTGAGGTCTACACCAGATTCTTTTTTGAACTCTTCAAGGATCCACTTGATAATTTCAGAGTCGAAGTCGTCTCCTCCCAGTTGAGTGTCTCCATTTGTTGAAAGTACTTCGAATACACCATCTGCAAGTTCGAGAATAGAAACGTCGAATGTTCCTCCTCCAAGGTCATACACAACAATCTTTTGCTCGTGTCCTTTATCCAGACCATATGCAAGCGCTGCTGCTGTTGGCTCGTTAATAATTCGCTCTACTTCAAGGCCGGCAATTTTTCCTGCTTCCTTTGTTGCCTGACGCTGAGAGTCATCGAAGTATGCAGGAACGGTAATGACTGCTTTCGTTACAGGTGAACCAAGGTATGCTTCTGCATCAGCCTTTAGTTTCTGAAGTACTTTTGCAGAAATTTCCTGTGGGAGCATTTCCTTGTCACCTGCGGTGATCATAGCTCTGCCCTCTTTACCACTTGTTACTTTGTATGGCATTTGTTTTGCTTCACTTTCGATCTCTTTAAACCTTCTTCCGACGAATCTCTTTGCAGAGAAGATTGTATTTTCTGGATTGGTTACTGCTTGTCTTTTTGCAGCGACACCTGCGAGTACTTCGCCGTCTTTGAACCCTACAACAGATGGTGTTGTTCTGTTTCCTTCAGCATTTGGGATTATAACCGGCTCTCCGCCTTCAATAACAGCCATGCAGGAGTTAGTCGTTCCTAGGTCGATTCCAATAATCTTGCTCATAGTAATAGATTGAAAAAAATACAAGAATTAGCACTCGGGATTATAGAGTGCTAGTTATCTACTGGTCAAGCTTTTACCAAGAAACTTAGCAAATAGTAGCGTATTTAGGCTATAATCCGGCTCGATTTACCACTTTTTATGTTTCAAGACGAAGCTGTCATCACTGTAACTGGCGGATCTGGCGGAAATGGCTGCATTTCTTGGCACCGGGAAAAATACGTACCCAGAGGCGGTCCAGATGGTGGAAATGGTGGTCGAGGAGGAAATATCTATATCAGAGCTGATTCGAATACTGATACCCTTAGTGATTACCGTTCTACAAAGAACTTCAAAGCAGAGCATGGTGATGCTGGAGCTAAGAATAATCAGTACGGAAAAGCAGGAGATGACTTACTCCTTATTGTTCCACCAGGAACACAAGTTAGAGAAGAAGACACTATCATCGCAGATCTTATGCATGAGGATGATGAGGTAATTATTGTGCGCGGCGGCAGAGGAGGATACGGAAATACTCACTTTAAGTCTTCCACTAGGCAGCGCCCTGACTTTGCAGAAAAAGGAGAACCAGGTGAGCATAAAGAATTGACCCTAGAGCTAAAGCTTGTTGCCGATGTTGGTATTATTGGATATCCGAGTGTTGGAAAGTCTACGCTGATTTCTACTATTTCAGAATCTAAGCCAAAGATTGGTGATTATCCATTTACGACACTTGTTCCAAACCTTGGTGTTGTTGAAATCGACGACAGGTCGTTTGTTGTATGCGATGTTCCAGGGCTCATCGAAGGAGCGTCTGAAGGAAAGGGTCTTGGTATCCAATTCCTTAAGCACATTGAACGATGCCGTGTACTGCTTCACATGCTCGATATCTCTAGGGCGTTGGTCGACGGAAAGGTTGATGCACAACTGCTGATAGACGACTACAAAGCAATTCGAAAAGAACTGGTGAACTACTCCCCTGCCCTCGAGGAGAAACAAGAAATTGTGGTTCTTAGTAAGGCAGACCTACTTTTCGATGACATTACTCCAGTCATAGACGAGCTCAAAAAAGCAGGAATTCAGATTCACGATTCTATCTCTGCTCCGACCCATAAAAACATAGAACCACTTCTTCGAAAGCTTCTTCAAATAGTTATCGAGGAAAAGAAAGCAGACGAGCCAAAAGAAGTAAAAGAAGATGAAGAGACTCCAGTGCTTCGCCCACAAGCAACTGATGACCGAATGGGAGCGTACAAAATTGCGGTGGATGACGATGGAACTATTCGAATTACGGGTAAGAGAATCGAGCAATTAGTCGTCATGACAGAGTTTATGTCTGTTGGTGCTGTTCTTCGGCTTCAGGACATTGTGGAGAAGATCGGCCTTAAAAAGGCTCTTAAGAAGGAAATGAAGGATGAAGAGACGAAAGTCTTCATCGGAGACATTGATGTCACAGAGCATATATAGGAGAAAATTTGCTTCTCTTAGACCTGTGAACTTGTTATAGTTTGTCGGCTGATTCGCCGTGGCCCGGTAGCTCAGTTGGTAGAGCACTCGATTGAAGCTCGAGGTGTCACCAGTTCAAATCTGGTCTGGGCCACCAATAGAATTTTCACTCTTGAATCATGACTATCTACACCTGTCCAATGCACCCAGAGGTACAGCAAGATACACCAGGAAAGTGCCCTAAATGTGGAGGAATGGATCTAGTTCCTAAGGAATCATTAAAATTAGCTGCAGATAAAAGTACGAAAGGAATTGCTCAGTACAAGCCCTTGTTCATCATTGTCGGTCTTATTGCACTTGCTTCGATTGCTAGTGCTTGGGATATACAAAGTGGTATAGCGTGGCTGAATGCTATGTACAATTTCATGGCAGGTTTCTTTCTTGTATTTTCAGGATTTAAATTACTGGATGTAAAGGGTTTCGCTGAAGGCTATAGTCAATATGACTTACTTGCAAAGCACTGGCATGGCTATGGATTACTCTATCCATTTATAGAGCTTGCTCTAGGACTTGGATACATACTCATTCCAACTTCTATTGCTCTGAATATGATCACAGTAGTCTTAATGGTATTTAGTGCTGCAGGAGTATCTATTAAAATAGCCAAGAAAGAGAAATTTCAATGTGCTTGCTTAGGTACATTTATTGATGTTCCTCTTACGTATATTACTATTATTGAAGACATTGGAATGGCCATTATGGCTGGATCAATGCTTGTAACACTCTATTTCTAGTAACTTCGTTATTCCTTTGTCCCTTTTTTCTTGATAAAAAAAGGACGAAAAAATCAAGGCAGACTGAACTCGTTCGAAGAAATAACACTAGTACTAAGCGTGCGCTCCTCAACCCCGGCGTGCCGGGGCATTCGTTGCTGTAAAATAATACTCTTAACTAATTCTTCGCCCTCAAACACAAAGTCTGCCATGCCCACCCGCTTCGCTTCTTAGTAAGACGTCTTGCAGACACTGTAGTATGGACGAAGATCATTCAGCTTTTACATTCTTGCATAGTGACGCAGTGCTAAGTTTCCGCAGCAAACTTAGTCCAGGAGCGCACAACGCTTCACTCTTATTATTTCTTCGTTCATATCAGTGGCTAAGATTTTTGGTTACTTTTCATCGGAAAAGTCACAAAGACAGTTGCTTAAACAACTCTCGATACATCTCATAATGCTTTTCAAGAGAAGACAGGCTAACCCATTCATTGTCACCATGAAGCCCAGCACCTTTTGGTCCATACAAGAATGCTGGAATCCCCTTCTCTGAAAAGTATCTGGCATCTGTTCCACCATGTTCTTTTTTAAATGGAATAGGTTTGCCTATCACTTCTTCTGCGACTTTCTTAAATAAGCTAACCGTAGGATTTTCTGCAGATGTCTGCAGCGGGCTTGCGGCTAGCCGGAGTTTTAAGGTGCAGCCTTCGGGAAGAACTTTTGAAACAATGCTCATTGCTTCGTCGGAATCTTTACATAGTGATGCCGGATACCTGATGTCTACCCTCGCCATAGACTCTCCTGGTATTTGGTTTTGAGCGGTGCCACCTAGAACCATTGTCGGTGTGACTGTTATTTGCCAGTCATCGTGCCCCCCTGTTGGGAAGTTTTCTACAATTGTGGTAATTGCTTTTGCGAGTAGGATATTTGGATTCTCTGTATCCCACGGGTACGCTCCATGACCTCCTTTCCCGTAGGCGATGAGGTCTACCCACACGACTCCTTTGTGCTCTATGACGATTCCGAGGTCATTTGAGTCTGGCGTGTACGCTGCTGGCTCAGAAAATAGGCCCTCATCAAGCAAATGTGGGATTGTCAGTCCCCCAACCTCTTCGTCTGTGGTGATCAAAATACTCACTGGAGGCTTTTCTCCTTCGTTCGAAGCGTCTCTGTATGCCATCAAAAATGGAAGAATATTTCCCTTCATATCAGACGTCCCGCGACCGGTTGCAATGTCTCCTTCGACACGCAATTCGAACTGAGTTTCGACACCTGGAACGACATCGACGTGTGCAAAAACAAGCAGCTTAGAGTCTGCATTTGGGAGGTATATCCACGGAGATTTATCATAAACTCCTCTCTTGAGGTCAGAAAATTTTTCTGTGAAGAATGTAGTTGCTATCCAGTCCAAACACTCCTTTTTCTGAATCTCCGATTCAGCAACAGATTTGAATGATATGAACGGTTTTAAGAGTCTGATGATTTCATCCTTCATATTGAAAGTATGTTAGTATGAGTATTGATAAAAGTGTCAAATTGTAGTATAATACTATTACAAACAAACATTACAAAACAACACTTTCATGCAACACACTAGAGAACATCATATAAAAAGTATAGCCGCCCTCACAATAGTTCTCGGACTCGTTTTCATGGGTCAATATAGTGCAGAAAGTAACCATGCATCGCTTAGTGATATTAGCTCTATGTGGCAGGGGCGAATTGGATCAACAAGAACATACAATATGCCATCTGCAAGCCGTGGTCATTCTCAGGAAGAGCGCATTGCTATGCGACTGCAACGTCGACTACGAAATAGCGGAACTTTATCAGCGCCACCTCTATCAGAGCTTGTTGAAGCAGTAGAGCAGAGGCAGAGTCTACTAAGTCGTCACTTTAGAGTAGCTTTTGCAACAGAAGAGAATCCTGAGCAGACTGTTTGGGATGTATCTGCACAGAGGTATCCGCTGTGGATCCAGCCATCATTCACGTTACGTAATGCGTCATTTACGTTAAATACAACAGCAATTCAGCACACTATGGATAGCGAAATTGTACTAGAGCTTGATGCTCCTATTCACGCTGTTCTCAAAAATATTGAATGGGCAGAATTTAGCGACAGAAAGAATGCATCACGTGCAGAGGTAGAAGGAGTTGCGAAATCTGGATATTTACCAGACGCGGACCTTGCTGCTGGTTCAATTGCAAAAGCATTTGGTTCCGACCTTGAGACTATCACCATTCCTCTAAAAAAGATTGATGGCCGCGTCGTCAATATGACAGGTGAAGATATGGGAGAGCTTGTCCTCTGGGGACAGGGTCGGTCTGACTACACAGGTTCTACATACGCTCGTAAAATGAATGTTCAAAAAGCATTAAATCAACATGTTCTCAATACTGTCGTTCGTCCTGGTGAGCAGTACTCGTTCAACTCAACACTTGATGGACCCGTAAGCCAGGGAAATGGATGGCACATGGCGAAGGTAATTTTCAATGGTGGTGACCTTGAATATGCACCCGGCGGAGGAATCTGTCAGGCGTCTACTACTGTCTATAGAGCAATTGTAAATGCTGGGTTCCCTGTAGAAGAGAGGCGGGCACACAGCTTGTTTGTGAGCTATTACGAAAAACACGGCATTGGTATCGACGCCACTATCTACCCAGGCTCACAAGATCTTGTCTTTACAAACGACACTGGAAATCCCCTTCTTATTCAGTCGTACAATGACGGAATGGAGGCCTTTGTAAACATCTTTGGAACACCTGATGGACGAACAGTAGAACTTACTGGTCCACACTTTGCAGCGAATGCGCCTGATGACTACCGGTATAAGGGCCGCAATCTTAAACCTACGGAAATCGTTTGGGACAACAAGGTTTCGTACTTAGATGGTACTGTTCGGACTGAACAAATCGGATCTCGATACAAAACACTTCCGCAGTACTTAGCGAAAAAGTACTTACCGAATGCAGTGGTACATGCATCAGCTCCACTTGCTAGCACTTTAGAGTAGTCTCCTGTAAAGTTTCGGGTGATGCGCTACCGCTCACTCCTTGCATTGGTCTTATGCCTTGGCTTGCAAACATCTCTTTGCACAGGCGGGGCTTTATCATTTGTGTCTGGAGTATCTGATTACTTTGCTTATCAAGCTGATGAAGCAGGTCTTATGTCCTATGGGGCAATTGGATATCTTAGTTGTGAAAATAACGAATCTGACAGTGGAGTTGGTTCTGTAAATACTGGTTGTGGTGATGCGTCTGATTGCTTGCTACAAGCATTTAACTACGCACAAGATCAAACTGTATTTCTACTTTCTAGTGTCGATTTATCCGAACTTTCATTCCTCTTTACGCCATTAGTAGAGGATAGAATTACGATAACCCCAAGACAGATTGCACGATCGGGCCCGTTGTATGAAGATGCATCTAATCTTTCACATACGTTGCTAAAACGTGAATGAATGTAATGCGAAATACACTTTTCTCTTTTTCTGAAGGCACTTATTGACCTTTGAGATAGAGTCTTTACAATCTTTCTACTAATTTCTTTCACTATATTATTATGTCAAATACAACTTCAACTCCATGGTTTGCTGTCTCTATGGCACTCGTTGGAATCATCTTCGGTTATGGAATTGCAACAGGTACTGGCGGTGCTAGTCCAGCTGCTGCCCCAAGCGCACCAACAGCTGCTGCTCCAAACGCTCCTTCTGCTCCTGCTCCAGCACCATCTGCAAAGGATGTTGTTCCAGTAGATGCTAAGGAAGACCACATCTTTGGTGATGTTAATGCAGCTATTACAGTTATTGAATACTCTGATTACGAGTGTCCATTTTGCGCACGTCATCACCCAACACTTGCTCAGCTTGTAGAAGACAACGATGATGTTAACTGGGTATATCGTCACTTCCCACTTGGGTTCCACTCAAATGCTACACCACTTGCAGAAGCTTCTGAGTGTATCACTGAACTTGGTGGTAACGATGCATTCTGGGCGTTCACAGACTCTATCTTCGCTGAAGGCGCAGATGCAGCAAACATTGAAAAATACGCAAACGATGCAGGTGTAGACGGTGCTGCTGTTCGTAAGTGTGTCGATGACGGAAAGTACGCACAGAACATCAAAGACGAAATGGCTGGCGGTAGCGCTGGTGGAGTATCTGGTACTCCTGGTAACATTGTGATCAACAACAAGACTGGTGATACTCGTCTTGTATCTGGTGCTCAGCCTGTTTCTGCCTTCCAGGCAGCAGTTGATGCATTGAGATAGTTTTACGCAACTGAATGCTAAAAGCAGGGCCTGAAGGCCCTGCTTTTTCAGTATTGCTGAACGGTGATAATGTTTTATAGTCTGAAAAAGAAACGCTATACTTTTGTCTCACATTATCCAAACATTTATGACTATCACTAAGTTTTACGCCATTGCACTTCTTCCGTTCGCACTGACTGCATGTACTCTTGTAGAGCTGACTCAGGATGTTACTCCAACAGAGAATCAAGAGGACATTCTTGAAGAGCAACCAGTACGGGAAACAAATAATGTTTCTTATGCGGGAACTGTTCAACCAGCAGGAATAAGTATTTATCAACAAGGAAGCCATAGGTTGTCACTCCCTGGTGGAAAGTTCATTTTGCTTGAGGCAGAGAATTTAGATCTCAATGGATATGTTGGAGAGGCTGTTACTATATTTGGATCTCTTCGCCCGACGGTCGAAGCTGGTGGAATGATTATGAGAGTCGAACGTATTGAACTTACCGAGCCAAAAGAAGAAGATCTAGCAGATGAAGAAGTAGTAGTAGAAGAGGAGGAGAAGGATGTTAATGAAGAGGAAGCAATCGAACTAGAACCAGGAGATGAAGAGACCTCAGACCCTGAAGTTGTATCTGAACTTCCGGATACAGAAGCTGAGGTACCTACAGAAGATCTAGTTGATGAGGAGGAAGAGGAGGAGGAGGAGGAAGAGGAAGAGGAAGACGTCGTAGAGCAAATTGCTCCAGAAGTTGCTACTGAAGAATTTACACAGCGGGTAGAAGTTATGTCTCGTCAGGACTACACACCTGCAAACTGGACACAGAAATACTGCAGCTCTCATATTGGGTTCTGCAACCCTGTCCACCGAAACTGGTGGTTCAAGTCTTTTGGAACGACGAATAATAAACTCTGGCATGTAGAGCTTTCTTCAGCACCAATAGATGCCATGGGACAAGGTCCTATTAGTGTCGACCTTCTTGCAGGAGACATTCCTGTTGCAAATGGAACTATCGATGACTCTAACGGAACAGTTGTCGGATACACTGAATGGACATTTGGACGTCACTTTGTGATCTCTGCTGATAGTAGCCTCAAAGAAGCTGTGCAGTACATCACGAGTAATATTACTGAATATGTTCAGTAGAGATGACCAACTTTACCTACACTGCAAAAGGCCCTAACGGAGCAGAGAAATCTGGCTACGTAGATGCTATGAGTCTTCAAGCAGCACGAGACCAGATACTTTTAATGGGGCTGGACCCTATAGAGATTTACGAAACACCACCAGTCTCTACTAAGGCGCCAAAGCCTACTCGTAATACTGCGTATCTACCGATGTTTGAAACACTAAGGCTTTATGCTGGATGGCTTCTAGCATGGTATGCGCTGGTCTACATTATTGGAGCATATCAATTTTCAAAACATTTACCATTTCGCATTCCATATGCGGAAAGCTTATTCCTGTCCCCGCTTGTACTTAGCTTTACGTTTGCAGCATTCTTATTCTTGCTACTGTCTTCTCTTTATAAGCATTTTGGAAGCAAAAAAATTGCTGGTGTAATTCTTACAGCTATAGGAATAGGCATATTCCTACTGTATAGAATGAATGTTCAGTAAGGATTATAGTCCTAGCTGTTTTCTGATGTCATCTGCTTGCTGCTCTTCTTCCTCCTTTGCGCCTTCTTGGATGGTAATAGACTGTAAGTCCTTCCAGTCTTCAGCATGTTTCTGTTCTAGCTTCTGAAGTTGCAATAAGTGCTTTGGTGAAAGCTGAGAAAACTTTTTCTTTTCTTCATCGAGAATCTTTTGAAGTTCATCAATCTGGAATTGTGATAGCTTTGGAATGGCTTGGATAATTCTCCACTTTTCATCACGTGTTAGTGAAATACTCCCACGAAGAAGTGTTAGGAACAATTGTTCATCAAAGTTTGTTTCTGGATGACCAGGAACAATAATACTGTCGTTTGTTACACCTGCACTTGCAGTAGAGAAACGATAGTCACCTACTTCTTTAAGGACTCTGATATCTTCTTCGTCATAGCCAGCTGCCTTTAACTGCTCATCATCTGGTAGTGGCCCTGGTGGTGGTGGAGGTGGACCTGCATCTTTCTTTTGGGCCTGAGCTCCTCCTGCTCCTTGGTCTCCAGCCTGTGGCGGTGGAGGTGGCGGTGGAGGTGCAGACGCAAAGACTTGAGTCGGATCTAATCCTCCATTAGGTACAGACTGCCCAGGTCGTGGAGGTGGTGGTGGTGGTGGTGGTGGTGGAAGTGGTGGATTTGGATCAGTCATACTCAAAAATTGGTAGTTGAACCAAGTCTAGCAGTGGAATTGCCCAATACAAACGAATTTTTATAGAATCTACTTATGA
>Ga0233427_10000926_pt1 | contig 34384 bp, 33 predicted proteins | sample SI_118_April2016_5_FD_179885 | JGI IMG/M metagenome (GOLD analysis project Ga0233427, IMG submission 179885) | Seawater microbial communities from Saanich Inlet, British Columbia, Canada - SI_118_April2016_100_MG | ecosystem: Environmental > Aquatic > Marine > Inlet | place: Canada: British...
TGTGAGAGTCCAATACTTTGTGTCTACATTAAGATGACTTGGCATAATGTGAGACCTCCTTTATTGAATTTGCGCGTGTAGGGTAGTTTTGTTTGGTGTAAAACCTTTATTGTTAAACTAAGCTTTCACACCCCGTTCTATTAATTAACTCAAATACTGAGTGAATAGTCAATCATTAATTTTAGAAATTATTTTTGTCCAGATTGAGAGCGTTTTAGAAGGTTTAAATTTTGACATTATAAGTTTAAAAAAGACTCTAGAAGTTCCGCTACGTGCACAGCTCTGTCCTGAATCTTCAAGTTAGCCCTTGAATCAAAAGGAGTATCTAGCAAATCAATTATGGCTAAGTCAGAACCTGTCTTTAAAGCAACATCAGGAAGGCTGTTTGCGGGTGAAACTTGAAGAGAAGACCCAACAACGATCATTAAAGATGTTTCCTTGCATTTATCTACAGAAGAGGTCCAAGGCCTTGTAGGTAAGCCTTCGCCGAAAAAAACTGCGGTTGGCTTAATTAAGCCGTTACAAGGCTGCCCTTCGAAATCTTTACAAATCGGCGGATTTTCACCTTCTTTAACTCTTTTAATAATTTCATCCATCGTAAAAACTTGACCGCACTCTAAACAACTGGCCTGTCTTATTGACCCATGAAGCTCGTGCACATTTGTATTACCAGCAGTTAAATGAAGACCATCAACGTTTTGAGTTATAACGCCCTCAATTAATCCTACTTTTTCCATTTTAGCCAATATCATATGTGCGGCATTAGGTTTAGCGCTTGCTCTAATTGGATACATCTCTAAGGCATAGTCATAATACTGAGTTGGGTCCTGCAGGAAACCTGGAATCGAAACTATAGACGAGTCGTACTTCTCCCAGGCTCCCGAACCAGGTGAACGATAATCGGGTATACCAGACTCGGTGCTAATACCGGCGCCAGTGAAAACTATCGAATTCTTGTGTTTTAGGATTAAATCAGAAAGTTCTTTTATTTGATATTCTAAGCTCATAAGAAAAATAGGAAGGGCTAGCGCCCTTCCTAAAAATTGATTAAGAATTAACCATTTTCGTCAGTTCTTGTTGGTAAACCCATTTGCTCAGATGCAGCGTTAATATCTGCAAGTCTTTCAGGAGTAAGAGCTGACTCTTTACCCATCATACCAAGAGCTTCAAGCTCTGCATTAACTGCAGGATCTTCATCCGCAGGATTACCAAATTTATCTTTATAAATTATTGAGCCATAAGGTTTTCTTGGTCTATAACCCATTGATTCAACTGTCTCGCCAGGATAACCTAGAGCCATTGCCCATACAAACTGTGCAGAATCAGTAAAACCTAGAGTTTCACCAATTGCAACACCATTACCCGCATAACAACAACTACCAAGCCCTAAAGCTGTAGCCATTAGTTGCGCTGATGCCATAGCCATGCCAGTTTCGCAAGCAAGCAAATAGTTAACTATTGGCTCAGGGAAACTTGTAAGCCTTGGAAGCGTTGAATTTTCAATATTGTCCAAACTCCACCCGTGACTTGGGTTAACTCCACCTACTTTAAAAAGCATTGGAAGCATCTCTGGAAGTCCGTCGTACCAAGCTGATCTATCTAAAGCAAAAACAAGACTAACTGGGGCCATTTTCGCCATAGGGATATTAAATGCTGAAACAATCTTTGTAAAAGCATCTTTTGTGTCCTGTGAAGTAACCTGGGTTACAGTGACACCGTTAGCATTACCCATATGTGAAGCTGTTCTAGCTGCTTGACAAATTGCTTGAACTTTTTCAACTTCAACAGGTCTTTCTGGATCGTAGAATCTGCATGAACGTCTTTCCCCAAGAACTTTCACAAAGTCTACTGATTGATAATTTAAAGGCATAAAATTATTCCTCCTTGTTATAATTTTACTATTACTTAATTAAAAGTGAACTATCTAATAGTACAGAATTTCAGTTTTTTTTGCAATAACTTTAATAAAAACTACTTAACAGGTCTAAACTTATAGGAATAAATATCAGATCCATCCTTAGCTTTTCTGACAACTCCTACTATAGTTTCAACTTCCATCCCTAATTCTAGGTCGTTTTCTAGGTCATCCGCTTCAACTTGCGCCATAACTCTTACTTTTTGGTCAGGAAAATCAATTAGACCGAGACCAAAAGGAACAGTGAAATCGGGCAGGCTTCTTCTAACTATTGTAAAAGAATGCAGAACTCCATTTCTAGGTAACTGTGTGTGCTCAACATCGTCTAAAAAACTAACTGGATCTGCCAAATAAGGTGGAAAAGTCCAGTTTCCAGAGGATTTTGATTTACCAGCAATTAACCGTGGTTCAGGGTCTTCGGTAAAAAATTCAGCATGTAAAACTCTTCTTTCGTTGTTATCACTCATTGTAAAACTCCTGTTTAATTAGTGTTATTTGCCTAAAATACTTACGACACATGTTATGCCGTCCATTGCAGGTTGCGCCCCGCCCATAGTCTCAATTAATCCAATCTTAGCATCAGGCACCTGATATCCAGTTGCTTCACCTCTAAGTTGATTAACTATCTCGACGGTTTGAAGTAAACCCGTTGCTCCCACTGGATGTCCTCTTGAAAGAAGTCCTCCACTTGCGTTGATTGCAATATCTCCATCATAATTTGATGTTTCTTCTTCAATCAACCTTGCACCTTCACCCTTTTTAGCAAAACCAAGTGCTTCTGCAACTATAAGCTCTGCTATTGCAAAAGCGTCATGAATTTCAACTGCATCCATATCTTTGGGTCCTAAGCCTGCTTGCTCATACGCCATTTCTGATGTTCTTTTAACATTTTCTGATGGGTCACAGGTTAAACCGGTAGCAGAGGCATATCCTCCAGACTGGGCAACACAACCCAAGACCTTAATTGGCATTCTTGAAGTATCTCTTTTAATTTTTTTCAACGTTTCCCCATCAACTAAAACAGCTGCAGCAGAAGCATCTCCTACTGGACAACACATGCTTCTAGTTAAAGGGTCAGCAATAAGCGGATCATTTAAAACTTGCTCGACTGTAGTTTCCTTTCTAAATTGAGCTATTGGATTTTTAGCAGCATGTTTTCTACTTTTAACAACTACTTTTGCTAATGTTTCGGGGGAAACACCATACTCGTCTAAATATTTTTTCGCCCTCATAGCATAAAGACCTGGCATACTCATTCCAAGCGCTACCTCAATATCATCCTCCTCTAACGGAAGAGGTCCTCCGGACATTATTTTACTTAAATTTTCTACTCCCCAAGCTAAGGCCACATCATGCTGGCCATATGCAATAGTTCGCCATGCTTCCCAGAAAGAAAGCGTTCCGCTTCCACAGGCACCTTCGACATTAATAACTGGTTGACCAACAAGGCCTATATCTTTTAAAGTTCGCTGACCTACTCCCATACCCTGATAAACATGACCACAAAAACCTATTTCTATATCTCTTGCATGAATACCTGAATCTTTAATCGCGGCCCATGTTGCTTCGCGGCCCAGCATGTGAGCAGCTTGTGTGGGAAATTTTCCACATGATGTTTGACCAACGCCTATAATATATACATCTCTTAAATTTGCCATAAATTAACACCTCATCTTTGTCTTAATTAAAAAAATCTAACAATAGAAACAAAATTGTAAATTGAAATAACAAAAAAGGCAATATTAAGCCCAGTCGAGCATCTCAAAAACCTCAGCCTTTATTATTGGAAATAATTTTTTTGTTCTTGTAGGTTGGGTAGTATTATTTAAGTTTACAACCTCTATAATGCCTCGTGCTGAGTTTGTTACAAACATTGCTTCGGGAAAAATTATTGATCCTGGCTCAAATTCACCTTCTATAATCCTTATTTTATTTTTTTTACACGCTTCTAAAACTAATCCCCGCGTGATTCCCTTTAGGGCTCCTGTTTCAATAGAAGGAGTAAAGACGTTTGTCCCCTTAATCCAAAAAAAGTTTGCAGAAGTTGTTTCAACAACCATATTTTTTTCATTAATTATTAGTGCATCGTCAAAATCATTTTGTTGAGCTATTTTTTTTTCCTTAGAGGAAAGGAGATAATTTGTTATTTTATGAGAATTAAAAATGTCAAATGAGCTTCTATATAATTTTCCAATTCCAAGAGAAATTGATTCTTTTGCTTTATAGTCTTCTTCTTTGATTGATACGCACAATATTGTGCTTTCAGAACTATCTGCATATGATGTTCCACCTGAACTAAAGATGGCCACTTTAACTATTAGGTCTTTTATGATGTTGTTAAAATGATCTGATTTGTGGTCCTGGACAATCTTATCAACAACTGTCTCAACATAAAGGTCTCCGGGAAACTTAATGCCTAAAAAATCACAAGTTTTCTTTAATCTTTCAAGATGCCTTGAAAGATAGGTGGGCAATTTTTGCTTGTATCTAAAAGTTTCAAAGGCACCTTCGCCGAACATTAAAGTTCTGTTAAAATCCTGTGGACTTTTAACTTTTTTATCAAAATATAAAAACTCTTTCATTTTATCGACTCTTTCAATGCTCTAGACTTTAAAATAGTTTCTGCATTCTCTTTCGATGCCTTCGAGTCCCAAACTATCCCGGCACCAGTAAAAAATCTTGAAGTGGTATTTTCTATTATAGCAACCCTTATCCCCACAGAAAAGCAAAAATCTCCTGAAGGCTCAAAAAAACCCACCGCTCCACAGTAAGGGCCCCGATTGTGCTTTTCAATTTCGTTAATTATTTGTTTTGCTCTGGACTTCGGAGTACCTGTTACTGAACCTGGGGGCATTAAAAGTTCAAATATTTTTTCATTGGTAATATTCTTTTTTAGAGACCCTATAATCTCTGATTCAAGCTGAACAAGAGTAGAATATGATTTTTTCTTAAAAAGTTTTTTTGTTTTCACGGTCCCTGTTTTACATATTTGAGACAAATCATTTCTCATTAAATCAACAATCATTAAATTTTCTGAAATTTCTTTTAAATTTTTGTTCAAATTTTTATCTTCAACTGAATCAAGAGGTGCTGTACCCTTAATTGGCTTAGTACTTATCTTTTGACCTTTTTTCTGAATAAAGAGCTCCATAGAGCCACTAATTAAAGAGTGGTCGTGAAAATTAAAGAAGGCTCCATATTCTACTGGCTGTGTTTTGTAATAATTCAAAAAAAGACTATACGGGTTTTCAACTTTCCCCAAAGTAAACTCTCTGCTTAAATTAATTTGATAAATATCGCCTTCTTTTATATATCGCCTTGCTTTTCTAACCCCTGAAATGAACGATAAGTCTGATGTAATTTTTTTAAGTTTTACTTTATCTTTAATTATAGTTGAGGGTGTGAGGGGAACCGTGGATTTGTTTTTATATATATTGAAAATCGCTTTATATTTAGGTCCTCTTAAGTTGTTTTGATTATATTCATAAGATAAATACCCGCATGCATAAAAACCTTTTTTTAACTCTTTGTCTATTATTTTTAACAAGCCCAGTTTGGACTTTTTCTTTACACCGTCTTTAACAACAAAGGCTTGTCCGGCTTTGTCTTCAAAAACAACTAATTCTGGGTTAGAAAAAAAGAGGTTTTTACTTTTTGTACCCTTGGGGCTCCAGCTTGCATTTCTAGACTTGAGGTGAGTCGTCATTTTCCTTTGATTGTTCTTTGTCTCCAGCATCTTCGGCAAGTTTTTCAAAATTAGAGTTCTTAACGGGCAAGTCGAGAGAATCTTCTAGCAACTCCGCAATGTCTTTAATTTTAACGTTTTCATTGCCAACATATTTTGCAGCATCTTCAAACATTACATTACAAAATGGGCATGCAGCAGCAACAGTTTCAACACCACTTGCCTCTATCTCTTCAAACCTATTCCAGTTAACTCTTGGGGCTTCTTCTTCCATCCATATTTTTCCGCCGCCTGCGCCACAGCAAAAGCTTGTTTCTCTAGATCTCTCTAACTCTTTCAACTCTAGACCAGGTATGGCCGATAGAATTTCTCTAGGTTCGTCAAAAACCCTGTTATGTCTTCCTAGGTAACACGGATCATGATAAGTAATTTCCTCATCTAAACTTTTAACCGGGCTCAGCTTGCCTTCTTTAACAAGGCTAGCTAGAAATTCACTATGCGTTACCACTTCAACTTCTGAACCAAAATCTGGATACTCGTTTTTAATTGAATTAAAACAATGTGGACAATTTGCTATAATTTTTTTTACACTAAAGCGGTTCATTGTCTCAATGTTTGCCATGGCAAGCTCTTGAAACAAGGCCTCTTCGCCTAAACGCCTAGCCGGATCACCGGTACAAGTTTCATTCGGCCCCATAACGGCAAACTTGACTCCTGCTTCCTTTAAGAGCCTTGAAATTGTAGCAGCCACTTCTTGACCTCTGGGGTCAAATGCTCCAAAACACCCTGTCCAAAAAACAACTTCATAGTCTTCAGCGGTATTTCCACCCCCATTACCAAGTACAGGCACCTTTTCTTCCTTTGTCCACGGTGCTCGATCTTTCGAATCAAAGCCCCAAGGATTTCCATGACTTCCGAGCTTCTGAAGCGTTCTAACTGCGGTTCCCTTCATTTTACCTTCCATAGTAAGGAATCTTCTCATTTCTACAATTTTTCCCATTTGATCGATGAAGAGTGGGCAAACCTCAACACACGCGCTACACGTAGTACAAGCATAAAGTTCTTCTTCGGTAACCCATCCTTCGCTGGGTAAATATTCTGTTTTCATTTCTTCTTTGTCATTATTTTCAGTTACAAAGTGCCTTAATTTAATAACTATATCTCTTGGTGATAGTGGCTTTTCGGTTCCCCATGCAGGGCAATTATCAGTACACCTGCCACACTCAGTACATGTGTATGCATCTAAAACATCTTTCCAGCTAAAATCTTCAAATTTACCAGTTCCAAAATGCTCGAAATCGTCAGGAATATTTTCAAAATCAATTTTTGACATTTTACCTCTAGGTTCTAGGTTTTGAAAAAAAATATTAGGGATAACTGTAAGAACGTGGCTATGTTTTGAATATGGCAAATAATTTAAAAAAGCAAAAAGCAAACAAACATGAATCCAATAAAAAAATTCAGTAGAAAAAGCTGCGGTCGCTACGTTAACGTTACTTAAAAAAAATGTTGCCCACATTGACGAAACGGGCAACCATGAAGCTGGCTCAGTTCCGAGTGCAATTTTAGAGGCACGAAAACCAAAGTCGGTAATCATTAAACCAAAAATCATTCCTAGAATGACGACAGCATCAATACTGTTAACCTCTCTTCTTTTACCACTTGGAATAACTGTTCTATTTAAGACACCCATAATTAGTGCAACAATAACAAGAGATTGTACTATGTCTAGGATTAGCAAAAACATTTCTTGTGCTTCTCCACCAAGAAAACCAAAAGCTTCAAAGCCAGGAACGAAACCAAGAATCACCAACTCTGTTGACCCTATGGTAATAATCATAAATCCCCAAAAAAGCATAAAGTGTTCTATGCCGGCCCAGGTATAATTTTTTAATATTCTTTTCTGTCCAAAAACGTAAATTATCAGTCCCTTCACCCGTTCAAAAATTTGATCAGTTCGAAAGGAGGGCCTTTTAGCTTGAAACATTATCTTCAAGAATCCAAATACATTTCTTAGAAAAAATGCGATTGCAAACAACACTATTAAGCTCAGAACAATAGGTTTCATATAAACTCCAAGGGGATGATTAATAATATTAAGTTGTCAGTGTTAAAAATCAAGGTTTAGATTTAAGATTTTAAATGTTTTTCTGTTTTTTTCTTTGAATTTAATTCTAATAATCTTTCCAACTTGTCCAAATAAACTTTAAACTCTTTAATTCCGCTAATTAAATTTTTTCTATTAGACAAGAATATTTCTGACCAAAGGGTCTCGGAACTTTTGGAAATTCTACTATAATCTTTATAGCTGGTTCCACCATATTTGAGTATTTCTCGAGTAGTAAATTTATTGTTTACTATGTTCCTTAAGCCAAAGGCTAAAACATGTGGAAGATGACTTAAGTGTCCAAATATTTTGTCGTGTTTGCGTGGCGAGATAAGATAAACTGAACATCCAAGGGATTTCCATATGTTTTTTATCAAACTTATGGACCCTTTTTTTGCATTGGTTCCTGAAATAAAAACTGGCTTCTTCTTAAAAAGTCCTGGAACAAGGTTCTTAAATCCTGTTTTTTCTGTTCCTGCAATTGGATGTGCGCCGACAAACTCAAATGTTTTCGGAAATATTTTGACCGCTGACTTAAAAATTTCCTCTTTAACACTACCAACGTCTGTAATTATAATTTTATTTTTAAAGTCAATTTGAGCGAGCTCTGAAAATACTAGTGGCATGCTACGAATACCAACTGAAACAAAAACTATATTGCTTTCTTTAATAGTTTCACTTTTTCCAAGGGTTGATACTTCAGAAAAAAATCCTGACTTAAGAGCCTGTTTTATGACTGTGGTGCTATTGTCTATTCCTGTAATCCTGACCTTCTTTCCGTGAACATTCTTAAGAGAAGAAGCAAGGGATCCGCCAATATGGCCAAGGCCTATAATGGTTATGTTTGTTTTCTTTTTCATTTTATACAACTTCTTTTAACGCACCAACAAGCTTAGCGTTCTCGCTCTCAAGCCCCACTGTTATTCTTAAATGATTAAGCAGCCCATAGTTTTCAAGTGGCCTTGTAATTATCCCCCGTTTTAATAGTTCTTCGTATACTATCCTTGCCTCTGATTTAAATTCTATCAAAACAAAGTTGGCATAAGAAGGGTGGGCTTTAATGTTCATTTTTGCAAACTCTGATTTTAAGTAGCTCATTCCTTTTTTATTCAACTCTATAGATTTTTCAACATGTTTTTCGTCCTCAAGGGCCGCAATCGCTGCCACTTGAGCCAATTGGTTAACATTAAAAGGCTCTCTTGGTTTGTTTAACAACGAAATAAGGGTAGCATTTGCCATTCCATAGCCCACTCGCAGGCCTGCCAAACCATACGCTTTTGAAAAGGTTTTTAGTATTATTAAATTTTCGTGCTTGTCTATAAACTTAGAAACATTTAAATTTTCCCCTGACATATACTCTGCGTATGCTTCATCAATTACGATGATGACGTTATCGGGGACTTTGTTCAAAAAATCCTCCATTTCTTTTTTTGTTGAACGGCTACCTGTGGGATTGTTTGGATTCGCTATAAAAACAACCTTTGTTTCTTGATTAACGTGTCTTAGAACATCATCAAGATCAAGGGCTAAGTTTTCCATTGGAATTCGAACTATCTTGGCTTCGCTTAGCTGTGCCACTATCGGGTAAACAATAAAACAAAACTCGCCCATAATTGCTTCGTCCCCTTTTTCCAAAAACGTATGGGCAACCAACTCAAGTACTTCGTTTGATCCATTGCCGAGAACAATTTGGTTCGGAAGAATTTCTTCTTTAAATGAAATCTTTTTTTTTAAAGCATGACAGTCGCCATCTGGATAAATGTGAACTGATGATGTCGCTTCTTTGATTTTGTCTAAAACAAGCGGCGAGGGGCCCAAAGGATTTTCGTTTGATGCAAGCTTAATGGGGTCGTTAAAACCAAGCTCTCGCTGAAGCTCTTCTATTGGCTTTCCTGGTGTATAAGTTGGCAGAGAGTTTATCCTGGCACTACCTTTTACTTTCAAGCAAAAACTCCCAGGACTTTTAAAAATGGCGTTACTCCCCTAAGGGTTTTAAGACATTTTTCTGCTTCCTTTAAATTTTTTTCTACTAGGAAATCAATAAAAAACAAATAATCCCAATCATTTTTTTTAGACGGCCGGGATTGAATTTTTGTTAAATTAATATTATAGGCCCTAAAAGGTTTCAGGCACTCGTGTAAGCTCCCTGGTTTGTGGTCCAAAGAAAAGGCAACTGAGACTTTGCTGTTCTTTAACACTACGGGCTCTATTATTTTTTTTTCCACCAAAGCAAACATTGTTCTATTGGATGGATTGTCCTGAATGTTTTTGTCTATAATATTTAAAGAATAAAGAAGCGAGCAAGGGCGCGGGGCTATTGCTGCCACCTTCTTTTTACCACTCACAATCTGAGCAGCCCTAGCTGTGCTCTGTGTTTCTATTAAATCGGCATTTGGTAAAGTTTTCTTAAGGTATTTTTTACATTGTGCCAAAGCTTGTGGGTGAGAATAAACCTTGGATATGTTCTTAATGTCTTTTTCTTGTGACATTAAATAGTGAGAAATTTTCAGTTGTATTTGGGATACTATTGAAACATTTTTCTCTATTAAGCCGTCGAGTGTTTCAACAACTGGCCCCTCTATTGTGTTTTCAAGAGGAACGATTCCGTATTGGGATTCTTCGTTTTCTACAGCGGCAAGCACGTCCAATATTGTTGGTTGAGAATAAAACGATGCGCTGCTTCCGAACTGTTTTTTTGCAACCTCATCTGTGTTACTTCCCTCTGGGCCCAAAAAAGACACCTGAATAGGGGCTTGGACCTCCCTGCATGCTGACAATATTTCTCCATAAACCTGCTCTATTGCAGGGGGGGAAAGAGTTCCAGATTTTTTCCCGGCAAGCTTGCTTAAAACTTCTTTTTCTCTTTTTGGATCATACACACTGTCTACTTTTAAGTTGGTTGTTTTTTTTGCTTGTTCTGCTCTTTGGTTTAAAAGCGATAATATTTTTTCGTCTATTTTGTCTATTTTGTCTCTAATTTTTTTTAGTTGCTGTTTTTTTTCTTTCTTCATTTCAAACCCTCATTGGCATTACAACTGACAGCTGTCTATAGCGATCTTCTTCGGACACAAAGATACAAGCTGGGCTTACTTCGTCACCAACAGAGAAGCATATTTCCTTGTTGTCGTATGTACCAAGGGCATCTATTAAATATTTAACATTAAAACCAACGTCTAGCGGTTCTGTGAGTTTTTCTATTTGAATTTCCTCCGTTGATTCGCCCTCTTCGGAGATTGCCCTAATTTCCATTTTGTTTTCACCAATATATATCTTAACTCCCTTACTTTTCTCTTGCAAAACCACCGAAGCTCTTTGTAGGGCGTCTGTTATCTCGTTTTTGTCTATTTTTATTGTGTTGTTAAAATTAGAAGGTAAAACTTGTTTATAGTCTGGAAACTTAACGTCAACCAACCTGGCTAAAAGGGAGGTTTGTCCGTCGTCACAAATGAAAAAGTTTTTTCCTACTCCAATGTTTACAACCTCGCTGTCTTTAATAAACTTTCTTATTTCAATAGAAGCTCTTTTGGGAAGAGTAAAAGACTCAACTATGTTGTTCTCTATGTCTTCTTCGGCCAAACTCATCCTGTGTCCGTCTGTTGAAACAAGTCTAATTTTTCCGTTTTGTGTCATATCAAAAAAAATTCCTGTTAAGTTTTTTCTTAAATCGTCGCTCCCGATACAATACGCTGTTTTTTTTATTAAACTATCTAGTTTTTCACTTTTAATTGCCCTATAAACAAAATCGTCTGGTTTGGGAATTTGGGGAAAATCGTCCGGGTTTTGTGTTTTAATTTTTGTTTTTCCTTTTCCGTAATCGATCTGTGCTTGCCCCTCGTTAATAGTGCTAATTTGTATTTCTCCCTCTGGTGTTTTTTCAACAACCTCTAAAAGTTTTTTCGCTGGCAAACAAACCCGTCCTTCTTCTGAAATGTTTGCCGGAAAAGAAGTATAAACAGAAGACTCTAGGTCGGTCGACGAAAGAAAAGCTTTTCCCTCTTTGGCCTCTAAAAGTATGTGGGACAAAATTAACATACTTGGTCTTGTGTCAACAACTCCTTGAACATAAGACAAGTATTTATAAAAAAGTTTTTTATCAACAGACAGTTTCATTACTTCTCCTATTATAATATATTATATTATATATAAAGTAGTAGTAGTAGGTGTGTGGAGATGTTAATAAACCAAAAAAAACCTTTATTAAAAAAGATAAACAACTAACAACAATTAACACTAGTTCATAAAAAAAAAAGAAGAGAGGACTTTTCAACATTAGTCTTCGAGTTTTCCACCAGAGATTTTTCTCAGTTTTGTTTGCAAAACTCTAATTGGGTTTTCTTGAGAGGGGTTTTTGGCCAACAAGTCTTCAACTGTAGCAACAGAATGAAGAACAGTTGAGTGATCTCGCCCCCCAAAACCACGGCCTATCTGAAGAAGGGACTCGTCGGTGTAAATTCTACACAAATATATTGCAATTTGTCTTGGTCTTACAACACCCTTTGTTCTTTTTTTAGAACAAAGATCCTGAACACTTATGCCAAAAAAACCAGCAACCTCTTTTTGTATTAAGTCGATATTTATTAAATCAACACTTTTTGTTGATAAAAGCCTAGAGGAAACATCGTTCACAAGGGCTTGATCAAGCGGAACGTTTAACATTGATGCTTGTCCTACAACATTGTTAAAAAAACCTTCAAGCTCTCGAATAGAGCCTCCAGATTTTTCTGCTACCACAAACAAAACCTCCTCGTCTATTGTTATACCCACATCTTTAGCTTTTGTTTGCAAAATAGCAACCCTGTGTTCAACGTCAGGTGGTAAAACCTCAACAGAAAAACCCCACTCAAACCTGCTTACAAGGCGCTCTTGTATGCCCTTTAGTTGATGCGGAGGCCTGTCGCTTGTTAAAATTATTTGTTTATTGGCGTCATATAGTGCGTTAAAAGTATAAAAAAACTCTTGTTGGGTTCCCTCTTTTCCGGCTATAAACTGTATGTCGTCTATTAAAAGAACATCACAGTCAAACCTAAAAGAGTCTCGAAGCTCTTTTGTTTTTCCAGACCTTATAGAGCTAATTACCTTGTTTGTGAAGTGCTCAGCAGAAATAGAACAAATTTTATAATCTTTGTTATCATCATAAATTGTGTTTCCTACAGCGTTTAGAAGATGAGTTTTACCTAGACCGGTCCTACCATAAACAAAAAGAGGGTTGTAAGATTTGCCTGGCTTTTCAGCAACCCTTTCTGCGGCAATGGCAGCGAGGGTGTTTGAGGCACCTTTTACAAAAGTGTTAAAGTTTTGTCTGCCATTTAAGGTTCCTTCGTGAACACGAGTAAGGCCTCTACTTTTAGATACTTTCTTTTTCGGTTTTAGGTTTCTAGACTTGTATGCGTCTTGTGAGTTTACAACCACCTTTCTAAGGCCAAGCTCTTCCTCTGACTCTTCCCAGAAAACCTTTTCTAAAATGTGCATATAGTGGTTGTTGATCCACTCTGAAGTCATAATGTCGGAGACAATAAATGTGGCCTGTTTGTCGTTCACCTCTATTAGCTTAATGGTTGTAAAAAATTGTTTTATTCCGGGGTAGTTTTGAGATATGTTGTCCAAAACCATTGCACCCAAAACGTTTTTGTCTACCAGGTCAGAGTCAACATGTTCGTTTATATTTTCAGTGCTTTTATCTACCAATTCGGACTCCCTACGATTTGTTCAATTTGCCGCTTATCTTCAACTTATCCACAAAATGTGGATAAATGTGGATAAAAATGTTAACAATTTAGGTAGCTTATAAACACTAGAAAAGAATTAACACCTTCTAATATTAACAAATAATTTGTTGGGCGTCTATTAAAAAAGTAATATTAATTTTTTTTTCAATAGTTGTGGAAGCTTAAATTTTTATTTTTTTTGTTAGCGCAGATATAATAGTTTCAATTTCTTTATTAAGGGTTCTAAAGCTAGTTTTGTTAACAACTACCTTGGCACTGATTTCCATTATTGTTTCTATAATTTTTAAATTATTTTCCTTTATTGTTGAACCCGTTTCCGTTATATCAACAATTGCGTCTGCAAGTCCTGTAAGTGGAGCAAGCTCCACTGACCCATTTAAAAAAACAATTTCTGGCGTTATGCTTTGTTTTAAAAAAAAGGCTCGAGTTATTTTGGGATATTTGGTACCAATTTTTATACTCATTCCAGACTTTAATTTAAGCTTCTTGTTTTTAGAGCAAGCCAAAACCATTTTACATTTTCCGATAGGCAAACTAATAGGTTCGTAAATATCACATTCGGCTTCTGATATGCAGTCCGATCCAACAATTCCACAGTCAGCTGCACCTAGCTCAACATATTTTGGGACATCTGAAGGCTTACATGCTAAAATTTGAAGATTTTTAACATTAAAGACTAGTTCGCGAGAATTTTTCTCCCCGATATTGTTTGGGTACCCAGCTTTTGCAAGGTAAGCACAAACCTCATTAAGAATCCTGCCCTTTGAAATCGCTATCTTTACTCTTTTGTTCTGCAAATCTTTGCTCCAATTGCTCGTAGTTTATTATCTATTCCTTCGTATCCTCTATCAAGATGATATATTCTAAAAATTTCACTTTGTCCAGCTGCGGACAGTGCTCCTAGCACAAGTCCTGCACTAGCCCGCAAATCACTTGCTTGCATTTTGGCTCCAGCTATGCTTTTTATTCCTTGTATTTTTGCCAAATTTCCCTGGAGTTCAATTTGTGCTCCTAGTTTTCTGAGCTCTGCTACGTGTATAAACCTATTGGGAAAAACATTTTCCTTAATTCTAGAAGCACCTTTTCCTAGTATCAAAACTGCCATTAGCTGTGCTTGAAGATCGGTGGGGAAATGTGGATAGGGATTGGTTTCAACCCTAAGAGGCTTAATCTTGGATGGCGCTGTAATTTTTATAGAAGTCGTTGTTTGTTTAATTTTGGCACCAAGCTGTTTAATTGTCATTATAACATCTTTTAATGCTGAAATATCAATGTTTGATATAGTTAATTCGTTTTTTGGCAGGCATGCTAGATACATAAATGTTCCAGCCTCTATTCTGTCGGGAATAATCTTATAAGACTTGGTTTGTTTTTTTAATTTAGACACAGGGGTAATTATAATTTTCTCCTTGATGCGCTTTATACAAGCCCCTAATGAATTTAGGAATTTGATTAAATCATCAACTTCAGGTTCAAGCGAACAGTTTAACAAGGTCGTCCTTTTATCACCCATTATAGATGCTAAAATTAAATTTTCTGTACCTGTTACACTTTTTATTTTAAAGCTAAAGCTTCCTCCTATTGCGCTAGCTGCATAAGACTGAAGATACCCTGAGTTTATAGTTGTTTTGTAGCCGATTGACTCAAAACCTTCTAGGTGTTGGTCGACGGGCCTATCCCCAATTGCACAACCCCCAGGAAAAGAAATTTTTGCTTTATTAAATCTAGTTAAAAGGGCACCCCATATTAAAACAGAAGCCCGCATGGTCTTAACAAGATCGTAGGGCGCTTCATCTTTGTTTAATTTTATTGAAGTAATTTCAACTTTATTGTTTTTAAAAGTATATTCTGAACCCAGAATTTTTAACAATTCCAGCATTGTTCTAACGTCTTGAATGTCAGGCACATTTGTAAATCTATATTTCCCAGGAAAGAGAGCGGTAGAGGCAAGAATAGGAAGTGCAGAATTCTTTGAACCAGAAATACTTACCTTGCCTTTAAGGGGAACCCCACCATTAATTACTATTTTTTCCATTTTCCTACAACAACCCTTTTTATTTGATTTAAATCATTATAAATTAGCAGGTCGCAGTATCCAATATCCAATAAAATTTTTTTTACTTTTTGTGACTGATTCAAACCAACTTCAAAAAAAAGGAGCCCATTTGGTTTTAAAAAAGCTCTAGCACCCTGCGCAATTTTTTTAAAGTGCAAAAGGCCTTTGTCTTTGCTAACCAGAGCAAGCTTTGGTTCGAAGTCTTTAACGTCTTTTTCTATTAAGGGGTACTCAGCTTCATTGATGTATGGCGGGTTAGAACAAATAATATCAAACTTTATATTTGGTATGTTAGAAAAAAATTTTGATAATATTGTTGTACATCTTTTTTTTAGGTTAAAAATCTTAATATTTTTTTCAGAACACAAAAAAGCTTTTTTGCTTACGTCTGACAAGATTACTTTTTTAAAGCAGTCGTTTTCTAAAGCCAACGTAATACCAATGCAGCCACTCCCTGAACACATATCTAGGCATGAAACATTATCTTCTCCCCTTAAGGTCTTTAAGACCTTTTCCACAAGTATTTCCGTTTCTTGTCTTGGTATTAGAACCCCTTTTGAAACATAAAAGGGTCTGGAGTAAAAGTGACCTACTTTTGTTATATATTGTAAAGGCAACCTATTAGTACGTTTTTTAACTTTTTTTATAAAAGCAATGTTGTTTGTTTTGCTTATGCTCTTATCTCTCATTAAAAAAAACTCCTCAGGTGTTTTTTTTAAGAGATTTTCAAGTATTTCCCTGGCTTCATTTTTATAATTTTTTATATTTGCTTTTTTCAGTGCCAATTCACCAAATTTTAAAGCTGCCTGTATTGAAAGTCCCATTTGTTTGATTATATATTATAATAATCTTAAATATTATGAGCACACAGCTTAACTATCAAAATTTTATAAAAGAACTAAGCGACAATCTAAAGAGCATTAATCAAAAAGTCCTTCTTGTTGCAGTGTCTAAAACAAAGCCCCTGAGAGATATTCTTGGTCTTTATTCGCTTGGCCAAAGAGATTTTGGTGAAAACTATGCACAAGAATTGCGTGATAAAATTAAGGCGACCACCAAACATCAAGACGATATAAGCTGGCACTATATCGGACAAATTCAACAAAATAAAATAAAATATTTCGCTGGAAAAGCTACCTTGGTTCACACGGTGGACAGCCTTAAGACGGCCTCTATGATAAATGAATTTTGTTTAAAAAAAAATCTCTTTCAGGACATTCTTTTACAAATTAATGTTTCAGAAGATCTTAACAAAGGCGGAGCAAGGTTTGAGGAGGCACAAGAGCTATATTCCAAGATTGTAAAACTAGAAAGGCTAAATATAAAAGGACTAATGACAATAACTGAATATTCAAAAGATCCAGAACATAGCAGGACCGACTATCGAAAAATGAAGAACTTGTCTCTAGATATTGAGAAGAGATATGGGTGTAAGCTCGAACTGTCAATGGGTATGAGCAACGATTATAGGGTAGCTTTAGAAGAAGGTTCGACTATAATTAGAGTGGGAACAAAGATTTTTGGAGAACGTACTAAATGAACGTTGGAATCATAGGAACAGGTAACATGGCATTATCTTTAATTAAAGGTTTTCAAGTCGATGGCAGCCACAAGATTGTTTGTTCTGACGTAGATATAAAAAAACTTAAATCACTCAAGGGTCTTAAAAATGTTAAAACAACAACTCAAAACATTAGAGTTGTAGAGAGTTCGGAAATTATTTTTCTTTGTGTTAAACCCGATACGGTTTCAGGGGTACTAAGAGAAATAAAAAAGGAATTAAATTTTAGCAAAATTCTTGTTTCAATAGCCGCCGGTGTAAAAACATCTTTTATACAAAAACTGATTGGACCAAAGAAAAAAGTTATAAGAACAATGCCCAATTTGCCATGCCTTGTATTGAAGGGCGTCATTGGTTTTAGGGCCAATAGATACTGTACTCTTAAGGATCGTAAAGTTTTTTTAAGATTAATAGAGACAACTGGAAAAGCATTTGAATTAAAAGCAGAAAAAGATTTTGATTATCTTACAGCTATAGGCGGCTCTGGGCCAGCTTTTTTAGCAGAATATATTGCCGCTCAACTTGTATATGCCAAATCCAAAAGTTTAAACGAAGCGATGGCAAGAGACATAGTTTTTAAAACTATCCTTGGTGCAGTGACATATTTAGACGCCACCAAGGTGTCCCCGCAGGAATTTGTCAAGCTAGTTTCTTCTCCAGGCGGTACTACAGAAGCTGGTATTAAGTTGTTGAAAAATAAAAAATTTACCAATATTATTGTTCAATGCTTAGATTCTGCATCTAAGAAATCGGTAAAAATTAGTGACAAGTTAGTTATGAAAAAAAATTGATATGATTATTGCAAATTTAATTTTAGCTATTGCCAACATCTTAAACTTAATTCTTTCTCTATTTGTATGGCTAATAATTATTCGTGCTTTAATTTCTTGGTTTAATCCTGATCCTTATAATGCTTTGTTTCAGCTTCTATATAGAATAACGGAGCCGGTTCTATCAATAGTAAGAAATGCTATGCCAAATCTTGCCGGAGTAGACATTTCACCTATTGTTGTTTTGCTAGCAGTGGAATTTTTAAAAAGTTTTTTAATCAAATCCCTGGTTGAACTTGCCTATACCTTTTAAGTTTGAAGATTTTAGTCTCAGTTAAACCCAGGTCAAAAAAATCAGAGGTTTTAAGTTTTGAATCAGGTGTTTTGTTTGTAAAAGTGGGCGCAATACCACACAAGGGTGCATCAAACATTGAATTAATCAAGACGCTTTCGGAATTCATTGGAATACCAAAGTCAAAAATAGCTATTGTTGGCGGTTTTAAATCCAAGGTTAAAACACTAGAGCTGGACTGCTCTTCCAACAAACTTAACTTAGCTTTAAAAAAACTGTTATAATATTTCAAATCAGATTTTGATTAAAGGAGAATTAAATGAAAATCAGTTTATTAGGTGGAACAGGGTCTTTTGCTGAAGGTCTTGTAATAAGATGGGCTAAAGCAGGCCATGAAGTTTTAATAGGTTCAAGAACCCAAGAAAAAGCAGATGCTGCTGCAGCAGAGATAAACGAGAAAGCAAAAGAACAAGGTGTTGATAAAATCATTCTCGGTATGGAGAATGGAGAGGCTGCAAAAGCAAGCGAGGTGGTAGTTGTCTGTTTGCCTCCTGAATACACAAAAGCAACCCTAGAAGGCATTTCCAGCTCTTTCACAAATCAAATTGTGATTTCGCCGGTTGTTCCTATGAAGTTTGGAAAAGTTGTGTCTTATGATCCTCCAGAGTCTGGATCTGCGGCTATTGATATTCAAAACGTGTTACCGGATTCGGCAAAGGTCGTAAGCGCGTATCATAACATTCCCGCAAAAGGCTTGGCTAATTTTGAAAAACCATTAGACTATGACGTTGTTATTTGTGGTGACGATGATGAAGCCAAGGCAATAGTTTCCAAGTTAACAGAAGAAATGCCAAGTCTCAAAGCAATAGATGCAGGGCCACTTGAGATTTCTTCAATGATTGAGGCTATTACTCCATTGATAATTAATATGAACAAGAAGTATAAGCATGAATTTTCAATTAAATTTATCTAATTGACTTGAATGTTTAATAAACATGATTACTTTATAAGTAAGTTAAAGTTTAAGGGGAGTTTAAAATGGGTAAATCTAAGAAAAAAACTGTAAGGCCTTTAGGTGCTTTTGTTTTAGTTGAAAGGAATGAAGCTGAAACTACAACACAGGGCGGCATTATCATTCCTGATGGTTCTCAGGAAAAGCCACTAGAAGCCACGGTTGTTGCCGTTGGTTCTGGAAGAGCTGATCAGAAAGGAAACATCACTCCGCTGACAGTTAAAAAAGGCGATAAAGTTCTTTTTAGTAAGTTTGGTGGAGCAGAGGTAAATATTGAAAATCAGGACCTCATGGTTCTTGAAGAAAGAGATATTTTAGCAGTCATTAGCTAATAGCCTTATATTTGTTATTGTCTGGGTGACTTATACGAAAATGTTCAAGATCATTTAGACAGTCTATATCAAGTCCAATATTTTTATTTTCTAAAATTTTATATTGGACTTCTTTATCTTCAAACTCCTTAATATGTTTTTCTAAACTGTTTTCTCCAAAAAATGATTGAATTATATCAGGCGGGGTTCTAAGCATGGCGTTGGTGCCACTACCGCTTTTTGAAGGTACGACTATGCAGGAGTTGGATTGTTCAGCTTCTTTAAAGATAGCATCAATATCTTTGAAACTTAAAAGTGGTAAATCACCAGGAATTCTTAAGACGCTGGTTGCACCTTTTTCTATTAGAATTTTTGAAGCACAATCAACAGAAGCACTTTCACTAAGTTGCTTGTCTTCCTCAATTATTTTGACCCCAAACCTATTTGCAATATTTATGGCTTTTTTGTCGTTTGTTATAATAAAGTTTGCTTCTGACATTTCTGACTTTGAAACCTCTTCTAAAACATGGGTCAGCATTCTTTCTACAATTTTTTCAGTTTCTCGAGCAGACAAGTCTTTCCTCATCCTCGTTTTAGCTAATTTAAAATTTTTAAAAGGCACAATAATAAATTTCATAAACAATTTCCACTAACAAGATAGGAAGAATTATTATAAACTAATTTAATGGATATATTTTCTTGGAATGTGAATGGAATTAGAGCTGTAAGAAAGAAAGGGTTTTTGGATTTTATTTCTAATTATTCTCCAGACATATTGTGTCTTCAAGAAACGAAAGCACATGCTGAGCAGCTAGGGGATGATTTGCTTAATATTCCTGGTTATTCATCTTTTTTTGATTCACCTAAATATAAAAAGGGATACTCAGGTGTTGCTATTTACTCCAGACAGGAGCCGATTAACATTACAACAACCCTTGACGCTGAACAAGATTTGGACGATGAAGGTAGAACGCTCATAGCCGAATATGATAAATTTATTTTGCTTAATTTTTATTTTCCCAATGGTCAAATGAATGACACTAGACTTGATTACAAGCTCAGGTTTCACGAAGCAGCTTATGAGAAGTTTCTAAGGCTAAAAAGAAAGAAGAAAAATATTATTATATGTGGTGATTACAATATTGCACATAATGAGATAGACTTAAAACACCCCAAGCCTAATGAAAACACTTCTGGTTTTCTTCGAATAGAAAGAGACTGGTTAGACAAATTTCAAAAAAAAGGATTTGTCGATACTTTTAGATATTTTTATCCTGATGTGATTAAATATTCTTGGTGGACATATATGAGAAATGCTAGGCAGAATAATGCTGGATGGAGAATTGACTATTTCTGGGTTTCACAAATTGATAAGATTAAGGATGCTAAAATTCACAATGAAGTATTTGGCTCTGACCATTGCCCCGTCTCTGTATCACTTTAGATTTATTGTGGAGATTCATCAGTGTACTCATCAGCAAGATTTTCAAAACTAGGAACTCCTTGGGTATCTAAAAAGGCCAAAGAAACTGTTCCAGTAGGACCGTTACGTTGTTTGCCAATAATAACCTCAGCCAAACCGTCCCTTTCGTCAGCCATCCTTTTATAGGCATCGGCTCGATGAAGAAAAATTACCATATCGGCGTCTTGTTCTAGCGCGCCACTTTCTCTTAAGTCCGAAAGCTGTGGTTTTTTATCTGTTCTAGCTTCTGTTTGTCTGCTAAGCTGTGAAATTGCAATAATAGGAATTTGTAACTCTTTTGCAAGAGCCTTAAGTGATAATGAAATTTCAGCAATTTCTCTTTCACGATTATCTGTTCTAGAAGAGCCCCGCATTAATTGAAGATAATCAACAATTAAAATATCTATACCTTTGTCACTTTTTAGACGCCTTGTTCTAGATCTTAGGTCAAGAGAAGTAAGAGCCGGCGTGTCATCTATAAAGATATTAGCTCTTTGGAGAGTTTCCGCCGCCGCTACAGTCTTTTGAAATTCAGAATCTGATAGAAAACCTGTTCTAATTTTACCAAAGTTGAGCTTAGATTTTGCAGAAAGCATTCTCATCATTAGTTGTTCTTTGGCCATTTCCAGAGAGAAAAAGCCTACTTTAAGTCCATGAATCAAAGCCGCATGCATAACAATGTTTAGACTAAAAGAAGTTTTGCCCATACCGGGCCTTGCGGCGATTATAATTAGATCAGAATTTTGAAAACCCGCAGTCATTTTGTCAAGCTTTTTAAACCCACTGGCAATTCCAGTTATGGCCATTTTTCTGGTCGTTAAGTTTTCAATTATTTTTATAGTTTCAGCTGCTAGTTCCGCAGTAGAAACAAAACCAGATCTCTTTTTGTTTTGACTTATTTCAAACAACTTCTTTTCAGCCTGATCAACAAACTCATCAACTTCAACTTGGTCTGTCTGTCCTTCGTCTATGATTTCAGATGCTGTTCTAATCATGCTCCTTAGTATTGACTTCTCTCTCACAGATTTTGCATAGAAAACTACATTTGAGGAGCTGGGAACAATTTCAATTAATTGGCTAAGATAAGAGCTGCCCCCCACTTCTTTTAATAAGGATTTTTTTGATTTTAACTTATCATACAAAGTTAATATATCAATTGGCTTACTTTCTTTGTCTAAATCAACCATGGCAGAAAAAATTTTTTTATGATTTTCGTCATAAAAGTCATTTTCAGCAATTTCTTCAAGCGCTAAATTCATAGCTTCTTGATCTATTAAAATAGAACCTAGAACTGCTTGCTCCGCTTCATTGTTTTGCGGTAATTTTTTAACATTCATTGCCATGAGGATATTATAACAACAGTTCTATCAAGTTAGAAATCTTGATGATTCATTCCAAGGTATTTTTTTAAATGTTTTACAGCAATATATAAGATAGGTGTATCAAGAATAGCAATTATGAATTTAAAAATATATGCGTATGATATAAGCAAGAATAGGGCCTCTAGCTCGGTTTTTGCTTCAGGAAGTGGTATTGATTTTGATAAATAATGAGTAATAGAAATAACGCAAATAGTGTCTATAAGCGAGCTAATCATAGTGGATCCGTTGTTTCTAAGCCACAAGTGTTTACCATTTGTGAGCCTTTTTAAAAAATGAAATATTTTAACGTCAGAATATTGTGCTAAAAAATATGCAATCATTGAGGCTGTTATGGTGCTCAAAGACAAAGATCTAATAATCATAAACGCATTGTCTGCATCCACGCTGTTGTTTGTTGTAAAAGCAGGTATCAGGCCTCCTAACCAAAGTATTATTGCCAGCCAAATATTTACAACTAGCCCTGCCCATACTAGCTCAGAAGCTCTTTCTTCTCCATAAATTTCGGATATTATGTCTGTACACAGAAACGTTATAGGATATGGTAGAACACCAACAGCTAAGATTACAGGGATTTGAAAACCTAAAAGATTAAAGCTTAAATCAAGGAATCTTGATGTTCCAAGAAGATTAAGCATTGTCATTGAAGATATGAAAATTGCTGAAAGTAAAAGGAGGACAGCTCTTTTTCTATTAGCATATTTATTTTCCATGTTTTTGTTCATAATCTTTTAATCTAGCTTTCCTTGAAAGTCTCTTTGGACATGATAAACTGAGAATCCATCGGCCGTGTAGCTCAGGGGTAGAGCGACGCTCTCATAAGGCGTATGTCGGAAGTTCGAATCTTCCCACGGCCATTACCCAATGCCCACCATCCTATCAATTGCAGTTTTAGCCTTCATTGCTATTTTAGCTGGTACTTTTACTTCCGGTTGCTCAGATTTTAATGTTTCAAGAACTTTTTCTACCGTAATCATCTTCATATACTCACAAGTTGCCGTTCTGTTTATTGGTATAAAGTTTTTTTCAGGAGATGTTCGCTGTAGCTTGTGAATAACTCCAGTTTCTGTGGCTACTATAATATTTTCGGCACTTGAACTTTTCGCTTTGTTAATCATTGCCTCTGTTGATAAAAAGTGAATATCTTTGTCATTATTTTTTTCTGAGTAATACATAGCTTCTGAACCACAGGCGCACTCAGGATGAATTAAAACTTCAGTCTCAACATACTCATCCCTTAGGTTTTTTATTTCCTCATAGGTCATGGCAGCATGAACATGACATTCGCCCGGCCAAATATTGATTTTTCTTTTGGTTTTTTTCTGAACATATGCACCTAAAAACATGTCAGGTAAAAAAAGTATTTTTTTATCTTTATCAATTGATTCAATAATTTTTACAGCATTTGAAGACGTAAAACAATAGTCGCTTTCGGCTTTTATTTCTGCAGTTGTATTAACATAAGAGACAACCACAGCATCGGGATTCTTTTTTTTCCAATCCTTTAGTTGTTGTAAGCTTATAGAGTCAGCCAGAGAACATCCTGCTTCTAAATCAGGCAATAAAATTTTTTTATTAGGGCAGAGTATTGATGCTGTTTCAGCCATAAAATGAACCCCGCAAAAAATTATCATTTCTGCGTCAACTTCTACGGCCTTTTTTGCAAGACCGAGGGAGTCTCCAATAAAGTCAGCTATATCTTGGACTTCAGGTATTTGATAGTTGTGCGCAAGAATGACAGCATTTTTCTTTTTTTTAAGGTCAGATATTTGCTTTAAAACATTTAAATCCATGATTTATTTTAACACATTCATAGAGATATCTATGGATGGCGATGAGTGTGTAATTGTCCCTACTGAAATATAATCAACATCAAAAGATGAAATTTTTTTTATCTTAGGTATATCAATTCCACCCGATATTTCTATTTCTACATCAGGATATTTTCTTATTTTATTAATCGCTTTTTTTATGTTGGGCACGGTAAAGTTGTCCAACATCACCCTTTTAATTTTAAACTTTAATGCACTATCAAGCTGAGAAAGAGATTTAACCTCTATTTCAACGGGAGCGAGTCGTTTCTTTTTGAACAGCTTAGTAAGGGTTGGCTCCACCCCCCTAAGGCTTTTTATGTGATTATCTTTAATTAATATGAGCTTAGATAGGTCCATTCTATGGTTCTCACCACCCCCAATCTTAACGCAGTATTTTTCTATCAACCTCCACCCAGGCGTGGTTTTTCTTGTATCTAGAATATTAATCTTTTTGTTTTTTATTGGTTTGCAGAAGTTATAAGTTGTTGTGGCTATGCCCGATGTTTTTTGTAAAAAATTTAAAAGAATCCTCTCAATTGTAAGAATTTTGTTTCCTGGGCCATTAATTATAGCAACTCTAGTATTTTTTTTAACATAAGACCCTTCTTTGAGTTTCCAGACAATTTTTATTTTGTTGTTAAATTTTTTAACTAAATAATTAACTATTTTTGTACCACACAAGATTCCGCTTTCTTTAAATAAGAGCTCACAAGTTAAATTTGAATCTTCAATTAAAGTTTTTGTGGTTATATCGGAAGATACTTTATCTTCTTTTAAAGAAGAATTGAGAATTGTGCTAACACTTTTTTTTAAAGCACTGTTCATATAAGTCTATTTAACTTCCCAAGTATCTCCAGAGGAAATAAGCCTGCTTAAATCAGGTTTAAATTTTGTTTTTGCCGATTCAATTTGTTCGTGGATACGGTCATCAAAAGTTGGCTGGTTAATTCTTTTTATGATTCCCATCGGAACAGGAAATTCAGGAAATTTCATATCAGCAACCATTCTTATTAGTGTTAAATCAGTTTCATCGTATATTACTACATTGTCCGGGACATTCTCGGGGTCAAACTCAACAATATCGAACTTACCATACCCCATAACAAGACCTTTGTTAGCTTTTTCACCGAATATTAGAGGCTTTCCGTGCTCAACTTTAATATTGTTATCATCTCTTATGTTTCTCTCAGTAAATCCATCAAAAGCCCCATTGTTGTATATGTAACAATTTTGATATATATGAACAAAGGACGTTCCCTTGTGATTATAAGCTTCGACTAAAACTGCCACAAGTTCTTTTACATAGGTTGCAGAAATTTGTGCAACAAAAGAAGCACCGCACTCTACTGCTAAAGACGCTGGGTCCGCAGGTTCTTCAATTGTTCCATATGGAGCTGTTTTATTAATTTTACCTTTTTCACTGGTAGGAGAATATTGACCTTTTGTTAGACCATATATTCGGTTGTCAAACAAAAGGATATTCATGTCCGTATTTCTTCTTAGTGCATGCATTAGATGGTTACCACCAATAGAAATTCCATCACCATCTCCAGTAACGATCCAAACAGCTAGTTCTGGATTAGAAATTTTTAGCCCGGTTGCAATAGGAAGTGGTCTTCCATGTATTGTGTGAAATCCATATGTTCCCATATAATATGGGAACCTAGAAGAGCAACCAATACCAGAAACTACTGCATGTTCATTTTTTGGTCTACCTATTTGAGCCATAGCTGTTTGAACAGCCTTTAAAATTGCATAGTCTTCGCAACCAGGACACCACCTAGGTTCTGCTGCTGATTTGAAATCATTAGCTTTGTATTTGACAGACTCTGTAGTAGTACTCATATAAACTCCTTAAATGTTAATTAATGTTCTTTTAGTAAGTTTAACTCATTGTTGATAAATTCCACCATTTCAACGACAGAGATTGGTTGACCTGTTACTCTTCCTAGGAAAGAAGTATCAATCATAAATTTAGATCTAATTATCATGTTTAATTGCCCTAAGTTTAATTCCACAACAGCAACTTTTTTGAAGCTTTTCAAAACTTTCTCTAAGTTTTTAGGAAAAGGATTTATATATCTTAAATTAACAATTGCAACTTTTTTTCCGCTTTTTGCAATTATTTCAGCAGACGCCCTCATGCTTCCTATCGCGCTACCCCATCCTAAAAGAACAAGGTCCGCATCCTTGTCTCCAAGAATTTCAACGTCTGGAATGTCATTTTGCACTCTTTGTACTTTTTCTGCTCTTAATCTAGTCATTAAGTCATGGTTGTCTGGGTCTTGTGAAATTGCCCCAGTTTCATTAATTTTTTCTAGACCACCAATTGTGTGCTCTAAGCCTTTTGTGCCAATTCTAACCCAATCCCTAGCCAATGTTTCCTTGTTTCTTTTGTAAGGAAGATAGTCTTTTGGATTAGTTCTAAAAGGCGCTTTCATTTCAGGTATTGTGCTTAAATCAGGAAGCTTCCATGGCTCAGAAGCATTTACTAAAAAGCCTTCAGATAAAACTATAACAGGCGTCATATATTTTGTTGCAAGTCTTACCGCTTCAATTGAAATCCAAAAACAGTCAGACGCTGACTCAGGTGCGAGTACAATTAAGTGAGAATCTGAAGGTCGACCAAAGAGAGCCATAGCCAAATCGCCTTGTTCGGTCTTAGTAGGCATCCCTGTTGATATTCCTGATCTCATGAAGTTAAAAATTATTAAAGGCAGCTCTGTCATTACCGCTAGGTTAATTGCTTCAATTTTAAGTGCTAGTCCAGGACCCGAGCTCCCAGTTATTCCGAGTGATCCACCATAAGCAGCACCCAGGGCCATAGTTACAGCAGCAATTTCATCCTCAGTCTGTATTGCGGCAACATCAAATTGCTTTAATGCTGCAAGAGTATGAAGAATTTCACTTGCTGGCGTGATGGGATATCCTGCATAAACAATTGGAAGTTCTATTCTTTCTGCCGCAGCCAACAGACCGTAAGATGTCGCTAGTGCTCCATTAATATTTCGATAAGTTCCTGGCTCAAGCTTAGCTGGAGGTATTTTGTACATTATAGGAAAAATCTCCATTGTATCACACAGATTGTATCCCGCATGAAGAACTTTCGTATTAGCCTCCAAAATTAAGGGTTTTTTGCCAAACTTTTTTGTTAAAAAACTTTCTATTGGTTCTAAAGGTCTTTGAAATAGCCACGAAACAACTCCTAAAGCTAAAAAGTTTTTGCATCTTAGCTTGTCTGCATGGCCCATATCTTCCATATCCTCCAAAGCTTTTAAAGTAAGCGTTGTTATAGGAATCTTGTGAACTCTATAGTCCTGAAGAGAGGTGTCATCTGGACCAAGAGGGTCAGATTCAAAACCTGCTTTTTTTAGGTTTTTTGGAACAAACTCGTCTTCGTTAACAACAATTATCCCACCTTTATTAACAGTGCTCATGTTTACTTTTAATGCAGCGGGGTTGAAGCAAATAAGAACGTCAGGGGTATCGCCCGGTGTATAAATATCTTTAGCAGCAAATTGTATTTGATAAGAAGAGACCCCATATGTTGTTCCAAGTGGCGCACGAATTTCGGATGGAAAATCGGGAAATGTAGAAAAATCATTACCGGCTATAGCAGTCGTATTACCAAATTGATCACCTGTAATTTGAATTCCATCCCCAGAGTCACCAGCAAATTTTACGGTAACCATTTCTAGTTCTTCTAATTGTTTTTGAACAGCCATTAAACTTCACCTTTTAGTTAAAATATAATTAATTTAATAGAGTACCCTCAGTAAATACTGAATTTCAACGCACCGCAAAAAATTATAGCATTTTTTTTATTTAATACAATGTGAATCAATATAAATTATTGTTTTGAGTACGAAAAGCGCAAAGTTCCATTGTTTAACTTCCAATTTATATGTTTGAGCCACTTTGATGATTCGTTAGAAAAATCTTCCCTTATATGAGCGCCTCTTGATTCTTCTCTTAATAGGGCAGACTTTGTAATTAGGTAAGTTAAACTTTTTAGATTCATAAGCCTCTTGTCTATAAGGTCAAATTCATCTAAATTTGTTCTTTTAATAGATGAGATTTCATTTAGTGCAAGTAGTAAATCTTTTTTATTTCTTAAAATTCCAACATAGTTATTTATAGTTTGTGAAAGTAGTATTCTATAGTTTAAGTATGATTCTACTTTCTTGTCTGATGATATTAGAGAGCATTTTTTAGCCTTTTCTATTAAATTCTTAGGAATTTTCACTTCTTTTTTAGATAATTTTACAGCTGAGTCGACCGCTCTTCTTGCAAAAACTAAACATTCTAAAAGTGAGTTGCTAGCTAGCCTGTTGGCTCCATGCGCTCCAACACAAGCAACTTCTCCACAAGCATAAAGATTTTTGATGTTAGTCTGTGAGGAGGTATTTGTTTTGATGCCACCAATCATATAGTGTGCAGCCGGGGATACTGGAATATCATCTTTAGTAATATCCAAACCTTCCCTCAAACAAAGTTCAAAAGTATTTTTAAATCTATTTTTAATTAGACTAGGTTTTAAGTGTTTTAGTGATAAGAAAACATTTTTCTCACCATTTGTTCTCATCTCATTAAATATGGCTCTTGCTACTATATCTCTGGGCGCAAGCTCTAATTGTTTTGAATAGTTTTCCATAAACCTGGTCCTTGAGTGATTAACAAGCTGGCCACCTTCTCCTCTTATTGCTTCTGATATAAGGAAATTTTGAGCACCTTCTTTAGAAAAGACTGTCGGATGAAATTGTATAAACTCCATATCTTTCACTACCGCACCTGCATTAAGCCCAAGCGCTATTCCATCACCTGATGTACTGGATGGATTGGAAGATTGAGAATATAGACCACATCCACCACCTGTAGCGAGAATTGTAGCCTTTGAATGGATACTAACTTTATTTTTTTCTTTATCTGAAAAAACTAAACAGCCAAAACACGTCTTGAAGTCAGAGAACAAGTCTATTACAAAAGAATTTTCATAAATTGTGATTTTATTATTTCTTTCAACTTCTTTACATAAAAAATCTACCACAGCTTTTCCCGTTTCATTTCCTAATGCATGAAGAATTCTTCTTCTGCTATGGCCACCTTCAATTCCAAAATCAAAACCTGATTCTGCTCGATCAAAATTCATTCCCTGATCAATTAACTCTTGAACACGCTCTGTTCCTTCTGTGACCATAGTGTTTACAGCTTCTTGATTATTAAGTCCACAACCTACAGAGAGAGTATCTTTTTTGTGAATTTCAATTGAATCGTCTTCATTTATTGCTGCTGCAATCCCTCCTTGCGCCCAATAAGAATTGCTTTCTTGAATTGAGGACTTTGTTATTAAAGTTACTTTGCCAAACCTGGATGCATAAATTGCCGAATAAAGCCCCGATAATCCTGAGCCGATTATCAAAAAGTCAGTTTTTATTTCTAATATATCTTTTTTGTTCATATTAATATATTTTTTAGCCTCTTCTTTAAAAGTTCGATACCTTTCTCTTCTAGGAGCTTTCCCCCACTTGTTTTTTTCACATAAAAAGAGTCGTCAACAGAACCTCTCCTAGTTGAAATTTTAACCAAACCCAACGATAGTCCTAAATCTTTCAAATTTTTGGAGATTTCATAGAGTAGCCCGGGTTTGTCGGCTGATGAAAGCTCTATTATTGTATAGTTTTTAGACGAGTTGTTATCAACTTTTATTTTTGTTTCGATTTTAGCACCACTTAGTATTGATGAAATATTCTTTCCAATCTTGTTTTCCTCGATGATAATTTCTTTTTTCTCTAAATCATTTTGAATCGAACTCCAAATAGCCCTATCGCTAAAAGTTGATTTGCCAAACCTATTAACCTCGAATGTATAGAGCGCAAGATTCTTCTTAAGCACAGTTGTTCTTCCAGAATAAATATTGATGCTAGCAGAAGAAAGTCTTCCACAGATTTCTGCAAATCCTACTTTCTGTTTTTTTGACCATATTGTTACTTGGTCAACATTATTTTTTTGGCTATATTTTACTTTAAGAGAAATATCTTTAGTTTGGTTCATTAGAATTTCTATCTGGTATTTTAATTCCTCTTCATTGTAAGTATTAAAATAAGTTGAAAAATAATTTCCAGCAATTTGCTTGAACCTTACTTGATCTATACTTTTAAATACTTGGTCTTTTTTAGTATTTTTTACTAAAAGGGTCTTGTGCTTAGATTTGGAATTAACAAATAAACTATTTGCTTTTTTAAAAAGGAGAGAAAGCAAGTTTCCTTTCCAATTTGACCAAACATCTGGCGCAACACTTCTTAAATCGCAAAAAGTAAGTATAAATAAATACTGAAGATTTTCTTTCGATTCGACTCTATTTTTAAACTCTTCTATTAATTGCTTGTCATCCAGGTCCCTCTTCTGTGAGTAGCTAGACATTATCAAGTGTTCTTTAACTAAGAATTCAACTGTTTGAGCCAACTCGTCTTCACAAAGCAAGTTTTGACAAATATCTTTTGTAATTTTGCTCCCTCTTTCCGCATGATTGTTACCGTAGCCTTTACCTATGTCATGTAAAAGACAAGCTAAATAAAAAGCTTCTTTCTTTTTTAATTTAGAAGCAATACCTGATTCAAATGGAAAATCTTTTTTATATTCACCATTTATAAGTTTTTCATATTCATTAATTAGCAATATAGAGTGAACATCAACTGTATAAATATGAGATGGGTCAGTGAGTGGCAAATTTTTAATAACTTCAAATTCGTGAAACAAAAAAGATAAAATATTATTTTTGTTAAGACTAGAAAGAATTTTGAAGATATTTTTCCCTTTTTTTAGTATCTCAATAAAGTGTCTATTTATTATTTTTATTTCACCAGTCGAGAATCGAAATGATTCTATTTTTTTTATCTCTTTAAGTAAGTCGTCACAAATTTCACAATCATGAATTACAGAGTATTCAAATACCTTTAAAATATTTCGTGGGTTATGAAATAACCTTTTAGGGTTTATAGCTTTAAGTACTCCTCTGTGGATAATAAAAAAATCATCTAGGTTTTGAATTCTTTTTGAAGTAAATATTTTTTTACTTATAGTTTTCTGAATTATCTTATCAGTTAACTCGCTAACTTTATTTATAGTCCCGTATACTTCCTTCATAAAAAGAGTTTCTTTTCTTAAAAAGTCTTCATCTTCTATGTTAAAAAAATCTGCGGCTTTAATTTGAGAATCAAAATCAATGATATCTATATCGTGTTTTTTGTTTATATGTAAGTGGTTCCTTATTGTTAAAAGGAAGTTCAGAGATTCATTTATAATTTTTATTTCATTTTTATTTAAAAAACCAGCACCTAAAAATTTATTGATTTCAATTTGAGAATGAAATGCTTTAAGAATCCAGAATATTGAGTGTATATCTCTAAGGCACCCTTCTCCTTCTTTTATGTTCGGCTCAGTTAAGTAAGTTGCTGAGCCATACTTTATATGCCTTTTTTTTCTCTCGATAACTTTTTCGTTTATAAAGTTTTGTGAAATATTTGGCAAAAGCTTCTTGTTTATATCATTTTGTAGTTTTGTTTGTATAAGTGAATCTCCAGCAATAGCTCTTAAGTCTAACAGCGAGCTTAAAACTGTTGAGTTCCGTGAGCTTGCAAGCTCAAGACAATCATCAATTGTTCTTAAAGAATTTCCTACTTCTAGTCCTGTGTCCCAAAGTTTATAAAGTATTTTTTCTGCTATATCCTCTGCTTCACTTTTTTTTGTTCTTTCATATAGAATCAATATGTCTATATCTGATTGGATACAAAGCTCTCTCCGACCATATCCTCCAAGAGCCAAAAGGGCTATACCTTTATTTTTATAACTTAGGCTTACTTCAGAAGAAATAAGTTTATCTATTTGATTTGAGTATTTGTTAGCAATTTGAATTCCAGAATTTTTCTTTAACAAATGAAATCTTTTTATTTCTCTATAAATATTTTGAAATTTCTCGGCAAAAGTGGAACTTGTCATTTTTTAAAGTTAACAAAAACCTCACCTTCATGGCTTTCTTTGTTTTGGTGGCGAGCTAAAACGAATAGCAAATCAGAAAGTCTATTAATATAAATTAAAACATTTGGATTTACCCATTCTGTTTCGCTCAACAAGACAACATGTCTTTCGGCCCTTCTGCATATAGTTCTTGCAAGATGCAGATAGCTTCCAACCAAAGACCCAGAAGGTAAAATGAATTCTTTAAGGGGACCGACCTTTTTGTTGTAATGATTAATTGTTTTTTCTAATTTATTTATTTTAACTTTTCCTATCCTGGGAACTTTTGTAGATTTAGTTGAAGCCAAGTCTGCACCAACTATAAATAAATCGTTTTGAACCATATTAATAATTTCTTTGATTTCTTGTAACATATCTTCCGAGCGAGCAACTCCTAAAACAGAGTTTAGTTCATCTACTTCACCGTAAGATTCAACCCTAATTGAGCTCTTTGAAACAACTTCGCCGCCAACTAGGATTGTTTTTCCTTTGTCGCCAAATTTTGTATAAACTTTGGATATACGCATTTTTTTAACCATATCTTATTTTAACCCATAGCTAACATGTAAACAATTTTAAGTAAATTTGTTATTCTTATCTTGTGCTACAGGATTTATTTAACAAGAGTAGGAAAGTCCCTTTCTCGGATTTTGTAACCTATGCTTTGTATAGCGAGAATGGTTACTACAGAAAAGGTTCTCATGTTGAAAAGAACGGAGATTTTTTAACTTCTCCTTTAGTGTCGAGAGCGTATGGGGAAACATTAGCTAGTTTTTTTCTTACAAAAGTTATTCACAATAGGTCCGATAAAATTTCTTTAGTAGAACTAGGCCCTAACGATGGAAGGCTAATGTCCTCTGTAGTTGATTACATAAAAAAGTCTGCACCAAATATATATCAAAAATTAGAAATTATATTGGTAGAACAAAATATCAATATTCACAAAAATATTGCCAACCTCCTGAGCAACCATAAAGAAAAACTGAGTATATGTGCAACAATTACAGATATAGAAAAAAAAAACAATGAAACCTTCTTGTTTTGCAATGAATTTTTTGATGCTTTAACTTTTGAACGATGTGTTTTGAAAGAAAATATTCTATATATTGTAAATATTGAAAAAGAAAAGAAGAATATTTCTGAGGTTTTAATTAAAGCAGGAGATTCCCTAATTAGAAAAATAGAGGAGTATGATTTGCAAATAGAAGAAAACTTTTATTTTGAATTCCCTATTCTAGAATATGAAAAGTACTTTTATGAGCTTAGTAAAAAGTTTTCAAGCCTTCATGTTCTAGTCAATGACTATGGTGAGAAGTCTGATTTTTTTCATTCGTCGCCTGACCCCCATGGAACCTGTAGATGTTTTTATAAACATAAAGTCTCAAGAGATTTTTATAACAATATATTCGACCAAGATATAACTTATGATGTTAACTTTGAACTTTTAAGTCTTGTTGCAAAAAAATATGGATTTAAAGAAACAGGATTTTATTCACAATCAGATTTTTTGCTTTCAAATAATATTTTAGATTTTATTCCTAGCCAGATGATAGAAGACAGTAACCAATCTTTAAGAGATTTTAAAAAATTGGTTTCCCCAAATGCGTTTGGTGAAAAATTTAAGTTTATTATTTTTAAACTCAATGAAAAGTAATTTGAAGTAACTTTTTTTTTACGTTAAAGTTAAGCCTATTATGAAAATAGATTGGTCAGATAGAATTAAAAATCTTCCTCCCTATTTGTTTGCCGAAATTGATGCTAAAAAGGATGCTTTACTAAACAAGGGAATAGATGTGATAGATTTGGGGGTTGGTGATCCTGATATACCAACACCGAAAAGAATTATTGATGCACTCCATCGTTCTTCCTTGAATCCTGAGAACCATAGATACCCCTCATATGCAGGGATGATGTCTTTTAGAGATGAGGTCGCAACTTGGTACAAAAGACGTTTTAATGTTGAGCTTAAGGGAAATAAAAATGTAATTGCTTTAATAGGATCCAAAGAGGGTGTTGCACATGCTCCTTTAGCTTTTATTAACCCTGGAGACATAGCGCTTGTTCCTGATCCAGGATATCCTGTTTATAGTGTAGCCACAGAATTTGCAGGTGGGACACCTTATGTAGTACCCCTACTAGAGTCCAATGGTTTTATGCCTGACTTAGATATAATTCCAGAAGATATTCTCAAAAAAACAAAGATAATGTTTCTTAATTATCCAAACAACCCGACTTCTGCTTTTGCAACAGACGAGTTTTTTAAGAAAGCTATTGATTTTGC
>Ga0233427_10000934_pt1 | contig 34268 bp, 30 predicted proteins | sample SI_118_April2016_5_FD_179885 | JGI IMG/M metagenome (GOLD analysis project Ga0233427, IMG submission 179885) | Seawater microbial communities from Saanich Inlet, British Columbia, Canada - SI_118_April2016_100_MG | ecosystem: Environmental > Aquatic > Marine > Inlet | place: Canada: British...
AATATAAGCATTCGTAGGGGAAGGATTAGTACAGGTTGAAGAATAAGTACATGAACCATCATCAATGTTTGCTCCTGCATAATAGTTAGTTGCTAATGGATCCATGCAACCATAAACAATTACATTTACTGTAACGGTATCAGCCACAAAACAAATCCAGTTATTGTAACCTACATAAACAATATAATCCCCTGACAACAAGCCACTTACATCTTCAGTAGTTTGAGAAGGAGAAGTATTCCAAAAATAAACATAAGGTGCTAATCCACCATTTACTGTCAAGTCAATAGCACCATCAGCTGTAGTATTATTAGTAGTATTCGTTATTGAATAGTTCAAATTTAAAGGTAAATCCTCATTAACAATATAAGTTATTGTCAAAGTTTGATTTTGAGCATCAGTAATTGTTAAATCATAATTTCCTCCTGAAATTCCAGTAATATCCTCAGTAGTCATTCCATTATTCCAAGAATATACAAAAGGAGGAACTCCACCAATAACAGTTACATCAATTGCTCCATCATTATTGCCTGCGCAACTTACATCACTAATTATTGCACTAGAATTAATGGGCGTAATTACACCATCCAGCACAGTTATAATTGCAGTTGAGAAACAATTATTTACATCAATAACATAAAAGGTATAAGTACCTGCTACAATATTTAATAAATTTTGAGTAGTTGCGTAGGGATTTACCCAGTAATAAATATAAGGAAGTACACCACCAGTTGTAGTCGTATAAATAGCTCCATCACTCAACCCTGGCGCTGAAGTACTTACAGAATTATAAGAAATGATAATAGTTGCTGGCTCAGTAACAGTATAACTTGCTGTTTGTACTTGCCCAAGAGCATCAGTTACAGTTAAAGAATAAATTCCAGCTGAAATATTATTTAAGTCTTCAGAAACAAAGCCATTACTCCAATTGTAAGTATAAGGTGATAATCCTCCGCTTACTGATAAATCAATACTTCCATCTGACAAACCATTACAAGAAACATTTGTAGTATTTGCTGTAAGAACAGGTGGAGAATATATACAACTACCATCATCAACAGTTGCATTAGGATCATAATTTATTGCATTAGGATCAGTACATCCATAAAATGCACATAAAGTTAAGCAACTAGCTCCATTAATTTCAGGCGTTAAAGAATTACTAACAACTATAGAATGAAAATCTATAAGACTACCAGATGAAGTAGTATGACAATAACTCATTATTGTGCCAACTTGTGGTGTAGGATTATTCGCGCAACTACCCTCTACATCTGCACAATTATCTATCGGACCTCCTGGCCAACCACACCAATGCGTATGATGAGAACCTATGTTATGACCAATTTCATGACTACAAACCATTAAATTCCAAGTATACGATGGATTAGGGAAACTAAAGTTTGTTGTATTATTTAAAGCAGAACTAAATCCGTACCCCCAAGAATTATTACATAAAACATCTAAGTAAGCTATACCCCCCGTACCAGTATTTGATCTTTTAGTTAACAAGTGAACCAAATCTCTACTAATTGAACTATTATTTGATGTCCAATGATTCCTTAAAGCAGAAAGCATGTTACTTGCATCATTTATATATGCTGAGTAAGGATCAGTAGTTTCCCAAATAATTGTTGTTACAATGGATATATTAATATTTACTTCATTAAAATACACTTGACTAACTCCAGCAAGAATTGCATGCGCCCAATTTATTGTAGATGTATTTGAACTGAATGTATTTCGAGTATATTGATCTATTTCAATTGCCAACTCCAAACATTTTGGAGTCATAACAGATGATTCAGGATCGTTTTCTTCAATATTTATCTGTTCTATTTTTTCTTCAACTTTACATGAAAATGTATTATCTATCAAACAATCATTAATATCAAATAATAAAAATTTATTATCTATTTTATTTATTTCAAATTGTCTGTTATTGTATTTATAACTAATTACAAAAGAATTTTCAAAACATAAAAATGTACCAATTGACTTCCCTTCATGTATAATATAATAGGACTGGAAATTAGGAATATATTCTTCCGCTACCTTTTCATGAGCCGATTCTATTATTAAATTATGTTCTGGATTTAATACTGAGAATCTCTTCATATTAACATTCAAAAAACCTTCATCAATAAGAGGAATTTTTAAAAGAAAATCATGTGAGTTCTCAGATATCATCTGATTTAACAAAACTCTGTTTACATCAACAGCCTTTGTGTTTTCTGCATTTTTAGTTACACTATTCTCAGTAATCGTATAACTAAAAACATTCTCTTGTGCCGAAAGCCGGAAGAAAACAAGTGTAAGAAAGAATATAAGTAAAATTCTATTCATTTTATTAAGGTTCTAATGTGGTAAAAATAAAAAAATTATTTTAATCAACTGAGGCTAACTATTGATGATCTGTTTATAATTTCTTTAAAAACAGGGTGTGTAAAAGTTAGCCCTAATTATCCTCAACACAACCTTCAATTATTAGGTAAGAGTTAGTAAATAATCTTTCCACTTAGTATGGCGCACACTAGCATTGTTAGAAGAAATGCCAACAAACAGAGCTTCTTTTTTAAGATAAAGGTCTTTACGGATAAAACCACCACCTTAGCACTCCAGCTAATACCCCAACCACAAGGGCTGTTTTTTTTTGAGTGGAATAGCAAACTTCAAATATACCTCGTTGTATTAAATCCTGTGCTGCTAATAGCTGTACTGAAAGAAGGAAGATGAGGAGTTTTTTCATTTTAATCCAGAAATATACAAAACCCAAATAAGTTGATGCATACTTAAAACACTTATCCAAAGAAATAAACTACTAATTCAATACAGAAGAAAAAGGTTTATCAGAAATAGAAAAATATTTATCTAATAATGTTCATGAAAAGCCTAATAGTAATCCTTAACTTTTTTTACACTATTTTGTTTCTAGGAAGTAGAAACTAAAAACTATAAACTATTTTTATATTTGCAAGCTAAAACAAAGTAGATACAATGGAGCAAGCAGATAGATATATCCCTAAACATAAAGTAAGAATTGTAACAGCCGCCAGTTATTTGACGGGCATGATGCTGCTATAAATATAATGCGTAGAATCATACAAGCTACAGGATGTGAGGTGATTCATTTAGGGCATGACAGAAGTGTGGAAGAAGTAGTAAATTGTGCGATAGAAGAAGATGCAAATGCAATTGCTATGACCTCCTACCAAGGCGGGCACAATGAGTATTTAAAGTATATGTACGATCTTTTGCAAGAAAAAAATGCAACCCATATAAAAGTATTTGCTGGAGGAGGAGGGACAATATTACCAGAAGAAATAACTGAACTTGAAGCATACGGGATAACACGAATTTATCACCCAGATGATGGTAGAGAAATGGGATTGCAAGGAATGATAAACGACCTAATTGAGCGTTCGGACTTTTTAGTTGGAGAATACTTAGCAGGAGAAATTTTAGCTGTAAAAGAAAAGAATGTTAATGCTATTGCAAGGTTAATTTCAGTAGCAGAAAACTGCCCAGAGAAGCATACTCCTATCCTATCCGAGATAAAAGAAATCGCAACACAATCAGACATTCCTGTACTAGGAATTACAGGAACTGGTGGTGCTGGTAAATCCTCTTTAGTAGATGAACTCGTTAGAAGATTTATTACTGATTTTCCAAGTAAGGATATTGCTATTGTATCGGTAGATCCTTCCAAAAGAAAAACTGGAGGAGCTTTATTAGGAGACAGAATAAGAATGAATGCCATAAAATCCGACCAGGTATACATGCGTTCCTTAGCTACCAGACAAGCCAACTTAGCCCTATCAGCACATGTAAATGATGCATTAGATATCCTAAAGGTTGCTAATTATGATTTAATCATTTTGGAAACTTCAGGTATTGGCCAATCAGACACAGAAATAATTGAACATTCGGATGTTTCCTTGTATGTAATGACACCAGAATATGGTGCTGCTACACAATTGGAAAAGATTGATATGCTGGATTTTGCTGACCTTATCTCCATCAATAAATTTGATAAAAAAGGAGGATTAGATGCTATAAGAGATGTAAAAAAGCAATACCAAAGAAATAATACACTTTTTGATAAAGATGTAAATAGTATGCCAGTTTATGGGACAATTGCTTCCCAGTTTAATGACCCAGGAGTCAATTCGCTATATAAAGCAATAATGGATAAATTCTCCGAAAAAGGATTAGTAAACTTCAATTCCTCTTTTGAAATAACAGATGAAATGAGTGAGAAGATATTTGTAATTCCACCTAATAGAGTTCGTTACCTATCAGAAATATCAGAAAATAATAGAGCATATGACAAATGGGCAATTGACCAAAGGGAAATTGCACAGAAACTATACGCATTACAAAAATCATTAGAGATATTAGCAAATGCTAGTAAAGATATTATCTCACAAATAAAAGGTGAATACAAAACCCTTTTATTGGATTTACATCCTAAAAATAAGATACTCATTGATACTTGGGAAAAAGTACAAAAGAAGTACCAAGAAAAGATTTTCAAATTTAAAGTTAGGGATAGAGAACTCTCTATTGAAACAGATTCCACTTCCCTATCTGGCTCTTCTATTTCAAAAATATCATTACCAAAATATGAAGCTTGGGGAGATCTTTTAAAATGGCAATTACAAGAAAATGTACCAGGAGAATTTCCTTTTACTGCTGGATTATTTCCTTTTAAAAGAGAAGGAGAAGATCCAACAAGAATGTTCGCAGGTGAAGGAGGGCCTGAAAGAACAAATAAGCGTTTTCATCTTGTGAGTTTAGGGATGCCTGCAAAAAGGCTATCTACTGCTTTTGATTCGGTAACCCTTTACGGAAACGACCCAGGAGAACGCCCTGATATTTATGGTAAAATTGGAAATGCTGGAGTATCCATCTGTTGTTTAGATGATTTGAAAAAACTCTATTCTGGTTTTGAACTAGCCAACCCTATGACATCCGTAAGTATGACTATAAATGGCCCTGCACCTATGATGCTTGCCTACTTTATGAATGCTGCCATTGACCAAGAATGTGAAAAATGGATTAAGAAAAATGGATTTGAAAAAGAAGTAGAAAGCAAGATTGAAACTATCTACAAAAACAAAGGAGTTTCAAGACCAAAATACCAAGGAGAATTACCTGAAGGTAATAACGGATTAGGACTTTACCTACTAGGAGTTACAGGAGATGAAGTATTAGAAGATTCTATATACCAAAAGATAAAAACAGAAACCCTAACCAAAGTTAGAGGTACTGTACAAGCCGATATTTTAAAAGAAGATCAAGCACAGAATACTTGTATCTTTTCTACAGAATTCGCCTTAAAAATGATGGGTGATGTGCAGGAATATTTTATTGATAATGGAATAAGAAATTTCTATTCTGTTTCAATCTCAGGTTATCATATTGCTGAAGCGGGTGCCAACCCAATTTCACAATTAGCATTTACATTGGCTAACGGATTTACTTATGTGGAATACTACCTAAGTAGAGGAATGGACATTAATGAATTCGGACCTAACCTTTCGTTCTTCTTTAGTAATGGTGTTGATCCTGAATATGCCGTAATTGGTCGTGTTGCCAGAAGATTATGGGCTAAAGCAATGAAAAATAAATATGGAGCCAATAAAAGAGCGCAAATGTTGAAATACCATATTCAAACTTCTGGTCGTTCGCTTCATGCACAGGAAATTGATTTTAATGATATCCGTACTACATTGCAAGCTTTATATGCAATTTACGATAACTGTAACTCACTACACACTAATGCCTATGATGAGGCCATCACCACTCCTACTGAAGAATCAGTAAGAAGAGCAATGGCAATTCAACTTATCATCAATAAAGAACTGGGATTGGCTAGAAATGAAAATCCTATACAAGGAGCGTTTATTATTGAAGAATTAACTGACCTTGTAGAAGAAGCAGTACTTACAGAATTTGATAGAATTACAGAAAGAGGTGGAGTACTTGGCGCAATGGAAACTATGTACCAAAGAAGTAAAATACAGGAAGAAAGTCTGCATTATGAAACTCTAAAACATACTGGGAAATATCCAATTATTGGGGTGAATACTTTCCTAAATAAAAAGGGATCTCCTACTGTAATTCCTAAAGAAGTTATCCGTGCTACAGAGCAGGAAAAGAAATACCAAATTTATATGTTGGAACAGTTACACAAAGGAAATGAAGGTAAGGCAGAAGCATTCCTAAAAAAAGTACAAGAAGCTGCTGTAAAAAACCAAAATATCTTTAGTTTATTAATGGATGCTGCAAAAGTTTGTTCTCTAGGAGAAATAAGCAATGCTCTATTTGAAGTTGGAGGGCAGTACAGGAGAAATATGTAAATTTTGAAGATGAAATATTAATGGCTAAAACTATTTCATGTTCAAAAAAATAAACATATTAAATTACGCTTTTAGATGACCGGCTAGGCATACTTTCAGATTTTTCTTTTAAGCCTTTTAGCCCAGCTTCAAAATCAGGCCCTACCATAGCATCAAAAAACATAGTCATAAAGTGCATAAAGAAAGGCATCTCACCTTTCATTCCCCAAATTACCTGCGCACCTTCTCCTGTTTCTTTAAAATTCCAAAAACCATAAGTAGGTGGCATTCCTTCAAAATTAAGTTCCGTATTAACAGAATCAGCAAAGCTTACAGATGTTATTTCCAAAGAACCAAAACCATCCACACCAGTCCATGACATTTTAGGACCACCATATCTAGCTCCAGAATATTCTGTAGTAATAGTAGTATCCTTCTCCCACCAAGTTGCCCAAGTTTGTAAATCAGTTACCTCACCATACACCACATAGGCAGGCGCATCTATAATTATACTTCTTTGCATCTTATATTTTCCTGAAATAAATAGATTGAAAGTGCAAAAAGCAAGGAAACAAATCAATGTCCATTTTGTAATTTGTTTTAGAGCACTCATAAGTATAATCTTTTTGATTATAGCTCTGCAAATTACAAAAATACTTTAAATTTGGACTTTCAAAATTAAAACCTCTACTTATGATAAAAAGAATAGGAATCTTATTACTAGCAACAATAGGAGCAAATGCGCAGGACAAAGGAAAGTTTGAATCCTACTCCAACCCTTTTTACGGAACTATTATAAGTGAATCAAACAAATACGATAAAGGAGAAAAGGAGGAATACAAATCCTTTAAAATGAATTTTGATAGCAAACAAATTCCACAACGTTTAGATGAGTTCACTATTGTAGAAGCGGAAAATCCAATCTCACAAGGAAATACAGGAACATGTTGGTGTTTTTCAACTACTTCATTTTACGAAAGTGAAATCCATAGGATAACAGGAAAAACAATCAACCTTTCGGAATTATATCCAGTCTATTTTGAATACATTGAAAAAGCAAGAGGATTCATTAATACTAGAGGGAAAACGCATTTGGGAGAAGGATCGGAAACCAATGCTGTACAAAGAATGATGGATTGGTACGGAATTGTTCCTGCTGAGGCTTATGAAGGTAAACCAAGCGAACAGCCTTACTATAATCATGAAAAGATGTTTGATGAATTTGAGACTTACCTTAAGAATTGTAAGAAAATCAACTTTTGGAATGAAGAAGCAATTCTATCCAATATCAAATCTATTTTGAATCATTACATGGGAGTTCCCCCAACTTCATTCAAATACAATGGAAAAACTTATACTCCAAAATCATTTTTGAAAAATGTAACCAAACTGAAACCAAACGACTATGTTGATTTTATGAGTTTAATGCAAAATCCATATTGGAGCCAAGAAGAATATAAAGTACCTGACAATTGGTGGAGAAGTGATGCATACTTTAATGTACCCCTAGATGAATTTATGTTTGCCGTAAAAAATGCAATTAAAAACGGTTATTCTATTTCCATTGGTGGTGATGTGTCAGAAAGTGGTTATTCTTCAACTCATGATGTTGCAATGGTTCCCTCTTATGATATCCCTTCACAGTTTATTGATGAAAATGCTAGACAATTCCGTTTTTCTAACGGAACTACAACTGATGATCATGCTATACATTTAATCGGTTATAAAATTGATAATAATGGAGAATGGTGGTTTTTAATTAAAGATAGTGGATCAGGAGCTCGTAACGGAAACTTCCCAGGATACTACTTTTACCATGAGGATTTTGTAAAACTAAAAATGATGACTTTCACTATTCATAAAGATGCAGTGAAAACAACTTTAGATAAGTTTAATAAATAAAACTATTGCATGAAAAAAATCTTATTAATACTTTTTATCCCCCTTTTAAGTTTTAGTCAAAACACTAATAATTTATTCTCTAAAAAAGGAGAAGTTTATTTCTCCTTTGATTATAAAAACAAACATCAACTAAATGAGCTTTCAGAAATCATTTCTGTTGATCATAAAACAAATAGTGAAATTGCATACGCCTATGCAAACCAAAAAGAGTTTACAGCTTTTATTAAACTAGGTATTGATTACACAATAATTAAAGAAGAACCTTTGAATTATTCACAGAATAGTAAAAACAACTGGAACTACTACCCTACTTATGAGGAATATGTAGATATGATGATTGCATTTGCAGATTCTTTTCCAAGCATTTGCAAACTTCATTATTTAGGAACTTTAAATTCAGGGAGAGAAATATTAATCGTACAAATCTCTAATAATGTAGGACAAAAAGAAAACGAACCTTCCTTCCTATATACCTCATCAATGCATGGTGATGAGTTAGCAGGATATATCTTGAGTTTAAGATTAATTGACCATATTTTACATGGATATGGAAACAACTTACGATTGACGGAATTAGTTGATAATATTGATATTTGGATAAATCCTTTAGCAAACCCTGATGGCACCTATGCAGGAGGAAATCAGGATGTATGGACTGCTACTAGATATAATGCAAACTGGGTAGATTTAAACAGAAATTACCCTGACCCAGAAGATGGGGCACACCCTGACGGAAATCCTTACCAAACAGAAACAAATATATTTATAGGACTTGCTGATACCGTAAACTTTACAATTTCAGCTAATATGCACGGAGGAGCAGAAGTTTGCAATTATCCTTGGGATACTTGGAGTACATTAGCTGCAGATGATAACTGGTGGCAACATGTATCAAGAGAATATGCAGATAGTTGTCAAGCCAATAGTGGAAATGGCTATTTTGAATGGAATAATTGGAATAATCCATTTGCAAATGGTGTAGTTAATGGTTATGATTGGTACACAGTAAATGGAGGAAGGCAAGATTATATGAATTACTTTAAGTATTGTCGTGAGTTTACTCTAGAGCTTTCAGTTGATAAAACTCCAAACCCAAATGATCTTCCCTCATTGTGGGATGCCAACTACCCTTCACTCATAAACTACATGGAACAGATCTTATTTGGACTAAGAGGCATAGCAACAGATAGCATTACAGGAAATCCATTAAAAGTAAAAGTTGAGATACTATCTCATGATATAGATAGCTCTCATGTCTATTCTAATCTGCCAATTGGAAACTACCACAGGTATTTGTATCAAGGAAATTATGATGTAACTTTTAGTAAAAGTGGATACTATCCTAAAACAATTAACACAACTATCTTAAATAATACTTCTACTATTGAAAATATTCAATTAGTGCCAATAAATTCAACTCCTACCTCTGTCACTGAAGAAGTAACTAGGAAGACTAAAAATTTATTTATTGATGTTTTAGGAAGGAACAGCAAACAAACTAAAAATAGTATTGAACTTATCAAAACAGAAAGAAGCACTCTTAGAAAGCAAGTTACACTAGAATAAATGAGAAAACTACTATTTATATTACTTAGCTTTCCAATAATAGGATTTGGACAACAAACCATAAGCGATAGTATCTTTTATAATAATGTATATAGAAGTTATATAACTTATATTCCTGCAATTTATAATTCTTCTCAAGCTACACCGCTACTTATCAATCTACATGGAAGGACAGGGACTGCTTATGGGACAATGTGGCATGCAGACTTTAGAAATATTGCTGATACAGCAAACTTTATTATTGTGCATCCTCAAGGTTTATTAGACAGCAGTGGATTAACACATTGGAATTATGGTCAAACTAATGTTGATGATATTGGATTTTTAAACTCATTATATTTTCATTTAATTTCTAATTACAATATTGATGTAAATAGAGTGTTTAGTGTTGGCATGTCTAATGGAGGAGCTATGAGTTATTATTTAGCATGCGATATGAATAATAAGATAGCGGCAATAGCATCTGTAACTGGAGCAATGACTTCATATCAACATTTTTCATGCAATCCAATTCATCCAACACCTGTATTAGAAATTCATGGCACAGAAGATACTATAGTTTCTTTTAATGCTATAATACCAGGAATATTATATTGGAGAGATTACAATAACTGTGATCTTATAGCGGATACAACAGTTATTCCAGATCTAGTCTTAGGAGATTGGAGCACGGTTGAACATATTGTATATAATGAGGGTGATAATGGTGTGACAACTGAACTTTTTAAAGTAATTAATGGTGGGCATAGCTGGCCAGGAAGCAACCTTCCTAGTGGCACTACAAATTATGATATTAACGCATCTGCAGAGATATGGAAATTCTTTTCTAAGTACGATATTAACGGATTAATTAGTACAAGCACATCTATAGATGAGATTATAAAAGATAAGCGGATAGTTAAAATAACTGATATTTTAGGAAGAGAAACAACAACTAAAAAAAACACTCTGCTTTTTTACATCTATAATGATGGAACGGTAGAGAAAAAAATAGTTCTTAAGTAAATGAAAATAGCTACTGTATTATATGATGGTGAGTGCAATTTCTGTAATAGATGGGTGTGCTTTGTAAAGAGTAAATTAAAAAAGAATGAAATATCATTTTTTCCATTTAATTCAAGTAAAGCAATAAACATGCTTGAGAATTATAGAATAGTAAATCAAGAGTCTTTGGTTTATATTAAACATAATGTAGTTTATTTAAAATCAAGAGCAGTTTTAAAAATTTATAAGCAATTACAATTCCCATATAATTTACTTCATTTCTTAACTATTTCACCTACTTTTCTGCTTGATTTTGCTTACAATTTTATAGCAAAAAGAAGACTTAAATTAACCCCTAAAAAACAATGTTGTAATGTCTAATAATGTATTCGGAGAACCTATAATTAGTTGTAGTCAAACTCCTTTAACAGGATACTTTCGTGATGGTTGTTGTAATACTGACGAAACTGATTTAGGGTTACATACTATTTGCATTGTAGCTACTGAAGATTTTTTGCAATTCTCTTATGAAGCAGGCAATGATTTGATAAAACACGCTTACAGATAAAGCTATGTTTGATGTTGTTATTCTTACCGAACACCGCTATATAAATCCTAAAAAAACAGATTGGTATATTGATCAAGTTCTTTTAGAGGATCAATTACTACAAATAGCATTTGAAGAAAAAGGGTTACGCATTATCAAGAAGGATTGGGCAGACAAAGACTTTGATTGGACAACTACCAAATACGCGATTTTTCGAACCACATGGGATTATTTTGAACGATTTAATGAGTTCTTTACTTGGTTAGAAAATACAAAAAAGAAAACTACTTTTATCAATTCAGAAGAAATAATTAATTGGAATATTCACAAGCATTATCTGAAAGATTTAGCCAAAAAAAATATCAATATTGCTCCTACTCTATTTATAGAAAAAAAAGATAATATAACTTTGAAACAACTCTTTGAAAAAACTAACTGGAAAGAAGTCATACTAAAACCAGCTATTTCAGGAGCTGCCAGACATACTTATCGTTTTAACTCTAATAATTATCAAGAACATGAAAAAATCTTTCAGGAGTTAATAAAAGTAGAATGTATGCTCTTCCAAAGTTTTTTAAAAAATATTACGCTTTTAGGAGAAATATCTTTAATAATGATTGGAGGGAAATATACCCATGCAGTAAAAAAGACAGCTAAAAAAGGTGATTTTCGTGTGCAGGATGATCATGGCGGAAAAGCAGAAAACTACCAGCCAACTAAGGATGAAATTATATTCGCAGAAAATTGCTTAAACAAGTGCCCTTTTAACCCAATATATGCTAGAGTTGATATTGTTTATGACAACAATAACACACTTTCCTTAAGTGAATTAGAACTTATTGAACCTGAATTATGGTTTAGGAATAATCCTACGAGTGCAAATATTTTGGCTGAAGAAGTTATTAACCTAATATCTTCCAAATAATACCAAGAACACCAATTATAGCAATTAATGATTTTAAAAAAGAGGACCAAAAATCTAGTCCTCTTATTTTTTGATAAATAGCAATTAAAAACGCCAATAGAAAGGCTGTAATTACTAGTAAATAAATAGCCAATTACTTAACTGATAGCAAGAAAACATCAAATTCGATTTCATCTTTAATTAAGTAGTCCCCTAAGTTTTCAAAGAAGTTTCCTGAATTATAAGTAACATCCCATTTTGTACGGTCAATTTTAATATTTGCAATAGCTGAAAAGCTAAGCTCTTTTGACGTTACAACTGCAGCAAAAGTAATTGGATGAGTCTTTCCTTTAATTGTTAAGTCAGCAAGAATATAATAATCATTCCCATCTCTCTTTTTAGCATTTGTAATCGTAAGTACTGCTGTAGGAAACTCTGCTACATTAAAGAAATCCTCATTCTTTAAATGGCTTTCAAGTTTAGCACTATATTCCTCTGACTCAATATCAGTATTTTTAATGCTATTCATATCAATCACAAAATTGCCACCTATTAGTAAACCATGATCGAAATCTAAAACTCCTGATTGCACATTAATAGTTCCTTCATGTGCTGAGGCAACTTTAAATCCAGTCCATTTTACGGTTGAAGTAGTTGTATTAACTTTAACTTTATTAACGTGAGGTTTTGTAGCAAAGCTAAATAGAGTAAGTATCGATAGCGCTAAGCTTAAAATTATTTTCTTCATTATCTTATTTTTTAGTTTATTGTTCAAAAATACATATTTTTACTAAATAAAATAGAATTATGATTGAGATTAAAAAATTTCGTTTTAAGGATGAAGAACTAATGAAAAAAGCCCATAAAATAAGATATGATGTTTTTGTAATTGGACAAGATTGTTCAGAAGAATTAGAATGGGAATTTGAGGAGGAATCTACTCATTTTCTGCTAATAGAAAACGATATTCCTTTAGCAACTGCTAGGTATAGAAAAACAGATAATGGCTTTAAACTCGAACGCTTTGCGGTACTCTCGCAAGCTAGAGGAAAAGGATTTGGTATGCTTATCTTAAAGGCTATTCTTGAAGATATAAAAGATATTAATGCATTAAAATATATGCATGCACAAGAGCAAGTTACACCTTTTTATGAAAAAGTTGGTTTTAAAAAATCAGGCAATATATTTGAAGAAGCCGGCATTATGCATTATAAAATGGAATATAGAGCTTAATCCGTTACTTTAGAAGTCCAATCGTAAATATCAACTATACTCCCCTTTTGAATTCCCTGTAGCTGTTTTTTTAATTTCAAAGCAAAAGAATCATTTTGTGCTTTAATTATCATTCTATTCTCACGAAAAGTAATGGAATTAATTGGATTAACCGTTACTGCAGTACCTGTACCAAACACTTCCTTAAGCATTCCGTTATTAAAAGCTTCAATCACTTCAGTAATTAAAATTCTTCTTTCTTCGACCTTAATTCCATTATCTTTTGCCAAAGTAACAATACTATCTCTAGTTATTCCACCTAAAATACTATCAGAAAGTGCAGGTGTAACTAAAATATCTCCTATTCTGAACCAAATATTCATAGTTCCTGACTCCTCAATATATTTATGCTCTTTTGCATCAGTCCATATTAATTGCTGAAAACCTTTTGCATTTGCTTGTTTTGTTGGGTAAAATGAAGCTGCATAATTTCCGGCTGCTTTTGCATAACCAACCCCTCCCTGAGAAGCTCTAGTGTAATGCTCTTCAATTACTACATTTATTTCTCCTGCATAATAATTTATTGATGGAGAAGTAATAATAACAAATGTATATTCTTCTGATGCTGAAGCCTTCACACACTCACTTGATGCGAAAATAAAAGGACGAATGTACAATGAATAGCCTTGTTCAGCTTTACACCATTCACTATCAATTTTTAATAAATTATCTAACCCATTCATAAAAATACTCTCTTCAATTACTGGAATTGACAAGCGATTAGCTGATTGATTTAAACGTTTAAGATTTTCATCTTTTCTGAAAAGTAATAATTCGTTTGAATCATTTTTAAAAACTTTCATTCCCTCAAAAACCGATTGACCATAATGTAAAACTTGAGATCCTGGATGAATAGGAATTGGTCCGTATGGTGAAATCTCAGGCTCTTCCCATTTACCCTGTTTATAATTACAAATAAGCATATGATCAGAGAAAACTGTACCAAAAGGTAAGTTTGAGAAATCAGTTGTATTTAGTTTTGATATACTTGTCTTTGTAACTTTCATAAGCAGTTATTACTTGTTTAAAAGTGCTGCAAAAATACAAAAAAAAGAGGGGACAGACCCCTCTTCTTCAATCTAAAAAACTATAAAAACAAGTTTACTTAATCACAAGTAATTTTTTAGTTACAATTGTTAATCCATTAATATCAGAAATATTTACAAAGTACTGTCCATTGTATAAATCAAAATGTTTAACTAGCATATGATTTCCTACTGAAAGATTCAACTGCTCAGAAGAAATCTTAACTCCCAATACATTATAAATGCTAACCACAATATCCTTGCCTTTAGTCAAACTTAATGGCAATGTAAAACTATTATTTGCAGGGTTAGGGTAAATATCTTCCACTTTAAACTCACTCAATTCTTCAATAGCAGTAGTATTATTCGTTACCTCTATCTGAACTGTTTCGTCATAATAAAAGAAATTATCAGAAATTCGGAAAACCACTAAATAAGGATTAGAACGAATTTGACTCATATCAGGTGTCCAATCAAAGGTGCCTTCTATTTCATTACCATTTCCTGTTGAAATATATCCAAAAGTAGATGCTGCAGTAATTAACCCAAATGGCTCACCAAATGAACTCATACTTACCACATCATTTATATCAGCATCTGAAGCTAATAAATGAATCTGACAGTTTTGTCCGGGAGCAATTTTAATATAAGGATATCCTAAATTATTTGTTGGTAATGATTGCATATTAGAAATAACAGGCATAGCATTTGTAGTGTCAGGTATAACAACAAATTGCATATCTCTACTCGTAGCGCCAACCAAAACACCGTTACGGTATTCTTCAATAGCAAAAGAAGCTACAAAATTACCAACCATTTTAGCATCCCAAGTAACCGATCCAGTTATTGAATCAATAGAAAAAATACCAGTAGCATTAGAATAAGTTGTATCCGATAAGTACTCATAACCCATAACAACAGAAGGTACGGATGATCCTGAAGATAAAGGTATTGACAAATGCCAAACTAAAGAATCTCCATCAGGATCGAAAGGCAATGGATTATATTGCCATAAAGTATTAGCTGGTAAATAAGAAACCGGTGGAGCTAAGAAAGTAGGTGAAGAATTTGGATTAGCACTATCCACATTTACATAGGTTAAGAAACTCATGCTTTCATTTAAAGGATTACTCATATTAATAATTGCTCCATTTCTACAACAATCACTCCATTTAAGCATATAGTAAGCATTAGCAGGAAAATCAATTGTATCAGTAAAATGATACACCTCAACCCCATATACTGATGACATAGAACTAACTGGACCACCTACACCAAAAGAAAGATTTTTTGAGAAAAGAAAATTATAATTACCACTTGTATCTAATACAAAAACATCAACTTCTTGGTTTAATGACATTGGGATTCCTAAAGTGTCCCTATAAACATCTAGCTCTAAATAATAATGCGACCCTGCTGTATCAGAACTTAAATAAGTAGCTGAAATTTGCCCCCCCATTAGATGAGTGGCATAAGAAGAAACCGCTATTGCAATCCCTAAACATAATGTGAAAATCTTTCTCATAATTTGTAATTATTTAATTATTAACTCCTTTACAGTTGCAAATATACATTCAAAAACAATGAAAACAAAATATAAATTGTCTTTTATGAAAATATCTTACGCGTTCAAAAATGATATTTATTATTTTAATAATTTGCACAACATAAGTATTTACTCTCAATAAAAACTAGATTTGCCAATAACTTCCTAATCAATGACAAACAAGCTTGTAATTACTAATGATGGGTCTCATTCCATTTTTAACCCTGAGGTAAATGAAACCTATCATTCCAAACATGGAGCAATTGTTGAAGCCGAGCATGTATTTATTAAAAATGGGCTACTGGCAGAAAACAAAAATCAATTTAATATCCTAGAAGTTGGTTTCGGAACAGGGCTAAACGCTTTGCTTACTGCACAAAAGGCACAACAAAAAAAAAATACTATTAATTATCATGGAATTGAACTATACCCTGTACCAAAAGAAAGTTATAGTCAACTTAATTTCACTGAATTAATTGGAGAAAAAAAATCAAAATTATTACAAATTCACGAATGCAACTGGGAGGAAGAACATGTAATAAATAGTTTTTTTAAGCTAACAAAAAATAAAATTGCTTTAGAAAACTATACAAGCAAAACTAAATTTGACATTATCTATTTTGATGCGTTTTCTCCTGAAAAACAACCCGAATTATGGACAACTGAAGTTTTTCAGAATATGTATAATTTGTTAAATGAAGACGGGTTTTTAGTAACCTATTGCGCAAAAGGTATTGTAAAACGAACTATGAAAGCAGTTGGTTTTAAAATTATAGTTTTAGATGGGCCCCCTGGAAAAAGGCAAATGACAAGAGCGAATAAGACTACTTCTCAAAAATAGCATCAAGAATCGATTTAAATCCTTTGTAAGCACAAAAGAAAATAGCCGGAATTAAAATAAGTCCTATTATTAAAACAGTATGGCTCCCGTGACGCACATTATTAAAGCCTGCATACAAAGTAATAGACGATAGGATTATCAAGATTGAGAATCCTGACAGCCAAATTCCTCCTTGTATTATCTTTTCTTTATCCATTGTAACTCTCTATTGCTTTTCGAACCGAGCCAAATTCAGCTAGAAGTTTTGCCGCTTTTTCATAATCCACTCCTATTCCGTTCATTATCATTTTAGCTCCTCTATCCATTAATTTATTGTTAGATAGTTGCATATCCACCATTTTATTTCCTTTTACCTTGCCTAGTTTTATCATCACAGAAGTAGATATCATATTCAAGATCAATTTCTGTGCAGTTCCTGATTTCATCCTTGTGCTTCCTGTAACAAATTCAGGACCAACAACTACTTCAATAGGAAAATCAGAAACTTTTGATACAGGAGTATTAGTATTACAAACAATACAACCTGTAGTTATATCTTCTTGTTGGCATTTTTTAAGAGCCCCAATTACATAAGGAGTTGTACCAGATGCCGCAATACCAATTACAACATCATTCTCATTTATGTTATACGTTTGTAAATCTTTCCATCCTAAATCTGTATTATCTTCAGCAAATTCTACTGCTTTACGCATAGCTTTATCGCCTCCTGCCATAATTCCAATTACCAAAGCATGGTCTACACCAAAAGTAGGCGGACATTCTGAAGCATCAATAACTCCTAGCCTACCAGAAGTACCAGCTCCTAAATAAAACAATCGTCCACCAATTTTCATTTTATGAACGATTGTATCAATTAAGTGTTCAATTTGAGGTATTTGATCTTCTACCGAAAGTGCTACCGTTTTATCTTCCCTATTAATGTTTGTGAGCAAATCAACTATGCTCATCTTATCTAAACCATCATAATTAGAATCAGCTTCAGTAGTTTTTTTCATCTAGTATAGAGATGGAAATTTAGAAGGATTTACTTCTCCCATCATTTCATATACTTTTTCAAAAATATCTTCTGCAGATGGTTTTGTAAAATAATCACCATCCTTACCATAAGGAGGACGATGAGCTTTAGCTGCTAAAGTTTTAGGTTCAGAATCCAAAAAATTATAAGCATCTTGTTCTTCTACAATTTTCTGTAAAATATAAGCTGAAGCACCTCCAGGTACATCCTCATCAATGACCAATAATCGATTAGTTTTCTTCACACTTTCTACAATATCATGCGATAAATCAAAAGGCACCAAAGTTTGCGTATCAATCACCTCACAAGAGATTCCTGCTCTTTCTAATTGCTCAGCAGCAGCCATTACTATTTTCCAAGTACTTCCATAAGAAACCAAAGTAATATCATTTCCTTCTCTAGTGATTTCTACTTTCCCTAAGGGAACTCTGAATTCACCAATGTTGTTTGGCATTTTTTCCTTTACTCTATATCCGTTTAAACACTCAATTACCATAGCTGGATCGTTCGATTGCATTAAAGTATTGTAAAATCCTGCTGCTCTTGTCATATCTCTTGGTACACACAAATACATTCCCCTTGTACCGTTTAACAACATCCCCATAGGAGATCCTGAATGCCAGATTCCTTCAAGTCTATGCCCTCTAGTACGGATAATTAATGGCGTAATTTGTCCACCATGAGTTCTATAATGTAAAGATGCAATATCATCTACCATAGGTTGAAAACCATAAATTACATAATCCAAATATTGCATCTCAGCAATTGGCTTTAATCCTCTTAAAGAAAGTCCGATTCCTTGACCAATAATTGTTGCTTCTCTAATACCTGTATCAGCAACTCTACTTTCACCAAACTTATCTTGTAATCCTTCAACACCTTGATTTACACCACCAATTTTACCAACATCTTCTCCAAAAATCATTGCCTCTGGTATTGCGTCAAACATATGATGGAAGTTATCTCTTAGAATAATTCTTGCATCCACCTCCTTACTATCGTTACCATAAGTAGGCTTAACCTCTAAAACCTTTAAAGCAGAAGTTGATGTTTCATTATATAGTTTCGTATTATATCTTTTGTAATTCTCAGAATTAATTCTATTAATAAAATTACGCAAAGTTACTTTTTCAGGAATATTTTCATTTATAATCATTCCTAAAAGTATTCTTGCTTTACTTAAATAATCTCTTCTGAAAACACCAAACATTGCCGATTGATTTAAATCTTTAATCCAATCTGCAATTTCAGGAATAGTAACTTGATCAGCAATAGAATTAAAAATAGTAATTACTTCTTTTAGTTCTTCTTTAATTGATGCCTGGCACTCTGTCCAAGCTTCCTTCTTTTGTTCTTTTACAAATTGAATAACTTCATTATCTATATTAAATAACTCATCATTGGTGGCAATTTCATTTTCTAAAATCCATTCCTTAAATTTCTTATTACAATCAAAATCAATTTCCCATTGCAATCTCTCTTTACTCTTATATCTAGCATGCGAACCTGAGGTAGAATGCCCAGTAGGCTGGGTCATTTCTATAACATGAATAATTGAAGGAATATGCTTTTCTCTTGCTAATTTCTCTGCTTGTTCATAAGCTAAAATTAATGCAGGATAATCCCAAGCCATTACTTTTACAATATCATAACCAACCCCTTTATCATCCATCTGAAAACCCTTCAATACTTCTGAAACATCCGACTTTGTCATCTGTATATCATTAGCAACTGAAATTCCGTAACCATCATCCCAAATAGAAATAATAGCAGGAACTTGTAAAACTCCAATTGCATTTACTGCTTCAAAGAAATGACCTTCAGCGCAAGAAGAATTTCCAATTGTTGCAAAAGCAATTTCTGAACCTCCATTAGTAAATCCTGGCTTACTTTTAGCTAATTCAGGATTATCTCTATAAACTTGTGATGCCTGTGCTAAACCGACTAATCTTGGAAACTGTGAAGCTAAACAAGCCATATCAGAAGTAGAATTATTCTGTTCCATCAAATTCTTCCAGCTTCCATCATCATTTAAAAAACGAGTGCCAAAATGATTCATCATTTGTCTAGAACCTGAAGATGGTTCTCTTTCTAATTCAGGATCACCATACAAAGCAGAAAACATATGTTTTGGTGAATACTGCCCTAATGCAGTCATTAAAGCTTGATCTCTATAATACCCAGCACGAAAATCACCATGTCTGAATACTTTAGCTAACGCAATCTGTGCGAGTTCTTTTCCATCACCAAAAATTCCAAAACTACCTTTACCCGAAAGCACATCTCGCCTACCTTGCAATCCTGATTCTCTTACTTCAGCAGCTAACCTGTAATCAGATAAAATAGTTGCTTTAAAATCATCCTTTGACATCTTCTTATTTACTGTTTTCACTTTTGCACTCATCATAATCCAAATTAAAATTCCGGACGCCAAAATTAATCATTTTTTATGATAAATAACTATTTTAATGATCCTGAAAAATCTTACATAAATAAATCATATAACAATTAGGTTTAATTTGGAAAATATTTTTAATTTTGCAGCCCCTCAATAATGAGGACTAATCACAGAGATGGTTTAACCAAATTAAAAGAAAAAAATGTCAACAAGAATAAGACTAGCAAGACACGGCAGAAAAAAGCAAGCTTTTTACCACATAGTTGTAGCTGACCAAAAAGCTCCAAGAAACGGAAGATTTATTGAGAAATTAGGAGTTTATAATCCTAACACTAAGCCAGCAACAATCGATTTAGATTTTGATGGCGCAGTAAATTGGCTACTTAAAGGTGCACAACCTTCTGATACGGTAAGAGCAATACTTTCTTACAAAGGAGTAATGATGAAAAAACATCTAATGGCCGGTGTAGTTAAGGGTGCTTTTACAGAAGAAGAGGCTGAAAAAAGATTTACAGCTTGGATGGAAGATAAAGAAAATAAAGTAGCTGATGAAAAATCAGGAATAGAAAAAGCAGTAATTGCTGCTGAAAAAGCGGCTTTAGCTGCTGAAAAATCTAAGAGTGATGAAAGAGCGATAGCAATAGCACTTAAAAATACTCCTGTTGCTGAAGAAGCTCCTGTTATTGAAGAAGAACCTGTTACTGAAGAAGAACCTGTTACTGAAGAAGAACCTGTTGCTGAAGAAGCTCCTGTTATTGAAGAAGCTCCTGTTGCTGAAGAAGAACCTGTTATTGAAGAAGAACCTGTTACTGAAGAAGAACCTGTTGCTGAAGAAGCACCTGTTGCTGAAGAAGCACCTGTTGCTGAAGAAAAAACAGAAGAAGCTTAATACTCAAATAATGCAAAAAAAAGATTGCTTCTTATTTGGAACAGTTTTTAAATTGCATGGTTATAAAGGAGATGTCAATATCTATAATGATGATGACATCCCTTTTGATTTTTCTAAGCTTAGTTATTTTTTAATTGAGCAGAATAATGAGCTTGTCCCTTACTTTATTGAACAAGCGCGCGCAACAAAACCCAATGTTGTTCTTGTGAGATTTGAAGATATAGAAAATGAAACTTTAGCTAAGAAAATACTCAAACAAAAAGTATATTTACCCAAGGAATTAATTCCTAAAACAGATGAACTTGAAATTACAGAGAAAAAGCTAATCGGCTATACTGTATTTGATATTAAGTATGGAGAATTAGGAAAAATATCTTACATAAACTCACAAACTTCACAGCAATTGATTTATGTTGAAAAAGACAGCATAGAATTTTGTTTCCCAATGCACGAAGAATTTGTAAAAGGAATTGATCCAAAAAAAGGAGTAATGAAAGTAAAAATTCCTGAAGAATTATTAGATTTAAACTAGCTCCTCTACAAAGTTAATTCCATTGTCTTCCAACTCTTTTAACACAGGAATATAAATATCTTTAGTAGTTGGGATTTTTACTCCAGTTGAGTTTATCTTACCGTTTAAAATTAATTTGGCAGCAATAGCTACTGGTAAGCCTACTGTTTTTGCCATAGAGGTATATCTAGGATCATCTCCAAAAACAAGCAAAGAAGAATTTAGTTTCTTTTGCACTCCATTTTCTACATACTCAAACTGGTGCTGCATTACTATCATATCCTTATCTTCAACACCTAATTTCCATTTTTTTTCACAGATTTTTTGTAAGATCTGAGCTGGAGAAGCATCTTTTAAACCTACAATAGTATCTGTAAAAACACCTAACCATTCTATTTTCCTAAACTCCTTAGAATCATGAGATAAATTTAAATAACTACAGAATTTTTCTTCAACAGATAGTTCGTTATTATAAGGAAAAAATAAATTAATAAACGCTCTGTAAGTTAAATTTTCTGAATTTTCAACTTTATAAGTATCATCTGTCATACCTAACTGCACAAACATATTCCAAGCTTTACAATATCCTTTTCTCCTAAGCGTACCTCTAAAAAGTGTTGGGATATCCTCTAATCCATAAGCCGATCTATATCCCAATGAATCTCTATTTGCATAACCTTCAAATTCTCCTGCATTCAATACTTCCATTACTTCTGTACGTTCAAAAAGTTTAGTATAAGGTATATATTTATATTTTCCTTGTTTAATGTATTGCGCAGTACCTTGCCCTGCTAATACTACATTTCTAGGATTCCAGGTAAATTTATAATTCCAAGGGTTGTTGTCATAGTCAGGATGCACTAAACCTCCACAAAAGGATTTGAAAGAAGTTAGGTCTCCTCCATTTTCTTTGATCTCATCAATTACTTGCATAGCCGACATATGATCAATTCCAGGGTCCAAACCAATTTCATTTAACAAGAGTACTCCTGCTTGTTTTGCCTGTTCATCTAAATCAGCAATTTTTGGAGAAACATAAGATGCTGTAACCAGGTTTTTAGCTAAAGCAATACAATCCTTAGCTACAGTAATGTGTAAACTTGCTGGCAACATAGATATTACAATATCAGTATTTCCTATTTCAGTTTTTCTTTGTTTTTCATCTGTCACATTAAAGAAAATTGCTTTTCCATTTTCATGATTGGCAACTGCTGTTTCTGCTAGTTCAATTGAAAAATCAGCAACTGTAATCTGCCAATTATTAGCTATTGAATTATCCAATAAATACTTGATTAATGTCACTGCTGACCTTCCTGCTCCTATTACTAATATATTTTTCATTTGCTTTTGTAAAGTCAGGTGCTAAAGTATTATTTTTGCTCCAATAAAGGAAATAAAATTACAACAGAAAATTCTATAAAATAGCAATCCTATTTTGCCTAAACGCAGTAATACTAGATGCTTTTGGTGCTCATGCATTAAAAGAGATACTTAGTGAAAGTCAGCTCAGCTCATTTCAAACAGGAAATTAGATATCAATTCTTTCCTTAAACATGAATTATTTCACTGACAGATTAAGCAACATAATTAAAATAATGAGTGCAGGAATTATTCTATTTTCAATTTACTTATTACACATTCAGGATCTAAATCGGATTTTCTATGTATTATCTAAGGCCAATAACTCCTATTGGAGGCTTATTATTAATTACTTCATGGACACTTTTTATTCTTTAGCATTAAAAAATAAGCATAATCTTATTGTATAAGCGATTAATCTTTAACTTTGCCCTCATAAAAAAACAAAAAATATTATGACCGAAACAGGCAAGCGAGCAATTAATGCTACCATCTCTGATTTAGGAATTAAAAACGCAACTGCCCACTGGAATTTATCAGCTGAAGAATTGGCTAATATTGCAATTGCAAAAGGACAAGCAACCTTAACATCAAGCGGGGCAATCAATATCAATACAGGAGAATTCACTGGGCGTTCGCCAATGGATCGTTTTATTGTAAGAGATGCTATTACTGAAGAATCCGTTTGGTGGGGAAGTGTTAATTTATCCTTTGATGAAAACAAATTTGATGCACTACACCAAAAAGTATTGAACTACTTAAGCAAAAAAGAGCTTTATGTAAGAGATGCTTACGCTTGTGCTGAAAAAAAATACAAAATGAATATTCGTGTGGTTAATGAATATGCGTGGAGCAATATCTTTGCCTACAACATGTTTCTACGCCCTACTGACACTGAAATTGAGAATTTTGATGCAGAATGGACTATCCTAAATGCCCCAGGATTTATGGCAGATGCTGAAACTGACGGAACCCGTCAGCATAATTTTGCTATTCTTAACTTTACAAAAAAGATTATTCTTATTGGTGGTACTGGTTATACTGGTGAAATCAAAAAAGGAATATTCTCTGCCTTAAACTTTATATTACCTCACCAAAAAAATGTACTTCCAATGCACTGTAGTGCCAATACCGGTAAAAGTGGTGATACAGCTATTTTCTTTGGACTATCAGGAACAGGAAAAACTACTCTTTCGGCTGACCCAAACAGAAACTTAATTGGTGATGATGAGCATGGATGGGATGGCGATATAGTTTTTAACTTTGAAGGAGGGTGTTATGCCAAATGTATTGACCTCTCTGCAGAGAAAGAGCCAGATATATTTGCAGCAATAAAACCAGGGGCATTATTGGAGAACATCTGCTTTTTCGAAGGAACAAATAAGCCAAACTATGAAGATGGATTAATTACTCAAAATACTAGAGTAAGTTATCCAATTGATCATATTGAAAATATTGCAAAGCCATCACTTGGAAAGAATCCAAGAAATATATTTTTTCTTACAGCTGATGCATTTGGAGTGTTACCTCCTGTATCCAAATTAACTACAGGACAGGCTATGTACCATTTCATTTCAGGTTATACCGCTAAAGTTGCAGGAACTGAAGCTGGTGTTACTGAACCGCAAACTACATTTTCTGCTTGTTTTGGAGCACCATTCATGCCTCTACACCCAACAAAATATGCAGAAATGTTAGGAGATAAAATGCAAAAAAACAATGTAAATGTTTGGCTAATTAATACAGGTTGGTCAGGTGGAGTTTATGGTGTTGGAGAGCGTATTTCTTTAAAATACACAAGAGCAATGATTACAGCCATACTAAATGGTGAGTTGGAAACAGCAAAATATATCACTCATGAGGTATTTGGACTAAAGATGCCCACTGCTTGCCCTAATGTACCATCAGATATTTTAAGCCCTAAAAACACTTGGGGAGATAAGAATGCTTATGAAGCAAAAGCTAATGAATTAGCTAATGCTTTCAATAAAAACTTTGCTCAGTTTACTAAAAATGCAAATGCTGAAATTTTAAATGCCGCACCAAAAGCAACAATGAAGCATTAGATCTATTATCTATTAATTAGATTATAAAACAAGCCTAGCAAATGCTCGGCTTTTTTTATATTTTTGACTCATGCAACTATTCTACATTCAAAACCCTCAGAAAGAAATAATACTGAGTGCTGAAGAAAGCAAGCATGCTACTAGAGTGCTCAGGAAAAAAGAAGGAGATATTTTAAATTTCACGGATGGAAAAGGAGGGTTTTACAAAGCTGAAATAACCCTTGCAGATAGCAGAAAGTGTAGACTTAAAATTGTAAGTAGCGACCAAAAAGAAAAACAACACAACTACCATTTACACATTGCTATTGCCCCTACCAAGAATATGGATAGATTTGAGTGGTTTTTGGAAAAAGCTACTGAAATTGGGATTGATGAAATTACCCCAATTATTTGTAGCCGTTCTGAACGGAAAGTAATAAAAACTGAAAGAGGAAATAGAATTTTACTATCGGCCATGAAGCAATCTTTAAAACACCATTTGCCAAAACTAAATAATGCAGTTACCTTAAAAGACTTTTTAAAACAAGATTTTGAAGGCGCTAAGTATATTGCCCATTGTGAGGATGCAGAGAAAAAAGAGTTAAAGACAGTAAGTAAAACAGAAAAAACTTTAATTCTGATTGGGCCTGAAGGAGATTTCAGCCCAAAAGAAATTGAATTGGCTTTGCAAAACCAATTTAAAGCAGTAAGTTTGGGAACAAGTAGATTACGAACAGAGACAGCAGGAATTATAGCTGTACACACCATAAATATTAAATAAATGAAAAAAACACTATTAACTTTACTAAGCGTACTATTTTGTGCCATTACCTTTGCTCAAAGTGTACCACAAGGAATCAACTATCAAGCCGTTGCAAGAGATGCAAATGGTGCTATACTTATGAATCAAGCATTAACTATTCAGTTTTCTGTTATATCAGATATAGCTACTTCAGCTGTAAGTTGGCAAGAAACCCACACAGTATCTACTAACGATTATGGTTTGTTTACAGCTGTTATAGGCCAAGGAACATCAACAAACGGTGGTAGTTCAGCAACATTTGATGTAATTGATTGGGGATCTTCTAATCATTTATTAAAAGTAGAGATAGATTATGGAAGCGGTCTTGTAGATATGGGAACCACAGCATTTATGAGTGTTCCTTATGCTTTGAGCAAAAAATTGTCATATACCTTATGAACCATACAATCAAAATATTATGTTATCAGAATGGCCATTGTCAGATACATATATATGGTATGTTCAATTTACCTGTCCTTCGACAGCAAATTATAAAAATCTACAATTTTTTTGCACACTTTCGAGCACGCCAACATATAATGGCACTCTTGGTGTGGCTATCTATTCAAATTCAGCCGGGCAACCAGGCGCCCCCAATAGTTTGATAGCATCAGGTACGCAAACATTTACAAATGCCGATATGGATAATAGATATGTAGATATATTATTTTCTTCGGCTGCGTCATTAGAAGCTAATAAATTATATTGGGTTGCTATCGCTGGAGACCATAATTCTGGTGAGCTGATATATTCTGGATTTCACAATGATTATAATGGCGCCTACGGAATAGTACGATATCAAACATCGGGGTTTTCTGGAAGTTTTCCCCCAACCGCGGGCATCGGCACCACGGGAGAGTACGCTTACTGGTTCCGTATTTATTAAAACAATAGATTAACAATGAAAAAACTACTACTTATATTACTTTGCTTACCCTTGATTGGGTTTGGACAAAATACTTACCAAATTGCCGTACTCAAATACAATGGTGGTGGCGATTGGTATGCAAACCCTACTGCCCTACCCAACCTTATTGCATTTAGTAATAAAAATATAGGCACAAACATAAAAGCTGATCCTGCAACAGTAGAAGTTGGTAGTAGTGATATATTCAACTATCCTTTCCTACACATGACAGGACATGGAAATGTAGTTTTTAATACTAGTGAAACAGAAAATTTACGCAACTATCTTTTAGGAGGAGGCTTCCTACATATTGATGATAATTACGGAATGGACCCTTTTGTTCGTACAGAAATAAGAAAGGTTTTCCCAGAAATTGATTTGGCAGAATTACCAACTAACCATCCTATCTTTAATGGAAAATATAAGTTCAAGCATGGTTTACCTAAAGTCCATGAACATGATGCAAGCCCTTCACAAGCATTTGGTATTGTTATTGATGGAAGATTAGTATTACTATATACTTTTGAATCAGATATTGGAGATGGATGGGAAGATGCAGAAGTACATAATGATAGTGAACAAATCCGATTAAAAGCCCTGCAAATGGGAGCAAATATTTTGGAATATGCTTTTACTAATTAAAGAATCTCATTGTTAACTGATAAATTCTGCAAGAAAGTAATTGAATTTTCAATATCATCATGCAAAAGCCTATCGCTATCTAAAAAAGGAACTTCTTCTCTGTAAATATCGAGAATACTCTCAATAAAATCAGATGATTTTGTATTTCTAAAAGCAATACCCTGAGTAGCATTTAAAAGCTCAATAGCTAAAATACGCTCAGTATTTTCCACTACTCTATAGAGTTTTGTAGCAGCATTTGCGCCCATACTTACATGATCCTCCTGTCCGTTGGATGATACGATAGAATCCACTGATGCAGGTGTGCATAATTGTTTGTTTTGACTTACAATACTTGCTGCCGTATATTGCGGAATCATCATTCCTGAATTAAGCCCAGGCTTTGCTACCAAAAATGCTGGCAAACCTCTTTGCCCTGAAATTAATTGATACGTTCTTCTTTCTGAAATAGAACCTAATTCTGCAAGTCCAATTGCTAAATAATCCATTGCCATAGCCAATGGTTGCCCGTGGAAATTCCCACCCGAAATAATTTTATCTTCTTTAATGCAAATGGTTGGGTTATCAGTAACAGAATTAATCTCTGTAGTAAACACATCTTTTACATGAGTAATTACATCTTTTGATGCTCCATGTACCTGTGGCATACATCTGAAAGAATAAGGATCTTGAACATGCTCCTTCTCCCCTTCTTGTATTTCACTGCCTAATAAGAAATCACGAATATTTTCAGCAGACTTTAATTGTCCTTTATGAGGACGAACCAAATGAATCAACTCATCAAAACATTCACTTCTTCCATCAAAAGCTTCTAAAGAAATTGCTCCAATCATATCGGCCATATAGGATAATTTCTGAGCTTTTAATAAACTCCAAACTCCATAAGCACCCATAAATTGTGTTCCGTTTAATAAGGCTAACCCTTCTTTTGATTGCAAAGTAATTGCTTTCCAGCCATTGGATTTCATAATGGATTTTGTGGCTACTTCTTTTCCATCAACTACAACTTTCCCTTCTCCTAAAAGAGGTAAAGACAAATGAGCCAAAGGAGCTAAATCACCTGAAGCTCCTAGACTTCCTTGCTGGAATACTACTGGTAAAATGTCTTTATTAAACATTTCTATTAGGCGCTCAACTGTTTGTACTTGTACGCCTGAATGTCCGTATGACAAGGATTGCACTTTTAACAACAGCATAATTTTCACTACTTCACTAGGTACTTTATCACCAGTGCCACAAGCATGAGAAAGCACTAAGTTTTTTTGTAATGTTCCTAAATCTTTGTTAGTAATTTTATGATTACAAAGCGCACCAAAACCAGTATTTATACCATAAATAGGCGCATCTGATTGCTCCATTTTCTTGTCCAGATAATCACGACAATCTTTAGTTTTTTTCTTTGCTTTTGAGCCTAATGCTAATTGTTTTCCCTCAGCAATAATTTCAGCAATAACTGAAATACTTAGCATTTTTTCTCCTAATTTATAAATACTCATCTAGGATAACTGTTTTATTAAATCAGTAATGCTCAAATTACTTTGCTCACCACTTTCCATATTCTTAACTGATAATATGCCCGATTCCATTTCATCCTCACCAACCATTATTACAAACTGAACCCCTTTATTATTAGCATAGGTCATTTGCTTTTTCATTTTAGTGCTTTTAGGATATAATTCTGAGCTAATCCCTGCAGCACGCAATTGCTTTAATAAAGGCAAGCAAAATGCAGCTTCATCATCTCCAAAATTGGCAAACATTACCTTAGTACTTACATCAATATTATTAGGAAATAAGCCGAGTTCTTCCATTACTATATAGATTCTATCAATTCCAAAAGAGATTCCAACTCCTGAAATATCTTTTAATCCAAAATTAGAAGTTAAATCATCATATCTTCCTCCACCTCCAATTGATCCAATTTTCACATCATTTGCTTTTACTTCCAAAATGCAGCCTGTGTAGTAATTCAAACCTCTAGCTAGTGTAATATCAAAAACTAAATTAGCGGATTGCAATCCTAATTTTGTAACATTATCAATTACAAACTGTAATTCTTCTAAGCCTTTTTTACCAATTTCGGACTGCTCTAAAAGTGATGATAAATCAGAAACATTTTTAGTGTTTAAGAAAGCATCTAAAATTGAAAACGATTCAGATTTAACTCCTTTTGCAAGTAATTCCTCTTTAACTTTCTCTAAGCCTATAGCACTTAATTTGTCAAGCGTAATTACAACATCATCAAACAAATCTGTTGCACCCATCATCTCAACCATTCCACTAAGCACCTTTCGGTTATTAATACAAATGTCAACATTAGGTATTTTAAGCTGTGAGCAAACATCATCATAAAGCTGAACTAACTCAACTTCACATAATAGAGAGTCAGTCCCAATCACGTCAGCATCACATTGGTAAAACTCACGATACCTTCCTTTTTGAGGCCTGTCGGCACGCCAAACATTTTGCATTTGATAACGCTTAAAAGGGAAGGTAATATCATTTCTGTTCTGCACTACAAAACGAGCAAAGGGAACGGTTAAATCATAACGCAATGCTTTTTCAACTATCTGTTTTGTTAAAAATTTTGAAGTAGTATTTTTATCCAAAGTAGCTTTAGACATATAATCCCCTGAATTCAATACTTTAAAGATCAAACGATCACCTTCATCACCATACTTACCTGTTAAGGTTTGGATATTTTCCATTGTAGGCGTTTCAATTGGTGCATAGCCATAGCAATCGAAAGCTCTTTTAACAGTTTCAAAAATGTAATTTCTTCTGAACATTACTTCAGATCCGAAATCACGCATTCCTTTAGGTATTGTTGGTTTTGTAGTACTCATAATTGTTTGCAAATATCGTAAATTATTATTGATAAATTTCATTAGTTTTGAATCGAAAAATTTTAAACAAATAATAATGAAATACCTCCTTATTCTAACCTTATTTATCATGAATTCTTGTGGAGACAAAAAGCAACAAAAAGAAGACGTATCACAGAATCCTACTGCAATAAAAGCAATTAAACAAGTACTTAATACTCAAAAAGAATGCTGGAACAATGGAGATATTGATGGATTTATGCAAGGTTATTGGAATTCTGAAGAATTAATTTTTACATCACTAAGTCATAAACCTGCATTTGGTTGGGAAAATACTTTAGAGCGATATAAAAACAGTTACCCAACAAAAGAAAGTATGGGGAATTTTAATTTTGAAATATTAGAGTTAAAACTGATTTCAGATAAATCTGCAAGACTTAAAGGAAAATGGGAATTGATAAGAAAAGATGATAATCCTAATGGGTTGTTTTGGCTAAATCTAGAGAAGTTTGAAGAAAACTGGTTGATTACTAAGGACTCTACAATATCGTTTGATGTAATTATTCCTGCTTAGTTTATGAATAAGTACCTTTCCTTAATAAAATTTAGTCATACCATATTTGCAATGCCCTTTGCTTTTATTGGTTTCTTTTTAGCAACAAAAATGAATGAATTTGAATGGGCTACCCTCATATACGTAATACTTTGCATGGTATTTGCTCGCTCAGCAGCTATGGCTTTCAATCGTTATATTGACAGGGATATTGATACAAAAAATGAAAGAACAGCAAAAGTGAGAGAAATTCCTAATGGAACAATTACGCCTAAAAACGCACTATTTTTTGTTATTCTGAATTCTTTCCTTTTTGTAACTACTACTTATTTTATTAATACACTTTGTTTTGCATTATCCCCTATTGCGCTTTTAGTAATTTTAGGATATAGCTACACCAAACGCTTTACTGCCCTTTGTCATTTGGTATTAGGCTTAGGCTTGGCTCTTGCTCCCATTGGTGCTTACTTGGCAGTAAGTGGAGAATTTGCTATTGTACCTCTCCTATTTTCAGCTGCTGTACTTTTTTGGGTTAGTGGTTTTGATATTATGTATGCTTTGCAAGATGAGGAATTTGACAAAGAACACAAATTGCACTCTATTCCTGTGCTACTAGGAAAAAAGAATGCCTTAAACCTGTCTAACCTTTTGCATTTTCTTACTTTTTCAGCACTAAGTATTGCTGGTTCATTAGGAGGATTTAGCTTATACTATTGGATAGGTTTTTGGAGTTTTTCTGGACTACTCATATACCAACATACTTTGGTAAAGCATAATGATTTAAGTAAAGTAAATCTTGCTTTTTTCACCACAAACGGCATAGCATCCCTCATTTTTGGTGCATTTGTTATTGCTGATTTATTGCTTAAATAGTCCTTTTTTATCAATTTATTGATTTATTTTAATCTAGTAAAATAATTTTTTAGTACTTTGTTTTGCATAGTACTATATTTTTTATTTATGTTTGCAACATGAAAATTGAGAACACACAATCGCAAATGCGAAAAGGGATTTTGGAATACTGCATCCTTTCCATTTTAAAAAATGGAGAGGCCTACCCTTCTGATATTATCGAAAAGCTAAGAAAAGCTAAAATGATAGTAGTGGAAGGAACGCTTTACCCCCTACTTACTCGCTTAAAAAATGCTGAACTTTTACAATACCGTTGGGAGGAATCAAGCGCAGGACCACCCAGAAAGTATTATTCTATTACTGAAAAAGGAAATACCTTTTTATTAGAATTGGATAGCACATGGAAAGATTTAGCAAAAGCAGTAAGATTAACTACTAAAACAAAAAAAGATGAATAAGACAGTAAACATTAACCTAGCAGGAATGGTATTTCATATTAATGAGGATGCTTTTGAAATATTGAACAATTATCTAAATACACTTAAAAATCATTTTAAAAATGAAGAAGGTGGAGATGAAATATTAAAAGATATTGAAGGGAGAATTGCCGAACTTTTTACGGGACGATTAGATAAAAAAGAAGCGATTTCACTTACTGATATAAATGAAGTAATTACAATAATGGGTGACCCTAGCCAATATGATGATGAAATTGAACAGGAAAAACCTCAAGAACAGCAGCATAAAGAAGAAGACTTAAGAAAAGGGAAAAGAAAAAAAGCTTACAGAGATGAGGAAGGAAGAATGATTGGTGGAGTTTGTAGTGGAATGGCTAATTATTTTGATATAAATGTATTTTGGGGTAGAATTATATTTTTTTTCCTATTATTTATAATGGGGCCAGGAGCACCTTTTATATATATAATGCTCTGGATTGCACTTCCATCTGCTAAAACTACTGCTGAAAAATTAGAGATGAAAGGAGAAAAAGTAAACATCAATAATATTGAAAAGAATATTAAAGATGAATTGAATATTATAGAAAATAAAATATTAGATGCTGATAAGAAATACACAAAAGAAATATTTGGAGCAAATAGTTTTTTCAGAAAAATAGTAGATTTCTGTATCCGTGTAATTACAGGGATATTTAAATTTGCAGGAAGTTGTTTTGGGATTTTTTGCATTTTATTTGGAGGAATCCTACTTTTCCTTATTTTCTCTTTTGCGTTCTCTGGTGCAGAAATTCTATTCCAAAACCACCCAATGGTTGAACATGTATGTAGTAATTTCTTTAACAATAAATCAGCAACATGGCTCTCTCTCTTCATTGGGATACCAATTGTTGCAATTATTCTATTTGGATTAAGGTTAGTTAATAACACCAAAATCCATATGAATTACAAAATAGGAATATTTGTTTTATGGATAATTTCTTTATTTTTTCTTCTTAATTCAGCAAAAGATATTTCAATAGAATTTCAAGAAGAAGCAAAAAATACAATTATTGAAAATATAATTACAGAAAGTGACACTCTCTATTTAAGTATGAATGATGTTGATAGAGTATTTGATAATGCATTTGACGCAAAAGGATTTAAAGTCACTCCTTTTGAAGATAACTTAATGGGTATTGGAATGCAGTTAGATGTTGTAAAAAGTAAAAATAATGACTTGAAGTTAATTAAACAAGCTACTGCAAGGGGTAAAAATAAGCAAATAGCAAAAGAAATGACAGAAGGAGTTGGTTTTGAATTTTTACTAGAAGATGATAATCTAATTTTTGATGACTTTTTCACCATCTCTACACAAAAATGGCGTATGCAAGAATTAGATTTAACTTTAGAAATTCCTGTTGGTATGGTTATTTTCTTAGATCATAGTTTAGAGGACTTAATTTACGATATAAAAAACCAAGAAAATATGTGGGATTACGACATGTTGGGTCATTATTGGAAAATGGAAAAAGAAGGGCTTAGTTGTATTAGTTGTGAAGATTAAAAAAGTTCGAAACTGGGACCGAGAGGTCCACTTAATAGCAAAAAACCCACTCTTACGAGTGGGTTTTTGTATAATTGCCAATTATTTTAAAATTAAGAGAATTAACTAAAATGAAAAAAACAAACCTATTACTATTTATTCTTTTAAGTGTCAACTTATCAGCACAAGAATATTTTCAACAAGAATTAAACTACACTATTAATGTTGAATTAGATGATGAAAACCATACTTTAAAAGGAATGGAGTATATTGATTACACCAATAATTCTCCTAACGATTTGGAGTTTTTATGGTTTCATATATGGCCAAATGCATATAAAAATAATACAACAGCTCTAGCAAAACAAAAACTAGAAGATGGGAGTACTTCATTACATTATGCAAATGAGGAAGAAAAAGGTTATATTAATGGTTTAGATTTTAAAGTGAATGGAGAAAAGGTGAAGTGGGATTACCATCAGGAGCATATTGATATCTGCAAGTTGTTTTTAAATAAACCTTTAAGAGCAGGTCAATCAATCAGAATTTCAACTCCCTT